>Ga0163144_10008656_pt1 | contig 21993 bp, 15 predicted proteins | sample OliLak19BULKMAT1_FD_123175 | JGI IMG/M metagenome (GOLD analysis project Ga0163144, IMG submission 123175) | Freshwater microbial mat bacterial communities from Lake Vanda, McMurdo Dry Valleys, Antarctica - Oligotrophic Lake LV.19.BULKMAT1 | ecosystem: Environmental > Aquatic > Freshwater >... | reverse complement strand
TCCAGCCAGCGTTACCATCGCTCGCGTCTTCGCGTTATTCCCAAGCTGGCACTGGTAAAGGATTTTAATCAGTTTACACTCCTTCGTTCCGATTAATCCTTGGCGCGTGGCGCCGTGGAGAAGGGAAAACGAGAGGTCCGCATGAAACTGGAATGGTTCAGAGAGCACAAGAAATTTGTCTATTGGTTTTTGCTTCCCATCGTCGGCTGCACCATGGCCTTCTTCGGAATCGGATCGGCCATGAGCAGCGGAAGCGGCGTGCGCGGGCCGAGCGTCTCCTACCGGGTTGGCAACACTGAAAAATACCTTAGCCCCTCCGAAGTGATTGGACTGCGCTTTCAACTCACGCAATACGGGCAGAACCCCTTCGGCTACCGCGGCGATCACCGCGTGCGCAGCAGCGACGAAGCCGCGTTTCATTGCGTCGCCGTCGGTACCGCGAGCAGCGCTGGATTTGCCCTGGGTGGAGATGAAATGAAGGACCGCCTGATCCAGGAAGTGAAGGATCAGATTCAGCGCCGCGACAATGGATCGCAGCCGGAAATCAACGACGCCAACTATCACAAGCTGCTCGGCATCATGCAGCTGACCCCGGTTCAGTTTGAACGCATGGTGAACGACTTCAGCATCGTTGAGAAATACATCCGATTCCTCGGCACCCAGTCGCGCGCCAACGATGAGGAACTTTTCGTCGCGTTTCTCGCCGACAAAGAAGTGGTGCGCATGCGCTACAAGGAATTGAAGAGCGAAGATTTTGTCGCCAAGGCCGCGACTCCGGCCGACGACAAGATCAAGGATTTCCACGAGACCAACAAGACCAATTCCAAAGAGCTGAAAGACATCATGTTCACCGTTCCCAAGATGACCGCCGACCTCCTTTTCCTGGATACCGAAAAACTCTTCGGCGGAAAATACGAGCCGGCCGACAAGGATCTGCAGAAGGTGTACGATCAGAACAAGGCCACGTTCAAGATTGAGGCCAAAGCCGGCGAGCCGGAAAAGTTCAAGGCCCTAGCCGATGTGAAGTCCGACGTCGAGAAGCTCTGGCGCGAAGCCGAAGGCAAGAATTACTACGAACGCTACAAGCGCGTGTTCTACAAGATCGAGCCCAAAGCGGGCGAGCCGGCTCCCAAACCGGGCGAAGAAAAGTTCAAGACGTACGAGGAAGTGAAAGCCGAAGTCGAAAAGAAATGGTACGACGAATGGCTCGTGAACCAGAAGCGCGACCGCCCGCTGTCCCGCATGAGCGCGCTGAAAACGGAATTGCAGGAGGCCGAAAAAGCCTTCGAAAAGGAACAGGAAAAGAAGAAGCCCGAAGACCGTAAAGTCGGATTCGATATGGCCGCATGGGCCAAGAGCAAAGACCTGACGCACTGGGTAAGCGACGAGCTGACCGAAGAGCAGTTCAAGGCCGGCAAGGCTGAAGTCAATGCCGTCAACGCGTCGTGGGCCGCGGATCTCTTCTATCTGAAGAAAGAGTCGCCCAATAAATTCATCAACGATTCCAACAAGCGCCAGGAGAAAGAATTCCGCGGCCCGCAGATCGTGGACAAAGGCGCGGTAATGTACCGCATCAAGAATTACAAGGAAGAGGAAGCGTTGCCGCTCGACCAGGCCAAGCCCAAGATCATTGAACACATGAAAATTCTCGAAGCCGTGGAGCTCGCCGAGAAGGAAGCCAAGAAGCTGAAGGAAGACTGGTCGGCTGGCACGACTGTTCCGGCGCTCGACACGCTGGACGAAGTGCGCGGCGACAAGGAATCCAAGATTTCATTGTTGCAGCAGTATTTCTCGGCCCCCAAGCCCGTCGGCGAACCGATCACCTCCGAAGCGCCCGCCGACGAAAGTCCGACGACCACCAACCGCCACCAGCGGCATTACATTGGATTCGCCGTCGAACGTGAACTGGCCACCCGCAAATCGTTCCACGATGACACGCTCTGGCCGCGCGATAAAAAGCGGGACGAAGTCGAGCAGTCGCATTTCCGCCTCGTCGCGGACAGCGTCTACCGCCAGATGAAGGAGCAGGGCAAAGTGGTAGGCGACGTTCAAGGCGACCCGCCGATTTTTGAACGCGCGGGCGACGAGTAAACCCACACGGAACGCTTGGAAACAAGGAACACGCGAGGCTTCTCGCGTGTTTTATTTGGGGCACAAAGCCCGAATTGTACTGAAAAAAACGGCCGTATTAGTCGTGCGAGTATCCTGGCGTTTTCAAATGACGGGAGCGAGAAATCCACGTGATCGATCGCTACAGGCAGATCTTCTTAAGTCTCAGCGACGCGGTCTTCATTGAAGACTCCGCAGGCTCCATCGTGGACGCCAACACGGCCGCATCGTGGCTCCTGGGCAGTCCGCGCGAACATCTGCTCGGCAGAAAAATGCATGAGTTCATCGCGGCGGCCAGCCTTGAGCGGCTGATCGAACAACGCTCCGTGCTGAAGACGGTGGAGCGCCACCAGTTCGATACGCAATGCAGGAAAGCCGACGGCGCGCTGGTCAACGTGATCCTCGACATTTCGCTGATCCCCGAGCTCTCGACTGAAACCGAGGGATCCTATCTGATCGTGGCCAGGCCCGCGTCAAAACGCGACGAGCTGGAGCGCGAGCTTCGCCTTCAACGCCAGTGCACGCAGGGGCTGAACACCGCCGCGTGCCACACCACGTTTTTTATCTCGTCGCGCAACGACATCAGCCGCTACCCGCCGCTTGGTCCCGCCGAGCCGCCCGGACCGCTCGATTGGACCGTCGCGCTGCTGCACCGCGATCCGCTGAAAGCCGAACTTGAGCGTGCCTGGACGGGCAACGGCGCCACGGTCGGGCCGGCTTGGTTTTCACCGATCGAAGTGCTCGGGCGCGACTCGGCCAGCCACAACCCGCTGCTGCATCAACGCTGGCTGCGCATCCGCATTCAGCCCATCCGGCTGCGCGGCGCGGAAGTCACCGATCTGTGCGTGCGCATCGCCGACGAAACCGAATTGCTGCTGCAAACGGAGGAAGGAATTTTCAGCAGCCGCCAGGCGTGCGTCACTCTGCTCAGCGCCGCCATTTTTCATGAGTTCAACAATTATCTCGGTGTCATTCTGGCGCAGGCTTCCGGACTGCGGCTCACCACGCCCGCGGGCGAACTGCCCGCGCCGGGGATCGGCGCGATTGTCGACGCGTCGCAAAAAGCCGCCGGCCTGCTGCGGAGAACGTCCGACTCCGTGATGGACAAAGGGGATGCCGCGCAGCCTCACAATCTCAACGACATCCTGCGCGAATGCGCGCCGCTCCTGGCCTACAGCGGCACCGAACAAATTCGCATGTCGCTGGAGATGACGCCGAATCTGCCGCTCATCTCCGGACACCGCCATCTCCTGCGCACGCTGATTCTCGCGATCGGCCGACACGCGCTGTCCCGCCTGCACGGAATTGGACGCCTCACGGTGAAAACGTTCGCAGTGCCGCCCGTTCTGCCGGAGCTGCCGGTCGCCGCGGGACTTTCGTTTTCCGCGTCGGCGGAGCATGGCGCGCCCATGTCGCAGCCCGCCGACGAACCCATGGAGGTCATCCTTGCGAAAAGCATTCTTCGCGTGCACGCCGGCCAGCTCGAAACGATTTCCACCGATACGCAGGGAACGATATGGGAGCTTACGCTGCCAGGCTTTCAAGACGCGCCGCGAAGCACGGGCAAAGGCCGCAAATCAAGCGGGGGCCTTCCCGTTCCGCAATCCATGCTCGCGCTGTCTCAATCCGCCGCCGCCTCCGAGTCTCAGCCAAAGGGCAAAGTTCTGCTCGCTGACGATGAAGAAAATTTCAGGATGTTCACCAGCTGGGTGCTGCGCGAACGCGGCTACGAAGTGGTCGTCGCCAAAGATGGCCTCGAGGCCTTCGAACGATTTCAAGAAACGCCTGACGCGTTCGCGCTCGTCATTCTCGATGCCTACATGCCGCGCATGGGCGGCTTGGAAGCGTACCTGCGCATGCAGGTGTTGCGCTCCGATCTCCCGGTTTTGTTCGCGAGTGGTTTCGCGCGCGGCGCCTCCATCGAGGCGCTCGTCAGCGGCTGCCCCGGCCCCGCCGGCGTGCTGCTCAAGCCGTTCAGCAGCGAAGACCTGCTCGAAGCCGTCAAGAAAGCGCTGCGACCGCGCACCTGAAAGAGCCCGTAAACATTTTCTGCCGTTTCCGTTCTTTGTGTCCTCTGTGGTGGATGCATCCCGTGCCGTCTTGGCGTCTTAACCCTCAAACGCGTTCCGACATATCCTTCAGCCCGCCGCTCTCACCCTTGTTGTTCTTCATTTGATAGTGATTTAAAAAATGCTGGTATATCGGCGCCGGAAGGTACTCCTTCACGATCCGGTCCCAGCCCTTGGGTCCGACCAGCCCCTTTACGAAACTCGACGACACTTCGCTGATCTCGCGCGGCGGAATCAGGAACACCGTCGTCACTTTCGGATTCATATCCGCGTTGATGTAGCGCATGCCGCGTTCGTATTCGTAATCGTTGGGATTGCGGACGCCGCGCAGGATGTAGGCCGCGCCGATTTTCTTCGCGTAGTCCACCAGGAACATGTTGCTGAAATGATCGAGCGTGACGTTCGAAATGCCGCGCGTCGATTTGCGCAGGAATTCCATGCGCTCATCCAGCGTGAACGTGTAGCGCTTGTCCGGATTGATCCCGATCGCCACGACGATCTCATCGAATAATTTCGCGCCCTCGCGGATCATGTACATGTGCCCGTTCGTCAGCGGATCGAACGATCCCGCATAGACGGCCTTGCGATGCGAGGGCGTGGACTTAGCGTTTGGCATAATGACTATTGAATGTCGAACCCGCAACTGTTGCAAACGATAAACCGGCAACCGGCAACCAGCAACCCGAAGTTCTTTAGGCCAGTCCCGTCTGCTCATCCAGCAGATCCCGCAGCTTTTGCAGTCCGCCAAAAACCAGCGCCATTACCGTCAGGTTCGCCGCCGGAATCCGGTACAGATCGCGCCGCCAGTGCGCCGCATACGGCCAGTCCAGATAAAACGTCCCCAGAATCTTGTTGAGACCTTTGCGGTCCACGACCGCGCCCGACTTCAGCAGCAGCAGCAGCTTCCCGCTGGCCATCACATTTTTTATGCGCTCCTGCCCCTTGTTCTGCTCGATCAAATGCGCCAGAAGCGACTCCGCCATCCGGCAAAGCCCCTGCGCCGCCGCAAAAATATCCTCGTGCTTAAACCCGGTCTGACCTGGATCCAGCACCAGCAAACCCTGCATCAATTTCGTACCGCGCGCGGAATCAAGAAGGTAATCGCCGAAGCGGTTGTCGTCCGTTCCCAGCATGGAAAGCTGCGCCAGGATGCTGGCATTCTCGGCGCTCAAATCATCCGCCCCCGCTTGCGCAGCACCCACTCCAGCGTCAGCAGCGACCCGAACAGCAAAAACGTCAGCCAGTTGTCCCACAAATCGAACGGCGTTTCGCGCGGAATTTCCAGCTTGATCGGCTGTATCTTCGCCGGAACATCATGCAGTTTGTCGATTTCAAAATACGCGCCGTTGTCTCCGCCGGCACGAGCGATATTCTCCAGCAGTTCCTTATCCAGCCGCGGATTTTCGTATTCCAATTGCGGCTTCTCGACTTTGAAACTGACTTCGGATTGCCGCGCTTCAGGCTGTGCATCGTCCTTGATCCAGATCGCAAATTCGCCCTGCACGCCGGGATAAAAATGGCCTTCGTAATTGCCCGGCCGGTCGCGCAGCCGCGTCAATTCCACGATAAAGTCTTCGCCCTTCGCCGTCTTGCCGTGAACGATGGCCTTCTCCGCCGTCAGTTCTTTATGATTCTCGTCCTTCATTACCGCATTGATGATCACACGGTCGCCGATCGCCACCGTGTTGCGGTCTGTCCCGAGGTAAAACCGTTTCTGTCCGCCCAGCCTCTTGGCCATGCTCAGATGCCGGATCGCCTGATTATAAAACCGGTAATGGTAGCGGTCGCCGACCGCCCGCCGCCAACGCCACAGGCTGTCCACGCCGATGTACATCGTCCGTCCGCTGCCATACGGCATGGTGACAATGATCGGCATCTTGCCGCCCTGCTCGTCCTTATCGACGGGATGCACCGCCACCGTCGTCGCCAATTCTTTCTTGCGCTTCACCGGGTAATACCAGAATAGCTGCGGCAGCCGTTCCCACACGTCGCGGTTGGCTGCATCGTCCGGATCCAAGTGGGTCCACGCCAGCTTGCGCCCTTCCGCGGTGAGTTCCACCGCGAACGATTCTTGAAATCCGCCCTCGGGCGTTTGGAATCCCGTGCGCTGCGGCACGATCGGCAGCATCTCCGCCCATACCCCCGCGCTGTACTCCGCAGGCGCAAAACGCTCGCCGGCGATCATGATGAACCCGCCGCCTTCGCGTACGAAATCGCGAATCAGATTGACCTGATCGGTTGTGAAAATCACTGGATTCACGTCGCCCACCACGATCACGTCGTACTCGCTGATCTCTTTTTTGTTGACCGGAAATTGTTCCAGCGGCGGCTTGCCATCCGTGCCGTCCCATAGGAACGCGCCGTCCGTCGTGGAGAGCAGCACGTCGACTTCCGTCGTGTGATCGCGGCGCAGCGCATTCTTCAGATAGCGGTATTCCCAGCGCGGCAGATCCTGCCCTTCGACAAAAAGCACCTTCACTTTTTTATCGACGACCTGGAAATTGTACGTCGCCAGATTGTTCTCCACCCGCAGTTCGCCCTGCTGCTCGGGGATGCGGATCGCGTACGAATATTTTCCCGGCTTCGTTTCTTTGAAGCGCAGCAGCACCGGCGTCTTCTCGCCCGGCTTGCCCAACTTCACGTCCTCGCTCGCGACCACCGTGTCGCCGTTCCTCATCTCCACCTTGATGGAACTCACGCCGGTATAACCCTTGTAGCGCACCAGCGCGGTCACTTCGCTCTGGTCGTCGGGCAGAATCATGTCCGGCCCTTCGACCGACACTTCGAAATCCTTCGGCTCCGACGGATCGCCCACGCCCACCGTAAAGAGCGGCACGCGCTGAGTCTTGAATGTCTGCGCGGCTTGCACCGCGTCCTCGCCCGCGTTCTGCCGGCCGTCGCTGATGATCACCACGCCCGCCAGCGGCTGCCCGCGCGTATCCTTCAGCGCCGCGCGCAAACAATCGCCGATGCGCGTCTCGCCGCCGCGAATATTGCTGGACGTCAGCGCGTTGAGGTCGATCGGTTTGCCATCGTCTTTGTTGGCTGAGACGGTGCGCGAGAACGTGTACATCCTGACGTCGTGCTTCTCCTTCAAGACGTCCATGAACGTCTTGCCGGCCTCGCCCGAGCGCATCGCCGCCGATACCACGTCCAGCCGCGTGAGCAGTTTAAAATGGTGCGGCTCCAGCTTCTGAGCGTCGATTTTCTGCGGCTTGCCATCGGGAGACATTAGCGTCACCCGCGCATTCCTCATGGCGCCCTGCAACTTTTTTCGCAGCGATTCTTCCGCGTCCGCAAACGCCAAATCCATGGAAAAACTGTCGTCGATCAGGACCAGCGCCACCGACCGTCGCGTTTCAATATGTGTCGCCAGCAACACCGGTTCCGCCAGAATAAAAATCGCCGTCGTAATCACCAGCGCTCGAAGCACGCCCAACATGGCCCGAAACGCCGGCGACGCCGTGCCGCGTCCATCGCGCCGGTAGATCCACACCGCGAACGAAATGACACCCAGCGCCAGCAGGAACACATGCCAGCCTTCCAGCGACTGGTTCCACCGCAGGCTCAGCTCCGTCTCCGGCCCGAACGCCTTCGGATCAATCCCTAATAACCACGCCAGTATGCCCCGCACAGCCACTCCTTCTTTTTAACCACCACTACAAACTGCTTGTTTCACCGCAGAGACGCAGAGAACTGCACTTCCTTTAAAAATTTTCGAAACCGTGCCACCAAAAATTGGCAGCATGCACTGAATCTGTGCAGCCTGCCGTTGGCTGCCGTACCCGCATTAAATTCACAATCCGTTCCTGAGTCGTTCCCATTCCGTTCCATCTCTTCCGTTCTCTGCGCCTCTGCGTCTCTGCGGTGAAAAACTATCGCGTAAAATCCCCAAACCGCCGCGCCAGGAACGACTCCACCAGCAGCAGGCACAGCACCGTGCCGGCCAGCCAGCGCCAGATCTCCCGGCTGCCGCTGGTTTTCTTCAGCGCTTCTTCAACCGATTTCACGTCGTCGCCAGCCAGCTTCAGATCCGATTGCGTAATGATGTTCCCGAAAAACGCCGGCTTGTCTTTTCGCGCGTCGTTCTCCGCCGGGATATACGAATAAAGCTCGCGGTCTTCAATCAGCGTCAGGTCCGATTCTTCCGTATTCCGGTTCGCTGCAAAGTGAAGCAGCCGCTTGTGCTCGCCGGGAATCGTGGTGCTGTAAATGCCGGCCTTCCTGATCGTCGCGCTCTCCGCCAAGAACTGTTCGGTCAGGATTTCCATGTTGTTCGAATCGCCGGCCGGATCGGTGAGCCGCAAGCCCTCGCGCCGCACCGCGCCCAGATCGTTGCGCGGCAATTGCATCACAAATTTTTCGCCGAACATGCGATTGCGTTCGATGTACGCCGGCTGAATTAGATCCAGGGCGATGAAATTCATCAGCGGCATGTAATGATTCTTCGCCGGCCAGTTGTTCCAGGCCTTGTCCGCCGTCGTCCCCACCAGCATCACGCGCCCGCTGCCGATTCGTTTCTCAACAATCGCCGGCTCGCCGCTCTCGTAAGCCAGCACCGTGCGCACCGCCGGATCGCCCTGCGCACCGGCCACAAATTTGAAGCGCCGGAAGACCTGCAGGTGCGAGAGCGTCAGCCCTTTGATGCCCTTGAATTTCGCCACCGCCGGATGATCCGCATCCTTCTCGCTGATGCTTTCCTTCGCGCCGTCCGGATCCGCCGTGCCGACAAGCTCACCCAGCGGCATCGGGAGCAATTCAGCCAGGTCCTTGTTGTAGATCGACGGATCGACGCGGTCGCCGGCAAAAATCCAGAGCGCCCCGCCGCGTTTCACAAAGTTTGTCAGCGCCTGAATTTTCTCCGGCGGAATCAAGGCCACATTGCCCAGCACGATCAGCCGGTACAAATCCAGATTCGCTTCAGGAAAGGCGCTGTCGCTGATCACTTCCGGATAAAGCGGCATCTTCCCCGATTTGATTTCGTCCGTCTTCGACGGCGCCAGCGCCTGCCGGAAATAATCCATCTCGCTGGAGTTGGCGCCGACGCGCTGCTGTCCGTCTACGCACAGAACGCGCATCTGATTTTCCACATCCAGTGCCAGGAATGCCGTGTTGTCGGCAGGCAGCGCATCCGAATCCAGTTCGATCGACACCGTGTGCGAGCCGCCCTCGGGAAACCCGTGATAGAACGCCACGGTCTCCGGCTTCTCGTTCGAAATCGAACCGATCGTCTCCGACGCCGCTTCCTCGCCATTCACCTTCAACTTCACGCGCACATTCTTAACTGGGTTGGCCGAAAAATTATAAATCGTTCCGATCAATTGCGTGTCCACGCCGGTTGGCACCACCTTCTCATCCACTTCCAGCCGCGCCGCCGTCAGATTCTCCACATCCTTATTGCCGTGCAACCGCGCGATCAAAATGCGCGGCCGGCCGCGCGCGTCCCCGTACGCCTTGCTGATCGCCGCCTCGTCATCGCCCGACACCGCGCGCGGCGAATGATCCGCGCGCTCCCAACCGGTGCGCGTCTCATCGGTGATAATGATGATCTCGCGCCTGAATTTCGATTTGCGGTCGTTCAACAGCCGGCACGCCGCCGCGATGCTCTTCGGCATATCCGTTCCGCCATCGCTCAGTTGCGCCGCTTTGATCTGGTTGACCAGGTCCTGCCGCGTGGTGCTGCTGGTCGCGATCAGATCGTCGCTGGCGCTGTTGGCCAGCATCACGTCCACGTCATCGCTCAGCGACAATTTTTCCACCAAGTCCACGGCCATCTGCCGCGCCTTGCTGAAAATTGGATTGCCGCCCACCAGCTGTCCCATCGAATACGAATTGTCGATCAAAATGATGCGGTGCACCGACGACCGGCCGCTGAGCAGCCCAATGCCTTCCTGAAGCGCCGGCCGCGCCAATGCAAACGCCAGCAGCACCAGCAGCAGCACGCGGATCAGCAGCAGTAAAAGCTGTTCGATCTGCAGTCGCCGGCGCGACTTTTGATAGCTGGCCCACAGCCAGTGCATGGCGCCCCAGAGCACCTTTTTAAAGCGCTGCTTATTCAGCAGATGGATGATGATCGGAATAGAGCCCGCCGCCGCTCCCGCCAGCAACGCCGGATTCCCAAAGAGTCCCGCCAAAAATGAAAACATTCCGAAGTTTCAATGCCTTTCTTTTTACGCCAAGATCGCCAAGATCGCCAAGTCGCTAAGAGCGCCAAGATTTTAGGTTCGGACCACTTTTTTAACGCCATCCTTTAAGATCCGAACATTGAAATTGATCAGTACGCCAAGCTTCGATCGGTCGCTTTCAGATACGACAAAACCTGTGCCGCATGTACGGGAGCAAGTTCATCGACTGCCTTAATCTCGACTACAATTTCTCCACCGACAGAGAAATCCAAAATGCTTTCACCGACCAACATGCCTTTATAATAAACGTTGTGCTTCGATTCCCGTTCGAACGCGACATTCTGTTCCTTCAATTCAACTTCCAACGCATTGCCGTAAATACGTTCAGGAAACCCCGGACCCAGTTCTCGATGAACCGAAATCGCCGCGCCGATGACAGTCCGAACCAAAACATCAAGATGCGCTTCCGGTTCTCGCAATACAGGAGGCAAGTTATCGCGGAGCCCTGGCTTCATCCCTTTGTTTTCCTTTTGGCGCTCTTGGCGGTTCAGTAAGAGTGTTCCGTTCACTTCTGCCTGAAGTTCGCCCGCGTCGCCAGATATGCGCTCAGCACCACGTCCAGCGGCTGCTTCGTATTGATGGGGATGAAGTCGATCTTGTTGTTCCGGCAGCCGCGTTTCATCTTCTCCGTGAACGCCGTGTATTCCTCCATGTAGCCCTTGCGCAGCGTGCGCGGATCGCACAGCAATTCTTCCCAGCCTTCGTAGCCTTCAAACAGCGTCATGTTGTTGAACGGAAACGAACTTTCGAAATCGTCGAGAATCTGAAACACCACGCACTCATGCCGCTTGTGCCGGAAATGTTGCAGACCGAAGAGCAATTTCTCGGGATCATCAAACATGTCCGACAGAATAATGATCAGCCCCTTGCGCTTGATGCGTTCGGCCAGCTCGTGAAAAATGCTTCCCGTGTCCGTGCGCTGCTCCGGCACGATCTGCCCGAGCTCATGCAGCAGCAGCCTTAAGTGAGCGGGCGATGCCGACGCCGGAATAAATTTTTTCACCTTGTTGTCGAACAGCACCATGCCGATGGAATCCTGCTGCCGGATCAGCAGATAGGACAGGCTCGCGGCGATGTACGATGCGTATTCCAGCTTTGAAATATTCCCCGGCGACGCGTATTTCATGGACTCGCTCGTATCGAGCAGAATATAGCTGCGAAGATTGGTCTCTTCCTCGTACTGCTTGACGTAAAACCGGTCGGTCTTCGCGAGAACGCGCCAATCCAGATGCTTCAAGTCGTCGCCCGGCGAATACTCCCGGTGCTCCGCGAATTCGACGCTGAAGCCGTGATACGGCGACTTGTGCTGCCCGGAGATATAGCCTTCGACGATCAGCCGCGCCTTGAGGTCGAGGTTGCTGATCTTGGTCAGCGTCTTGGGGTCGAGGTATTTCGAAAGTTCGCTGGCCATTATTTGCGGTTAATCCGTTGCAGTTCCAGTTCGTTGACCCGCTTTTGCATTGCGTTGACATGCTCCGTCAGCGCCGCCATTTTTTTCTGAAACAAATCCAGCGCTTCTTTCTGCATGTCGATCACGCCGTTGCGATCCGCCGCCACCGATTTTAATTCGTCCACCTGCATTCGCAGCGCCCGCAAATCCATCCGCGCCAGTCCCGCATAAGCCAGCGCGCACATCAGCAGCGCCGCCAGCACCAGCAGCCCGTTTCGAGCCGCGGGCGACGAACGAAGGGTCCCGCTTGTCACATGATTTCCTCATCCAAATCAGCCAACCGTTCACTCCTGTTTTGCTCCAAGACCGATTGAAATCGCTGCCGGATGATTTCGGGAAAGTCGCTTATCATTGTAGCATCCAAAACTCTGGTCGTCAGCGACGGTTCGCGTTGCACCGTCGCCTCGTAAGCGCGCACGGCGAGACCCCCGATTACCGCGTGAGGCACCTTTGCCTCTTTTAACGCCTGACTCACTGCCCGCGCCCTCTTGATGAGTTCGTCCATCGCGCGCTCTCCAAAAGCCAGCAATGAGAAACTCATTTCGACCGGCCGGGCTGTGAAAACAGCATCTCTCATACGCGAATCTTCCCTGGCTTTCGCTTCGCCGCCGCGCCCATGAACTATTTCAAACGCGCATCATTAGATTTTCGATTTCGAGCGCACACCAGCAGCGCGCAGTGGCTCCGGCATCTCCACTTATTAGAGTTGCTCCCGCGCAGTCTCTTTCTTTACTTCGTTCAACCGCATTTGTAATTCTACGGGCAGTGCCATCTCCACTTTTTTTGTAATCAACTTTTGCTCTATCAGATCTTGAACGTGGACCTTGTCTTTTAAGCGAAAACTAGTCAGCTTCATGGTTAAGAGTTCGAGCAATCCGATGTATTGAACACCGTCCTCTCCGAGAAAAATACCGTGGTCGCTTACGTTGGGCGCGGGCGCTAAATAGTCCTCGCGCACCTTTTCGTTGGCCCAGATGACGTGAACGCCCTCTACAAACTTATGTCCTCGTTCTTTCGGCATGAACGCGTGAAGTTTCATCACTTTTCGGAAGCGATAACCGATCACATCCATGGCCTGCTTGGCTTTATCCAAATCCTCACGCCTCAGCAAAATATCCATATCTTGCGTGTTGCGCTGCGCCGCCGGATTGACGCGAGCTACATGGGCGGCAACCGCAAGACCTCCAATCACGGCATGCGGCACATGAGCCTTCTGCAGCGTCTGGCTTACCTTGAGTGCTTTCTGTCTGAGATCGTCCATCCACTTTTCTCCTACATCCAATAGCGCCGAGGGCAGTACTATCGTGTTGCCATAAGTCCGCCCGTAAGGAGAAACATCCTCTTGAACGCGTTGCGCTTTGCTTCGTTTCATAGGGCGCTCATCTAACAAGGCTCACTTCGCCGCCGCCGTGCCCGTGAACTGTTTCACGCGCGCGTCCGCCAGATTCTCACTCTCCTGGCGCGGAACGAAATTCACCAGTTCCTTGACGATCTTGTCGCTGTTGATGCCTTCCGCTTCGGCATTGAAATTCGTGATGATGCGGTGCCGCAGCGCCGGCAGCGCCACCGCCGCGATGTCCTCCGTCGACACGTAGTAGCGCCCCTGCAGAATCGCGCGCGCCTTGCCACCGAGAATCAAGTACTGGCTCGCGCGCGGTCCGGCGCCCCAGCTCACGTTGTCCTGCACAAACTTGGGGCAGTCGCCTTTGCTCACGCGCGTCAGCCGCACCAGTTTCATCGCGTAACGGATGACATGATCGGCCACGGGAACGCGCCGCACGATCTCCTGCAGCTCGATGATCTCCGCCGCCGTCAGCGTTTTGGTCAGCACCGGTTTGAACGGCGCCGTGGTGAGGCGGATGATCTGGAACTCTTCGTCTTCCGAAGGATAGTCCACGAAAATTTTGAACATGAAACGGTCCAGCTGCGCTTCGGGCAGCGGGTAGGTGCCTTCCTGCTCGATCGGATTCTGCGTCGCCAGCACAAAGAACGGCTGCTCCAGTTTCCGCCGCGTGCCGCTGGTCGTCACCTGGTGTTCCTGCATCGCTTCCAGCAGCGCCGCCTGCGTCTTCGGCGGCGTGCGGTTGATTTCATCGGCGAGGATCACGTTCGCGAAAAGCGGGCCGGGGATAAATTTGAATTCGCGCTGCCCGGTCGCCTTGTTTTCCTGGATCACTTCCGTGCCGGTGATATCGGACGGCATCAGGTCGGGCGTAAACTGGATGCGGTTGAATTTCAGGCTCAGCGTATCCGCGAGCGTGCTGATCAGCAGCGTCTTCGCCAGGCCGGGCACGCCTTCCAGCATGCAATGGCCGCGCGCGAAAATCGCGATAAGCAGTTCGTCGATCACGTTGGTCTGGCCCACGATGACCTTGCTCAATTCCGTCTTGATCTGCTGGTACGAGTTATTGAGCTTCTGTACCGCCTGCAAATCGCGCTCGGGATTCACCGCTACCGCCGGGTTGGCCTGCACTCCGTCCGACATTGAAAGTTCTCCTTTAGTGTCCACCATTCATGACTCTGGACTTAAGACTCCCGACTTTAGACTATTCCCAGACCTTATCTCAACACGCCTTCAGAAAACAGGGCAGGGTAGGGCGGTCCGAGAACTCCCGGGCTGCCACCGATACTCTTCGTAACCGCCGCGCCCTCATCCTGATCATTGACAATAAAGGAGAAGCCGAACTTGCGCCCCGCCTCTGCTTTCAACGTCAGGTAAGCCAGCGGGAGGGTCAATTTGTAGACGGTCTGCTTCCGCGCCTCGTGGCGAACCACTTCGGGCGCCGGCGACATCGGCGTCGTGCCGCTGGTATACTGTCCATGTTCAACCCAGCGCCAGCTCAGTATCGCCCCCTTGTCGTTCACGCAGGCCCCGAGCGCAAAATCTTCCCCCCGGTAACCCATGCCGCCCACCAGCAGCGCGTCGCCCGAGTCGTTGTCAAATACCACCTTCACGCTGTCGCCCACATCGCAGTACGTGCCGTCCGTGTGCTCGTTCTTATGCTTGTCATCGGTGACCACGAAAAGCATATACAGATTTTTCTCGTCGTACGCGCCGCGGAACGTGGCCTTCAGATCGTCCGGCCCTTTCCAGAAATTCTTTTTGATCGCTCCCGATGTCTCGTCGTCGCTGACAAAGTACACGTCGCTCCAGGAATTCAACGTCGTCTCAGTGATATCTTTCCAGCTCTCCGCCGTGATGTCCAGCTTCGACCCGTCCGGCACTTTGGCGAACTCAAAGGCGCGCTTCTGTTTTTTCGCGCGTTCCTGCCGGAGTCTTGAAAAGTCCGAGAAGTACGCGGCGAAGCGTTCGTCGGTCAGATCCTTGTTGCCAAACGCCGCGCTCAGATTCGCCAGCGCCGCCTCGATCTCGCCCTTCTCATACTGGCGCATTCCCAGCTTGTAGCGCAGACTTAAATCCGCCGGCTTCGCGGCGACCTGATCTGTCAGCGATTTGATGCTCTCCTCTAGACTGCTGGCATCAGGCACCAGCCACGCCGTGCGCTTCTTCGATTCCGTGATGATCACGCCGCCATCAACAAGCTGCGCCGTGAACGCCGGATGCGTGATGCCCTCGTTATCCACCGTGCGGTGTTCAGCGCCCAGGCTATCCGACCAGGTGATCCGGCCCGTCTTCCGGTCGATCAGCACGACCGATGTCGGCTTGTCTCCGCTCGGATCCCAGTTGCTCTGCGTCAGCATGAGGTGGTTCCGCGACACCGTCGCCGCGCTCACGGCAACGGTATCAATCTGAGCACTCGAAATATCGACTTCCCACTGTTTCTTGCCCTGCAGCCGGATCGCGTGCGCGCTCACCGAACTCTTGCGGTCCGCGCTGGTGGCCGTCACGTAAAGATCATCGCCGTCGATGTACACGTCCTTGACCGTCGCATCCTTGTCCAGCACGGGGCTCCAGATCTTTCCCGGCCCCGCCTCCGCCGTGGTGCTCATCGCCGCGACGCGTTTGCCGTCGGTCACCGCCACCACCAGTTCGCGCCCCACTTCCAGGCGCGTGATGTTGCCGCCCATGTCGCTGTTCCAGATCAGTTTTCCGGAGTTCCCATCCACCGCCTTCAGCGTGTTTCGTTCCGCAAAATAGAGCCGGTCGCCGTGCGCTTCGGGCGCGATGGTCAAATTTCCCGCCGCTGAATCCAGCACGCCGCGCCGGTTTCCGGTCTCCAATTCAAACAGGGTGATGCGCGCCGGGTTCTGCGCTCCCACCGCGACGAATCCGTCGCCAATCGCCGGCGCCGGGAAAAATTGATTGCCTTCAACCTGCGTGAACCAGAGCTGCTCGCCCGACGCCGCATCCATGACGCTCAAGCCGCCGCTCGGATAGCCGATCACCACGCGTCCGAAACTCGCCTGTAGTGAACAGCGCTGTTGAGGCACCGGATTTTTCAGCTCCTTGCGCCACGCCACCTTTCCTTTTTCGCGGCTGTCGTACGCCACCAGTTCGCGGCTTCCCATCACGATCAGCAGATGCTCCGCCCACACCGCGCTCGGCGGCTGGAACGCGCCTTGCAGACGCGCCTGGTCCTGTGGGTTGGGCTTCGGCAGAACGTCCTGCGGCAGTTTCGGGCGCGGCAGCCATGCTTCCTCGCCGCGGTCCGTGCTTGAAAGCAGCGCCAGTTCAGACTGGTTTTCAATGAAGAACAAGCGGCGTCTTAAATCAAACGGCGCGATGCCCGCCGGCGCCAGCGGCACGCTCATTTCAAGCGCCGGTTTGGACCAGCCCAGTTTCAACTTTCCATCGCCGGTGGATAACGTCGCCGAGGATAGCGCCTGCTGGAATTGCGGTTCCGCCAACCGTTTCGCCGCCCATTCAGGCGCCTTGATCGGCACCGCGGGCGGATCCGTGGCCTTCGCCGGAAGCGTAATCTGTGTCTCCGCCAATTCCTTGCGCGTGCTCAAACGCCGCAGCACGTCCTTCGCCGGTCCGAGCAGCTTGCTGCGCTCATACGCGAGCGCCAGTAGGGCCGTCGCATTGCCGGCCTCGGGCGATTCGCCGTGGCGGCTGAGGAAATTCAGCGCGTACAGCCGCGTCTGATCAGGATTGGCATCCACCGCCAATTGCGCCAGTTTCAACATCGCCAGGCCGCTCGTGTTGGAATTCGGATACGACGCCAGTACCGCGGCCAGCTGTTTCATATCGCTGCCCGCCTTGCTGTACGCCGCCGCCGCCTCGGCCTCCAGTTTTTCATAGGCCGCCGGCTGCTTTTTCTTTAGTTCTTCAATGCGCGCCTGAGCGAACAGCCGCGCCTTGGCGGACGATTCCGGCATGTAGCTGTAAACCGTGTCGCCGTGCCGCGAAATGATCTGGTGGTAATGTAGAATTCCCAGCGCCAGATCGTCGCGCAGCACCGCCGTCTCCGCCATCGCGCGCAGCGCCCTCACCGGCAGCACGTCGGCTTGCCGCGGCAGCTTGGCAACATCGAGCGCTTTCTTGAAATGCTCATAAGCCGCCGCGAGATCCGGCTTTCCGTCCGCGGAAACCTGCAGCCGTTTTCCCAATTCCGTCAGCGCATCGAACTTTTTACGGCGCAGTTCCGGCAGTGCCGCAGCCGTCTTCGCATCGTCCTTCATTTTTTCCGCGAGACCGATGCCCTTGTCGATTTCAATCAGGGCCAGATCGAACTTATCAACCTTATGATAAACGTCCGCCAGTTCGCCAAACGCATTCAAATCGGCCGGATCTTTTTTGATCCGCTCGCGCAGCTTGCGTTCCATCTCTTCCCACACAAAATAGGCATTCACGTGCGTGCGGCTGACGGTGTAAAGCACATCGCCCGCGACGACGATATTGCCCGCTTCGAGTTCCGGTTGCATCCACTTGAAGGTGGACCGGATCTTCGGCCGGAACTTCCCCGCCTCCAGCGCCGTGTCGAGACTGATCAGCGCTTTCTCTGTTGGAATCAGCACCACGTTTTCCGTCACCGTGCCGCGCCCTTTAATGGGGCTGTCGAACACGATCGGATCGGCCGGACCCGTTTCACGTCCGCCCTTCAATTCGTAAAAATGAACGTTGCCGCCCGTGACCACCAGATTCCCATTGGTTATCCCGAGCAGATGTTTGAGCCCCGTATCGCGCTCCGTCCGCGACACCTCCCATACCCGCTTGCCGCTCTCGATGTCGTAGGCATAGAGGAACTCCGAATCCTGCGGCGTCACCAGCAGCAGGTTCTCATGAATGACCGGCGGATTGGGCGCCCAGAAATCGCTCGACAAGCGCCGCCCCTGATTATTGAAGCGGTCCACGGTCTGCAGGCGGTCGTACACGCGCAGCCACTTGATTGTCCCGCTCGTGGCATCCAGCGCCGCCACCCCGCCCAGATTCGTCGTCACATAAACCATTCCGTTGGCGACCGCGACAGGTAGTCCCAGATCCGGCTGCACCGGCCCGCCCACGCTGAACGGATTGGCCGAGCACACCTGCGTGCGCCAGATCAGCCGGCCATTGTCGGCATCGAAGGCCGCCACAAACGCGTCGTGCAGCCCGTGAACACCCACCGCCATCACATAAAGCACTCCCGCATCCACCGTCGGAGCGCTCACGAAATAAACCGACTTCAGCCACTCTTGATCCGCTTTGCTGTGGGCTTCAAACGCCGGCGAACGCATGTCCGGCTGCAGCGTCCAGATCAATTTTCCCGATTGAAAACCGAGCGCCACGAGAAAATTGGAGGGCTGCTTCACTTCCTGACCGCGCCACATGTCCTGATCTTGCGTCACCGCTTCCGCGCCGATGGTCGCGTAAATGCGCTCGCCGGAGACCGAGACAAAATACGGATGCTGCCGCACGCCGCTGTTCTGGTTCTGCCGGAAGACCCGCCGGTTGACGCGAACGTTGGCCTCTTTCGATTTCGGCGCGGGCACGGATTCATTGGGATAGAGAAACTTGATGTTGCCGCCCGCGCTCGATAGCCCCGGTTGCGGATTGCCCGTCGGATAGGACGCGATCAGGTTGGCATCGACGATGTAAAAGTAAGCGTCCTTCGCCGTGAGATGGTAATTCATGGTGGGATCGGCGATGGGCGTGCCGTCATTTTGAACCACTTTGCCGGCATTGCTGGCGTCGCCCGAAGGCCCTTCAAAAAGCTGGCGAATCGAAACCGACCATTTGCGCAGTCCGATGGTGTTGCGGCTCGGCGGAATGGTGTTGTGCGAGGCGTTGCCAAAATACGTCTCCCACGAACGCGAGGCTTCGACCCTCGTCACCGGAGTGCCGGCCGCCCCTTCCGTCCGGGCCACGCGCGCCTTTAATTTCGCCAGCGCCGCCGCGCCCTCGTCATGTCCCACGCGGAGCGCTCCGGCCTTGTCGTCCGTCAAGGCCGCTTCGAGATCCTGTAGCGTTTTGGCCGCGCTGGCGCGGTCGTTCAACCCGAGCTGCGCCTGCAGCAGGCGCACCAGCAGCCCCGTTTTTCCGATGCTGAGATTGGGATGTTTCAGCGCCTGATTGAGGCGCAGCAGCGTCTGCCGGTGCTGCCCGCGCGACGCCGAAATCTCCGCCAGCCAGAGCAGCGCGTCGTCGCCGAAAGACGTCGGAAAATACTCCCGCGCCACCTGCTCCATCTTGCGTTCGTCGAACTGTTCCACGGCGTCGTTATAGAGAGTTCGCGCGGCCGGATCGTTGATCACCCGGTACACCGCCAACCCGCCGGGCGGCAGGCTGGCTATGTCCTTGGCCACACGTTCGCGCGTGGACTTATAGAGACCATTCTTGAAGGCCATTTCCGTCTTGTCCGGACCTTCCCATTTATCCAGGTACACGGTGGCAGGGTATTTTTTCAAAATCTCCGCGTAATATTTCACGCACTCCGGCCACACCTCCGGATCTTTCTCCGCGCGCGCGCGCGCCTTCTGCGCCTTGGCTAGAAGATCCAGAACTCCGGGTTCTTCGGTCAACGTGACGTTGTGCTCGGGCCCCTTGGCTTTGGCCTCGGCGGGGTCCGCTTCGCCGCCACAAAGTTGCGCCAGCCCGAACAGCGCCAGCGCCGAAACCAGCATCGCTCGCATCAACAAAAGGGGAATCAGCCGCTTGACGATGGGGTAAGCCCTTTCTAGTCCGAACACGCCCGCTGCTTGCGCGTCACTGCGACTTCGAATACGAGAACGACGCGCCGCTCGGCAATCTGGCATAATCTTTTTCGAAACTTCAGGCGCCGAGACGCAGATTCATTCGAAAAACTGCGTCGATTCTGTGGCAAGTCGGCCGGGTTGTCGATTGATTTTCCTATCTGCCTTGACCGATTTTACGGAAGAGAACTATAAGTTAACGTGGTGATGGCGCGAGTCGTCCGCAATGTTCCCTGAAAAGTTATTTTTACATGGCCGTTTTCCAAAACGACACCTTCACGCAGCAGCAGTCTCAATCGCGCCAGAGCGTGGCCGGTCCGCGCGCGGGCGACTCCGAAATCGCCGCCCGCATCGCTCAATGGAAGCGCGACGAATGGCATGCCTGGTTCCGCTGGAAAGTGTGCGGGCAACGCTCCGACTACAGCAAACCCGTCTGGATCGGCCTGCTCATCCTCGGCTTCGCCGGCCTGATCGCGTACGGCAGCGTGACAAGCCGCTGGTTCATCACCGCCGGCGGCATTGTGGCGTGGTTCACGCTGATCAATCTGGCGTTTCTAACCTACTTTGGTCCCCAGGTCCCGCCGCCGCGCGCCGTGCCCGGTCCCTATGAAGCAGGCGTGAGCGTCCGGGCCACAATCGGCCTTTATCCCGCTGGATACGACTGGCGTAAACTCCCGCGCGTGTGGGTTCGCATGCCCTCAACGGAAGGGCCGCCGCATCTGCTGGCGCTGACATTCCACGCGCTGCCAGAGGAACTCGCCGCCCTGCTGAAAAAGCAGCAAACCTGGCGCATCCAACGCGCCGACGCGCCCGCCACGCAAGCGGTGATCGAAACGCTTCCGGTCTCGCGCGCTCAAATTGACTCCGGTGCGCACCCCGTAAAAATCGTCGCGTGGCGCTGGGACGAGCACTCCCTGGAACCCTTCGACCGCAAAGCCTGAGCACGCCGTGGCACAGCGCTTGCATCACTCCGTGTCGGAGGCACGCGCCATGGAAATTTTCATTAGCATGACAGTAGTAGCACTCGCCGTAATGACAGTCTTCGTCCTGTCATAGGCGCGTGTGGTCGAAGGTGTATTTTGCCCCTAGTAACTTTGGGTCTTGGTCACCGCCGCCTGCTGCAACTCGGCCAGACTTTTTTCGACCTCGAAGTTTGAATACTTGCCGGGACACTCGTTGCTGAGCAGGTAATCCAGAATCTTCCCCTGAATCGCCTCGCCCCACGGCTCCCGTTTTAAATTTAGTTTCGCGACGGTCCGTGCCGCAAAGGGATCCAGCCACGCGCCGTCCGGGCCGATTACTTTGAAGCGCGGATCGCTCTTGAGATAACGCCACAGTTTCGCGCGATCGCCGCCGGCTTCCTTAATCTCTTCAACGACTTTGGCGCCGCCGATCGGATCTTCCTGGTACTCCGGGCAGCCGGCAAAATGTTTCAGCACCTGCTGGAAATAAAATTTGAACTCCACCTCGCTGCCGTCCCAATTGCGCAGCAGGGTTTCGGTTTTCGTCAGGCAGTAAGGACACACCCATTCGCCTTCGCGCGCCGCAAATTTATAATTGCCGCCCGCCTGTATGCGTTGAAACACACAGATCGACACAAGCTCCTCGAATGTCTTCATCGGCGCTTCGAGGCTCTTCTCTTGAAGCATCGGTTGCGCGAGCAAATGGTCGCGGATTTCAGGCGTTTGCAGCAGCGTCAGGCTGGAGCCATTCCAATCCGGCGCCATCACGCGCAGGCCGGTGTAAGGGCAGAGCCAGTCATCGCCAAAAGGGCGAATGACGACGCGCGGATCGCCCGGATCAAGCATCTCCGGCAGCGCGTCGGCCAGGGGCTTGGTGCGTTTAAGAGTTTTGAAAAGGTTATCGAGCCAACCCGCCATGCTGCGTGTCCTCGCGATGAGTCAAATCACAAGGAGCATAAGCCAAGCACGCTAAACGTAAATCAAAAAAGGTTAGCGGAAGCAACCACGAACTCGACTTCCAACAGAACGAACACGACTTCACCACAGAGGCACAAAGAACACAGAGGTTCACAGAGAACGGCAAAGATTTTTTATGAACTATTGAGAACTCACCAGTAAATCGCCGCCCGCGCCGGTGGGGC
>Ga0163144_10008655_pt1 | contig 21995 bp, 15 predicted proteins | sample OliLak19BULKMAT1_FD_123175 | JGI IMG/M metagenome (GOLD analysis project Ga0163144, IMG submission 123175) | Freshwater microbial mat bacterial communities from Lake Vanda, McMurdo Dry Valleys, Antarctica - Oligotrophic Lake LV.19.BULKMAT1 | ecosystem: Environmental > Aquatic > Freshwater >... | reverse complement strand
TGACAGGTTGTGCGGGAGGGATGAGGAACGGTGCGCGCTCCCGGCGATCAGGCCTTTTTCATGAGTTCCGGATTTCCAGGCTGGGTCATTCCCTTCCTCCCTAAATGCGAACCCGGGTGAACCCCGAGGCAACCTACCGGTCAATGGCGACAGGCCCCGGACGCTTCGCGCCTCATTTTCGAGGGAAGCGGATCCGTCCTTGGTCTGTAATCCATCATGAAAATCAACCCGTCCCGTCTCCTTGGCCACGCTGCCCTCCTCGGAATTTCCGCCCTCGTCTTCACCGGCTGCAACAAACAAGACCGCGCCACCGCCAGCGCCAAGACCAGCGAGGTCATCGCCGACACCAAGAACGCGCTCGGCAACGCCTGGGATAGCGTGAAGTCGCATACTTGGGAAAAGCGCGACGATTTCTCCGCCAACGCCAAGGCCGTGACGTCCAAGATGGACTCCCAGATCAGCGAATTGCGCGCGAATTACTCCGAAGCCAAGGCGAGCGCCAGCCGCAAGGCGGCGATGGCCGAGCTGAAGGATTCCGAGGCTGACTATAAGAACAAGGTCAACGCGCTCGGCAGCGCGACCGCGGCGACGTGGGATAGCGCGAAGCAGAACGTCATCGCGTCGTGGGACAAGCTGCAGGCTTCCTATTACAAAGCGCGGGCGGATTGAGCGGCGCATCGCGCTGAGCGGGAAGCGGCGGCTGGGGGCGAAACGCGTTTTCCCCGGCCGGCAATTTCCCGGACAAAAACCTTGCCAAGGGGAGGGCGCGTCTCTGTTTTCGACCGCTCTCCATGCAAAAGACCAAGAAGTCCATTGCCAAGCGGTTCAAACTCACCGCCAAGGGCAAGCTCGTGCGTCGCACGCCTGGTTTCCGTCACCTGTTGGGAGCGAAAAGCACGAAGTCCAAGCGACGTGCGTCTCGCGACAAACTGGTGGCCGAAGGCCATGCCAAGCCGCTCAAGCGCGCCCTGCCGTTCGGTCTCTAACTCGTTAGCAGACCGTCGCGCATCAACCAAAACCTCGTTCGCGGGTGATCTCAAAGCCGACCTGCGACGACCAACCTACAAAGGAATAAACTAACATGGCTCGTGCAACCAATGCTCCCGCGTCGCGCAAGCGCCGCAAGAAAGTGCTGAAATACGCCAAGGGCTATTTCGGCAACAAATCCAAGCTCTTCCGCTACGCGAAAGAAGCCGTTCAACACGCGTGGCAATACGCCTACGCCGCCCGCCGCAAGAAGAAGGGCGACCGCCGTTCCCTGTGGATCGTCCGCCTCAACGCGGCGTGCCGCAACAATGGCATCACCTACAGCCGCTTTATCGAAGGCCTCGCCGCCGCGAACATCCAGATGGACCGCAAGGTCCTCAGCGATCTCGCGATTCGTGACGAGGTGGCGTTTACCGGCCTGGTCAAGCAAGTCCAGGACGCGTTGACGGCCAAGGCTTCGGCCGCGAAGAAGACTCCGGCGAAGAAGGCCTGAGTCAGTCTCAGCGCGAGCCCGCCGGGCTCGCCTCCCTGTTTCCGTTTCAGGAAGGACGGGCCTCACTCGGGGTGCCGTCCTTCCTTGCTTTTAGACAGAATGGCCAGAATGGCGAGCCGCCGAATTCCGAGCTATTCTGTCCATTCTGTTCATTCTGTCTAAATTCAGATCCCTCGATGATTCCCAAAGAAAAACTCGATTACGACTTGGCTGGGCAGGTGATCGGTTTGGCGATGAAGGTTCATTCGAAGCTTGGTCCGGGTTATCTCGAATCCGTTTATCAAAATGCCCTCGCTTATGAGCTCCGCAAAGCGGGACTTCTCGTCGAGACAGAGGTTCGGCTGAAAGTGAAGTATGACGAGGTCATCGTCGGGGAGTTTGACGTCGATATGCTCATCAATAAATCGCTCCTCATTGAAAACAAGGCGATCCTGTCCCTCGCGATCGCGCACGAGGTGCAGCTTGTGAACTATCTGACCACGACGGGTATCGATGAAGGTCTGCTTTTGAATTTCGGTGCACCCCGCCTCGAATTGAAAAAGAAGTTTCGCCAACCGCGCCCCGCTCTCGAAGCGTGATTCTGTTTCATTTTGTTCATTCTGTCTAAACCCAGACCATGCAGGACCAACTTTCCGCACTCCTTGCCAGGGCCACCGCCGAGCTGCCCACGCTGACCACTCGCCCGGAGTTCGAGGCCGCCAAAGCGCGCTACGTCGGGCCCAACGGTGAACTCACGGCGCTCATGAAGCAGATGGGCAGCGTGCCGAAGGAACAGAAACCCGTCGTCGGCAAACTGATCAACGAGACCAAGACCCGGCTCACGGCCGAACTCGACGCCGCCCTCGCGCGGATCGCCGATTCCGAGCTCGCGGCGCAACTCGGGCCCGCGGTCGATCCCACGCTGCCTTCACCCGACATCGGCCCCGGCACCTATCATCCGCTCACGCTCGTGCGCGAAGAGATGTGCCGGATCCTCCGCAAAGTCGGTTTCACCGTGGCCGACGGCCCGGAGGTCGAGAGCGAGTATTATTGTTTCGACGCGCTCAACACTCCGAGCGATCACCCGGCGCGCGACGAGAAGGACACGTTTTATTTCCCGGAGGCCGCCCGCTTCGGCAACGTCTCGAAGAAGACGCCCGAGGAGAAATACCTCCTCCGCACGCACACCTCGTCCGTGCAGATCCGCACGATGCTCAAGGGGCCGCCGCCGATCCGGATCGTGTCGCCCGGTCGCGTGTATCGCCGCGACACCTCCGATGCCACGCACAGCGCCAACTTCCACCAGCTCGAGTGCCTCTACGTCGACCAGAACGTCACCGTCCGCGATCTGAAGGCGCTGCTCGACTACATCTTCGCGTCGCTGCTCGGCAAAGACACCAAGACGCGTTTCCGCCCGCACTACTTCGGCTACACCGAGCCGAGCTTTGAAGTGGATCTCACAGCGACGCATCTCCCGAAAGTGAAGAAGCCGTGGATCGAGATCGGTGGCTGCGGCATGGTTGATCCCACCGTGTTCGAAGCGGTCGGCTACGACCCGGAAGTCTGGAGCGGCTACGCCTTCGGCATGGGCCTCGAGCGCCTCGCGATGCTCCTCTACGGCATCGATGACATCCGCTATTTCTACCAGAACGACCTCCGCTTCCTGAAACAATTCGCCTGAGACGATCTCGATCCAGGTCACAGAGCGCACAGAGCTCCGACACAGAGTGCACAGAGCGGCGCAGTCGCAACCAAAGCCACGAGCCCGTTTAACCACGGATGACGCGGATGAACACGGATAAAGTCCAAAACAGCGAACGACCGGGATTTATCCATGCCATCCGTGGTTGGTTTGGGATCGATGAGAGTAATGATTTTTTTCGTCGCGTAACAAGAATCACGAACGGTGTAATACAGAGTTCAAACCAGCGTTTTGCTCGCGTTGTTCCTGCCTTGCTCCGTGTCCTCTGTGTCTGAGCTCTGTGTCCTCTGTGGCAAAAAAATCTTAGGTTTAGAGATGAAAATTTCCCTCAACTGGCTCCGCGACTACGTTCAGCTCGACGCCTCCGTCGACGAAATCTCCCGTGCGATCACCTTCCTCGGCTTTGAAGTCGAGGGCGTCGCTTCCACGGGCGCGCCGAAATTGGACAACGTCGTCGTCGGCCAGATCCTCACGCGCGACAAGCACCCGAACGCCGACAAGCTCTCGGTCTGCACTGTCGACGTCGGTCTCCCGGGCGGGGTGAAGACGATCGTCTGCGGCGCGCACAATTGCGATGCCGGCAACCGCGTGCTCGTCGCGCTGCCCGGCACCGTGCTGCCCGGCAATTTCCAGATCAAGGAGTCGAAGATCCGCGGCCAGTTTTCGCAGGGCATGATGTGCTCGCCCGACGAAATCGGCATGGGCAGCGATCACAGCGGGCTGCTTATCCTCACCGGCTCACCCGCGCTCGGCACGCCGATGAACCAGGCGCTGCCGCCGGGCGACACTGTGTTCGACCTCGAGATCACGCCGAACCGCCCCGACTGCCAGTCGCATCTCGGCATCGCGCGCGAACTCGCGGCGTGGTTCAAACTGCCATTGATCTACCCGCAGGAAAATTTCCGCGGCACGATCACGCCGTTCGAAGAGAAACCGCGCGTTGATCTTCTCGCCCACGTTCGCGTCGATTCGCCCGAAGACTGCCCGCTCTACACCGCCCACATCATCACCGGCATCACGATCGGCCCGAGCCCGGCATGGATGCAGGAGCGGCTGCAGGCCGTCGGCCTGCGTCCGATCAACAACGTCGTCGACGTCGGCAATTACGTGATGCTCGAGACCGGCCAGCCGATGCACGCGTTCGATGCGAAGAAACTCGGCGGCAGCCAGATCATCGTCCGTCGCGCGATCGACGGCGAAAAGATCACCACGCTCGACGGCAAGGAGCGCACGCTCTCGTCGCACATGCTCGTCATCGCCGACGGGCAAAAGCCGGTCGTGATCGCTGGTATCATGGGCGGCGAGAATTCCGGCGTGTCCGCTGCTACGACCGACCTCGTGCTTGAGGTCGCGATTTTCAAGCGTCAGTCCACGCGCTGGACCTCGCGCAGACTCGCGCTCTCCTCCGATTCTTCCTACCGCTACGAGCGAGGCGTGGATTCGCATGCCGCGCTCGAAGCCGCCTATCGCGCGATCGATCTCATCATCGAAACCGCCGGTGGTCGCGTCGTCGGTCCGATCTACAAAGTGGGCGGCGATGTGCCCTGGCAGCGCGAAGTCGTCGTTACGCATGACTACATTACGGAAAAGCTCGGCTTCGATATTCCCGCCGCGGACATGCGTGCCGCCTTCGAAGCGCTTGAGCTCACGATCGTGCGTGAAGAGGAAACCGAGCATCCCGCCCGCGGCCCTGCCTGGACGGTGAACATCCCGAGCTGGCGCGACGATCTCGATCGCCCCATCGATCTCGTCGAGGAAGTGCTGCGGCTCTACGGCACGGAGAAGATTCCCGCGGCCGTCGTCCAGTCGCCCGGACTGCTCGCCGAGGACGATCCGATCGTCGTCTTCAATCGCCGCGTGACGGATTATCTCGTGGGCCACGATTTCCACGAGTGCGTGAATTACACACTGCGCGCCGCCAAGGAAATCGCGACCTGGGTTTCCCAGACCGCCGCGCAGGAATTGGCGCTGTTGAACCCGTTCACCGAAGATCAGTCGCATCTGCGTCCGACGCTCGTCACCGGTTTGCTCGAGTCGCTCAAGCTCAACCAATCGCGCGGCGTGACGGTTTCCCATCTCTGCGAAACGGGACGCATTTTCATCGAACGCAACGGGCAGAATATGGAGTGTGCGGCGGTGGCGTTCATCATCGCCGAACCGATGGGCGCGCGTTCCTGGCTGAAGCGCGAGAGTGCGGACTTTTATACGACGAAGCACCACGTCGCCGCCTTGGCCGCGGCCGCGGGCATCGATGTCTCGCGTCAACCGGTCGCGCCCATCACCGGTGCCTACTTCGGCTGGCAGGAAGGTCACTCCGCCACGGTGGGCGATATCGCGCACGGTTGGACCGCGCGCTTCGGCCTGCTGAACCTCGCGATGGTAAAAGCGCTGGGCGTCGAAGGCAAAGTCTACGCCGGCATTTTCGCGATTCTGCCGGAGAAACTCACCGCCGATGTCACGCGCCGCCGATTCGCGGAGTTCGGCCTGTTCCCCGCGGCGTTACGCGACCTCGCGCTCGTGGTCGACATCGCAACGCCCGCGATCGACGTGCAGAAAGCGCTCGCGAAGACGGCGCGGGCGGCGGTGGGCAACGCGTTCGCGCTCGAGAGCGTGAGCGTGTTCGACCTCTACCAGGGCAAGGGCCTGCCCGAGGGAAAAAAGAGTCTCGCCTTCAGTCTCGTGTTTCGCGCCGCGGATCGGACGTTGACGGACGACGAGGTGAACGCGGCGTTCACGAGAATCCAGCAAGGCATCGTCGCCGACGGGAAGATCGCGGTGCGCACGTAGGCCGCGGCTGGCCGCGCGGCATAGGGCAGGCGATTTTGACTTTGATGATCGAAGGCGCACTACCGACCTGCGCATGCCGAACACCCCCGCTTCCCTGCAGGACATCGCTACACGACTCGGCGTGCATCCGAGCACGGTGTCGCGGGCGTTGCGCAATCATCCCGCGATTTCCGAGGCGGTGCGCATCCGCGTGCAGGCGGCGGCGCGCGAGTTCGATTACAAGCCCAACCCGCTGATCGCTGCGCTCGTGCGGAGCCGAAAGGCACGGCGGGCCGGGTCCTATCGCGCGAATCTCGGATATGTTTATACGGCGCCGGTCGGCCGGGTGACCGCGTGGCGGAAAGACTACGACGCACTCTTTTCCGGCGCGCGTTCGCGCGCGCGGTTCCTCGGTTATGAGCTCGAGGAATTCAATCTTAGCGGCACGCGGTTTACGCCGCGCCGCTTCACGCAGATTCTGCTCACGCGCAACATCCACGGCCTGATCCTGCCGCCGCTTTATTCCACACAGGACGCACTGCCCGTCGAGTGGGAGCACTTCGGCGTGATCTCGATCGGTCATTCGCACGCGATTCCGGCGAACCGGGTGGTGCACAATCATTTTTCGGCGATGCGCACGGCGTTGGCCGCCTGCCGGCAGCGCGGGCGGCAGCGGATTGGTTTCGTGCTGCCGCGACGGCTGCACGAGAAGGTCGGCAAGCTCTGGCTGGCGGGTTATTTGCTGGATCAGTTCGAGCACGGCGGGCGGCGTGCCCCACTGCCGCCGTTGCTGCTCGAGGACGAGGCGGGCCAAGCGGAGTTCGCGGCGTGGCTGCGGCGCCACCGGCCGGACGCGATCATCGGGCTGCTCAATCTCACCCCTCTGGCCCAGTGGGTGAAAGCGTCCGGACTGGCCCGTGAGGTCGAGCTCGTGACACTCGATTATGGCGCCAGCGATCGCGGGTTTGGCGGGATCTTTCACGACCATCCGCGAATCGGCGCCACCGCCGTCGACCAGTTGGTGAGCCTGCTCGAGCATAACGAGCGTGGGCTGCCCGCGCATCCCACCGGCATTTACATCGAAGGCATCTGGGTTGATCCGGCGACGCCCGTCGTTGCCAAGGCCTCTTCTTGAGGGGCCGGCCGTTGCGCGGTGACCCGCGTCATTTCACTCTATGCAATCAAGTGCATGACACGCCCCTTGCGGATTGGAGGGGAGGGTGACGCTATGGCGGCGAGGAAAGTCGTCGCCCTCGAGCGGTGACGTTTCCGCCAACCCCTCCCCAGCATGAACGTGCACCCCGCCACCAGCGTCCCTTCCCACTCCCTTGTCTCACGCCACTGGCGCGCACGACTTGTCGCCGTCGCCACCGGCCTTCTCGTCTGGTCACTTCTGTCCGGGATGGCGATGGCGCAGACTGCGCTCGCGACCGGCTCGATCGAGGGCCGGATTTTCAACACCGTCACCCAATCTTACCTGCGCAACGTCCGGATCGAGATTCCGGGGACGCCGGTGCAGACGTTCACCGACACCTTCGGCGCCTACGTGCTGGCGCACGTGCCGGCGGGCGTAGCCACGTTGAAGATTTTCTACACGGGCTCGGGTGAGCACACGATCCAGGTCAACGTGCCGGCGGGCCAGACCGTGCGGCGGGATTTGTCGATCTCCGGCCGCGCGCTGGCCGTGGATGACAAGGGCACGGTGGCGCTCGAGACGTTCGTGGTATCGGAGACGCGCGAGATGGACGCGCGCGCGTTTGCGATCAACGAGCAGCGCTTCGCGGAAAATCTAAAAACCGTCGCGGCGGCGGATGCGTTTGGCGACAGCGTGGACGGCAACGTCGGTGAGTTCATCAAGAACATGCCGAGTGTGGTGCTTGACGGCGGGCGCGTCTCGATCCGCGGGCTGCCCGGGAGCATGACGCCGGTAACGATCGATGGCAACGACCTCGCGAACGCTGCGGGCATCAAGGACACCCGTGCGATCGATATCAGCAATCTCGCGATCAACAATATCTCGCGGGTCGAGGTCACGAAAGCACCCACGCCCGACATGGCCGCCAGTTCCGTCGGCGGTTCAGTGAACCTGATCAGCAAGAGCGCGTTCGAGCTGGCCCGCCCGCAGTTCAAGTGTCGCGCGATGATGACGTTCAACGAGCAATACATGGAGTTCTCGAAGACGCCGTATCCGCAGCGCGAACCGAGCTCCAAGATCAAGCCGAGCTTCGATTTCAGCTATACGGTGCCGGTGAACAAGCGGTTTGGGTTTTCGATTACCGGCATGCACAACCAACAGTTTAGTTTCCAGCGGCACTTGCGCACGCAATGGAACAGCTCCACCGCGCCGTCGACCCCGGCCAACCCGTTTCTGGATCGTTTCGAATTTAACGAAACGCCGGTGGAAAAACAGCGGCAAACCATCGGGGCCACCGCCGACTGGCGTATGACGGACCGGGATACGCTGTCGGTGTCGGCGCTGTATAACCCTTCGAAATCGCAGTCGGCGAATCACGTGATGCTGTGGAACAACGGCGGCGTCCTGAATCAGAACGTCAGCTCCTACAGCCCGACGTTTGCGCTCGGCCGGGCCGGCTTGGGCACGGTGGAGGGCACGGGGCACCACACCATCGTGCGCGACACCACGACGCACTACAGCCTGCGTCACCGGCATCGCGGCGAGCGTTGGAATTTCGACAGCAGCGCCTACTATGGATTGTCGAAAGCCCGCACCGGCGACATGGAATACGGCATGGTCGAGCGCGTGATTCTGTTTCGGCGCAACCTCACGATCAATTTCCAGGACATCCGCGAAGGGGGCCGGCCCACCAGCGTGACGGCGCGCGACAACACGACCGGAGCGAATGTCGACGCCTACACCCTGGCCGACGTGCCGATCGACGTCATCCGCTCGCGGCAAAACCGCAACACGGACGACACTCAGCGCGGCGCGAAGATTCACGCGCGCCGCGATTTCGACCTCGGCGTGCCGGTGAAGGTGAAGGCCGGCCTCGATTATCGGCAGCAGATTCGCGACCACAACGGCCCGACGAGCCAGTGGTCGTTCGTCGGTCCCGATCGGGTGAAGGGCACCACGGACGAATACGCCGGCCTCTACGGATTGAAGGCCGCCGTCAGCACTTCGCCGGGCTTCGGTCTGCCGCCCCGCGAGCGCGTCGACAACTGGAAGATGTATGAGCTCTTCAAGGCGCACCCCGAATATTTCGTGTTCGACGAGGCGGCTTTCCTGCTCTCCCGCACGCGCGAGAGCTTCCTGCTCGACGAAACAATTCGGGCGGGATTCCTGATGGCCGACGCCTCGTTTTTCTCGAACCGCCTTCGGATGGTTGGCGGCGTCCGTTACGAGGAGACGATCGACAAGAGCCTCGGCCGGCGCACCGATCCGACCTTGGGTTACCAAAAGGACGCGGCCGGCAACACGCTGCGCAACGCCGCCGGCGTTCCGCTCCCGATCGCCGACCCGATCGAGCGCGCGCGGCGAATCAACATTGTGCGCGGCTCGTCCAATCGGAACAGCTACGACGGCCTCTATCCCAGCTTCCATGCCAGCTTTGCGCTTACGAGCAATCTGCTGGCCCGCTTCAGTTATGCGCGCACCCTGGGCCGCCCAGACCTGCCCCGCGTGTTCCCCGATATCGACATTCGCGATACGGCCAATCCGCCCCTGATCGTCACAACGAGTTCGAGCCTGAAACCGTGGGAGTCGGACAACATGGACGTCGCGCTCGAGTATTACTTCAAGACGGTGGGCGTGCTCTCGGTCGGCGCTTTCCGGAAGGACATCAAAAACTATTTCGGCCTCCTCACGCAGGATGCGACTCCCGCGCTGCTCGCGGAATACAATTTGGGGCCGGAGTATTCAAATTACCGATTCAGCCACTACCTCAACGTCGGCGACGCACGCGTCAGCGGCATCGAGGCGTCCTACGATCATGTGCTGACGTTCCTGCCCAAGTGGGCGAGCGGCTTCTCGGTTTTCGCGAACGGCAGCAGGTTGCAGCTCGAGGGGCGCGACACGGCTGATTTCCGCGGCTTCGTGCCGAAGGTCTTCAACGCGGGCATCAGCTACGACCGCGGCCGGGTGAACGTGCAGTTGAAGCGCAATTATCGCGGGAAGCAGCAGCTCAGTGCGCAGAACTGGCCCAACTCGTTCGAGTTTCGCCGCGAGAGCGTGACCTTCGATCTCAATGCGCAGATCAAGCTGCACAAGCGCGTGGCGATCTTCGTGACCGGCCGCAACCTGACGAACGAGCCTTCCGTGATGGAGTGGTCGAGCCCGGCGACGCCGGACTATGCGAAGGTGCAGCGCTTCATTGAATCCGGCGCGCAATACGCGGTCGGCCTCAAAGGCACGTTTTAAGAGGGCGACCAACGTTCCCTCCTCCCCGTTCAGAACTCGATTGTATCTCATGTCCTTCTCCCTGCTTCGACTCACCGGCGGCCGGTTCGCCGCCGCCTGCCTCGGTATCACAATCGTGGCGACAAGCGCCCTCGCGGCGGAATTGCCGGCCTTCCCTGGAGCGGAAGGTTTCGGGCGGCTCGCGCGTGGCGGACGGGGTGGCGACGTCTATCACGTGACCACCCTGGCGGACAGCGGGTCGGGCTCGCTCCGTGAAGGGATCGTCTCCGGCACCGGCCCGCGCACCATCGTGTTCGAGGTGTCGGGGACCATTCTGCTCAAGAGTGCATTGCGCATCGAGCGGTCGTTTCTCACCATTGCCGGACAGACGGCGCCGGGCGACGGAATCACGGTGCGCGATTTCTCCGTGCAGATGAAGAATGTGACGGACGTAGTCGTGCGCTATCTTCGCCTCCGCCTCGGTGACGAAAACAAAACCGCGGAGAGCAAAGGCGCCGACGACACCTTGGTGACGGACGACATTGACCGCGCGATTCTGGATCACTGCTCGTTGAGCTGGGCGATCGACGGCACGCACGACTTGCGGCGCGGCGGTAATTTCACGCTGCAGTGGTGCATCATCAGCGAGGCGCTGAACGAGAGCCTGCACAGTCGCGGCAAACCCCATGCGATGGCTGCCTCCTATCGCGATCTGTCGGACAACATCACGCTGCACCACAATCTCATCGCGACGTGTCGCGACCGGCATCCCTCGCTCGGCAGCGCGACCAAGGGCCCCCGGCATCTCGTCGATTTTCGCAATAATCTTATCTATAACTGGGCATCGCCCGGCACCGCGAATTTTTGCGACCACTTCATCAATTGCATTAACAACGTATGGCGCCCCGGTCCCACGACCGATCTCGCGAAGCTCCCCATCGCGATGAAGGGCAGCCTGCCCGACCTGGCGCGCGGTCACATGAGCGGCAATGTATTCGAGGGGCGTGACGATCTCACGCGCGACAACTATGCCGCGCTCGACTTCAAGCGCTGGCTCAAACCCTATGGCAATTACGCTTACGCGGGCACATTGGCCGACTGGAAAGTCGAAGCACCGGCCGAGCTGGGCGCGGCGTTGCCGCAGACGCAGCCCGCCGCGGAGGCAGCCGCCCTCGTGCTCGCGCGGGCCGGTGCCTCGCTGCGTCGGGACGCCATCGATGCCCGCGTGATCGACGACGTTCGTCAGCGCCGCGGCAAAGTGATCGACTCCCAGAAGGAAGTCGGTGGCTGGACCACGCACCGCTCGCTGCCACCGCCCCCCGACACGGATCGGGACGGCATGCCCGACGCGTGGGAACTTGCTCACGGCCTCGATCCCAAAAATCCCGCCGATCGCAACGGCCGGGCGGAGCCAAACGGTTACACTCACCTCGAAAAATACCTCGATAGCTTGGTGACGGCGAAGGACGCGCGCTAGAGGCCGTCTTGGAAATAGATGCTGTAGCAACTCGGTGGTTCTGCGCCGCGCGCAGAACGACAAAAATATTCCCCCTGCGCTCCTCGTGGCCCGTTACTATCAGGCGAGCACAACGCGTGAAAACCTCTGCCGCGGCCGGCGTCTGATTTTGACGCTCGCGGCACTTGGGGGCGCCGCCCTGGCACACGCGGCCCCGATGAGCGGCTTTCATGTGCCGCCGGGTTTCGAGGTGACGTTGTTCGCGGGGGACGACCTGGCGCATAATATCCACGCCATGACGTTCAACGCTCGCGGCGAGGTCGTCGTGGCAGGCCCGGGCTACGTCAAAACGTTGCTCGACGAAAATGGTGACGGCGTGGCGGATCGCGCGCGCTTGTTTTCCGAGTTTCCCAGGACCGGAGCACACGGACTCTTTTTCGACGGCAACGATCTCATCGCGACAGGCGACGGGGCGATTTTGCGTTTGCGCGATGCGGATGGCGACGGCGTCGCTGATGGCGCCCTCGAGGTGTTGCGGACCAACATGGATGACGGCGAACACGGCACGCATGCGGTGCAGCGCGGCCCCGATGGCTGGTTTTACGTGATGGCCGGCAACGGTCCGCGGCCCGGGGCGTTTCAGATCTCGTCCGCGGCCTCGCCGGTGGCGGAAGCGCGGCAGGGCGCGCTGCTGCGTTTCACGGCCGATTTCAAGACGTGCGAAGTCGTGGCCCCCGGATTCCGCAATCCCTACGATTTCGATTTCGCCGCGACCGGGCACATTTTCACCTATGAAGCCGATGGCGAGCGTGTCCATCACCTGCCGGGTTATGGACCGACACGGATCTACGATATCGCGGTGGGCGAACACCACGGCTGGATGCTGAATGGTTCGCGCCGTTCCTGGAGCAAGCCCCTCGGCTTCTTCGATCGCGTCGAAAGCGTGGTGGACCTCGGGCGAGGCTCGCCGACGGGTGTGGTGGCGTATCGCCATCGCCAGTTTCCGGCTCGATATCGCGCGGGCGTGTTCGCGGCGTGTTGGTCCACGGGCACCATTTATTTTGTGCCGCTCGTTCCGCGCGGCTCAACGTTCGACGGCGAGCTCGAGCGTTTTTTGTCGCCTGCTGGCAACGGTGGCTTCGCTCCCGTCGATCTCGCGGTGGCGCCCAACGGCGACCTCTTCGTGGCGAGTGGCGGGCGCGACACGCAAGGCCAGGTGCTGCGCATCCGCTTTCGCGGAGCGGCCTCCATGAAACCGGCGGCCGGCTCGGACTTGCAGCAAGTGCTCTCGGCCGATCAACCTCTGAGCAGTTGGTCGCGGGCAGATTGGATTCCGCGGGCGAAGGCCCTGGGAGCCGCGCCGTTCGCCGCTGCAGCGACCGAGGCCGCCCGCCCGGAGGACGAGCGTATCCGTGCGCTCGAAGTGTTGGTGGAGGTTTTCGGCGGCATCGGACGAGAAACCGCGCAGCAAGTGATGGCGACGCCAGGAGACCTCACGCTCACCCGCTTCGCGTGGGCGCTGGCGCGAAGTCCGGCGTCGCCCGAGCGGGACGCGCAACTCGCGGCGTTGACGGGTCAGGGGAGCGTCGCGGTGCGGCGGGCGGCGTGGGAAGGATTGCTCGCCCTGCCGTCCGTCGCGGCGGTCAGTCCTGACTGGAAAAACGGATTCGCCAGCTCCGATCGCCGCGTGCGAACGGCGGCGATTTCGGTAGCGCGGCGCAGCGGCTTTGTGCCGCCCTTGGAGGATGCGCGCCAGCCGCGGATCGCTTTGGCGAAGCTGCGCGCCGCGTCAGGGGCGCTGGACGTGCGCGCCGCGCTGGAGATTTTCCGATCCACGTCGGAGCCGGAGTTGAAATTGGAGGCGGTGAGATTGTTGCAGATCGGTTTGGGTGATTTGCGCCTTGAAGGCGGCAAGGATGAAACCGAGACCGGCTACGCGGCGCTCGCACTCGACCAGGTGCCCGTGGCGTTGCGCGATGCGGTTGCACGCGCGGTGCTCGCCGCGTTTCCAGCCGGCCAGCGCGACCTCGATGCAGAAGAGGCCCGGTTGCTGGGAATGCTGCGCACGGAGTTGCCGGCGGCGCTGACCGCCCTGGCCACGTTCTGGACCCCGGAGAGCTCGCCGGAGGACGATCTGCATTTCCTGCTCGTCGCGGCCCAGTTGCCCGGCCGGCGTCCGCCGGAATTCACGCGACAGGTGGCCAATGCGCTGGCCCAACTGCAGCCGAAAATGGAAGCCCGCGGCTGGCTTGGCGATCGGCAGTGGCCGTTGCGTGTCGGCGAGATTTTCCGTCAACTGTGCCAGTTTGATGCGACGCTGGCGACGGCGCTCGTCGACGATGCGGCCTTCGGCCGGGCGAGCCATAGCCTTTTCGTGCCGCTGCTGCCGCCGGCGGTGCGCGTGGCCGCGACGCGCAAGCTCCTCGCGACGGCGCAGCGCTCGACCGATACCGACGCGTGGACGAGCGAGTTGGTCGAGACGGTGGGAGCGGTGCTGCCGGCGGCGGAAGTCGTGCCGAGCTGGCGGCTCAAGCTGGCCGATGCGCGAGTGCGCGACGCGGTGGCGCTGGCCCTCGCGGCGCATGCTGAGCCCGTCGACGGCCCTGCGCTCATCGGCGTATTGGAAACGTCAGGACAGTCGGCGGTGGTGGCGAGAGTCGCGCTGACGCTGGCCGCCCTGCCGCCTCCCACGGAACGACTGGACGCGTTGCGCGCGGCGTTACGGGCGCTGGGGCGGCATGCCGCCACGCCTGCAACCGGGTTGGCGTTGGATCGGTTGCTGGCCCAGTGGTCGAGTCGCCCGGCGCTGGTCGAGGCGGACGGCGGCGCGCAGAATTTGTTCAAGCGGTGGCTGGCGTGGTTTACCGCGGCCCACCCGCGGGAAACCGCCGGGCTCGCCGAATTTGGCGGCGCCGATACGGCCGCGTGGCTGCAGCGGTTTGCCGGGGTCGATTGGGCGAAGGGCGACGCGGTCCGCGGCGCGATTGTCTATCAGCAGCGGGCCTGCGCGGCGTGTCACGATGGCGGCCGGCGCCAGGGACCGGCATTGGCGGGAATCACGGGGCGCTTTGGCCGCGACGATTTGTTTCTCAATATCGTCGATCCCAATCTCTCGATTTCGCCGACCTATCGCGCGCAGGAGATTACGTTGAAGGATGGGACCGTGTATCGCGGTGTGCCGGTCTATCAATCGTCGTCGGCGATGATGATCGAGGTCGGGCCGGGCGCGACGGTGCGGGTGCGGGGCGAACAGATCGCGAGCTCGGTGCCCGCGTCGCGCTCACCGATGCCGGAAGGGCTGCTGAATGGAATTACGGATGGGGAACTGGCGGACTTTTACGCCTATCTGGTCACGCTGCGCGCCGAGAATTCGACGCGCTGAGATTTGCGCGCGCGCGTCCCTGAGCTGTTAGATTTGCCCGTTGCGTCGGGGGCGCGTTTTGCACAACTCCGACTTTTCCGCCGACATGTCCCAGCCGACTGAACCCAACGTCGCTTTGGTTTGCTGAATCTCGCGCTCGTGAAATCGCTCGGGATCGAGGGCAAGGTCTACGCGGGGCTCTTCGCCATCGTGCCGGAGAAGTTATCCTCCGATGCCGTCCGCCGCCGCTACGCCGATTTCAGTCTTTTCCCGGCCGCGTTGCGCGATCTCGCGCTCGTGGTCGATGAGGCGACGCCCTCGAACGAAGTGCAGAAGGTGCTCGCCAAGGCCGCGCGCACTGCGGCGGGCAACGCGTTCTCGCTCGAAAGCGCGAGTGTGTTTGATGTCTACCGGGGCGCCGGGCTGCCCGAAGGCAAGAAGAGCCTGGCCTTCAGCCTCGTGTTTCGCTCGGCCGAGCGGACGCTGACCGACGACGAGGTGAACGCCGCATTCGCAAAAATCCAGCAAGCGATCATCGCCGACGGGAAGATTTCCGTGCGCTCCTGACGCGCGCCGCCACTCGCTCGCGGGGGCAGATCGATCTCGGGCGCGAGACGCATGCGAAAGCTCCCTGAGTGATGGCAGCGCCACGCGCGAAAAAAGACGCGTTCGTGCGAGGGCGCGCGATGCGCCCACGGCGTCGCAGGGGAGCGCAGGGCACGCGATATGCCGTCGGGGCGGAGTGTGCGCTTCGCGCTTGTGCGCAGAACCGTTTGCTGCGGTCGTGCAGAGGTTAGTCACTTCCAGCAACTCCTCCAGCAGCTCTATGAATTCGTTCGTGTCGCGCTTTGCGCGCCTCTTTTCCGTCACGACGGCCTCAGTCGTCATTTTTTCAAGCTCCGTCTTTGCGGCCCCGGCGCCAAGCCGCGCCGACGCCGACTTCGTGCGTGCGCTCACCGCCGCCGGGGCCGTGCGTCATACGATCGGCGGCCAGCCGCTTACACTCGAGCTGGCACCTGGTGAGGTAGCGGTGCCGCTCCGCGAGGTGGCGCTTGGCGGCGTGCCGGACGGCGCGCAGACCGCGGCGGCGGATGCGCAACACGCGTTTTATCGGCTGCCCGTGGGAATGCCGGTGGCGGATGCCGTCGCGGGTGAGGTGCAGCGCGAGGCACTGCGGACTCGATCCGCCGCGGCGCCGGTGCAGCGCGCGGCGTTGCGACCGGTGTTCTACCAGCGCGGTCGCGTCGGCGATCCGCGGGCGCGGCATATTGCGACCGCCGACTTGCTGCTCGTGGGCGTGGCCCGGCCCGCGGCACAGGCCGCGGCGACGGCGACGGGCGCCGCGGGCATCGTCGCGCAGATCACGGATGAACTGCCGGTGCTGCGCTACGCTTCTGCCTGGGAGATGCTCGCGGCGGCGGAGTCACTGCGAGCCGCCGGGTTCACTGTGTCGCCGCAATTCACGCATCCCCTCACGAAGCGCGCCGCACCCAATGACCCGCTCTACAACCAGCAGTTTTATTTCAAGAATACCGGCCAGGGCGGCGGCACGCCGGGCGAGGATATCAACATCGAGAGCCTGTGGCCCGCCTCGAGCGGCGCCGGTGTCACGGTGGCGGTGGTCGATGACGGGCTTGAGATCACCCATCCTGATTTCGCGGGCAACGTCCCCGCTGACACGTCGCTGCACCGCAACGTGCTCGACGAGAACAGCGACCCGACGCCGCCGGCCGACGCGAATCACGGCACGATCTGCGCGGGCTTCATCGCGGCCCGCGGCAACAACGGCATCGGCATCACGGGCGCGGCGCCGCAGGCCCGCCTGCTCGGTGTGCGCCTGCTGGGCTCGGGCCTCAGTGGGGCCTCGGCTACCGATGTGCAGGAGGCCGCGGCCTTCGGGTGGCGCACGGATGTGGTGCATATCTCGAGCAATAGCTGGGGGCCGGACGACGACGGAAAAACCGTCTCCGCCCCCGAAGCCGGCGCCCTCGGCGCGCTGCGGGCCGCCGTCACGAGTGGGCGTGGCGGGCGCGGAGTTGTCTTCTTCGTCGCCACCGGCAATGGTCGCGATTCCGGCGACCACGCTGGCTACGACGGTTATTCCGGCAGCCGCTACGTGATCGCGATCGGCGCGACCGACAATCGTGGCCGGCAGGCGCCGTTCAGCGAATCCGGCCCGCAGGTGCTGGCGTGCGCCGCCGGTCAGACGAGCGAGCAAGCGGATGTGCAGTTGCTGGCTACCGACAATGTCGGTGTGCGCGGCGCCAACACTGCCGCCTCGCCCGCAGGCGACTACACCACGAGCGGCGTGCAGGGCACCTCCTACTCGACGCCGCAGGCCGCCGGAGTCGCTGCGCTGATGCTTCAGGCCAATCCCAATCTCGGCTGGCGCGACGTGAAGGAAATCCTCATCCGCAGTGCGCGCAAAAACGACGCGAGCGATGCCGATTGGGTTCGAAACGGCGCCGGTTTCCAGTTCAGCCATAAATACGGCGCCGGCTTCGTCGATGCGGCCGCTGCGGTCGCGCTCGCTCGCACCTGGACGAATCTCGGTGCAGAGCTGTCGGCCACGCAGTCCTCCGGAGTGAGCAGCCCCATCCCGGACGGCAGCGCCACCGGCGTCTCGCAGGCACTCACGATCGCGAGTGCGACGAACATCCGCGTCGAGACGGTTGAAGTCACGGTGAGTGTCACCCACGCCAACCGCGGGCAATTGCGCTTCGAGGTGATCTCGCCCGCCGGCACCCGCACCGTGCTCGGCGTGCCGCGCGAGGGCGACACCGCCGCGAACCTCGCCAGCTGGGTCTTCTCCTCGCCGCGCCACTGGGGCGAGTCTGCCAACGGCACCTGGACGGTGCGTGTGCTCGATGCCGTTGCAGGCATCGCGGGCACGCTGACGAGCGCAAGCGTCTCCGTTTACGGCGCCACCACTTCGGCGGCGACCGCGCCGGTCATCAGCGCCCATCCGGCATCCGGCGCGGCAAGTGCCGGTGGCAGTGCGATGTTTACCGTCGTCGCAGCGGGCAGCGGACTGACCTACCAGTGGCGCAAGGACGGCGCGGCGATTGCCGGCGCGACCGCTGCGACGCTTACGTTGAGCAATGTCTCCGCGACCGACGCCGGCAGCTACGTGGTGGTGGTCACCGGCGGCGGCGTCGCCACGACGAGCAACACCGCGGCGCTCGCTGTAACGTCCGCCGCGCCGGTCAACCCCGGTCGCCTCGTCAACCTCTCGCTGCTGACCGCGCTGACCTCGCCCGACGACAACTTCACGATGGGCACCGTGATCGGCGGCGCGGGCACGATGGGCGAGAAACCTGTCCTCGTGCGCGCAGCCGGCCCGGCGCTGGTGGCGCTCGGCGTGGGCGGCACGTTGCCCGACCCGAAGCTGGAATTTTTCGCCGGCGCGGCGAAGATCGGCGAGAATGACGATTGGGGTGGCAGCGCTGCGCTTGCCAATGCGTTTGCCGCCGTTGGTGCATTCGGCTACACGTCGACGAACTCGAAGGACGCCGCGATCTTTAATCCTGCCATCTCCCCCGGCGGCTACTCCATTCGAGTCTCGGGCAACGGCACCACCGGCACGGTCATCGCCGAGCTCTACGACTCGACGCCGGGCGACGCCTTCACGGCCACCACCGCGCGTCTCGTCAATGTCTCCGTGCTCAAGCAAATTGGCAGCGGTTTCACCGTCGGCTTCGTGATCGGGGGCGGCACACCGCGCTCCGTGCTGGTGCGCGCGATCGGGCCGGGACTGGCGGGCGTGGGTGTGGCCAGCGGCTTTGTGTCCGACCCGCGACTCACGCTTTTCGCCGGCCCGAACAAGATCGATGAGAACGACGACTGGGGTGGCACCGCCGTCCTGCGTGCGGCCTTTGATGGCGTGGGCGCGTTCCAAGTGCCGCCAAATTCACTCGACGCGGTCCTGCGGGCCACGCTGCCACCCGGCCAGTATTCCATGCAGGTGGCAGGCGTGCAGGGCGCAACCGGACTGGTGCTCGTCGAAGTTTACGAAGCGCCGTAAGGGAGCCCGCTTGCCGCGCCACCGACGCACGAGATTCGATCGGGAAACGGGCCAGTCCTGCCCGCTTTCCTGCTCAATCTTCCCTGGCATTCAGCCGAATGAAGCACACCGGTCTGTCCGTGGCCGCAGCGAGCGCGCCGTGAAAACGCGCTCGCCGGTGTCGCTCCCGCCGCGCCGAGGCGGCGGGCCGGAACGCGGGTGCGGTCCGAGCCGATTTGTCCGTTGCGTCGCGAGCGGAGGTTTCGCACACCTGTGCCTCTTTTGACGCCCATGTCCCAGCCGACCGAACTCAACATCGACCGCGTGGCGAAACTCGCGCGCCTTGCCTTGACGCCCGAGGAGAAAGCGACGTTTAGCGCGCAGCTCGGGAGCGTCCTCCACCACATCGAGCAGCTCGCGAAAGTGGATGTGACCGGCGTCGAGCCCAGCGCGCATGCGTTTGCCGTGCACAATGTCTGGCAGGAAGATGTCGCGCGCCCGGGCCTCGCCGTCGATCAAGCGCTGCGCAATGCGCCGGCCCAGCGGGACAACATGGTCGCGGTGCCGAAAGTCGTCGAATGAGCGAGCTCTTCTTTCAACCGCTCGCTGTGCTAGCGGGCCAGCTCGAGGCGAAAACAATTTCCGCCGTCGAGCTGACGCAAGCCGTGATCGCGCGTAAGCACGCGGTCGACGCACGCGTGCGCGCTTTCAACTCTTCCGATGAAGGCGACGCGCTTGCGCAAGCCGCCGCCTCCGATGCGCGCCGCGCCTCAGGGCAGGCGAGGGGACCGCTCGACGGAATTCCGATCGGCTTGAAGGACGTGATTGCGGTGAAGGATCAGCCGCTCACCGCCTCGAGCAAGATGCTCGCGAATTTTGTTTCGCCCTACGACGCCACAGTCACGACGAAGCTCAAGGCGGCGGGTGCGGTGCTTTACGGCCGCTTGAATTGCGATGAGTTCGCGATGGGTTCGTCGACGGAGAATTCCGCGTTTCATCCGACCGGTAATCCGTGGGACGTCACGCGCGTGCCGGGCGGCTCCTCGGGTGGCAGCGCGGCCGCGCTCGCGGCGGGCGAAGCCATTGCGACGCTGGGCTCCGACACCGGCGGCTCGATTCGCCAGCCTGCCGCGCTCTGTGGCGTCGTCGGCCTGAAACCCACCTATGGCTTGGTTTCACGCTATGGCCTGATCGCTTACGCGTCGTCGCTCGACCAGATTGGTCCGTTCGCTCGGACGACGGAAGATGCGGCGCTGGTGCTGGGCGCGATCGCCGGGCACGACGAGTGGGATTCCACGTCCTACAAGGCCGAGATTCCGGACTACCGCGCAGAATTGAGCGCTCGCCGCGGTCCATGGAAACTCGGCATTCCGAAAGAATATTTTGGCGAAGGTCTCGATCCCGAAATCGGAGCGGCGGTGGAGCAAGCGATCACGTTCTACAAAGCGCAGGGCTGCGAAGTGCGCGAAGTGTCGCTGCCGCATACCCAATACTGCCTCGACACGTATTACATCATCGCGACGGCCGAGGCGTCGTCGAATCTCGCGCGCTACGACGGCATCCGTTACGGGCATCGCTCGAAAAACGCGAAGGACATCGTGGATCTTTACTTCCAGTCGCGGGCCGAGGGTTTCGGGGCGGAGGTGAAACGACGAATCATCCTCGGCACCTATGTGCTCTCGAGCGGCTACTATGACGCGTATTATCTGCGCGCGCAGAAAGTCCGCACGCTGATCCGCCAGGATTTCCTGAAGGCCTATCAGGAAGTCGACGCGCTGATCACGCCGACGTCACCGATCCCCGCGTTCAAGCTCGGGGAGAAAAGCGACCCGCTCGCGATGTATCTCTGCGACATTTATACAATCGGGGTGAACCTAGCGGGCTTGCCCGCGATCAGCGTCCCGTGCGGTTTCACGAAGAGTAGTCTGCCGATCGGCCTGCAGTTGATCGGCCAGCCCTTCCAGGAAGCGAACTTGCTGGCCATCGCCCACACCTACGAGCGAGCCCACGACTGGAGCAGAAAACATCCGAACCTCTGATTTTGAGACACAGAGTTCACAGAGGACGCACAGAGGGCACAGAGATGAACACAGAAATCAATCAATTGACCGAACAAATCATCGGGGCGGCGATTGAAGTTCATCGAGAATTTGGACCGGGCTTGCTCGAATCGGCCTACCAACGAGCGCTCGCGCACGAACTGCGATTGCGCGAGGTCCAGTTCGAAGAGCAGAAGCTCTGTCAGGTGATCTACAAGGATCTCGTGATCGACGACGCCTACCGTCTCGATTTTCTCGTCGGCGGCGTGGTCGTGGTGGAACTCAAGACTGTGGACGCTTTGCTTGATGTTCACGAAGCCCAAGTCCTCACCTACCTGAGGTTCACCAAGTGTCACGTGGGACTTCTGCTCAACTTCCGTTCAACGATTTTGACGCGCGGACTGAAGCGCCTTGCTCTGTGACCTCTGTGCTCCCCTCCGTGTCCTCTGTGTCCCCAAATCCGTCAGCATCTCCGACTCCTTACGAAGCCGTCATCGGGCTCGAGGTCCACGTCCAGGTTAAGACCCACTCGAAGGTCTTCACGCGCGTGGCGGCCGGCTATGGGCACGAGCCGAATACGCTCACCGATCCGGTCGTGCTCGGGCTGCCAGGCGCATTGCCGGTCATGAACAAGGCCGCGCTCGACGCCATCATCAAGGCGGGGTTGCTCCTGGGCTGCGAGATCGCGCCGGTCTGCAAGTGGGACCGCAAAAACTATTTCTACCCAGACTCGCCGAAGAACTATCAGATTTCTCAATACGACCAGCCGATCTGCCTCGGTGGTTCCGTCGAGATCGAGCTGCCGGGCGCTGCGCGCAATGTGATGGGCGAGCACAAAAAAATTCCGCTCAC
>Ga0163144_10008653_pt1 | contig 21995 bp, 15 predicted proteins | sample OliLak19BULKMAT1_FD_123175 | JGI IMG/M metagenome (GOLD analysis project Ga0163144, IMG submission 123175) | Freshwater microbial mat bacterial communities from Lake Vanda, McMurdo Dry Valleys, Antarctica - Oligotrophic Lake LV.19.BULKMAT1 | ecosystem: Environmental > Aquatic > Freshwater >... | reverse complement strand
GTTTCTAGTTGAGGTTCAAGATCTTGTGCTTTCAATTACTCATGAAGATCTTTTTTCCTCGTTATTGATAAGAATCCTATTTACCATTATTAAAGCCGGTGTCATTGTTACTTTAGTTAATGTGGTCAATGAACAACACAAAGTTTCTAAGACTCATTAATCTATGTGTTTTATTATATTTTATATTAATGTTTACTGTTTTAATTAGGATGATTGACTAAGTTGTAGGCTTTGATTTATAGATTGATACAGATGAACAAGTGCGTTTAGAGGCTGAAAGAGGTTTAGCGAACATTCCCCTGCTTCAACAACTCGATTGTATCGGCAGGGGAGCTATAAAAAGAGAAATAACAAGTGGTTTCTTTTATTCATCGTGTTGATGACAAACAGGGACGAGTATGTTAACCAGCAAAAACCGCTTAGAAGCCTTTAGCGGCGTTTCCCGCGTATTCATTGTCACAACCTTGTATCGTAGTCCTTTAGTCCCATCTTTCTTCACACTACAACAACTTCATGCTACAATGCACCTATATTAGAAAAGGTGTTCTACATGAAGAAAACCATAGTGTCATCCATTTGCTTAGTATTTTTGGCTCTAGCAGTCAGTGTACAAGCACAAGCCCCGCGTCAGGTGTGGGCGTTTTATATGGGTTTCTGGGCAGGTGGTGTGTCGTGGGATATACAAGGCGATGTGCTGACTGACCGACCCTCCATTGGTAGTTATGACTCGCGTGATGGTGGTGTAGCGGGTACACAGATTGACCAAGCTAAAAGTGCTGGTATTGATGCCTTTATGGTGTCATGGTATGGTCTGGAAGATGGCGGTACAACAACCCCTGCTTTGAACAATATGCTAGATAGGGCAGCAGAACGCGGCTTCCAAGTCGGTGCTGTTGTCGATATTTTCTCCTCACAATTTAATCGTAGCCGTGACGCGCTAGTCAATTCACTAAACTATTTGGTGTATGACCGCGCCAATCACCCTGCTTATCTGCGCTATAACGGCAAGCCTGTTATCATGTTCGCATTTCAAGGGCGAGCAGAATTTAGCAACAGCCAGTGGCAAGAAATTCGCAACGCTGTTGACCCCGACCGCAATACAATCTGGATTTCAGAAGGCATTGGTGGCTGTTGCCTGTACGGTGGCGCGATGGATGGCATGTACGCCTTCAACATTGCATGGGCAAATGGCAGTAGTAGCCGCTACACCCGTGAGCGTAACGCCGTCTTAAATTCGGGCGGCAGCATTTATGTCCCAACGGTGCATCCTGGCTGGAACGAAGATTTAATTGCAGCGCGTGAAGGTCGTGGTAATCCTACTAGCGTGAAAGAGCGCAATAACGGACAATTCCTAACGACCAGCTTTAGCGGTGCAACCGCTAGTGGCGCGGATGTCATCATGATTGGCACATGGAACGAGTTCATCGAGAACAGCCATATCGAGCCGAGTGTGAACTACGGCACACAATCACTGGATATTTTGCGTCCGTTGATTGCTGATTGGAAGGGTGGCAGTACAACAGGCGGCGCTTTGGTGCGACCTGAATCCCCAACAGGGCAGATTTTGCAGGCAAACAACGCACTGAATGTCCGTCCAACAGCGAGTACCGATGACGCACCGTTGGGGAAAATTGCTCCAGGCACGTACTACGCGGTACTTGGCACAGAGGGCGAATGGATTCTGATTGACTTCAACGGTCAGCAAGGCTACGTCAATTCGCGATTCGTGACGGTCGAAAATCGGTAGATTGAGATAAAGTTTGGGGCGATTCTGTAAATGGATCGCCCTTTTTTGTTTTCGTTTTTCGTAAAATTTTCCCCACGTTAGCGGGAAAGAGAGAAAACGCGGTGCTACACACCGTTGGGGCTACGCCCCCCACCCCCGAGAAAAGCAGAAAGCTACTACGCCACCACACGCCCCAAATATACCAAAAATCGCCTTATTTCGTAGGGACGCACCCGTTGGGTTGCTCTTAGACTTTGGTTGTTTTAAACAAAGCGGTTAAAATTTGATAAGCTATCAATTTTGATGGAAACGCGAACACAGTTGAAACGCGTCCAAAGCGCATTTTTGCCAGCAAACAATAACCACATCCAACCTTGTTGCGGAGTCAAAAAGAGCCAACTTCTGTGAAAAAGCTGGCTCTTTTTTGTTCTATTGGCTTTGTTGCTGTTCTATAAATCGACGATACCATTCACCACTTTGTTTCAGAGTGCGCTTGCCTGTCTTAAAATCAACATAGGTAATACCAAAACGCTTGCTATAGCCCCACGCCCACTCAAAGTTATCCATCAACGACCACACATAATAACCGCGCAATGGTACACCCTTTGCAATGGCACTCGCAGCCGCCTCAAAATGCGCTTCCAAATAGGCTTTTCTGCCATCATCATGCACTTTGCCATCGGCAGAGAATTCATCGTTGTATGCAGCACCATTCTCTGTAACGTAAATGGCTTTGGGGGCGTATTCTTCATGTAAGCGCACCAACAATTGCTCTAAACCTTGTGGATACACTTCCCAATCCATGGCGGTATATTCATTCGTTGTGCGTTCACCACGGGTGAAGAAAGGTTCATCTTTCCCCGCGCCGATGTATGCCCGTGAATAGTAGTTAATTCCCAAGAAATCCGTAGGAACAGAAATATGCTTTAGGTCGCCCTCACGTACGTCAGGCACTTTGTCACCATAGAAGTCCCACATATCTTGGGGATATTCACCCTTATAGAGGGGGTCTAAGAACCAACGGTTAAAATAGCCATCAAAGCGTTTTGCGGCATCAACATCTTCTTCTCTATCCGTAATCGAATCTACCCAATTGAGGTTAAGCACAATGCCCACTTTGGCATCGCTTACGTTGGCACGAATCACATCCACTGCCGTCCCATGTGACAAAAGCACATAATGTGCAGCCGTAATGGCTTCTTTCCAGTTTTGATGACCAGGCGCGTGTTCACCAATGCCATAGCTTAAAAACGAAATGCACCATGGTTCGTTGTGGGTTGCCCAGCTTTTTACGCGGTCACCCAAGCGATTGGTTACAACGTTGGTGTATTCGGTAAATGCGTCCACAATATCACGATTTAGCCATCCCCCCTTATCACCTAGGGCTTGGGGTAAATCCCAGTGATACAGTGTGGCAAGAGGCGAAATGTTCTTAGAAAGTAGCTCATCTACTAAACGATCATAAAAATCTAGCCCAAGTGGGTTAATTTTACCTATCCCATTAGGCAGAATCCGTGACCACGCAATGGAAAATCGGTACGATTGCAAGCCAATGTAAGACATAAGTGCAACGTCTTCTCTATAACGGTTATAGTGATCACAAGCATCATCGCCGTTATCACCATTAAGTACTTTGCCGGGTGTGTCACTAAACGTATCCCAAATTGTGGCACCACGCCCATCTTGTGTGGTTGCGCCTTCAATTTGGTAACTGCTAGTGGCAGAACCCCAAATAAAATCCTTAGGAAATTTCATTAGGAACCTCTTCGATGTATTGTTTTAATGAGTTGTGTTGCGGATACCAGCCCGATTATGGGCTGGCAGGAATAACAAGTAACGCAACGCTTTGAGCAGGCATTGTTACTGTTGTTTGGCTAGACACCTCAAAAACCACAGGGCTTAAAATGCCGTCAATAGCACTAAATACAGTGTAGGTAGATGATGTGGGTTTGTCTAGCCCTATCAAGTTTAGCAAGCGTGTTTGTTCAGATTGCATGCGGTTGACCATGATAAGCGCAATTGCCCCATCATCACGTTTGCTGGCATATAAAGTTACGTCTTCATCAGGGGTTTGCGTGTCTAATAACACTGTGCCAAACTGCTGATAGAGCTGGTAAACATAGAACGTAGGACGCACTTCATAACGCCCTAAAATACCCCATCCACCCAGCTTATCGCTGGACTGCATGTTAAAGTAGCCCACCATAAACACATCATTCTTAATCATCCGCCCTAGCACATCTGACCACCAGATGGCATGTGCGCCAGAATCGGGGGTTGTTTGCCCACCGATATTTGCGCTCCAGTGGCTACTGGCTTCTGTAATGGCGACAGGCAAGGCTTGACCTGTAATATGCAAGGTCATTTCGTGCAAAGATTCCACAATGCCATCCCATGAGGGCGTATCGGCATAGAGTTCTTCTAAAGTGGGGGGCGTCGTTGTCGCGTTACTAGGGAATGGATACCGATGCACCGCAACAATATCCACAAGGTCGCCATTGGTCTCAAGGAACAGTTCTAGCCAGTCATAGCGCAACTGCCAATAGGGGTTATTGCTTCTGCCCACAAATTGCGATAGGTCGGGACCCACGAGGATAATGTCAGGGTCAACCGCCAGCATGGCTTCGGCAAAGGTTCGCCATTCTTGTACATGGCGTTCTGGTGGATAGTCGTCAAACAGGTCGGGTTCGTTGCCAATCGACCAATAACGCACCCCATAGCCCTTTTCTTCGTTCACATAGCGCAACAACGCCACTGCTTTTTCGGGCGTGCCGTTTTCTAGGCGCACATGAATAAGCGGTTCAACATTGTATTGTTTTGCTTGAGCAATGAAAAAGTCTATTTGTGAGGGCTGAAGGTCATTAAGGTCACCCACACGCCCACCGGGAAACCGCCAAAACGTGACCCCAGAAACCTTCATTTCTTCTACAAGGTCAACGGGGATAACATTGAGAAGCCCATAATTTGCGCCATACACATAAGGGGAAACCGTTCCCCCCTCTTGTGATACGTTGACGGTCATTTCTAGTATGTCTTGGGAAAACACACCCGTCACCAGAAACATCGCAAGTACAATTGTCAGAATACGCAAACGATGCCACATGGTTATTTCTCCACGCCTGTAATCACCACACCCCGCATAAAGAAGCGTTGGGCAAGGATGAACAAGAACACAGGCAATGCCAACCCAATCAAGGCAGTGGCTTGAATGAGGTGTGGTTGTTGGTCATAGATAAAGTTAAATCGCTGAATCCCAATCGAAATAGGCTGAAGTTCGGGCTTGCCCAATAGGTAGATGAGGGGTTCAAAGTAGTCATTCCATGCAAACACAAAGTGGAACAATGCCACCGTAATCAACACAGGGTATGACTGCGGAATAATAACCAAGAGTAAAATCTTGAAGGGCCCCGCACCATCCAGCATAGCCGCTTCGTCAAGTTCTTTTGGAATTGAGAGGAAGTATTGGCGAAGCAAAAAGACATTATACGCATTGGCAAAGAAGTGAGGAACAATCAACGGCAACCATGTTCCCGTCCAACCAATTGTTGCAAAAAATACGTATGTAGGAACGAGAGTAACTTGGCGTGGCAAGATAATCGTGCCAATAAGCAACAAAAACACCAAATTCTTATACGGAATAGGGAAACGCGCAAAGCCGTATGCCACCAACACACATGAAATGAGCGTACCAATCAACCCGAAAACCGCAATTGCCAGCGTGTTTCTAAACAGCAAAGGAAAGTTAATGCCATTCCATACCGTAGCATAATTCTCAAAGTGCGGGTCAAACTCTTCTACGGGCGCAAGTGTACGCCAACGCCCTGCCCACTCGATGGGTTCGGCTTCTGGGTTTGCAGGGTCAACAAACGAGCTGTCCTCGCGTCCCTTACGCAAAATAGCCAAAGGTTTTACAGTGCCGTCTGACAATGGCACTTCAAACACATCTAGCATTTCCCCGTTGTACTCAAATCTATCTTGAGTAACAGGCAAAATATTGCCACGCGCCGAAGCTACAATTTGGTCTTTTGTCTTAAAAGAAGTCACAAAGCCATACACAAATGGCATTAAGAACGCCATCGCCAGCAAAAGCGCGAACAGAGTTGTGCTTCCAAACAGCAGAAAACGTCGCATCTGATATTCATACATGGTTAGTTATCTCCTGTGGGATAGTACACCCAATACTTGGCACTCCAGAACAAAAATAGCGTTACACTAAACGCGATGGCAAACAAGAACCATGCCAGCGTAGAGCCATAACCCATGTTTTGGAATGTAAACGCCGTTTTATACAGATGAATGTTGTAAAAGAGCGTGCTATTGCCAGGGTCGCCTGAGCCTTCTTTAAGAATAAACGGTATTTCAAAGTACCTAAACAAGCCAATAACCGATAACACGAGATTGTAAAAAATCACCGGTGAAATAAGTGGCAAGGTAATTTTTCTAAAGCTCTGTATCGCATTTGCACCATCTACTTTGGCAGCCTCATAAAGTTCTGTCGGCACGCCTTGCATAGAAGACAAGGTAATCAGCATGGCGTTGCCAATACCCCATAGCCCCACGATATTGAGCGCGGGATAAATCCAGTCTACGCTATATAGCCAGTTAGGCGCACTAATCCCTAGTTGTACCAAAAAGCGATTAAGCCAGCCTGTTTCTGTGTTCAGCACACCACTCCAAATATAGGCAGCAGATACCACAGGCACCATATAGGGCAAATAAAACGCCGTTCTAAAGAGCCTGCGCCCTACAAGAAGTGGGCTATTTAACAGTGCTGCCAAAAGCACGGGCAACATAATGGACAATGGAAGCGCAATCGCTCCAAAGCGCAAAGTTGCTCCTAGTGAAATACCGACGCTAGGGTCTTGGAACAAATGCTCGTAGTTCTTTAGACCAATGAACTGAATATCATTGGGTTTTGTCAGGTTAAAGTTGGTCAGCGAAAAAATAAATGACGCAATCATGGGGAAAATCGTAAATACCAAAAAGCCCGCAATCCAAGGCGAGATAAACAAAAGACCCCAAAGTGCCTTACGTCTTGTCATTGGCGTATCTAGCGCGTCATTTTTTTGTTTTGTAGCACTCTGAAGCTCATTAAAGATGGTCATAATAACCGACCCTTCTATGGATAAACAAAAGGCGATTTGCGGATTTTGGGCAAAGCATATGCCTTGCCCAAAACCCTAGATGAGAGGAGAAAACAGCTTACTTCACTTCGTCAAAAATCAGCTGTAGGTCGGCGACCAATTCTTCCATAGTAGCGTTAATATCTAGGTCTGGTGTGCCGGTGTACAGTGTTTGGAAAGCACCAATACGGTCTTTTGCCTTCAAGTAGTTAGGCATGGGGTATTCATGGTTGGGGCTGTCGGAATAGGCAAGGCCATCCACAGCAACTTGCCAATTTACACCCTGCGGGAAGCGTTCATCCAATGCTGCAAAGAACGATTCTTGGTCGGCTTCACGGGCAGGCATACCACCGTATACTTGAAGCAATGTGGGTGAGGCTTCGCCTACTAGGTAGGATAGCACTTCAAAGGCTTCGGCGGGGTAGCGTGTGGTGGACATAATACGGAAGGTGTCACCATGCAGTTTTGCTGTAGCAACGCCGTTATAAACGGGTACGGGGGCAATGTCCCAGTCGCTACCTTCGCCAATACAGCAGGTGTACCAAAGGTGGGTGTGTGCCATAGCCACTGCACCAGAGGAGAAAGCATTACCAGCAGCCAACAAATCGCTACCAGATTGGGCAGCATTGGGGATAAAGCGGTCTACCCAAATGCCGTTGTAGAACCAGTTCATGGCTTCTTGGAATTCAGTGGGCAATTGAGCATTGCCATCTGCGTCCACAAGGATATTAGAGCCAAACAGTGTCGATTCACCGCGTGGTTCGTTCCATTGGCTTACAAAACCCCATTGTGCAATAGATTCTGGGTTAAAGTCGTCTTGGGTGGCATCCGCGCCGTCGGTGTCTACGGTCAACATCGTGGCAAGTTCACGGAGGGTTTCCATGTTCCATTCTTTTTCGTTGCCTTCAAAGTCGATGTAGGGTTCGCCATAAGCACTTGGGGGATAAGGCAAGCCTGCTTCATCAAATAGCGAGCGACGGAAGTAAATGGAAGTAGGGAATGTAGCAAAGGGCAAACCGAGCAAGCCCTGACCTTCTAAACGATACGCATTCACTGCGCTTTCGGGGAATTGGCTAAGGTCATAGCCAGCAGCATCTACAAGGGGTTGAATGTCCAAGTAGTTACCAGCAAACCCATTAGAACCATCACTACCAACAGGACCCACGATGTCGGGGGCTTGACCAGGGCTTGACCAGGGCTTACGGCTTCACTGGCAATCAAGGTAGCAAGTGTGTCATAAGCAACGTTGTTATCTGCGATTTGAATTTGTAGCTCAATATTAGGGTGAGAAGCGTTAAAATCTGCTACTACTTGATTTTGCGCTTCAATTTGTTCTGGTTGACCGCCTGCGCCCAACCCTACGAATCAAACAATTGTTACTTTGTCTTGGGCTGCTAAAGGCACAGTACCAAGCAATACAGCCATCACGACTAAGGCGATGAGAGAAGCCATTCTTTTATGTAACGTGGTTATTAACCTCATTTTATAAACTAAACAAGACGAATTGTTATCTAAAGGGTTTAGGGTATTGTTTGTCTTCCTTCGTTAAATAAGTCTTTGGTGTATAAAGCGCCACAAGACTCGCGGATAATAAGTTCTGTTGGTAAGATTGTAGATTGGCTACTCACACTCGCACCTTCCACGATGTCTAGTAAGAGAGCCGTTGCTTGCGTGCCTCGCTCCTGAACCGATTGTCTAATGGTTGTTAGACTAGGTTTAGAGGCGAGCGCCGCGGGCAAATCATCAAAACCAACCACAGAAATATTTTGAGGAACACGCAAACCAGCGTCATGAATGGCATCTATTGCGCCCAGTGCCACTTGGTCGTTAGCACAAAACACAGCGTCCACTTTTTGCCGTAGCAAAGCTTGCATTCCGTCATACCCCGACTCCCTAGAAAACACCCCTTCTGTTACAAATTCAGGCGTATATCCCATGGCGGTTTTTTGCATGGCAGAAATGTAACCTTGCAGGCGGTCATAGCCATCGGGGTTATACAAGTCCCCTGTAATATGACCAATGCGCGTTCTTCCTAGTGCAACCAAGTGACGAACAGCAACATGAGATGCCGCCACGTTATCTATGGTTACGTAGCTTAGATGGCTAAACTCCTTTTCAGGACGTTCTACCAACACGACAGGAATAGGCATTTCTACGAGACGTTTAACAAACGGATGGCGAGAGGAGATAGAAGCGATGATGAGACCATCCATTAGTCTATGGCGTATAATGCGCTCATAGAAACGCTCCGCATCGTTGACCTCATCTTCTATCCACAGTAGCATGGCATAGTCACGCTGGTTGGTTACCCGCGTCACACCGCTTAGCAGTGTAGGAAAATAGAAGGGGTCGTGAAAAATGACTGAAAAGGTTTGAGGAATGACCACACCAATGGTTTTAGTGCGTTGCGTTACCAAAGCACGGGCGGCTAAGTTTGGGCTATAGCCTTCCTCCTCGATAATCCGTAGTACATGCTCGCGTGTTTTAGCTTTGACGTGAGGGTGCTGATTCACGACGCGAGAAACGGTTGACCGAGAAACTCCTGCCTTGCTGGCAATGCCTTCTAAATTAAGGTCACTACTCTTTTTATCAATCATTTTTGTCAACAATACTATCTTTCAAATTTTTATGGGAGCGTTCCCAATTTCACTTAATGTATCCTCATCTAAAACATTTGTCAAGCAATTCGTCTAAATTTGGGCATCTTTTTTTGGCGATTTGTGCTAAAACAACAAAAGGCACGTTCTAAGTGTCTTCAGAACGTGCCAAAATAGCATAAAATAATGTCTTTTTACGGTTGCCTGTGCAGTTTGCCCGATGCCCTTACAAGAAAGAGGGGGAGAAAAAAGGACTCACAATTGCCATAGGATTTAACTTAAAACTCTTGCATACACATTTATAGCGTTTAAGACAAGAGTGCTTCGGTTAAGGGAGTACCTTCCCAATCCGTATAAGGTTTAATGCCTAGTAAATGGGTTACTGTGGGAGCAGTGTTCAAAAGGCTTACAGGGGTGGTTAATTCATAGCCTTGCTTAATCCCCTTCCCTGCCATAGCAAACGGAATGGTCATATCTTCTGGAAGCGTTGTGCCATGTGTGCGTTCATGTCCGCCGTGGTCAGCGTGTGCAATCACGAATGTGTCTTTATCCAATATCGCCAGTACATCGCCAAGTAGCGCGTCTACACGATGCGCTTGCGCTAAATACATCTCAGACATCCAACCAAACGCATGCCCCACACTATCTATTGTGCCAAAGTATAGAAACGTAAAAGGCGTTGGGCTATTTTGAAAATGCTGAACGGCTTGTTGTGCCATAATGTCGTCACCATCCAGCGTATAGGCTGTATCTGTAAAGAAGCTAAACGCTAGGCTACCGGGACGACTAACATCCCGTAGCTGTTCCCAATTGTAAAAGAATGCGCTGGCATAGTCATATAGCTTTAGTTGTTCTACCAAGCCACGCACAGGGCGCGCCATTGAATGATAGTCATTATCTATGATGCCGTGTCTTTCGGGGGGTATGCTATGAAAAATACTCATATGACAAGGCAATGTCAGCGAAGGATTCATTGATTGCCCTTTAAGCGTATATGCCCCACGTTGCATTAAACCCCAAAAGTTGGGCGTGCGATCCGCACTAACCGCGTCGGGGCGCAATCCATCTAACATCATAAACAGCACACGATTTGTCATTTTATCTCCTGTTTTACGGCGATTCGGCTTCGCATAGCGTCAGATTAAAACGTTCACGGTCTTGGCAAGTTAGCGTATACACCCAACGATTCTCAACACCATAAGCCACTAGCGCATCAACATCTAAAACGGGCAAACGATTAAGCGATACAAGGTCATTCTCTGCAACCACAGCCACAAACTCGCCATCATAACTTACATCAAAGCCCGTCATCAAAACATCATAGTTAATGCGCCCCAGTTCTGCGCCAGTAGACACATCCCACAAACGCAAGGTCGAATCTAAAGACCCTGACACAAGGCGTTTACCATCGGGACTAAATTCCAAGCCCGCGATGGTCTTTGTATGCCCATTCAGTCGGCGTAGCACTTGCCCTGTTTCCAAGTCCCATAGCAAAATAAGGTTGTCATAGCCCCCCGTTGCCAAATAACGACTATCACGGCTAACGGTACTAATCCAAAGAGGCCCAGTGTGTTCTACCAGACGATAGCGTTCTTCATAGGTGTTTGCGTCCCAAATAACAACCTCACGGTCTAGTGTACCCGCAATAATGACGCTATCGTTTAAGCCAAAATTTACGGCATAAACTTCGCTAAGGTCGTTGTTAAAGATGTGCTTTTCTTCGCCCGTTGCTACGTCCCACAAACGCACAGAACCATCATCAGACCCCGAAACAATGCTTTGCCCATCATCACTTACATCAATACGCCAAACACGCCCCCCATGCCCATTAAGAATGTGGTTGGGCTGGTAAGTTTCTACATCCCATATCACAATCAAGCCATCAGAACCACTAGAAAAGAGTGTTTTGCCGTCATCGCTAATTTTAATTTCGTACAGATACACGTCAGGCAAATGCCCACCTATAAACTGCCCTTGCAGTACGCCAGAGTCCTTGTCCCATGCGTAGATGATGCCATCAGGCGCACTTGTAAACAGTCTTTCTCCATCACGGCTAATCACAGTGGATGAAGAACTTGCGGTTTCGCCATCTAAGCCATAACGCCGCACCAAAAGCGGGCTTTCGATACTCCACTCACGAATTGTTTCGTCTTGTGCCACCGAGAAGAACGTTTTGCCATCAGGGGCAAATGCAAGGTCACGGATGGGCGCAGAATGTCCCACGAACTGATTCATGATGCGGTTGGTGCGTGCATCCCACAGAATAACGGCGTTATCCCATCCGCCCGACACAATCGAATAGCCATCAGGGCTAACTGCCACAGTATTCACCCAATCAGTATGCCCCTCTAGCCGATGAAGTGGATTACCCGTTGCCATATCCCATATAATAATGGTGCGGTCAGCCGAAGCCGTATAAGCCAGTGTGCCATCTGCGGAAACCGATAAATCTTGCACAAGGTCGGCATGACCCTCAAAACGGCGTACTTGCTCGCAAGTTTCAACGTTCCACAACAGCATCACGTTGTCGCCCTCAGACGACAATTCAGAGCCATACACCGCTAACGCAGACTTACCATCGGGCAAAAAGCGCACGCGCCTTACCTCGCTATTGTTAGCGACCATTTTGCAAATTTCTTGCCCTGTCTCAAAATTCCATAGGCGCAAAGAGGCGTCGTTAAGGTTGGCATTGGTGGTAAAACGCCCCCCACCCGACAGCAAGCGTGTTCCATCTGGGCTAATGTCAACAGCACGCACATCTGCCGTATGTCCCTCAAAGCGGCGCACTTCCTCGCCAGTTTCTACGTCCCACACCCGTATAGTCTCGTCAGAGGATGCCGACACCAAAAAACGGTCATCTTGTGTAAACAAAGCCTGCCACACTGTATCGGTGTGTCCTTCAAAGACACGAACAAGCCCTTTGCCTTCAATATCCCATAGCTTGAGGGTGTTATCATCTTCGGGGCGTTGGCTTGCACTATATCGTCCACTGCCTGTCAGTAGCCATTGTCCGTCTGTACTCACTTGAACGCTCATTACAGGCGATGTATGCCCTGTAAAAACGTGCGTTGTACCCAGCCCATACACCGTTTGTACCAAAATGCTGGCAACTTGGGGTGGGGGGTTAGGGATTTTTGCCGCCTCTAGCGATAACGCCAGTGCAATATCGCCATTCCCTGCTGCAAGCTCTAATTGCGAATTAAAAACAGTCACAAGTGTCTGCACCTCATCCGCACGCCGTTGGGCAAGCTGGCGTTGAACTTCGGCAGTCGTTTGGGCATTACGCGCCACCACCGCCGAAACAACCGCAAATAAAGCCACGCCCAGCATTAAGAATGCAAAGATGCGCAATCTTTGGGCGTTCTTACTTTGTGCATCTGCTACTTGGTTAGCGAGTTCCAATTCACGGGCTTGTTGGGCTTCTTTTGCCCGCTCTAAGGCTTCACGCTGGAAAAGGCTTTCTGTTAAAAAACCCCGTTCTTGGGGTGTAAGCGTAAGGCTAGTGGTTTCTGCCCATGTTTCAAGCTGGTTTAGGCGTGCGCCCGTTAGTAAGTAGCTTGTATCTTGCTGATGCGCTCCCCAATCTGTCGTGGCTTCTGCCAAAATGCGCTCGGTTTTTAGGTCGTCTTGATAGGTGTCTATCCATTGGCGGAGGCGTTGCCACTCACGAATCAAGGCTTCGTGGGCAATTTCAACCATTGGCTCACGAGTACCTGCTTCACCTTCAAACGTCAGCAAGAACCACGACGCAAACGCATCTAAAATTTGGTTGACCAGCGCCTTATCACCCAACGCGACCAACAAGGCACGCGCAGTTTTTCGGCGTGAAATGCTTCCGTCATGATTTAAGGACACCAAGCGCAAGAAAATTTGACGTATTAGGTCATTAGAACCAGCGATTTTTGCTGTGAGTGTGCTAAATAGTTCTTCTGGACGTTTGGATAATGCACCAAAAATCCCGCCCGTTTGATAATAAGACATAAAGTTAAGCGTGCGCTCTTGCCGATAGCTAAAGCTCTCAAAGAGCGTATATTGCATCAGGGGCAATGCGCCGGGCTGACCGCGCAAATCATCCATAACAGCGTTTACAAATTCACGCTCCACAGTTAGTCCCACGCGCTCGGCGGGACCAGTGATGGCACGCTCTATTTCTGATAACGTCATCGGGAGCATCAATTGCGTGCGCCGTTGTAACAACTTAGAAAACAGCTCATGTGCCAGTGGGCGGTCATAATAATCGGCACGCATGGTAACAACAATCCGCACAGGCACATCTTCGGCTAATGCCGTTTCGTACAAGAGCATCAAGAACTGTTCACGCTCGGCTTCGTCCTCTGTTAAGGTATACAGTTGCTCAAAACTATCAACGACAATCAATAGCTGGCTATTTTTCGCTTCAAACAAGTCACTATTGATGTTTGCTAGCGTGGTAGAATCCAATTTCAAACGATCTAAAAGGTTTGGCACAGGTTTAGAGGCAACACTCAATAACGCATTGGCAAGCTGTTGAAGTGGGTTAACGCTAGGGGTCATATCCACGATAAACCATTCATCCGCCCCCGTAATTGCCCCGCGCCGAATGGCAGGAATAAGCCCAGCATGGACAAAACTGGTTTTCCCAGAACCGCTGGGGCCCACCAACGCCAAAAATTCTACGAAGTCATCATCCTCAGTCAGTCGCCCTAGCACTTCTAATACAAGGGTTTCTCTACCAAAAAAATCCCGTGAGTCGGCTTCTGTAAATGCACGCAAGCCTTTATACGGGTTAACCAGTTCGGGCAAAATAACCGTCACACTTTCGGGTTTACCCAGCAAAGCCCGCTCAAAATCTTGCGCCAGTTTAAGCGCATCATCATACCGTTTGGTAGATTCTTTAGCCGTTGCACGCTGAATCACTTCGTTAACGGAATCGGGCAAACCAAGCGCCTTTGGAATGTTTGGTAGGGGGTCGTTAAGCTGTTTCATGACCAAAGACCCCGTAGAAATATCACCATAAGGATAGCTACCGGTCAACATTTCATACAGCACAATACCGAGTGCGTAAATATCTGTGGGGGCGATAAAACCTTCTGTTCTTAGGGCTTCGGGGGCAGCATACGCCACAGAACCCACAAACGCCTCATCCCTAGCCGTTTCGGAATTACGGTTTTTGTCTAAGAGCGCAATGCCAAAATCGCTAAGATAGGCATTGCCATCGTCATCTATCATGATATTTTGTGGTTTTACATCGCGGTGAATAACGCCATTACGATGAGAAAACGCCAACGCAGAGGCAATTTGTTGGGCAATTTGCAAGGTACGATGTTGGGGTAACGCGCCCTCGCCTAAAATTTGGCGCAAACTCCCCCCCCTTAAAAAGCGCATCACAATATAGGCACCGTCCGCCTCGCGCCAGTAATCAAATACCGGGACGATGTGCGGATGCTCTAGGCGTGCGACCAGTTGCGCCTCTATTTCAAAGCGTCTGATAAAGTCTGCATCATTGGCATATTCTGGCAAAATAATCTTAATGGCTACCTCACGCCCCAAAACGGGTTGCATGGCCCGATAGACCGCGCCAAACCCACCTGCCCCTATGCGTTCTTGTACCTCATACCCTCGCAAAACCTGTCCTACCAAATTTGACATTCCGTTAAGCCTCTGTGTAGCTTACCAACGTTTTCATTATAGCCATCTATGGCGTTATAAGCCATTAACGCTTATTGCGCCCAGCCAAGAAGCAAGGTTTTCAATCTGTTGGCGAAGAGCCATTTTTTGTTCAGGGGTAGGTATGGTTTCCCAATGAATCGCATGAATATCTAGGCTATTTGTTTTACGGTTAAATTGCGGGTCAATACGCCCTACTATCACATCTTCATACAAAAATGGCATGACAAAATAGCCGTATTGGCGTTTTGAAGCAGGCGTATAAATCTCTAACCTAAAGTAGAAATTAAACAGTTGTTCAATTCGCCCTCTATCACAAATAAGGTTATCAAACGGTGAAAGTAAGGCATGGCGAGGTTGCCAATCGTGGGCTTCAATACGCTCTAGTAATGCCGTATTCCCTACGTACCACTCGCCTTTCCATTCTGTGCCATTCTCCGCGATATTTACGCGCTCTATTGCCCCTTCGTTGGCAAGTTGTTCCAAATGATGCTTCATTTTGGGGTATTCCCCCCGTGTAAAGTGATAGTTGACGTGCTTGGATGTTCCTAAACCCAGTGCATTTAGGGCAATCTTTAAGGATTGGCGCACGCGCCCCTCTTCGGTTAAGTCATGACGGGGTGTCCATTCGGGCAAAATACGCTCGCTGACATCCCACACGCGAAACCCACCCTTTAGCCGATTCGCAACCCCAATCTCGCCCGTAAGCCACAAATGGTCAACCATACGGTCAATATTGCGCCCGCTTGTCCAGCCCGATGTATGCCAGCCCAAATCAACTTGGTCGTTTCCTTCAATCTCTTTAAGTTGAGATGCACCACGCTCACGAAACACCTTTAGCACATGCTGACGAAGCGCGTCATTTTGTTGCACCCACTCCGTACGAGAATTTTTAGACTGCACGTATCGCGTCATAATATGTTGGTGAATGGGGTAGTGTTCCGTAAGTACAATGCTGGCAGCATGCGCCCAATACTCAAAAAGAGCGCGTTCTTCCCACATCAAATGATTAAATGTTGCGATATCGTATGCCCCCAACCGACTCCACAACACTAGAAAATGATTTTGTATCACGGCTTTGGTCGGGTCTAATTGCAAGCATCCCAGTTGCCGAATGGTTTCTAGCATGTTGCGTGAAGGCGCGTCTAAAAATTGTGATGCTATCGCCAAGCGTCGTGCGGTTTGACCTGTGATTGTGCGTATCATGTCGCTCTCCCCTCAATGAATACGTTTATTTTTTGAGGAGAAATTATAACAGGATTTAGAACATTTGTACAAATTTTACTTGGTAACAGTGACTTTGTTTAACCCACGCGGTTTGTCCACAGGATAGCCCCGATAGAGAGCCTGCTTCATAGCGAATACTTGCCCATGCACTACCGCCAAAATGGGCGATAGCCATTCAGGAACATCAGGGATTCGCATACCATAATGCCCCCCTGCTAAGGCTTCGTCGTCATTAGAAATAACAAGACACTCTGCCCCACGTTCTTTTAGCACATTCAGTAAGTCTAGTTGATATGGCAATGTCACCCCTTTAGGCGCAACCAACATCACGGGAAAGCCTTGTTGAATAGTTGCAATGGGCCCATGCCTGAAGTCGGCTTCGCTGTAGCCGTGTGTACTCATATAACACAGTTCTTTCACCTTTAAGCTAATTTCAAACGCCGTACAGTAATTAAAACCGCGTCCAATAACAGCTAAATTAGTTGCATAGCGATAGCGTTCTGCCCATTGGTTAATGCTGTGGGTATTTTCTAGCGTTTGTGCCATGGCATCGGGCAACAAAGAAAGTTCACCCTTAAGCTCTTTATGGGGTGTAAGCTCTGCAATCAGCATGGCAATAATTGTCAATTGCGCGGTATAAGTTTTTGTAGCAGCAATGCTCACTTCTTCCCCCGCTAATAAAGACAGGTGATATTGTGCCGTTTGCGCCATCGGCGAATCTTCATAGTTAGTAATTGCCAGCGTCAATGCGCCCTGTTTACGGGCATCTTCTAGCACTTGGCGCACATCTTCGGCACGCCCGCTTTGAGAAATGCCTATCACCAAGCCATGAGCAAGATTGGGCGGCATTTGATACAGGGTATGAAGTGAAGGCGCAGCCAACATCATGGGCAAGCCCGTATATGCACCTAACAGATATTTGGCATACAACGCCGCATTATCCGAAGTACCACGCGCCGCCAAACAAACAAACGTCGGGTTGAAGGCTTTAATGGCTTCTGCAATTTTGGCAACTCTAGCCATTTGTTCGTTAATTAAACTAACCAACACATCTTTCTGCTGAAATATCTCTTGTTCTAAGTGCATGGTCTTATTCCCTTTTCTAGCGTTCCTTGAGTGATAGGCTTATAATATAACACTATAAGCGAGAAAAATCAGGAGTAAAAGCCATGACAGCGAATGTAGAGGGAATGGTGCGTTCTGCCGTAGACGCGATTCGCGCCGGCAACAAAGCCGATGCTCGTACCTTCTTAGACCGCGCCCTTGAACTAGACGAGTACAACGAAGAAGCGTGGTTATGGTTAAGTTCTGTAGTAGATACGCCCGAAGAACAGCGCACCTGTTTAGACAACGTTCTCATCATTAACCCTAGAAACGAAAAAGCGCGTGCGGGCTTAAAAGCCTTAGGCATAGACCCCGACGCAAATAGTAGTACCCCTGCGCTAACCAATGCAGCCGATGATTTGTTTCCATCTACGCCTGCGTTTAACCTTGACGATGACGATGATTTATTTTCTGAAGATGATTTTTCGCCAAGTACGCCCTCATTTGATAGCAAACCCGACATCATTGCCACCAGTAGCGCAAGCTCCTCATTTACATTCGAGCAACCCGCCGCAGATGTATATGATGATTGGGTAGCGAATTTGGGCATTAACAAAGGCAAAACAGCCGCACATCCCCCCGTTACCGAAGCGCAAGATGCGACATTTGGGCTAGATTTTGACGATGACTTCTTCTCATCACCTCCCCCAGCAACGCCCGCCGTTACACCTGCCGCTAATGAATCCAACGCCAATCCATTTGGAGAAGACCCTTTCGGTGAAGACCCCTTTGCTGCCGCACCCTCTTTTAGCAGCACGCAAGCCGGTTACGATGATGAAGCCGAAGAATACACTTTAGAAACAGAGTCGTTTGAATCGGTCATCAATTTACCTGTAAACGAAAGCTTTGAGAACCTGTTTGATGATGATTTGCTGGGGATGGGTCAAAGAGCTGAAGAATCAGAAGATGTGATGGTGAATTTTGAGAAAATTCCAAGCCACATCAATGCAGGCAGGCTACCCGGCATCAATGAAAAAGCCCCAACGCTCTTGTTTGTAGGCATTATGATTGCGATTCTATGGAATGTAGGAGCAGTTGCTGTTCTACTCACACGGCTAGGTTAAGACAACCTAGACAAAATGGCGTGTTTTTTATACAATGACGCTTTGCTATGTTTGGCAACTGAACGATTTAAGAAAGGGATTGAGTGGGGATTTTTCCCACCACTAGAGCATTATGGCTAACAATAGATCGCAAATCAAGCGTATTCGTCAGACTGAAAAGAAGCGTATCTTTAACCGCAACTTCCGTAACCGTTCACGTACCCTGATTAAGGCTGCACGCCTTGCTATCAGCAAGCAAAACGTGGAAACCGCAGAAGAAACCGTAAAACGTGCTATCCGTGACCTTGATAAAAATGCCAGCCGTGGCGTTTTACACAAGCGCAACGCCGCACGCCGTAAGGGTCGCTTAATGAAACAATTGGCTGCACTAAAAGCCGACAAGAGCTAGTAAAAGAGGACGCAGAATCGCGTCCTTTTTTATTCTGTGTTCTTCCCCTGTTTGCACTCTTACTTTTTGTTTGGCTTAATGTCTAAACGATAGCCTACACCGCGTACAGTGGTTAAATACTTTGAAACCTTAGGTACAGGCTCGCCATCTAGTACACGGCGCACTAACCGTATATGCACGTCTAACGTGCGGGTATCGCCCGTATAATCGGTGTGCCACACCTCTTGCATCAGCCAAGACCTTTCTAGAACTTGGTCAGGGTGCTTAAAGAAAATCTCTAGCAAATGGCTTTGTTTTGGGTTTAAGCTAATTTCTTGACCTTTAGTGTGCAGAATACGCTCCTGCACATCCAACGCAAAGTCACCACACCGAATGAGGGTTTTTGCCGTTTTCTTTAGCAGGCGGTCAACATTAATGAGCAAACGGCGTGACGTAATAGGAGGATAAAGCAAATGGTCTGCTTCACTTTTGCCGTTTGGGGTAGGGTGCAAGTGTAAAATGCTAATCTCACGGGGCAATGAACGCCTAAGCTGCTTGCAAATACGTTCACCGCTTGTCTGCAATGATAGAGCATCTAAAATGACCAATTGTGCGCGATGTTCTTGTGCTAGTTCTAAACCCACCTTACCACTACGCGCAACATGTGTTGGATAGCGTTTTTGGACGGCGGATAGCACGTCGTTTTTTGTTTCGCCAATCCATATTACAATCGGCGTGAACATACCAACTCCTAGTAAAACGTGAACAAATATTATAGCATAGACCGCACTCATCTATAGGGTTATCATGGCTTAGGATTTATTTTAATGAGAACAGCGATTCAGCACTGGAATAACAGCACCAATTGGAAATCTTTCTTGCCCCAGCTTTCGGCTTGGGTAATTGAAAAGAGCATTGCCATCCAGCAAATCCCCGCCCCCACCTTTGAGGAAACGGCACGCGCTTTATATGTTCAAGATCTTTTCTTAAGCATGGGGCTAACCGATGTAGAGATTGACACACAGAAAAACGTCTACGGTGTGCTAAGGGGCATTAACAGACACACAAAAGCCCTGATGGTGATGGCACACACGGATACTGTGTTTCCGATGGAAACTGACCTCAAAATTAAACGCTCTGCCGATACCATTTATGGCGCAGGCTTAGGGGATAATAGCCTTGGCGTGGGTGGCATGTTGGGATTGCTAAAATTCCTATACGACCACAGCATCAAGCCCCAAACCGATATTTGGTTTGTAGCAACCAGTTGTGAAGAAGGCTTGGGCGACTTAAAAGGAGTTCGAGAAGCCTATGCTCGCCTTGCCGACCAAATTGGCGCAGTCATTAACCTAGAAGGTTTGGCTTATGGTCACATCTATCACGCGGGTATTGCCGTTCATCGGCTTCATATTACCGCCCATACCGAAGGTGGGCATAGCTGGTTACACTTTAGCCGTCCCAGTGCCATTCATGCCCTCTTTGAGCTAGGCACACAAATTACACAAATTAAGCCCCCCAAAGCACCACGCACCACATACAACATTGGCATTATTGAAGGCGGACAAACCATTAACAGTATCGCTTCACAAGCCTCTTTTTGGTTAGATTTGCGTTCTGAAAGCCAAGAAGAACTAGAGAAACTTGTGCATCGTATTCACCAGCTCATTAAGAGTAGCGAAAAAGAAGGCATCACATTTAGCACCAAAGTGGTCGGAGACCGCCCATCTGGGTATCTTAACCCACGTCATGAGCTGGTTCAGGGGGCAATGACCACACTAGATGTATTAGGTGTGCGAGGCGTGTTAGAAACAGGAAGCACAGACGGCAACATTCCGTTGTATCACGGTTGCCCTTGTGTCACCATTGGTATTACACGCGGGGGAAATGCTCATCGCTTGGATGAATTTATTGAGGTTTCCCCCGTTGCAGATGGCATCCGCCAATTGATTATTTTATCGCTGGCAACCCATGATTTGTTGAGCCAGAGCGCATCAGGAAAAATCTAAGTGCAAAACGACACAACACCTGCAAACGACGACCCAGAAAGTGAAAAGAAAGCGCACGACTTTTACAGCATTGTACGATGGCGATGCCCCAATTGTGGACAGCTTTATTTTTGCGCCCACGATGAAACACCGCCCGACATTTGCCAGTATTGCCGTGACATGACGACATGGCAACGTCTATCAGAGGAGCCTTAAAGTATTTTAGGGCTTTCTGCTAATGCGCTAAACCTTATTCGTTATCGTTACTGGGGACGAAGTCATTGGTGTAAAGTGTTGTCGTATCACCCTCACCCTCCAGCAAGCCCATCGCCAACAAAGTCGATTGCATGGTATCCCACGTTTCTAGAACGCTGATGCCTACTTCTTCGGCATCCCACAGGGCAATTGTTGCCAATAACACATCCCATTGTAAAAGCGTTTGGCTATCAAATTGGGCATGAAGTTCTTCATCCATTGCCACACGGCTTTCAGCAATGGCTTCACGGTCGGGTTCGGTGGCTAAAAATTCGGCTTGGGCTTCTGACAAGCGAACCAATTCAGCGCGTAGTTCATCATTGATGGGCAAGTTTTCAACGTGGTTTAGGCTATCTAAATAGGCTTGGGCGGGATTTTGAATAGTTGTCACCACACCCAAATGCCACGCCCCCACAAATGCCTGAACATACTCGGCATCTTCCGCAACAAGGGTGTTACTTGTCACCAAGCCATTAGACACCAAGCTGGCATAGTCATCCACAGGAAGCACACGCACATCGCTTATGTCGCCACACTCGCCTGCCAAAGCACGGTTACGAATTTGTAACGGCTCATTATTGCTATAGACCACAGCTGCTTGTACACGCCCCAAGCAAAACGCTTCGGGGGCATTAAAGCCAATTTCTTCCAAAAGCACATCGTCTTCTGTCATGTCATTTGCCAAAAGCATTGCCGTAAAACCGCTGTAGTTTGCGCCAAAGCGTCCGGGAAGTCCCACCACTACGCCTTCTAGGTCTTTGGGGGTTTGGATGTCACTGGCACTATCTACCACAACACCAATCGGGTAACCCTGAAACCAGTTATAGATGTACTGTATTTCGCGCCCTTGTGCGCTAGAAAGCAACACTTGTTCACCACTTACCACCCCAAAATTAGCGTT
>Ga0163144_10008652_pt1 | contig 21999 bp, 16 predicted proteins | sample OliLak19BULKMAT1_FD_123175 | JGI IMG/M metagenome (GOLD analysis project Ga0163144, IMG submission 123175) | Freshwater microbial mat bacterial communities from Lake Vanda, McMurdo Dry Valleys, Antarctica - Oligotrophic Lake LV.19.BULKMAT1 | ecosystem: Environmental > Aquatic > Freshwater >... | reverse complement strand
GCGCGTCGAGGGATTGCCTATCCGCAAGGTGCTGACGTGGGACGCCGCCGCGCAGCCGTGGGATCCGGAATACGAGAAGAAGACCGTCGGCATCCCGCTCAACTACATCATCAAGAACGACAAGGAATCCAAGCTCGGCGCGCACACGCTGCTCCCCGGCAAGGTCCGCATCTTCATCAAGACCAAGGAAGCGCCGGAGAAGGAGGGCGATCAACCCGGTGAAGGCGTGGCGTTTACGGGCGAAGATTGGGCGCCGCTCACCCCGGCGGATCGCGAGATGAAGCTCTTCATCGGCCAGAGCCGCGACGTGAAGGTCGTCCAGCGCCGCACCAAGAACGAGCGCACCAACATCCGTCGCAACAACCAGCAGCAGGACGTGCTCTGGGACATTGATGAGGTTTACAAAATTGAGATCGAGAACTTCAAGAAGACCCCGGTGGAACTGGTCGTGGTCGAGCACGTCCCGGGTTACTGGAAGATGGTCGAGAACAGCCACTCGAATCAGTTCAAGAAGAAGGACGCCTTCACCTTCGAGTACACGCTGACGCTGCCCGCCGAGTCCAGCGGCGACAAGAAGACGACTGTGACCTTCCAGATTAACCGGCTCAATGTGCAGGGCAACGAGCCGGCGACCTATTGAGCATTGGTGATACTGACATGAACTCTCTTCTCCCTTTCACGCTTCGCCGGTTCGCCTCCTGGCTGGGCGTGGCCCTAGTCCTGTCTGCGACTTCTTCCCACGCCCGCATCAACGTTGTCACGCTCCCCGGACGCGATTCCGTCCAGCTCACGATCTACAATTCCGCCGACCTGACCTTGGTGAAGGAGACGCGCGTGCTCACCTTTCGCAAGGGACTGAACAAGCTTGAGTTCTCCTGGGCGAACACGCTCATCGATCCGACCAGCGTCGAATTCCGCGCCGTGACGCACGCCGATGCGGTGGACCTCCTGGATGTCAGCTTCCCGCCGCGCGTCAACAACACGCTGGAATGGCGCATCCAATCCGAGTTCGCCGGCGAAGTGACGGTGGAGATTCGTTACTTCACCAGCGGGATCACCTGGTCCGCGGATTACGTGGCGGAAGCAGCGACCAATGAGAAGTCGATGGCACTATCGGGCAACGTCCGCGTGACGAACAAAAGCGGAGAAGATTATGAGAACGCCCAGGTCCGGCTGGTGGTGGGTATCATCCGTTTGGTCGAGGACATTGCGAACCTTGCGCAGCAGGGTCGGCCGGGTGGACAGCCTCCGCAGCCTGTCCCCACCTCCGCGCCGGCTCCGGTGCTCGCCAAAGCCATTGCGCGGCGGCAACTCTCAGCGATGGATGCCGAGTCTGGCGAAAAGCCGCGCGAAATCATCAAGGAAGGCTTGTCCGAATACTTCCTCTACACCGTCGGGGGCCGCGACACGATTCCCACCGGCTGGTCGAAGCGGTTGCCCTCCTTCTCCACGCCGGGCGTGCCGGTGACGAGCTACTACAAGTTCGAGCGTGAACGATGGGGCGACGCGGTTGTGCGCTTCTACAAGTTCACCAACTCTGTCGCGAGCAAGCTAGGCAAGGAGCCGTTGCCCGACGGCGACGTGAAAGCCTTCCGTCTCGCCACGGCGGACAATCTCTACCAGTTCATCGGACGGAGCGCCGTGAAATACATCCCGATCAATGAGGCCGTGGAGATGGAACTCGGTCCCGACCGCGAGGTAATGATCAAGCCCACGCTGATGAACTGGAGCAAGACCGACGTGAGCTTCGATACCACGGGCAACGTGAAAGGCTGGACCACGAAGGAGACCTGGGAAGTGGAGTTGCAGAACTCGAAGGACATCGGCGTGGTCGTGGACGTGCGCCGCAATTTACGCGGCGACTGGTCGCTGACCACGCAGGCGGCCTACGAGAAGGTGGAGGCAACGAAGGTGAAGTTCATGCTGCCGCTCAAGCCGCGTGAGAAGCAGAAGTTCAGCTACGAAGTCACCGTCAGGCACGGCACGAACGCGACGAAGTGATGAAACCTTTCCTGTCATTCGCCACCCGTCACTTCATCCCGGCCATCGTGCTGGCGCTGTTGATGGGGACCGGCGCAGCCCAAGCCCGCGTCAATGTCGTCACGCTGCCCGGCCGCGACTCGGTGCTGCTCACGATTTACAACTCGGTCGATCTCACGATGGTCACGGAGACGCGTCACCTGACGTTTCGCCAGGGAGTGAACAAGCTGGAGTTCTCGTGGGCGAACACGCTCATCGATCCGACCTCGGCCGAGCTGCGCGCCCGCCCGCACGCTGACGCGGTCGAGGTCATTGACGTGCGTTTTCCTCCGCGCGCCCCGAATACGCTCGAATGGCACGTCAAGAGCGAGTTCGCCGGCGAGGTTGTGGTCGAGATTCGCTATTTCACCAGCGGCATCTCCTGGTCGGCGGATTACGTCGCCGAGGCGGCGCGCGATGAGAAGTCGATGGCGCTGGCCGGCGCGGTGCGCGTGACAAATAACAGCGGCGAGGATTACGAGAATGCCAAGGTGCGTCTCGTCGTCGGCACCGTGCGGCTCGTGGAGGAGATTGCTCAGCTCGCCCGTGAGCAGGACAAGTGGAAGGATGAAAAGAAGGCCATGTCCAAGAGGCTGGAGGAGAACGTTGTGCTTGGCGCGCAATTGTACGGTCTCGCCGACGCCATGGGCCGGTCGAAAAGCAATTTCGGCCTGGCCAAGGAGATTCTCAAGGAGAGCGTCAGTGAATATTTCCTCTACACCGTCGAGGGCCGGGACACGATTCCCAACGGCTGGTCGAAGCGCATGCCTTCCTTCCGCGCGGCGGACGTGCCCATCGCCAGCTACTACAAGTTCGAGCGCGAGCACTGGGGCGATGCGGTCATGCGGTTCTATCGCTTCACCAATTCCGTCGCCGCGCACCTGGGTCAGGAGCCGCTGCCTGACGGCGCAGTGCAGGCGTTCCGCGTGGCTGGCGAAGACCGGAGTTACGCCTACGTGGGCCGCACCGCCGTGAAATACATTCCCCTCGGCGAGCAGGTGGATCTCGAACTCGGCGCGGACCTCGAAGTGCAGGTGAAGCCCGTGTTGATGAACTGGGAGAAGCTCGAGCTGCGTTTTGACAACGAGGGCAATGTCGGCGGCTGGACCACGCGGGAGACGTGGCAGTTCGAGGTGCGCAACTCGAAGGACATCGATGCCGTGGTGGACATCCGTCGCACTTTGCCCGGCGACTGGTCGCTCTCCACCACCACCGCCTACGAGAAAGTCGATGCGACCAAGGTGAAGTTTGTCTTCGCCTTGAAACCTCGGGAGCAACGCGTCTTCACTTACGAACTCACGACGCGGCTCGGCACGGCCGCCAACCGCTAATCGAGCCATGAGCATTTGGAAATACATGGGAGCGCAAGCGAGGATAGTGCCGCTGGCCTTGATGGTGTCTTCGTTCGCCATCCTTTTGCCCGCCTGCCACTCGCGACCGGCGGACGCCCAAGCGTCCGCGCCTCCAGCACAGTCGGCACAGGTGGCCTACGATTCCGTGGCCACGAATGCGCACCGACTGGCGGCCGAGGCGCGTGGCGTGGAGCAGCAACGTCTTCTCACTCAGGCCGCCGCCGGCTACGAGAGCGTGCTCAAGCAGCATCGATCCGACACGAAGGTTTGCCTGCTCGCCACCCGCGCCCTGGCGAATGTCCGCGCCCTGCAGGGCCGGCTCGACGAGTCAGTGCGGCTGCACCTTTCCGTCACGAACAGCCCCGCCGCCGGCGACATGGATCGGCTGATGGCCCTGAAGATCACGGGCGATTTGTTGTGGGACGCGGGCCGGCTTAAAGACGCCAAGCCGCTTTACGAGCAGTTGGTGGAACGGTTCGGCAAGCCGGGCAGCTCGCAACTGAATCAGTTGATCGTGCGCGGCGCCCGGTCGCGACTGGAGGGGATGACCGTTCGCGAGACCCCGTGAGTTCACGGCGCGTGCGCCGGATAGAACTTTTGGCTTAGGAGGACGTTGAGGCTGTGAACGGCGAGCGTCAGTTCACCGAAAGCCTCGGCTGTGGCTTGATCTATCTCGCTGGATTCGATGCGGCGGCGCGTGCGTTTGAAGCGCAGGCTCAAAGCGATGTGCTCATCTTGATCTCCGAGCGCGCGAAGAAAGCGGCGGACCTTCTCCGCGCGCCGGTGTGCCTGCTGGATGATGCTCAAGGCCGAGGCGACGGAGATTTTTTTCGCCATCGCGGATTGGAGCAGAGCGCAATCGAATTGCTGGCAACGCTGCGGCCGCTGGGCGTAGATGCGGCAGCGGCAATCTTCGCCCAGCGCGGCGCAGGGTTGCGGGAAGCGGGATTTCGTCTTCAGCCGTTCGATGGTAAGACCGAGCGTCGCCAGCTTTTTCGCATCATCGCCCGGCTGCAACTCGACGTCTCTGAAGAGCACGCCGTTGCAGCACATGCCGCAGGTGAGACAGAGGGTGGATGGAAGTTCAAAGTTCAAAGCTCAAAGCTCAAGGGAAAATCAAAACACCAAAGTTCAAATCAGCGCACGCACGTCGATTGCTCTTGTGAGCTTTTGCCTTTGCGCTTCTCTTGAGCTTTGAGCTTTGGATTTTGAGCTTCTACTTCTACTTCACATCGAAGCAGAAGAGCAGTTCCTGATCGCGCAGGTAGAGCTTGCCGTTGCTGATGACGGGGTGCGTCCAGATGCGGCCCTGTGGTTTGCGCAGGGTGGTTTGAGGTTCGAGCTTGAAGCGGCTCTTTTCGCTCCAGCCCTTGGGGGAAGCTTCAATGAGCGCGACGGTGCCGCTGCCTTCTTCGAGGAGATAGAGCATTCCGTCGGCGTAGGCGATGGCGCCTTTGCCGAGGTTCTTGGAGGACCACACCTCGGCGCCGGTCTTGAAATCCTGGCAAACCCAGCCCGGTCCGTCGCTGTGGCCGTAGAGATGATTGCCGACGAGGATCACGCCACCGTGGTGGTTCTTCATGACCTTGTTGGTGTACACGCCGGTGAGTTCATTGCCGGGGCCGACCTTCACCATCTGGCAGCCGACGGTGTAGCCCGCAGTGACATAGACGAAGCCATCGCGCTGAATCGGTGTGGGAATGACGGCGGTTTTGCCGGGCCAATCCGCGCGCCAGAGCGTCTTGCCATCCGTTGAATTGAGACCGACAACGCTCTTCATCGTGAGCTGGATGTATTGGCGTGCGCCATTGAGATCGGCCGGGATGATGGAGGCGTATTGCGCGCCATCGGTGAAGTCACCGCTTTGCCAGAGAACTTTGCCGGTCAGTTTGTCGAGCGCGACGACGGCACCTTTGTCACCGCCGGGCGTGCAGAGGACTTGCTTGCCATCCACGAGCACGGACTCGGTGTAGCCCCATTCGGGAGTTTTCCCGCCAAGGCTTTGCATGGTGACGCGCCACTGTTCCTTGCCGTCGGCGACGCTGGCGCACATGAGCGTGCCTTGTCCGCTGAGAGCATAGACCAGCTTGCCATCGACCGTGGGCGTGCCGCGCGGGCCGTCGCCCCAAGTATTCTTGAGGGTGGTGGCGATGGGCGTGGACCAGAGTTCCTTGCCGTCCTTCACATCGACGGCGATGAGGAATTCCTTTTCGGCGCGCGCGCCCATGGTGAAGAGTTTGCCGGCGGCGATGGAATAACCGGCATAGCCGAGGCCGGCGTCCTTGAAGAGCCAGACCTGCTTGGGGCCGCCCTCGGGCCATTGCTTGAGCAGGCCGGTTTCCTTCGAGAGGTCGTTGCGATCCGGGCCGCGCCATTGCGGCCAGTCGCCGGCATGGACCAGCACTGTGGAAAGGTTCAGGAGAAGCAGAATGACGACAGCGGAGGATTTAAGCATTTTCACGCCGTGGATTGACGCCGGAAGGGCGGGCTGCCTTCAAGCAAATGCACTGCTGGACGGGAGAATTGTTTAATGGGCTTGCGCCCAAAAGATGCTTGCCCTGCGGCGGGCTTTGCGGCAGAGAAGCCCACGCATCTCCGCAGCACGCGAAAGGCATTCATCATGAGCAAACACAGCGACAACAAATTTCCCCGGCTTCACAACGCCATGTGGCCCGGTCTCGTGGGCAAAGGCAGCCCCGGCGCCGAGCCGTTCATCGACCTCGACACCATGCTCGACCTCACGTCCAAGGCCGAGGTCGATGGCATCAAGTTCGACGGCGTGGACCTGTTCCTCTACGACCCGCATGTCTCGATTGACATCGATGATGACGGCATCAAGGCACTGGCGGACAAAATTTCCTCCAGGGGTTTCACCGTCGGCTCGGTCGTAGCGCCGGTGTGGTTCGACGGGTCGGCGATGGGCAACGATCAACAGCGCGCCAACTGGATTGCCGCCGTGCGCAAAGCTTGTCGCATCGCGAAGAAGCTCCGTGAATTGGGCGTGCGTCCCTACGGCATCGTGCGCATCGACGCGGCGGCGGGCGTGGCTGATTGGGACAAAGATCCCAAGGGCAACACCAAGCTCATCGCGCGAACTTTCCGCGAAGGCGCGGCCGTCGCCGAGGATCATGGCGAGCGACTCGCGGCGGAAGGCGAAATTTGCTGGGGCGGGATGCACTCATGGCGGAACATGGTCAACCTGCTCGAAGAAACGGATCGCCCGCAGACGGTCGGCTTTCAGGCGGACATGGCCCACACGCTCCTCTACACGCTGGGCTACAACGCGGAGAAAGACGCGCTCCTGCCGGCCGGTTACGATTGGAAGGACAAGAAGATTCTCGACAAGGCGCTGGCGAAACTGACGGCGGCGCTGCGTCCGTGGACCATTGACTTCCACATCGCGCAGAACGACGCGACGGTGAAAGGCTCCGGCGGCCACGACAAGACCGGACGGCATTGCGTGGTGAATGATCCCAACGGCAAGCTGAACATCCCGCATCACGCGGGCTTCTGGCTACGCGACGAAAAGAAGAAGCTCACGAAGGCCTTCATGCACATCTGCTGGGACGGCTGCATGTTCCCGAACGAAGTGATGAAGAAGCAGGAGACGTGGAACAACATTCTCCGGTCGATGATCGCCGTGCGCGATCAGCACGGGTGGAATGATCTGGGCTGAGCAGCCTCGCAGGAATTGATTTCAACCAAGAGCCGTTCCCAATCGAATGGGAACGGCTTTTCGCTTTGCGGAATCCTTCGCCTACTGCGCGGCGACGCGATAGAAGCAGCGTCCCGAAGTGCTGGTGGCGCAGTTGGCGCGATACTGCGCGCCGGCCACGATGGCGGTGATGCTGGCGGTGGGATCGACGGACCACGGCCCGCCCGGGTTCTGCGCCGTCTGGATGCTGAAGGTGCCCGCAATGCCGCTGAGGATGTTGAAGTTGAAGGTCGCGCGGTTGCCAGAGATGACCGGCATGCTGGTGATGCGGACGGCCAGCGGCGCGGTGGCCGCGGCGAGGGAAAGCATGGCCGGACCCCAGTCGGCGAAATGGTCCCCGAGCTGGGCGCGCACGCGCAGGCTGTAGTTCGTGGCGGCGGTGGGCACGAAGCTGAACGCCGTCGAGGTGGTGGTGTAGACGGTCGTCTGGATGAGTTGCTCGCAGTTGTTCAGGGAGATGTCATCGAAGTGCCATCCAATCCCGGAACTGGTCTGGTTAAAATAATTCCCGCCCGTGTGATCGTAAATGAAGCGAAGCTGGATTTCCTGGCCGGCGTAGGCGGCGAGTGAATTCGTGTAACGAACGAAGGAGGTCTGTTGCGCGGAGCTGTTGCCCGTAAGACTCCACAGATTGTTCCAGGATACGCCGGCGTTGGTGGTGACCTGCACCCGGGCCGTTTGATTGCTGGTGGCCCAACTCAAGCGGCTGGCCCAGGCAATCTGGGAGCTGCTGCCGGGGCGAAGGATCCAGTTGAGGGTCAGCACCTGATCGACCGGAGTGGGATGCGCAAACCTGAGAGCGTAACCGCCGGATGCTTTGATGCCGCTTTGCACCGGCGCGTAAGTGCCCGTGGTGAAGATGGTAAAGTTGTTGGTGCCTGTTTCCGCTCCCTCGATGGTGGTCGCGGGGACGCGCATGCTTTGCTTCCACTGATAATTGGTGGCCGCGCCCACGGGATTGAAGGAGTAGTTGTTGTTGCGGTTGACCACAGGTACGGCCGGTCCGCCAATGGTCGGCGGTGAGTAGGGCGGGCGAAAGTCCACCTTGAGGTTTGCGCCGCCACTGACCGTGAGGGTGATGTTGGTGGAGGGCAGGTTGGCGCCCGAGAAGGTTACGGTGTAGGTGCCATTGCCGGGCACGGGCACTGAATAACCGCCCGAGTTGCAGGTCAACGCGAAGAAAGTGGCGCCACTGATTGTGACATTGACCCCTCCGATGCCTTCTCCGACGTCATAGAAACTGTTCCCGTTGTAATCGTAGTAAGCCACGCCGGTGATAAATGGCGTCGAGTCCAGCCGGTATCCAAAGTCCTGCGTGACCAGTTGCGGCCCAACCGTGCCATTGACGCCGTTGGTTGCGCCAATGCCCACTTCGCTGAAGGCCGGGCTGTGAATGATGATGCGATGTCCGGGCGGGGTTTGCATGCCGCCGACGCTGTAGCCCCAGTCCACCTCGAAGCCGGCGTGTCCGTGATAAACATTCTTGGCCGAAGTGAAGGCGTTTTCGCCCGCCGCCGCCCAGACATAGCCTGCCCTCAACATGCGATCGAATGGACCGTTCCCATCACTGCCGACGTGGCCTTGGAAAGAGTTCGTGAACTGGTCAGCCGTGTGCATGCGTGCTGCCCATATCAGATTGGAATTGAAACCCACCGGCGGGGCGGGTGCGATGGCAGAAATCTGGGACACCATCATGTCGAGATTCACCGCAAAGCCTGTGTAGGCGGCGAGCACGTCCGGATCGGTGGTGTTGCGCAGGCGCAGCGCCTCCGCGGCCGGATTGGCACGAGCCCGATTGATGAATTCCAGATAAAGTTGTTCCTCCCCGGTGGGCTCGCCAATCTGATAGCGCGTTAGACTCGCAGGAGCGAATGACTGCATGGAGACGGTGGAGGTGGACTGCTCCACTATCGCTGTCGTCGTCTGCCGGGTTTTCTTTTTTGCCGGCGCGACGTAGGCGGGTGGTGGCGCCCCGACCGGTGAGGTGGTCGGCGTCGGTGCGCTTTGTGCCCCGCCGGACAGCGGCAGTGCGGTGGTGAGAACTGCCAGCAGCACCTGGGCTGTCGTTCTCGTTCGCTTTGATTGGCGCTCGTGATTAGTCATGCTCGAATCGGTTACTACGTTTTTCTGTCGCCCGGCACGGCCAGTCTCCCGCAACTCTGCGGAGACCTGTCCATGTGCCCCGATTCGCCCAACGAGCAAGCCGATTGCCAAGTTCGATCCATCGATACATCTCTTCACAAAAACAACTGTCCTAAGCCGTCGCGTGACCCAAAACCGCAGTCAGCACGGTAGAAGCGCAATCTGGCTTGAAAGGTACCCGGTGAAGAGAATCGTTTTCACGCCAGGAGGCAAGGGATTCCTTCCTTTTCAACCCGCGTAGGTGTCCTGATTTTAGGCAGTGCAGTACACAACTGCCCTTTTGTCGACGGAGCGGGCAGGGGAGAGGTGCAGGTTCTCCATGCTGGCCTGAAAAAAGCGCGGCTGTTCACCGCGCTCATTGTTTTCCAAAAATGGACAATCCGCTCTTCAAACCCCGGGCTTCGTCCATGCGGCGTTCTTCTTCGAGGACTTCACCACGGCTTCGATGAACGCCATCCCGCGGATGCCATCTTCAATCTTCGGATAATCCAGGGCTGGATCATCCTTCGCCACTTTGCGACCATCGATCCGCGTGCGGATGTGGTTCGCAAAGTTCTTGTAGATGTTTGCGAACGCCTCGAGGTAACCCTCGGGATGCGCCGGAGGCGTGCGTGAAGCGGCTTTCGCCGACGCGCTGAGGTATCCGTTGGCCGTGCGATACACCTGCATGGGTTGGTCGGGCCATTTCACGATCATCGTGTTCGGCTCGTTCTGATGCCATTCGAGGCCGCCCTTTTCGCCATACACGCGGATGTTGAGGTTATTTTCCTCGCCGACGGAAATTTGCGACGCGTGCAACACGCCCTTCGCTCCGCCTTTGAAGCGGATCAAGACGTTGCCATCGTCGTCGAGTTTGCGGCCCGGCACGAAGGCGGTGAGGTCGGCGGCCAGCTCCTGAATCTGGAGGCCCGTGATGTATTCAGCGAGGTTCTCCGCATGAGTGCCGATGTCGCCGATGCAGCCGGCGGCTCCGCTGCGCTTGGGATCGGTCCGCCATCCGGCCTGCTTCTGGCCGGTGGCCTCGATGCGGGTCGCCAGCCAGCCTTGCGGATACTCCACCACGACCTTGCGAATCTTGCCCAGCTTGCCGGCGTGAACCATGTCCCGTGCTTCCTTGACGAGCGGGTAGCCCGTGTAGTTGTGCGTGAGCCCGTAAAGTCTCCCGGACTTCTTCACAATCTCCGCGAGCTTCTTCCCCTCGGCGAGATTGAAGGTCGCGGGCTTGTCGCTGAGGACATGAAACCCGTTTTCCAGCGCCATTTTTGCCGGAGGGAAGTGCATGTGATTCGGCGTTACGATTGAAACGAAGTCCATGCGTTCGCCTTCCGGCAGCTTCGCCTCCGCGCGGATCATCTCCTGAAACGTCCCGTAGCATCGGTCGGGCGGAAGGAAGAAATCGGCGCCGCTGGCGCGCGAGCGTTCGGGGTCAGAGGAGAAAGCGCCGCACACCAGTTCAATCTGTTGATCCATGACCGCCGCGATGCGATGCACCGCGCCGATGAACGCCCCGCGTCCGCCGCCGACCATGCCGTAACGAATTTTTCTGTTCATAGTATTGGTGTCTGCCTCGTGCTTGCTTGAAACCGGACGCCGGCCCGCCGGCTGCGCGTCAATTCCTGGTTGAATACGAGATCGCGCGCTTTATAGTCACGGCACTTCGGCAAGTCAACGACGCGCCTCGCGCCGCTCTGGCGGATTATTCCCGAGGTGTGAACTCACCAGATTCGACCATGACTCTTACTGCGGCAGACATTGCGAAACATCTCGGCGGAGAAGTGATCGGCGATCCCGGTGTGGTGCTGACCGGCTTCGCGCCGGCAGACACCGCCAGGGCGGGCGACCTCGCCTTTGCGGAGAACGAAGCCTACCTCGCGCGCGCGGCGCAAAGCGCGGCCAGCGCGGTGCTGGTATCCGCAAATCTTTCTTCGACGGCAAAGACATTAATCCGGGTGTCCAATGCCCGCGTCGCCTTCGCCAAGGTGCTGCCGCTGTTCTTTCCAGAACCGAAATTTGCTCCCGGCGTCCATCCCACTACCGTGGTGGCGGCTACTGCGACCATCGATCCCTCCGCGCACCTCGGGCCGCTCTGCGTCGTCGGCGAAGGCGCGGTCATCGGCGCGCGCTGCGTCCTCGAGAGCCATGTTTCCGTGGGCGCCGGCTGCCGCCTTGGCGAGGAGAGCCGGCTGTTCGCTCATGTGACGCTGTATCCGGGCGTGGTCGTTGGCGCGCGCGTGCGGATGCATGCCGGCGTGGTGATCGGCGCGGATGGATTCGGATATGTTTTCGATCAGGGGAGGCACCTGAAAGTTCCGCAGATCGGAACCGTGGTCATTCAAGATGACGTGGAGATCGGCGCCAACTCGACCATTGATCGCGGTGCGCTTGGCTCAACGACGATCGGGAAGGGCACCAAGATCGACAACCTCTGCCAAGTCGGACACAACGTCGTGTTGGGCGAGCACAACATTCTCTGCTCCTTCGTGGGCGTCTCCGGCAGCACCAAGTCCGGTAACTACGTCACCTTTGCGGGGCAGGTGGGTGTGGCCGGGCACCTGAAGATTGGGCATCAAGTCACGCTCGGCGCGCAGTCCGGGGTGATGAATGACGTGCCCGACGGCGAGAAATGGCTCGGCAGTCCCGCGCAGCCCGACAGGCAGACGAAGCGGGTGATGATCGCCATGCAACGGCTCCCGGAGTTGCTCCGGCGCGTGGCCGAACTGGAGCGCCTGCTCGCCGCCGCCAAGGATGGCAATTAACGCTTCGCTTAAAGCCTGGAACTTCGAGCCGTGATGGCTTCGGACACCAAGCCCAGCGCTTCCATCCGGGCCACGGTGCCGACGAGGTGGAATTTCCCGTCCACCACCGGCACGTTGCGTTGTTCGCTCGCCAACAGGACGGGCAGCACCTCGGAGAGGCGCTGGTGCGGCATGAGGCACGGCGGAGGTGGGCGCATCACATCAAGGGCAATCACGCCGTTCAACTCCTGGCCCGCGTTGAGATATTCCTTCAGATCGTGCAGGGCCACCAGGCCGACGAGTTTGCCCACGGCATCCACGACCGGCAGAAAATTATTTGGCGAGGTGAGGAATCGGTCGGCCATTTGGCGGAAGGACGTCGTCTCCAGCACGGGCGCAACCGGCTCGCGCATGAGGTCGGCGACGGTCTTTTGCGTGGCGGCTCCGAGGCGCGGGCTTTCCCGATCCAGCTCGAGGCCATGGCGGCGCAGCGGTTCGGAATAGATGGATTCGGGATGAAGCCGCTTGGCGACGAGGGTCGAGACGACGCACGCGAGCATCAGCGGCGGCATGAGCGAGTAGTTCAGCGACAGCTCGAACAACATGATGATCGCCAGCAGCGGAAAATGCGTGGTGGCCGAGAGCATCGCGCCCATGCCCACCAGCGCGAAGCAGCCGGTCGGCAGTGATTCGGCGAAGCCGCCGAGGTGAAGCAGCGATTCAAACAAGGCGCCGAGCGCCGCGCCGAGAAACAGCGTCGGGGTGAACACCCCGCCGACCGTGCCTGCGCCGACCGTGCCGACCGTGGCGACGAATTTCGCCGCGACCAGCCCCAGCAGGAACAGCATCTCCGGCTCCTCGCGCAACAATCGGCTGGTGGAAACGTAGCCGTTGCCCCAGGCCTCCGGGTGGGCCAGCGCAATGACGCCCACGAGCAGCCCCGCCAGTCCCAGCCGTGCCGGCAGCGGCAGCGGGAGTTTCGCGAACATCTTTTCACTAAATCGCAGCGCCCTGAGGAATCCGGCCCCGAAGGCGCCGGCGAGAATTCCCAGCAGCAGGAACCACGGCAGTTCCGTGAGCCGGGTGAACTCGAACGCCGGCGCCTCGTACCAGTGAATGGTGCCGAACACGGCGCGCGGCAGCACGGCGGCCACGACGGAGGACACCACCAGCGGCGCGAAGAGGTTCATCGAAAAATTCCCCAGCACGACCTGCGCGGCAAACACCGCCCCGGCAATCGGGGCGTTGTAGGTGGCCGCGACGCCTGCCGCCGCGCCGCACGCCACGAGCAGCCGCAGGCGATACGGAGGCAAAGCGCCAAGCTGGCCGAGCTTCGAGGCCAGCGTGGAGCCCAGTTGGATGATAAGGCCCTCGCGTCCGATGGAGGCGCCGGTGCTGATGCTGATGAGCGACGACAGCGCGTTGAACAGGGCAGGGCGGAGCCGCAGCCTCCCATCGCCGGCGACAACGACTTCGAGCAGGTTCGTCAGGCCCGGATTGCTAATCAGCCGCAAGCCAAGAAACAAAACCAGGCCCGCCCCCACGCCGCCCAGAGTCGGTATCAGCACGCGCTGCCAGGGCGGAAGCGACTGGGAGATCTCCACCAGTTCTCCGGCCCGCCCCAGCAGTGCCCATTGGGTGAACTGGCTGCAAATGGAATACGTTACGGAAGCCAGCCCTCCGAGCACCCCGACCACCGCGGCCATGAGCAGATGAGAAGTCTCCTCGCTCAGCCGCAGGCGGTCCCGGACCACCAGCGCCTGTCGCCAATGTCGCCGGAAGAAGTCCTGCGCCTGAGAGAGCAGCCGCATGAAGGAGGGCCGCAGTGCCATGGCCGGAGGCTACGACGGACGATGCGGGAAGGAAATCCACAATTCACAGCCACCCAGGCGTGCGGCACGACGGCGCGCACGACCACGAGGGGGACGCAGCAATTTGAACCGAACCAGCGGTAAGCCCGCTGATGCTGTGATCAGACCTCGCCCGCGTCTTGCCCTCGGCGGGTTGGCCACTACGCTGGCCGCATGATCTTGAATCGCATTCTCCTGCTCGGCTTGCTCTGTGCCAGTCTGAACTCCGTGGCCGCGGAGCCGGCGGCGGTTGCGGACCGGTTGGACCAATGGCACGGCTTCACGCGGCGGAAGTTTGTCGTCGATGGTCGCGAGGCGTGGATCGTGGAGCCGAAGGAGGCGCTGCCCGGCAAACCGTGGTCGTGGTGCATGGAGTTTCCCGATGCCTTCACGGAGCGCTGCGCTGCCCCGGCGTTGCTGGCAAAGGGATTTCATCACGCCCACATCTCGGTGGGGAACACCTTCGGCTCGCCGGGGGCGATGAAGCATTTCGAGGCGTTCCACGCGGAGTTGGTGAAGCGGGGCCTCGCTTCGAAGGCGGCGCTCATTGGCATCAGCCGTGGCTGTTTGTATGCGCACCGGTTCGCGGCGGAGCATCCGGACAAGGTGTCGGTGATCTACGGCGACGCGGGCGTGTGCGACATCAAGAGCTGGCCCGGAGGGAAGGGGAAAGGGAAGGGGAGCGCGTCGGACTGGGTGTCGCTGCAAAAGCTCTACGGCTTCCCTGACGAAGCGGCGGCACTGGCGTGGAAGGGCGGCCCGGTGGATACGCTGGAACCTCTGGCGCAGGCGAAGATTCCTTTAATCTACGTGGTGGGCGATGCGGATTCGGTGGTGCCGGCCGCGGAAAACGCGCTGCGGATCGAAGAGCGCTACCTGGCCTTGGGCGGCGTGGTGAAGGTCATCCACAAGCCGGGCGTGGATCATCATCCGCACGGGTTGGACGATCCTGCGCCAGTGGTAAAATTCATTTTGGACGCGACGGCGAAGTCCGGTTCAAAGTGAGTGGGTCCGCCTGAATCAGCGCATCCAGGTTTGGGCAGTGCGCAGCGTCGGGGGCGTCCCTTGCGAAAGTTGCAGCGCCTACTAGACTGCGGCCGGTTTTGCGGCTTGAACCGTCCGCAAAACGAACGCCACTTTGAACACCGCACCAATCATGACCACCGCTGCGCCAAAGAATTCTTCGCCCCATCTGCTTTCCACCTTCGACCTGCGCGGGCTGGCCTTGCGCAACCGCGTGGTCATGGCTCCGCTGACGCGCGCCCGCGCCGGGCGTGAACGCGTCCCGAATGAGCTGATGGTGGAATACTACACCCAACGCGCCTCAGCCGGTTTGATCATCACCGAGGCGACCACCATCTCCGAGCAAGGCATCGGCTGGATTGATTCGCCGGGCATTTACAACGAAGCGCAGGAGGCCGGCTGGAAGAAAATTGTCGACGCGCTGCACGCGCGGGGCACGCCGGTGTTTCTCCAGCTCTGGCATTGCGGTCGCGCTTCACACAGCGCCTTTCATGGCGGGCAGCCGGCGGTGTCGGCCTCGGCCATCAAGATCAACGGTGACCTCATTCACACGCCGCAGGGCAAGCTGCCCTACGAGGCGCCGCGTGCTCTGGAGACGGCGGAGGTGGTCGCCGTAGTGCAGGATTACCGGCAGGCGGCGGCGCGGGCGAAGGCCGCCGGGTTCGACGGCGTGGAAATCCACGCGGCCAACGGCTACTTGATTAATCAGTTCCTCGACTCCAAGACGAATCAGCGGACCGATCGTTACGGCGGCAGCGTGGAGAACCGGTTCCGTTTCTTGAAGGAGATCGTTGAAGCCATCCTTACCGTCTGGCCGGCGAATCGCGTCGGGGTGCGCCTCTCGCCCAACGGGAATTTCAACGACATGGGTGCGCCGGATTTCCGCGAGACTTTCACGTATGCGGCGGGGAACTTAAATCCCTTCGGACTGGCGTATCTGCACGTGGTGGACGGGCTGGCGTTTGGTTTTCACGAGCAGGGCAAGCCGATGATGCTCCCGGAATTTCGCGCCGTGTTTGCGGGCCCGCTGATGGGGAATTGCGGCTATACTCAGGAGACGGCGGAGGCGGCGATTGCGTCCGGAGCGGCGGACATGATCGCGTTCGGCCGGCCCTACTTGAGCAACCCGGATCTGCTGGAGCGCTTCGCTAATGGATGGGAACTCAACCCGCCGGCGGATGTGAAGGCGTGGTCGGCGCCGGATGCGCGGGGCTACACGGATTTCCCGTTTCATCCTCCCGCCCGACAGGTGTGAGCGCCGCGCGCGCGACGCCCGCGCATGGCCAAGGATGAGCTTGCGCCGGCGAGTGCTGCTGGGTGAGATCGCTTCATGTCGAACACGACGCTGCCGCTCGATCCCGGACCGATTCTCCAGACGGCGTTCGCCTTCTGGTCTTCCAAGGTTTTGCTGACCGCCGTCGAGTTCAGCGTGTTCACACAGTTGGGCCAACGCCGCATTACGGGCGCTGAACTGGGCGGTGAACTGGGCCTGCACCCGCGCGGCATCAGCGATTTCTTTGATGCACTGGTCGCGATGAAATTTCTCGACCGCGAAGGCGACGGGCCGTCGTCGAAATACTTCAACACTCCTGCCAGCGCGCTCTACCTCGACCGCAACAGCCCGCGTTACGTCGGCGGCATCCTGGTCATGCTCAACGCGAGGCTCTTCAAGTTCTGGCACGATCTGCCCGAGGCTCTGCGCACGGGCAAGCCGCAGAACGAGGTGAAGCACGGCCAAAAGGGCCTCTTCGAGGAGCTGTACGCGGAGATGCCGAAGCTGGAACAATTCATGGGCGCGATGACGGGGCTTTCCCGGATCAACTTCGAGGCCTTCGCCGCCAAGTTTGATTTCTCCAAGTTCCGAACCCTCTGCGATGTCGGCGGGGCGACCGGGCTGCTCTGCATCGAGGCGGCGAAAAAGCATCCTCACCTGCGCTGCATCTCGTTCGACCTTCCGCCCGTCGCGGCGATCGCGCAGCGGCACATCGACGCGGCTGGGCTGGGTAATCGCATCACCACGGCCGCCGGGGATTTCTTTGCCGACCCGCTGCCCAAGGCGGACCTGATCACGATGGGGATGATTCTTCATGACTGGAATCTGGAGAAGAAGAAGCACCTCATCCGCGCGGCCTACGCCGCCCTGCCGCCCGGCGGCGCGCTGGTAGCCATCGAGGCGCTGATCGATGACGCCCGTCGCGAAAATGTCTTCGGGCTGCTCATGTCGCTGAACATGTTGATCGAATTTGGTGACGCCTTTGATTACTCCGGTGCGGATTTCCGTGAGTGGTGTGCGGAAGCCGGCTTCAAGCGCTTTGAAGTGATTCACCTTGCCGGCGCCTCGAGCGCGGCCATCGCCTACAAGTGACGCGGCGGCCGCCGCACTTCAGCGGAAGAACATCTTCACCGTTCCGCCCGCGAGGGCGATCCCCAGGAAGCCGAAGAAAAGCAGGAGGGCCCAAGTAGAGGCGTTCAGCGCCAGGTCCCACCCAGCCAGACGCGGGCTGCGCAGGCGCGTCTGGCAAAAGCCGGCCGCGAAAGATCCCACAGCCAGAATAATCAGCGGCGGCAGCGTGCTCCCGGGAAGCCAGCCCAGAAAGTAGCGCAGACCAGGCGGCATCCAGCCCAGGACTTTTCGCAACAGGCCGCTCACGAGCAATACCGCCAGCGGCGTTGTGATAAAGAGTATCCAAAAGATCCAGTGGTAGCGCCGTCGCTCATCCGGCGTGGGCGGCATGGGCGGCGGCACGCCCGGCTCCAGATCAACCTCCACGAAATGCATTCCCTCAAGGCGGCTGCACAACGCGCTGCACGCCGGACAGGTGCAGGGATCGGGCGCCTCGGGCGGGAACTGGTGCCGGCAATTGGGACAATGAAACTCAGCCGGCACGGGGCTTGCCGGCTCTGCTGAACGAATGCGACCACTCGCGGCCATGCTTTTTCAAAACACCGCCCGTCGGAAAACGTCGCACTGGCGGAAGGCGTTCATCACTTCGGCGCCGTCATCTTGAAGCGCGGAATGCGCGTGAAGACCCGGCGGGATTCCCCGTCCAGTCCGAGATAGCTGCCTTCAGCCACGGCCCATGGCGCGTCGAGCAGATGGCAGCTGTTGTAGCTGAAGGATTCTCCCGGCTCGATGGTGGGGAACTGCCCGACCACCCCGTCGCCCTCCACAGCCAGCACTTCGCCGCGCGAATTGGTGACGACCCACTTGCGGCCCTTGATGGTCACCGGCGTGGCGCTGTCGTTGTGGATGGTGATGAAATAGGCGAAGCAATGCGGACGATCCGGCGGCGTTGGTGCGTCCGGCTCGTAGGTGACCCGGTCCACCGTCACCCGCAGGCCGGGCAGTTCGATCAAGTTGCTGGAGGCGTTTTTCATCCGGAAGGCAATGGTTTTATATCTGATGGCCGGAGTCTGCCAGCGTCCTCCGGCCAAATCCAGCGCAACCGGGCTGGGCGTGAGATCGTCCCTACAAACCGTGCAAGGGTCGCCCGTGCATCAGGATAGTTTTTCATGTGGGAGTTTCGGCTGGCGATGCGCGGGCTTTTCCTCTAATCTCACCCATGTCCGAGAATGACAGGCACCGGTCGGGTCGACCTATCATTCTGAATTTTCATCGCGCCTGCCGTTTAGCCGCCAATAATCGTTTACCATGCCGCGCACGTTGCGATTACTGCTCGTTGAAGATTCGGAGAACGACACTTTGCTGTTGCTGAATCAACTCCAGCAATCCGGCTACATCGTCGATTGGTCGCGCGTCGAGACCGCTCCCGCCCTGCGCGCCGCACTCGATGGCGGTCCATGGGATGTGGTGCTGTCCGACGACTCATTGCCCCAGTTCAACGGCCTCGAAGCGCTGGCCATGGTGCGCGCCAAAGCGCCGGAACTTCCCTTCATCCTCGTCTCCGGCACCATTGATGAAAGCGTCGCCGCCGCCGCCAAGGAAGCTGGCGTCGATGACTATGTGATGAAGGACAATCTTCAAGAATTGGTGCCGGTCATTGAGCGGTTGACCCAGGCCTCGCGCGAGCGGCGGGCCAACTCGCGCGGGATCTGACGTCGGCGTCGGCTTTGCTCGGTTCTCGACGGATTACTCCTTCGCTCTCAGCACTTCCTCCCTCTTCAGAGTCTTTGGCTCGGCCCGTGCTAATCACGTGGCGTGATGACTTGGTCCGCGTATCGCCTGGGATCAGGCGGCAGAATCTGCCGCTTTTCCCAGCGGCATCCGGCAAGAATTCCCACGTTCCACAGATGAAGAATGTCTCAGCTGCCCCGCCGCATCCCGCACTCGTGGTGGCCTGTCTGTTTTGCTCGGGGCTGTGCGCGCTGGTTTACCAGACCGTATGGCTGCGCGAATTCCGCCTGATCTTTGGCGCCTCCACGGCGTCCACCGCGGCGGTCAGCGCCGTGTTCATGGGCGGCGTGGGGTTGGGTAGTTATTTTCTGGGACGCAAGGCGGACCGCTGGACGAATCCATTCCGCACCTATGGACGCCTCGAGTGGATCATCGCCCTGTGCGCCGCGGTGACGCCGCTCCTGTTGTTGCTCGCCAGTAAATTTTATCTCGCGCTCGGCGGCACCTTCAGCCTGGGCATGATCGTGGGCACTGCGCTGCGCCTGGTATTGGCGGCGATCATCCTGGCTGGACCGACCTTTCTCATGGGCGGCACCCTGCCCGCCGCGGTGCGCGCGGTCCGCGACAGGGGCGACACTTCCCGCCGCCGCGTGGCCTGGCTCTACGCCGCGAACACCTTCGGCGCGGTCACCGGCGCCATGCTGGCGACGTTCTGGATGCTGGAACACTTCGGCAACCGCCTCACACTCTGGCTGGCGTGCGCTCTTAATCTCGCCGTGGGCTTGCTCGCCTGCTTCCTCGCGCGCCGCTGTCCGGACGCATCGGAATCCGCGGAGCTTCATCTTTCTCCTCCGGCCGGGGGCGGCTCCAAAGTTCCCTTGGCGGCGCCGGCGAAATTCGTCTGTGCCGCCGCCGCCTTGGTCGGATTCGTCTTCTTCCTGCTCGAATTGGTCTGGTACCGAATGTTGAGTCCGCTGCTCGGCGGCTCGTCCTTTTCGTTCGGATTGATTCTCGCCGTCGCTTTGCTGGGCATCGGTGTCGGCAGCGCGATCTACGGCGCGCGCCGCGCGAACGGAGCTCCGACCTTGCGCGGCTTTGCGGTGGTGTGCGCGCTGGAGGCGCTCTGCGTGGCGGTGCCCTACGCCCTTGGCGACCGTCTGGCGGTGCTCGCCGTATCGATGCGGGCGCTGGGCGAATACGGTTTCCTGGCCCGCGTGGGCGAATGGTCGGTGCTTGCTGGGATTGTGGTTTTCCCGGCGTCCGTGGTGGCGGGTTACCAATTCCCGATGCTCATCGGACTGCTTGGCCACGGCTCGCGTGGCGTCGGTTCCCACACGGGACTGGCCTACGCTTGGAACACGGTCGGAGCGATCCTTGGTTCACTGGCCGGTGGCTTCGGCCTCCTGCCGCTGCTGTCCGCGCCGGGCGTCTGGCGCTTCGTCGTGGTGCTGCTCGTGGCGTTATCGGTCGCCGCGGTGTGCATCGACGCCGCCACGCGGCGCGGTTGGAAAAACTGGACGGCGCTGCTGCCGGTGGGGTCGCTTGCCTTGCTGCTGCTGGGTGCCACCGGCCCGACGGCGGCGTGGCGTCATACGCCCATCGGCGCCGGACGAACAAACATGCAGGATGGCTCATCCGATTCCATCGAAGAATTCCTGCGCTCGCGCCGCCGGCTTTTGATCTGGGAGGCCGACGGCGTGGAGAGCAGCCTGGCGTTGATCAAGGACGCCAGTTTCTCCTTTCTCGTCAACGGCAAGAGCGACGGCAGCGCTCGCGGCGACGCGCCGACGCAGGTCATGGTCGGCATGGTGGGCGCGCTGGCGCATCCGGATCCGCGCCGCGCACTGGTCATCGGACTGGGCACCGGCTCCACGGCGGGGTGGCTGGCGGCCATTCCCGGCATGAAACGGGTGGACGTCGTGGAATTGGAGCCGCAGGTCGCGCGCGTGGCCCGCGCGTGTGCGCCGGTGAATCACAACGCGCTCGACAATCCCAAGCTACGTCTGCGTTTCGGTGATGCGCGCGAGGCGATGCTTACCACCAGCGAGACTTACGATCTGATTGCCTCCGAGCCGTCGAACCCCTACCGCGCCGGCGTGAGCAGTCTGTACACGGAGGAATTCTATCAGGCGGCCGCGCAACGGCTGCGTCCATCCGGCCTGTTTGTGCAGTGGGTGCAGGCTTACGAAGTCGACGGCGAAACCATCAGCGTCATCTACGCCACGATGGCCTCGGTCTTCAACTCCGTGGACACCTGGCGCTCGGAGTGCGGGGATCTGTTCTTAGTCGGCTCCCAGGAAAGCATTTTGTACGACGTTGGTCGCATCCAGAAACGCCTCGGCGAGGAGCCGTATCGATCGGCCTCGATGCTGGCCTGGCGCATGATGGATGTGGAAGGATTCTTCTCACGCTTCGTCGCCCAGGCCGGGCTGGCGCAGGCCGTGTTGCAGAAGGGCATCCAGGTGAACACCGACGATCGTAATCTGCTGGAGTTCGCCTTCGCCCGTACCGTCGGGCACAAGACCGGATTCAGCACCGAGTCGCTCGCGGAAATCGCCCAGCAGGAAGGCTATGAGCTGCCGCAGACGCAGAACGGCGAACTCGATGGCGAAGCGCTCGCCGACCGTCGCGCCTCACTGGCGGTAATTCAGGGCGTCAAGGACATTGGCGTAACCAGCGGGACTGAGGGCGTTCGCGCGCGCACCGCGGCCAAGGTCGCGGGGATAAATGAGGACTGGGCCGGAGTCCTCAGCCACTGGCGAACCCAGACGAACGAACCTTCCGATCTGGTTGAGATCCTGTTGCTGGCCCGCGCCGCGGCCAAGACCGGCGATGAGCGCGCCTCCGACTACATCAAGCGTCTGCACCATTTGCGCCCAAGCGAAGGCGAGGCGGTACTCGCTCATTATTTGGCGGCGCGGGGAATGGTGGCCGAGTCCCTGGTCTGCCTGGATCAGGCGATGCGCGCCTGGCAAACCGACCCCTGGCCGCCCACGGATTTGATCGGCGATTGCCTGACGCTGGCAAAAATGCTCCCGCTGCAGCAGAACACGCGCACGGCTCTCCTGCGGTTGAACGAAACCATGGC
>Ga0163144_10008651_pt1 | contig 21999 bp, 29 predicted proteins | sample OliLak19BULKMAT1_FD_123175 | JGI IMG/M metagenome (GOLD analysis project Ga0163144, IMG submission 123175) | Freshwater microbial mat bacterial communities from Lake Vanda, McMurdo Dry Valleys, Antarctica - Oligotrophic Lake LV.19.BULKMAT1 | ecosystem: Environmental > Aquatic > Freshwater >... | reverse complement strand
CGTGACAATTGCGCTGATGGAAATGGCCGCGCTCAGGCCGCAGGCCTTTTGCGTGAATAGCCCGATCACCGCTGCCGAAAGGAGCGGGAGAAATAGGATCAGCCAGGGTGCAATTTCGTTCATTTGTGGGAACAAAAACTTCGAGCATCGAACATCGAACGCTGAACATCGAATGCCGGACCCCATCTATTGGTTGTTCGATGTTGAATGTTGGTTGTTCGATGTTCTCTCATTTTTACAGTTTCATCGTCGCCAGATCCTCGACATGGGCAGTTTGTTTCTTGCGATAGAGCGCGACGATCAGTGCCAAACCAACGGCGACTTCCGCGGCGGCGACGGTGATGATGAAGAAAACCATGACCTGGCCGTCGAGTTTTTCGTTGTATCGCGAGAATGCGACGAGCGCGAGGTTCGCGGCGTTGAGCATCAACTCAAGCGACATATACATGATGAGCAGATTGCGCCGCACGATCACGCCCCAGAGACCGAGGCAAAAGAGCAGCACGCTCACAACCAGATAATGTTCGAGTCCAACGTTCATAAAATCCAAAGCGAGGATGGAGGATGGAGAATGGAGGATGGACAGGAATTGCCATCCTCTCTCTTCGATCTTCGATTCGCGCGTTTCATTACTTCAGATCCTTTTTGCTCAGGAGAATCACGCCGACCATCGCGACCAGCAGTAGCAGCGAGACGATTTCAAAGGGCAGAACGTAATTCTTGAAAAGCAACGTTCCGAGCGCCGTTGTCCCGCCTTCGATCTGTGGTTTTGTTGGTAAGCCGTTTTTCGACAATTGCACAACCGACCGGACGAGAAGGGCGGCGATGGCGCCGACGGCGACGGTTCCCAGTCCCGCGCCCACCAGCTTGATTTTGCGCCGTTCCTCAACTTTTAGATCGAGCAACATGATAACGAACAGGAACAACACCATCACCGCGCCGGCGTAAACCAGGATTTGCACCGCAGCCAGAAAGAAGGCGTGCAGCAAAACGAACAGTCCGGCCATGCAGACGATGGTCAGAACGAGAAACATCGCGCTCGTCACGGGGTTCTTCGTAAACGGACCGACCACCATCACGGCACATGCGACAGTGAAGAAGGCGAAAACGTAAAAGAAAATGTCGGAAAATGCCATTTGTGATTACTCCAGCGGAATGCCTTTAAATACGAATTCCTCGTTGTGATCATTGAAGCCTGTCGTGATATGGATATCGATCTTTCCGTCCGGAACGCGCAATCCGCGTTCCCATACTTCGAGGATGTGCGTTCGCTTGGGATTTGTTACCGTCGGTTTTTTCAAGAATTTCCATTCGTAGAACTCATATTCCCGCGATTCCCTGGATCCTCCATCAGCCAATTTATCCGGTGAAAGATTTGCAAGCGGCTTGCCGTTGGACCAAGCAATTTTACTATTGCCAAAAACGTTCCAATGTTTCACCGATTCATCACCCAAAAGCTCGACGGCATAAACGACATTCAAACCTGGAACCGCATGAACTTTCTGCGGTGCTGTTTCCTTAAAGCCTTGATCTGAGAATACTGTCGTCCGACTCACCTTGAGCAAAACCACGCGAACACTTCCTTTGACTTGTTCAGGGCCATAAGGCGTGACCGGCTTACTGATGGACGACACTGCAGCGCAGCAGGCCACTGCCGCGAAAACGAGGGTAAACTTAAGGAAAGGTTTCATAGTTTAGTTTGCGGTTTAAATAAAATATTCACGGATCGATACCCTGTGCCTTGGCTTCCTCGGCTTTTTGTTTCCACTTATCGATCGGGCTGTGATTCACGCCGCCGAGCGCGAGGAGTTTTTCTTTGTTGTAAATCATTTCGCTGCGGCTTAGCCCGTTTAGCGAATAATCTTTTTGCAGGAAAATCGCTTCCTCAGGGCAAACCTCCTGGCAAAAGCCGCAGAAAATGCAGCGCAGCATATTGATCTCAAATTCCTTCGGCATCTTTTCGGCGTTTGGGCGATCTGCAATGAGACCGTCAGGGCCCGGTGGAACAATCTTGATCGCTTTGGGCGGGCAGACAAATTCGCAAAGCTGGCAGGAGACGCATTTCGTGTTGCCTTCCGGATCTTTGACGAGATACGGTGCTCCACGATAGCCTTCGGCGACGGTCCATTTCTTCTCAGGGTAAAATCCGCCGGACAAATCTTTCGCGGCAGTTTTGCCTCGGAACAGAGTCCGCCCGAAATGGCGCGCGGTGACTTTGAGGCCGCCCAGAATGGCGGGCAGATAAAGTCGTTCCCAAAAACTTAATTTTTTTCGATTAACGATCATGCGGCCACGGCTTCGCGCCGTTTTTCATTTTTCGTGCGTTCCAGCGAACGAAGGTATTCCCGCGCAGGGGAACCTTTGATGAGACCTTCTGCACTGAGGTCTTCGTCCACATCCGGCCAGTGAACACCGCAGCCTTTGCCGATTAATTCCCAATGGCGGCGTTGTTGCGGCTTGGCGCGGTGAAGACGGGGATACCATTTCAGTGGCAACGAAACGATGCGTCCATCATCAAAGCTGACGGTCAGATGATCGTCTGTCGTCATCACGTCCTGAATTTTCGGTTCTTTATTCGTTTTCATTCCATGCCTTTAGTAATTCGGATTCGTTTTTCTCAACCATTTCAATAATAGCTTTCAGTTCCTGTTTTTTGAAACCTTCGCTATAAACCAATCTCACCGGCGACAGCCAAAACTTGCCCGTGCCGTCGCCTTTGCGAACATGAATGTGCGGAGGTTCGTGACCTTCGCTATAGAAGAAAAACTTGAAACCTTTAATTCGCAAAACTGTTGGCATCGCCCGGTTATTTTTTTGTCAGCAATAAAACCACGGCTGTGATTAAAATATTTACCAGCGCCAGTGGGATAAATTTTTTCCAACCCAAGTCCATCAATTGGTCATAGCGAAAGCGCGGGAGCATCCAACGAACCCAGATGAAAATCACCATGAACACCAATAATTTTCCGATGAAAATTCCGATGTGCGCCAAGCCTTTCAACCATTGACCTGATTGTGCTGGTTGGTCGAGTCCGGCGAAGGGCAATGTCCAGCCGCCGAAAAAGAGGACGACCATCATCGCGGAACCGGTGATCATGCTCGCGTATTCACCCATGAAAAAGAGCGCGAATTTCATCGAGCTGTATTCGGTGTTGTAGCCGGCGACGAGTTCGGTTTCCGCTTCCGGCATGTCGAAGGGAAGGCGATTGGTTTCCGCAAAAGATGAGACCAGAAAAATCACGAACGAAACTGGCGCGTAAAGAATCAGCCAGCCTTCTTTCGCTTGGTATGTGATGACCTGACTGAGATTCAAATTGCCGATGATCATGAAAACAGGAATGACCGACATGCCCATCGCGATTTCATAGGAGATCATTTGCGCGCTGGATCGGATGCCGCCGAGAAACGGGTATTTTGAATTCGAGGCGTAACCGGCCAGCACGATTCCATAAACGCCGAGGGAAACGATGCCGAACGTGTAGAGAATTCCAACGTTCAAATCGGCGATGACCATTTTCTGGTTGCCGAGCGCTGAGCCAAAAGGAATCACCGCGATCGTCAGGAACGCGGGAATTAACGTGATGGCGGGTGCGAGCCAGAAGTAAACTTTGCGCACGTAATCCGGCGTGAAATCCTCTTTGAGAAACGACTTCAATCCGTCGGCGAGCGGTTGCCAGACGCCGAGTTTTGTCAGAAATGGGCCGATGATCGGAATTGAGCCGATGAATGGGGGCGAAACGCGATTGGGCCCGACTCGATCCTGAATCAGAGCGGAGATTTTTCGTTCCGCCAAGACCGAGTAGGCGATCATCGGCATTAACGCGAGGAAAACGACGCACAGGATTTTCACCGTGCTCCAAAGCACGAATTGTTGTGTCGTGGAAAGATGGGAAAGGATTTCGTTCACGTCTTTTTCAAATTTGAATCGTCACGCCGGTGTCGCCGAGCGCGGCCCAGGTCACGCCGTTGAACGCGGGAACTTCGTGCGTCATTTGGTTGAACAAACCTTCGATGCTGGCAAAACCGTTTTGACCGGTGACGTTGAACACGAGTTCGTGCAGAAATTCCCACTCGGGGCGGGCGTCGCCTTTGGGCTGGATGGCTTGCAAGAAACGTTGGATGCGACCTTTGGTGTTCACAAAGCTGCCGCGCTTCTCGACGTGCGCGCAGCCGGGTAATAGATAGTGCGCGAGCTCAGCCGTTTTGTTCGGCAAAATGTCGGAGACGATCAGGTGATCAAGTTTGCCGAGCAAGTCCGCGGCGATACCATGCATGGTCACATCTTCGCCGAACACGATTAAAGTCTTAATGGCACCGCTACGAATGCCGTCCGCGATCCTCGGCAAGTTGGAACCCATTTGCACGGGAGCAATTCCGATAAGTTTTGCGCCGTTGCTGTTTGGATTGCGGTCGGCGTTCAGTAAAAGTTTGTCGCTCTCACCTGTGCGCGGAATGGAATCGGTAATCGCGTTTGATTTGTCAGCGAGTTTTCTGAGCAGGAAAAGTTCTTCGTTCGTTTGGCGAGCCGAAGCGACAATTGCAACTGAACCTGCCGCAGCTTTGCGCAGGATTTCAGAAATCTCTTTGAGCGCAGTTGCCCAACTTTGAACTTTGACCCTGGAACCTTGAACTTGCGTGAGCCGATCCTCGCGATTGATCCACTTGTAATTGAGCCGGCCGTAATCGCACATCCAGCAGGAATTGACGGCGTCGTTTTCGCGCGGCTCGTAGCGATAAACCTTTCCCTCACGCGAGCCGACGATCACGTTGCAACCCGTCGCGCAACTCGTGCAGACGCTCTTGGTTTCCTTGAGAAACCAGACCCGCATCTTGAATCGGAAATCCTTCGAGGTGAGCGCGCCGACCGGGCAAATATCCACGGTGTTGAGCGTGTAATTGTTGTCGAAAGTTTTGCCGGGAAAATTTGTCAGCGTGTTGTGGCTGCCGCGTTGGGAAAAACCGAGCGCGTCATCACCGACAATGTCTTTCGTGAACCGAACGCAGCGCGAACAAAGAATGCAACGTTCGTCATCGAGCACGATCCGAGGGCCGAGATCCACCTGCTTGGGTTTGTGAACTTTCTCCTCAACGAATTGACTTCCCGCGTTGCCGTGGTCCACCGAATACTCCTGCAATTTGCACTCGCCGGCCTGGTCGCAAATCGGGCAATCGAGCGGGTGATTGATGAGCAACGATTCGAGGACGGCCTCGCGCATTTGTTTTGTCGCGGGCGAGTTCGGATAAATCTCCATGCCAGGCGAAATCGGGGTGGCGCACGCGATGGCACCACGAGGCGTGGCCGGCTCGTAAGGCAAAACCGATTTCGCAATTTTCGGTGTGCCGTCCTCGTTGAAAACAGGTTTGCGATCCGGCCCCATGGCGGGCGTGCCGAATTCGACAAGGCACATGCGACAATTTCCGGCGATAGGAAGTTTCGGATGATAGCAATAATGCGGCACGTCGAAACCGGCCAGCGCGCAAGCCTGAAGCATGGTTGTGGGCTGAGGTTTGCGCTGCCAATCCGGCATCATCTTCGGCACTTCGATTTCGCGTCCGTCGATTTTGATTTTAATCTTATCGACTGGCGGCGGTGCGGGTATTGTTTCAGTTGTTGTCGCGTTCGACATTAAGTTCGGTCCTTCCAATAGTCTGGGTGTCGGCTCGTATGCATCACTGCCACAATTTGGATTTTGTCTGGCAATTCTCGATAGAGCAGGCGATAGGAAAACGGCTGCACGCGATAGCTACGAATCGGCTTTTCGTAATACGCCCACAATTCTGGATTGCGCTGAATTGCCGATTCGCTGAAGCGAACGGCATCGAGAAAATCTTTTCCAAGTCCAGGCTGTTGTTCATCGTAATACTCAGCGGCTTGGGTAAGTTCTACCTCAGCCACGCTCAAATAAGTTATCCGTTTCACTTCACTTTCTTGTAGGCATCGCGCAAAACATCCGCCGCATCGCGCTCAGAAAGTTTTCCTTCATCAAATGCCTTGCATCGGTCAAGCGCGTCCTGTTTCCAAGCGGCTTCGATTTCCGGTGAGCCAGCTTCCCGTTCCAAACTCGTTAGAAGTTTATGCGCGAGTTTCGCACGGGTTTTCGTTGGAAGAGAAAGAGCTTCGATAAAAACTTGTTCAGGAATGGCACTCATATCTTTTTAGTATAAATCGTTTCAGGAATTCGGACTCGCCGCGATTTTCATTTCGCTCGTAGGCCCGGCGCCTTTGTGGCGAGCCTCGTCTGCGGCGCCTTTGGCTTCGAATTCGTCTTTAAATTTTTTTACGAAACTCAACACCGGCCACGCGCAAGCTTCGCCAAATGCGCAGATCGTTCGGCCCTGAATATTTTGCGCGATGTTGATTAAATAATCTGCGTCTTGTTTTCGGCCTTCCCCGTGCGTCATGCGATGGAGCGCTTTGCTCATCCAGAGCGAACCTTCGCGGCAGGGAGTGCATTGCCCGCAACTTTCGTGCGCGTAAAATTCACTGAGATTCGCCAGCGCTTCGACGATGTCCACGCTGTCGTCCATGACGATGATGGCGCTCGATCCGGACATGCTGCCAGCCGCTTGGAGAGAATCGAAATCGTAAGGCAAATCGAGCACGTCGGTTTCGACGACAGTCATCTGGCCGTCCGCGCCTTTTTTCTTGAGCTTAAATTTTTCGCCTGCTTTGAAAACTTTTGCGGACGAACCGCCGGGAATAATGGCTTTTAATTTTCGCGGAGGCAGGCCCGGCTCGGGCTCGAGCAAACCGCCGCCGAAATTTTCGTGGAAAATCAATTCGCCGAGCGTGACTTTGCCGACTTCGATTTCGTAATAGCCCGGCTTTTTAACCTGGCCGCTCAAACTGACGATCCGCGTGCCGGTGTTGTTGGGGGTGCCGAGCTTCGCATAATCACCACCGCCCATTTTGACGATGTGCTTTACGTGGCAGAGTGTCTCGACGTTGTTGACGATGGTCGGGCACATGTAGAGGCCGAGAATCGCGGGGAAATAGGGCGGCTTGATGCGCGGATAAGCGCGTTTGCCTTCGAGCGATTCGATCAGGCCGGTTTCCTCCCCGCAAATGTAAGCGCCCGCGCCGCGATGAATGTAAATCTCCAAGTCGTAATCGCTGCCGAGAATGCCTTTGCCAAGGAGGTTTTTCGCTTTCGCCTCGGCCAGGGCGCGTTTCAAAATGCGCGCGCCTTCGGGAAATTCGCCCCGGATATAAATGTAAGCGAGATGAACATCGTTCGCGTAGCAGGAGATGATCATTCCTTCGATCAACTGGTGCGGATCTTTGTAGATGATCTGGCGATCCTTGAAGGTCCCGGGCTCGGATTCGTCGGCATTGCAGATGAGATAAATCGGCTTGCCGCTCTTGCGATCGACAAAGCTCCATTTCAATCCGCAGGAAAAACCTGCGCCGCCGCGACCGCGCAGTCCAGATTCGAGAACCGTTTTGCGAATTTTTTCCGGGCCGCTCACCGTGCCGCCATCGGGCGAGACGCGCGGGCCCATATCGAAGGCTTTTTTCAAAGCTTCGTAACCACCGTGGCGCACGTAACAATCGAGATCGTTCGCGTAACCGGGCGCATCGATATTTTTTAAAATGAGCCGATGTTCTTGCGGCATATTTCTATTCTGTGCCCGGAAAACCGGGCAAAACTTGACTCTTACAACCAATCTTTTACCTTTGACCCCGCTCCGGCCTGCCCGATGGTGTAACGGTAGCACAACAGACTCTGAATCTGTTTGTCATGGTTCAAATCCATGTCGGGCAGCCAAATCATTTTTTCCGGTTCCTTTTCAGTGTTCTTAATACTCGCTCGATATGAGGGATGTGCGCCAAATCCTTATCTCGAAGAATCGTCTTTTTGCTCTTCAAAATACGGGACAACGGAAGCACTTTTACCGTCAATCCTTCAATTTTGGCTGCGACCGCCTGGCGGTATTCCGCGGCAAAACTGCGCAGCCCCGTTATCGTAAAAAGAAAATTCACAACTTTCCCGTCTTCCAAAACGTAAAGTGTCTGAGACAACGCCGATCCGCCTTGCTCGCGAATGATTTTCCAAAGCCTCATGTATTGCCTCGTCGGCAAGTCAACCCAAAGGTCGGTGTCCATCGTATTAATCATGACGCCTTGCAATACGGCTGCGGTCATTCCTGCCACTTGAAACCGGATTTTTTCCTGTCCCAATGACTGTATAAGCCGAGCGAGCGGAGATTGTCGTCGTGCATTCGCAGGCGCTCGTCTGGCGTCGCGGCCAGGCCTTGGGCGAGGAGAACCTTTTCCTTTAAGGTCATGCCGCGCATGCGCTGGATTCTTTGATACACTTTTGGCCAATCTTTCAGCATTACTCTGGCTCGCTTTCTTTTTCGGCGGCATGGTTACTTGCAATTCGCCGTTATTTCATCCGCCTTCTGGTTCGAAACCGCTTCGTAAAAATCTTCGTTGCACATCATCACCGGACCGGTCCCGCAACTGGCCAGGCACTCGACAAATTCCACGGAGAACTTTCCGTCCTTGCTCGTTTGCACGCCGTGCGCGTGTGAGTCCAAGCCAAATTTCTCGCAAAAATGTTCGCGCAATTTTCCCGAACCCGCCAGCGCGCAACTCAGGGTGCGGCAAACTTTGATCTGATATTTGCCCGCCGGTTCCTGCCGGAACATCGGGTAGAACGTGACCAATTCGTAAATATTGATCGGCTGCAATTCGAGTTTCGCCGCCGTCCATTCCATCGCTTCTTTCGAGATATGGCCGAAGTGTTCCTGAATCGCGTGCAGGAACATGAGCGATGCGCTCCGCTTTTGCGGATAATGCGTCACGAGTTCGTTCAACTCGGTTTCTAATTCTGCTGGAATAACGAAATTCATTCTGAAATTTTCAATTCATCAGATTTTCAGATCCTCAATTTGATAATTTGATAATTTGAAAATCTGGAATCATTTATCGATCACATTCTCCCATCACGAAATCTAACGAGCCCAAAATCGCCACCGTGTCACTCATCATGTGACCCGGGAGCAGGTGCGACAAAATGCTCAGGTTCACGAACGACGGTGCGCGGATTTTCATTCGGTTGGGTGTGCCGCCGCCTTTGCTGTTGATGTAAAATCCGAGTTCGCCCTTCGGATTTTCCGCGCCGAAATAAATTTCTCCGACTGGCGCGTTGACCCCCTGCGTGACGAGGATGAATTGATGAATCAACTCCTCCATGCTCGTCAGGACTTTATCCTTTTTCGGCAAAACAATCTTGCCGTCGGCGATGTTGATCGGGCCATCGGGCAACTTGTCGAGGCATTGCCGCAAAATGCGAACGCTCTGGCGCATTTCCTCCATGCGAACGAGATAACGGTCGTAGCAATCACCGACCGAGCCGACGGGAATTTCAAAATCTAAATCGGCGTAGCAAAGATACGGATGCGCTTTGCGCAAATCGTAATCGACGCCGCTGCCGCGCAAGTTCGGGCCGGTCAATCCGTAATCAATGGCGTCTTCACGCAAGATCACTCCAACATCGCGAGTCCTATCGACGAAGATGCGGTTGCGCGTCAGCAGTTTCTCCGATTCGTCAAAATTGACCACCACTTCGTCGAGGAATTTGCGGCATTGTTCAATCCAGCCGGGTGGCAAATCCCGGGAAAGTCCGCCGATGCGTGTGTAGGTGGTCGTGAAGCGGGCACCAGTCAATGACTCGATCAGATTATAAATCCTTTCCCGTTCGGTGAAGGTGTGAAGGAAAACCGTGAGCGCGCCGACATCCATCGCGAACGCGCCCAGACCGAGCAAATGCGCGGAAATGCGGGCCAACTCGCAGCAAATCACCCGGATGTATTGGCACCGGGGCGGAAGCTTTTGGTCGATGCCCATTAACTTTTCGACCGCAAGTGCGTAAGCAACATTGTTGGCCAGCGGCGCGAGGTAATCCAGTCGATCCGTGTAGGGAATGAACTGGGTGTAGGTCATGTTCTCGGCGATTTTTTCGTCGCCGCGATGGAGGTAACCGACATCGGGAATCGCCTTGGTGATAATCTCGCCGTCGAGTTCGAGAACGATGCGGAGAACGCCATGCGTCGCCGGATGCGATGGCCCCATGTTCAGAACCATTTTTTCGGTCTGCATGTCGGGCAAATCCAAGTTCGGTGAAGCGACCGGGGCAGAGTAAATCGGTTGTGCTGCCGCCACACGCGCTGCGGGATCACGAAATTGGATTTCTTGCGTAGCCATTGAAATTATTTTTTGAGAAGCAATGCGCGAAAACCCGCTTGCTCAAAATGTTCATCACTTGTGAGTGCTTCATCCACTCCGTGATGACGCATGACCAAAAACGAGATGCAATCGGTTAAACTCCATTCCTTGTCTGCGCGTTCAGTAAACAATTTCAATCCGCCATGAAGCAGTTCGTCATCAAGCGGAAAAATGGTAAACGCAGGATCAGATAAAATAGATTCAATCAAAGCCGCGCCTGCGGATCGAAATTTGCGTTTGGCTAAACTGTTTCCAACTTCCAACAAAACCGGCCACGTCGTAACTAGATGCAAATTTTCTCGCTCAGTTTTTCTCAGCAAGGCCGCCGCAGCTTCGTGCCACTGGTCAGTTTCAACGGACAAGGCCACGAAGTAGGCGGAATCAACAAATGCGGATTTCAAACTCATTTGATGGATTTACCGTGATATAAATACTCATCAAGATTCTCGGAAAAATCTTTTGGACCTTTCAATTTCAGCGCAGCCGCAAATCGCAGAGAAGAATAGGGCGCAGTCTTTTTCTTTTTCGTAGATTGCGCAGTAATTTTGACTTCTGTCTGCGCCGGAAATTTCACAGGTGTTGCCGGTCGGAAAACTGCTCCGTCGAAAATGGCTTTAAACGTTTGTGTCATAATTCGTTTAGCTTACGGAATTTTCATGGCGTTCGCTAATCACTTCTTCTCAATCGGCCCCGGCCCGTGCGAGGTGCCGTGCAATTCTTTGATGTCCGCGCGGCGCTCGACACGATTCGTTGTTTTCAATGCGTCAGTTTCCGGGATGCGCACGCGAGGTTCGCGGGAAATGGTGTCTTTGCCTCCGGCGATCGTGACAAACGGGCCACCTTCCATCGGAGCCTTGTTCGTGAACGCGACGTCGGGCATTTCACTCGGCTTGCCAGCCAGCGGGAAATCCTTGCGCAACGGGAAATAGGGATAACCGTCCCACATCAAAATGCGGCGCAAATCAGGATGTCCGCGAAAACGAATACCCATCATGTCGTAGATTTCGCGCTCGTGCCAATCGGCGGTGCGCCAGACATTGCTGATGGTCGGCAACTCGGATTTCTCCTCGCTCACGTCCGTTTTCAGACGCAAATGCGCGCGATGTCCGTAGCCGTAAAGTTCATAAACCAAAGTCCAACGCGGATCGTTCCCATAATTATCCACGCTGCTGAGATCGACCAAATAATCGAAGCCAAGTTCCTTTTTCGCGAACGCGCAAACATCCACAATCTTCTCCGCATCCGAAAGGACGACGGTAATTTCGCCGCGAAATTCCGTTGGCGCAGAAATCAATTCGCCAAGCTTTTCGCAAAGCTTATTTGCTAAATCAAACGCGGTCATTTTGTAGTGGCATGGGCGTCCCGCCCGTGTCTTTTTGGTATGACGACCGAAACACACGGGCAGGATGCCCGTGCCACTAGGCCATGCTGCAAATCCAAGGGTGAATTCGTGTTCATTCGTGGTTTAAGGTTTGCTCGCGACCTCGAATTCCGGCTTTGGGGTTCCCGGCTGTGCCGTTTCCGCCACCAGTTCCGCATCACGCGGACGGTAACGAATCGGTTCGGCGCCAATTTTATTTTGCAGCCGAATCAGGGCATCCAGCAGCGCTTCCGGGCGCGGAGGGCATCCGGCGACGTAAACATCCACCGGAATAATGTTATCCACACCCTGCAAAACCGCGTAGCTGCGGTACATGCCGCCGGTTGAAGCGCAGGCCCCCATCGCGATGACCCATTTCGGCTCGGGCATTTGGTCGTAAATGCGTTTTACCGCTAGCGCCATTTTGTACGTGACGGTGCCGGCCACGATCATCACGTCCGATTGACGCGGAGAAAAGCGCATAACCTCGGACCCGAACCGCGCAATGTCATACCGGCTCGCCCCCGCCGCCATCAGTTCGATCGCACAGCAGGCGAGACCCATGGGCATTGGCCAGACGGAGTTTTTGCGAAACCAATTGAGCGCGGCATCGACTCGCGTGACGACGACGTCGCCTTCGACTTTCGAGTTATATGCGAATTCGGTGTTGGTTTTCATGGGAACGAAACTGCTCGAACAGAATTAAGTAACCACCGCTTTTTTAGGGGCGCAAGAACTTTGTGATTTTTTTCACAAAGTCTCTAACGCGTCATAAAAAGGAGCGGCAATGCCTTGGCAGGTCTTCAAGGCCTTTCCCCTTGCTCCGCGTTCTTTGCGACTTTATAGTGTCGATATGAAGACACTCACCGCCACCAAAGCTCGCCAAAATCTCGGCAACTGGCTTCAGCGCGCCGCCAACGGGGAGGACATCGGCATCGTCCACTCTGCCACCGGCAAGATTATCGCTCTGCGTCCCGTCGAAGTTTACAGCGATGATTTCGCTTTCACCGAATACGGCATTGAGCCAGAGGAAATGGAGCGCATCGCGAAAAACATCATCAAAAAAACCAGGAATGAAAAAGTCACCCGATGGGACGGAACCGCCGAGAGCCTTCGTGGTTGAACTTGGCACGAGCTGGAAACGCCGGGCCAAACACCGCAGTGATTCCGAGTTAGATCAGATCAACTCACGGCTCAAGGATCTTTGCGAAAGCTTCGGCAAACCGCAGGAACACGTAGGGCTGGGAGTGCGTCCCTTGGGAAAATCGATTTTTGAATTTCGCATCTCCCGCGATCTGCGCGTGGCTCTTTTGTTTATCCGGCCCAAGACATTCCGGCTGATGATGACGGGCAACCACGATGAAGTTCGCGCCTGGCTCAAAGAGAACAAATAAAAACGGCATCTGGAGCTTTCCAGTGCCAAGGCTTAAAAACATGCGCCTGAAAAATTATAAAGATGAGCTTCTGAAACGGCTGCGTGATCCCGAATACGCCGCTGAATAGCTCGCCCAGGTGCTGGCGGAAAAAGACAACGCGGCTTTTCTAATTGCGCTCAAGGATGTCGTTGAAGCCAGCGGCGGCATCGGCGATTTGGCCGGACGCGTTGGACTTAAACGCCCGAGCCTTTACAAAATTCTTTCCAAGAACGGCAATCCGACTCTTGAAACGTTGCAGGAAATTTTAAAGCCGTTGGGATTGCGCGTTTCGGTGGCTTTGGATGAAGCGGCGTGATTTTTTAACAAAGTCGGAATTGGAATGATGCCGGAGCGCTTTGTTGTTAGAAATGATCCCCGGCCTAAATGGAAATACTTTTTTCTTACACCTAGTCGCGCTTCAGCCACCTCTTTTAATGATCCAATTTCGTTGGAAGCCAATTGATGAGTGTCACGCCTTGAGATACCCTGCGTGTGATCCAAAAATTCCGAAACCGACGAAAAATCTGAATAGGGATTGTCCATAGGCTCGGAATATGCGTCCCCAAAACTCTTTCGGTCAATCATCAAACTCAGCAGGGAATTTTACTTTTTGGCCAGCTTTCGCTGATTGCTGTAAAGCGGTCGATTTGAACCCTGCCCTTAACCCTTCAGAATCTGCCCCAGCGTGGACAAACACGCCTTCACATTTTCTTTGTTCGCATTCACACCCATCAAACCGATGCGCCAGATTTTTCCTTTGAGCGGGCCGAGGCCTGCGCCGATTTCCGTGTTGTAATCGCTCAGGAATTTTTTGCGAACCACGAGTTCATCGACACCTTCCGGCACTGCGATGGCGTTGAGTTGGCAGGGTTGATGATATTCCCGCGACGCGATTATCAAACAAATGCCACTCGCCACTCGCCATACCCTCAGCTAGTTTGCCAATCGTTTTTATGGCAGGAGAACTTACAGAATTTGGTCCTCAACACTTCATTAACCGTGAATTGAGCTGGTTGGAATTCAATCAGAGGGTTTTGGACGAGGCGCTGGATCCGAAGATCCCTTTGCTGGAGCGGGTGAAGTTTTTTTGCATCGCATGCTCGAACCTGGACGAATTTTTTGAGGTGCGCGTGGCAGGCCTGAAACAGCAGGTGGAAAGCAGCGTGGTCGAGCGGACTCCTGACGGCTTGACTGCCAGCGAAAATCTTACCGCCGTGACCCAACGGGCCCGGCAGATGGTCGAGCAAAAATACGCCTGCTGGCGGGATGAACTTTTACCTTTGCTGGCGAAGAATGGGATTCGCTTTCTCCACTTTTCCGAATTGGGGAAGCCGGACCTCGCCTGGGTCGAGAATTATTATCGCGCCAAAATTCGGCCCGTACTTACGCCATTGGGAATCGACCCTGCGCACCCGTTTCCGCAATTGTTGAACAAATCCCTGAACATCGTCGTGCAGTTGGAGATCGTGCAGGGGAAGGAAACACGTCGTCGCCTTGCCGTGGTTCAGGTGCCGCGTGTCCTACCGCGCCTGGTCAAATTGCCGCGAACCGACGCCCGCCAGGAATATCTGTTTCTTGGAAATCTGATTGGCCATTACCTCGGCGACCTGTTTCCTGGGACGAAAATTCTCGGCTATTGGCATTTTCGAGTCACTCGCAACAGCGAGTTGTATATCGATGAGGATGACATGGCCAATTTGCTCAAAGCCGTGGAAAACGAATTGCACAACCGCCGGCGCGGCGATGCCGTTCGCCTGGAAGTCGAGAAGGATTGCCCAACCGAAATCCGCGCCCAGCTCTTGGAAAACTTTCGCCTTGAAGAGGACGATATGTATGTCATCGACGGGCCGCTCAATCCCACGCGGCTCATGGCGATTTACGAGGGCGACCATTCGCCAGAACTTCGCGACCCGCCGTTTCTCGCGCCCGTTGCGGCGGCGTTGCGGGACGAAACTGATTTGTTCCGGGCAATTCGTGAGCGCGACATTTTGCTCCATCATCCCTACGAGAACTTCAGCAGCATGGTTGATTTTCTAAAGCATGCTGCCGCCGATCCAAATGTTCTAGCCGTCAAACAGACGCTCTACCGCACCGGCGGGGATCCGCAGATTATCGGCGCGCTCATGGACGCCGTGCGGAACGGCAAGCAGGTCACCGTGGTCGTGGAACTCAAGGCGCGCTTCGACGAGGCGAACAATATTCTGTGGGCGCAGAAACTCGAGGAGGCTGGCGTTCATGTGGTCTATGGCCTGGTCGGGTACAAGATTCACGGGAAAATGTGTCTCGTCGTGCGCAAAGACGACGATGCCATCCGCCGCTACGTCCATCTCAGCACGGGAAATTATAATCCAACCACGGCCCGATTTTACACGGATGTGGGCTTGCTGACTTGCCGCGCGGATTTCGGGGAGGACGCCACGAACCTCTTCAATCTCCTGACCGGCATCTGTCAGTTCCAGGGAACTCGCAAATTTTTCGTCGCGCCGTTCGAGTTGCACAAAAAAATCCTCTCGCTCATCCAACGGGAGGCGGACAATGCGAAGAAAGGATTGCCTGCCCGCATTATCGCCAAAATGAACGCGTTGGTGGACAAGGACGTTATCGAAGCGCTTTATTGCGCCTCCCAGGCTGGTGTGAAAATTGACCTCATCGTGCGCGGCATTTGTTGCCTTCGCCCAAAGATGAAAGGCGTCAGCGAGAACATTGCCGTGCGCAGCATCGTGGATCGATTTTTGGAACACAGCCGGATTTTCTATTTTGAGAACGCCTGCCAGTCGGAGCTTTTTGTCGGCAGCGCGGATTGGATGCCGCGGAATTTTCATCGGCGGATTGAGATTCTGTTTCCCATTCTGGACGGGAATCTGCGCGAGCGTATCCGCACCGAAATTCTTGAGTGCGCGCTGAGTGATAATTGCAAAGCGCGTTTGCTCAATGCCAATGGCGTTTACACCCGGCCTGCGGTGCGGGGAGGAGTTTCCCGGCGCAGCCAGTCGGAGCTCATTGCGTGCGCCCTGGGCCAAAATGGTCGCAAGAAAACTGCGCGACAAAAGTCGCAGTATCCGTCTGTAAAGCTGGCCTCCAAACCGACCGGGCTAAAGAAGGACCGCTGAGCCGGCGCTCCGTTCGTCGCCTTCAGATTATGAATCCGCCGAGGCCCATTACGATTGTCGGTGGCGGCCTTGCCGGGCTCTCCCTGGGCATCGGCCTTCGGCAACGCGGCATTCCGGTAGAGATTTTCGAGGCGGGAAAATATCCGCGTCACCGCGTTTGCGGAGAGTTCATCAGCGGGCGGGGCCTGCAATCGCTACAGCGCCTGGGCCTTTTGGACCAACTGATTTCCGGCGGCGCGCGTCCTGCCAGCACGGCCTCCTTCTTTTCTGGAAACAGCTCGTTCTTGGGAAAACCGTTGCCGGAGCCTGCCCAATGCCTGTCGCGATATCTTCTCGACGACCTGCTCGCCAGGGAGTTTTTGCGAATCGGCGGCAGACTTTATGAGAACACGCGCTGGTCGCAAGGTTTCGGGGAAGGGATCATTCGCGCCACTGGACGGCGAGTTCGAGCCACGGTCGAGGGTTGGCGATTTTTTGGATTGAAGGTTCACGCGCTGGATGTCGATTTGGCTGCGGATCTCGAAATGCATTTCGTCCCGAACGGCTACGTCGGCCTCTGCCAGCTCAGCGGTGGCGAAGTCAACGTCTGCGGTTTGTTTCGGAGCCGGACAACGCTGGCCGATCTTTCCAGCCGGTGGCGAGATTGGTTGAGCGGCCCTCGCGGTTCCAAGCTCCACTCGCGCCTGCGCTCCGCCCGGTTTGACGAATCGTCGTTTTGCAGTGTCGCCGGTTTGTCCCTCAAACCTCGGCGAGCCAGCGACACGGATGAATGCTCGATCGGCGACTCCTTGACGATGATACCACCCGTCACGGGCAACGGAATGTCGATGGCATTCGAGTCGGCGGAGTTGGCGATTGGGCCGCTCGGGGATTACTGTTCCGGTGTGCTCTCGTGGATCGAGGCGCGGCAACAGATCGCGCGCAATTGCGATGAAGCGTTCAAATCGCGACTGGCCTGGGCGCAAAGGCTGCAAGCCGTTTTGTTCAATTCCGTTCTCAGCCGGCCCGCGCTGATGTTGACTTCGCGGTTTCCAGGGCTTTGGGCGACTTCCTTTTCCCTCACCCGCTGATGGTCAAATATTTTCCGTAAAATATTCTCTCGGATGCCGAATTTTATAAGTATCTTCGTTTAATGGGACAAAGACGCGAGGCGCGAGAACGCGCGGTTCAATTTTTATTTCAGCACGATCTAAATCCACCGGAGGATTTGGAATTGGCGCTCGCACAGTTTTGGAATTCCCAACGCTCCGCCGCCTTGGCGGAAGATAAAGCCGGTGCGACCTGGGGGCAAAAGACCGAACTGCCGCCGCCTTCCGCCGAAGAAACGGCACTTCGGGTGTTCGCCGAACCGCTCATCCGCGGTACTCTCCAGCATCGTGACGCGATTGACGAACACATTCAGAAGCACGCCCAAAACTGGGACCTGCATCGTATGGCGGTCGTGGACCGGAATGTCCTGCGCCTGGCGATTTACGAGATGCTCCATCGCGAAGATATTCCTCCCGTTGTGAGCATCAACGAAGCGGTGGACATCGCGAAGAAATTTTCCACGCAGGACAGCGGCAAGTTCGTGAACGGACTTCTGGATAAAGTGAAAAGCGAACTCATGCGGCCAGCGAGGATTGTTAAGTGAGGGCGCCGGTTGAGGCTCGAAATTCACTGTTTCCCGGAACCGATGCCGAGCGACTGACTTTGAACTTTAAACTTGGAACTTTGAACTAGATCAATGTTCGCCGACCTGCATCTCCACACCCTGTTTTCCGATGGAACTTACTCGCCGGAGGAATTGGCAGGGCATGGACGGCGGGTCGGACTTTCGGCCATGGCGCTGACAGATCACGATACGGTGGAGGGTTGCGAGCGGATGGCCGCCGCGTGCGCGGCACAGGAAATCGAATTCATTCCGGGCACCGAACTGACCGCCGAGGCGGACGGAAACGAATTTCATCTGCTGGGATATTTTCTCGACACGACAAATGCCCGGCTGTTGCGCGAGACGGAGAAATTCCAAACCGTCCGGCAGGATCGAATTCGCGAAATAGTGGCCCGGTTGAACGCGCATAATATTCCACTTCGCGCCGAGACCGTCTTCGAGATAGCCAATTGCAAATCGCCGGGGCGCCCCCATGTGGGCCGTGCGCTCGTGCAGGGAAAATTTTGCGTCAGCATGCAGGAGGCGTTCCGGCGTTTTCTCAAAAAAGATCGCCCGGCCTGGGTGCCGAAATTCAAAATCTCCGCGCTCGATGCGATCGAACTGATTCACGACGCGGGTGGTTTGGCGGTGATGGCCCATCCCGGGTTAAACAGAACCGACTCCATCATTCCCGCCCTGGTGGACGCTGGCATGGACGGCATCGAGGTCTATCACAGCAAGCATTCGAAAAAAGCCTCTCAACATTACGTGGCGGTGGCCGAAAAATATAATCTGCTCGTTACTGGTGGCTCCGATTGTCATGGCATGAGCAAGGGCCGACCGCTTATCGGCACGGTAAAACTATCCGAGGAATATTTCATGGCTCTCAAGGAGGCTGCGGCGGCTCGCCAGAAAAGGCTGGTTCGCGCCTGAAATCCTTGAAGGCCGCTCGCATTCAACAATCGTAAAACGCAAATCGTCATTCAACATGGGACTCTTCGATAAATTTAAAATCGGCCTCCAGAAGACGCACAGCAAGCTGGTCCACGAAATCAAGCGCATCGTCACCAGTTCACCCCGCCTTACCGGGACCAGCCTGGAAGAACTCGAGACCGCGTTGATTGCTGCCGACCTGGGAATGGCCGCGACGAAGCAAATCGTCTCCGCAGTGAAAGCCGCCTACGAAACTCAAGGCCGCGAGGGCGCCGATGTTTTCGCCATCGCCGAAAGGGAAGTTGAGAAAAGTCTTTCCAGCGCAAAAATCGATTTGATCCGCGCCACCAGCGGTCCGACCGTGATCTCGCTGGTTGGCGTCAACGGCACGGGTAAAACCACGACCTCGGCCAAGCTGGCGCACCTGATCCACTTACGAGGTGACACCGTCCTGCTGGCGGCCTGCGACACCTTTCGGGCTGCCGCGATCGAACAGCTCAAGCTTTGGGGCGAACGCCTGAAAGTCCCCGTCATCGCCGGCGCGAATAACGCCGACCCATCCTCCGTGGCGCACGATGCCTTGACTGCCGCCCTTTCGCGCAACGCCCATTTTCTACTGGTCGATACCGCCGGTCGCCTCCACACCAAGAGCAACCTGATGCAGGAGTTGCAAAAGCTGCATCGCGTCATCGGCAAGAAACTTCCCGGCGCGCCGCACGAAGTGTTGCTCGTTCTCGATGCAACCACGGGAATGAATGCGCTGAATCAAGCGCGGGAATTTCACAAGGCCGTTCCGCTCACTGGACTCGTCGTCACCAAGCTCGACGGCACCAGCAAAGGTGGCATGGTGGTGGCCATCCAGAAAGAACTCGGGTTGCCCATCAAATTCATTGGCCTGGGAGAACAACCGGACGATCTGCAACCTTTCGACGCGAAACAGTTCGCGCAGGCGTTGTTTGAGGAGTGATTGCGTAGCGGCGCCTCGGCAGAGCGCCGTTCTTTCAATTGGAAAAGAAAACGGCTCTCTACCGAGCAGCCGCCACGAGTTTTTGGATTGCGACGTTTTATTGAAAGCCGATACGTTCGCCTCGTGAAACCAGCGCCGCTTACGCCGCAGCCGGAATGGCATCATCTGCCTCGACTCGCGCCTGAATTTTATCGTGGATTTGCTGTGGTTCACTGGACGATTACGCTCGAACGCCGCGCCGCAGGCTGGCTCAATGACCGGTTTCATTTTCGCTTTCGCGAGTTGCTTCTGCACGCTGCCGCGCGCGAAGGATTATTTTGCCCGGTTTACTGTCTGATGCCCGATCACGCGCATCTGGTCTGGATGGGCTTGCGCCTGGAGAGTGATCAACGCAACGCCATGAGATTGCTCCGCAAACATCTCGCGATAGAATTGTCCCGCCACGCTCCGATTGGAGTCGAGTTTGAGTTGCAAAAACAATCGCACGACAACGTGCTGCGGGAAAAAGATCGGATGCGCGGCGCGTTTGAGAAGACTTGTTTCTATGTGCTGGATAATCCGCGTCGCAAAGAGTTGGTCAGCCATCCACGCGAGTGGCCGCATTTGGGCGCCGTGGTGCCGGGCTATCCTTTTCTCCATCCGCTGGCGGAAGATTTCTGGGAACAGTTCTGGAAATTATACCAACAACATCGTGAGCCAACTCCCTCGTAGCGGCGCCTCGGCAGAGCGCCGTTTTCGTTTATTGATTGAAAGAACGGCGCTCTGCCGAGACGCCGCTACGATTTACGAATCAAAAGCAACTTGGGTTTCCGATTAAATTTGTCGGGCTGGGCGAACAGGCGGAGGACTTGCAGCCGTTCGACGCGAAACAGTTCGCGCAGGCGTTGTTTGAGGAATGAGACTCAATTTGCCGTTCCCGTTGGATTCTGTTATCTGTTCGGCATGATTGAGCCGGAGGAATTGGTTGGCGGTGAATGGGCCGAGTGGTATCGGCTCACCCCCGTGCAACGCTGGCTGGAAAGCGAGAAATTATGGCAAACCTACCTCGCCCTCGGAGGCTCACTTGATCCCGAACCCGATACGCAAAGTCCTTTCTTCGATGCGCGCGCACCGCGTCCGCGCCCTGCTCATGGGCGGACAAGCGTGCGTGTTTTACGGCGGGGCCGAGTTTAGCCGCGACACGGATTTCGCCATTCTTGCCGACGCAGCCAATATCGCGCGGTTGCGGAAAGCGCTGGCGGAATTGCGGGCAGAACCGATCGCCGTGCCGCCGTTCGAATTGAAATATCTCCGGCGCGGCCACGCCCTCCACTTTCGATGTCAGCACCCGGAGGCGTCTCGAATGCGCGTGGATGTGATGTCCAAAATGCGTGGCGTGGATCCTTTCTCAAAACTTTGGCGTCGTCGGACAACCATTGAATTGCCGGACGGAACGAAGTGCGACTTGCTCTCATTGTCCGACCTCGTGCAGGCAAAGAAAACGCAGCGCGACAAGGATTGGCCGATGATCCGGCGTTTGGTGGAAGCTCATTATTTTTCAAACAGCGCCAAGCCGAGCGCGGTGCAGAAAAAATTCTGGCTTATGGAGCTGCGCACCCCGCAGTTGTTGTTGGAAGTTGCGCAAGCCCACGGCGGGATCGCCCGCCAGATCGCGATCAAACGTCCTTTGCTCCAGCACGCCATCTCCGGCAAATTCGGCCCATTGGAACGAGCACTTGGAACTGAAGAAAATCACATCCGGGCGGAAGACCGAACTTACTGGTTGCCGCTGCTAAAAGAATTGGAAAAGTTGCGACACCCGAAATGAAATCCGTTCCGCTCGCCATTACGATTCAAAAAGGAACTGGGGTTGCCGATTAAATTTATTGGCCTCGGGGAGCAACCGGATGACTTGCAGCCCTTCGATGCGAGGCAAATCGCGGCGGCGTCGTTTGAGGAATAGAATTTCTTGACCATTTCGAAAAGCACGGTCGCGCTTGCCATTGGATGCACGTTTGACTTGCACGGCTAGCTTTCCTAAATTGTTTGAATGACTGTTACCGAAGAGCGCCGCCTCAAAGTTCTACTGAAGGACGCGGTTGTCGAAGTGCTCGAAGAGCGCCACGACCTCCTTCGCGCTGCTTTGCAGGAAAGTCTCGAAGACATGGCCCTGCTCAAAGCAATCCACGATGGAGAAAAGTCGCCGCTCACGAGCCGCAAGAAAATTTTTCAGCGCTTTGACCGGGCTGCATGAGTACGGCGTTGTTTGAGGAATGATGTTTGTTTGCTTTGCCCGATGCGGTGTTTTATTTTGCCTGCATGAATACGGTTCTCGAAAAAAAGGAACAGTTCATCGTGAATGCTTCCG
>Ga0163144_10008650_pt1 | contig 22010 bp, 19 predicted proteins | sample OliLak19BULKMAT1_FD_123175 | JGI IMG/M metagenome (GOLD analysis project Ga0163144, IMG submission 123175) | Freshwater microbial mat bacterial communities from Lake Vanda, McMurdo Dry Valleys, Antarctica - Oligotrophic Lake LV.19.BULKMAT1 | ecosystem: Environmental > Aquatic > Freshwater >... | reverse complement strand
GTTGATGAAGCGCCCGGGCTTGCAACGTTTTCCCTGCTGCCGATCGTCGAGGCCTTCGTCGGGACCGCCGGCGTGAAGATGAAGTTGAAGGACATTTCGCTGACTGGTCGCATCATCGCCAACTTCCCCGACAAGCTGAAGCCGGGGCAAAAGATCAACGACGAACTCGCCGAACTCGGCAAGCTTGCGATGAAGCCAGAGGCCAACATCATCAAGCTGCCAAACATCTCTGCCTCGATCCCGCAGCTCAAGGCCGCGATCAAGGAGTTGCAGGGCAAGGGTTACGACGTGCCGAACTATCCTGACAGCGACGCGACGCCGGCGGACAAGGAAATCCGCGCCCGCTACGCCAAGGTGCTCGGCAGCGCCGTCAATCCGGTGCTGCGCGAAGGCAATTCCGACCGCCGCGCCGCCGGCGCCGTCAAGCAGTACGCACGTAAGCATCCGCACAAGATGGGCGCCTGGTCCAAGGATTCGAAGACGCGCGTGGCGACCATGTCGGGTGGCGATTTTTACGGTTCGGAGGTCGCGACGACCATTGCAGCGCCGACCAATGCCCGGATCGAGCTGGTCGGCGGCGATGGCGCGACGACGGTACTGAAGCCGAAGATTCCGCTCAAGGCCGGCGAGATCATCGACTGCTCGGTGATGAACCGCAACGCATTGCGCACCTTCTATGCCGCGGCGATCGACTCCGCGAAGAAGGACGGCATCCTGTTCTCGCTGCACCTCAAGACGACCATGATGAAGATCTCCGATCCCATCCTGTTCGGTCATTGCGTTTCCGTGTTCTTCGCCGACGTGTTCGAGAAGCATGGCGCCACGCTGACGAAGCTCGGCGTCGATCCCGACAACGGTGTGGCCGACATGCTGACCCGCATCGAGACGCTGCCGGAGGCCGAGAAGGCCGCCATCAAGGCCGATATCCAGGCCGAGTACGCGAAGCGGCCGGGCCTCGCCATGGTCAATTCCGACAAGGGCATCACCAATCTCCACGTGCCGAGCGACGTGATCATCGATGCGTCGGTGCCGGCGATGATCCGCGAGTCGGGCAAGATGTGGGGCCCCGACGGCAAACTGCACGACGTCATCGCCGCGATCCCCGATCGTTGCTACTCGAGGCTGTTCCAGGCCGTCATCGACGACTGCAAGGCGCATGGCGCGTTCGATCCGAAGACCATGGGCTCCGTCCCCAACGTCGGGCTGATGGCACAGCAGGCCGAGGAGTATGGCTCGCACGACAAGACCTTCGAGGTCGCCATGGGCGGAACAGTGCGCGTGGTCGCCGATGACGGCACGGTCCTGATGTCGCAGAAGGTCGAAACCGGTGACGTCTTCCGGATGTGCCAGGTCAAGGACGAGCCGATCCAGGACTGGGTCAAGCTCGGCGTGCGCCGCGCGCGCCTCAGCAACACCCCGGCGGTGTTCTGGCTCGACGCCAAGCGCGCGCACGACGCGCAGTTGATCGCCAAGGTCGAGAAGTACCTCAAGAACGAGGACACGAAGGGTCTCGACATCCGCATCCTGGCGCCGTTTGAGGCCATCAAGTTCTCGCTCGATCGCATTCGCCAGGGGCTCGACACCATCTCCGTCACGGGCAACGTGCTGCGCGACTACCTGACCGATCTTTTCCCGATCATGGAGCTCGGCACCTCGGCCAAGATGCTGTCGATCGTTCCGTTGCTGGCGGGCGGCGGGTTGTTCGAGACCGGCGCCGGCGGCTCGGCACCCAAGCACGTCGAGCAGTTCCAGCACGAAGGGTATCTGCGCTGGGATTCGCTGGGCGAATTCCTGGCGCTCGGCGCATCGCTGGAACATCTGGCGCAGAGGACCGGAAACGAGGACGTCAAGGTCCTGGCCGAGACGCTCGACGAGGCCAACGGCAAGATCCTCGAGGACAATCGATCGCCTGCCCGAAAGGTCGGCGAACTGGATAATCGTGGTAGCCATTTCTACCTGGCGAAGTATTGGGCGGAGGCGCTGGCCCGGCGGGACAACAGCACGGGCCTGTCGGCCCGCTTCAAGCCGCTGGCGGAGAAGCTGGCGGCCAACGAGGCCAAGATCGATGCCGAACTGATCGCCGCGCAGGGCAAGCCGGTCGATACGGGCGGCTATTATCTCCCCGATCAGAGCAAGACATCGGCGGCGATGCGGCCGAGTGCGACGTTGAACGCAGCACTCGCCGCTCTTTGATGCGGCGTCTGGTGGAAGCTGCCCATTGATCGTCGGAGGTGCCGACGGTTGCCGCACCGGCTGGGTTGTCTGCCGGCGTGATGCCGACGGCCCGCTGGACATAAGAGTCGTGAAGACCCTCGCAGAAGCCTGCGAGGGTCTTTCAATTTTGGCCGTCGACATGCCGATCGGCCTCACCGATACGCCGCGCCCAGGCCGCACCTGCGAGAGCGAGGCGCGCGCCCTGATGCCGGGCAAGGCGAGCTCGGTCTTCCCGACGCCCTGTCGCCCAGCGCTCGCCTGCACGACGCACGCCGACGCCAACGCGGCGAGCCGGAAGCTCGGCCTTGGCCTCAACCAGCAGACCTTCCACTTGTTCCCCAAGATGCGCGAGATCGACGGACTGATGCGCTCCAGCGCCAGGCTCCGCCGCATCGTCTACGAGGCGCATCCGGAACTCGCCTTCACGCGCATGAACGGCGGCAAGCCGGTGCTTGCCAAGAAGCGCAAGCCCGACGGCTTTGCGGAGCGACAAAAGCTGCTCCTCAGGCACGGCTTCAAATGGAAGCCCGAAGCGCTGTCCGGCGCCGCGCGCGACGACGTGCTCGACGCCATCGCGGTTTGCCGGACGGCGCTGCTGATCGCCGACGGCACGGCGACGCGGCTCGGCCCGGCGCGCGAGCGCGACCGCTACGGCCTGCCGATGAACATCTGGTATTAAAATGACAACCTCATGCTGAGGAGGTCGCGAAGCGACCGTCTCGAAGCATGGGCCCGACGCACCTCGTCTGTTGCCATCCTTCGAGACGCGGCCCGTGGCCGCTCCTCAGGATGAGGCAGTCTCGTTATTCGGGCTTGATGCCGGCGGCCTGCAGCACCGGAACCCAGATCGGCGCCTGGATTTTCAGCCAGTCGCCGAGTTGCTGGGGCGTACCGCCCATGGCGACGAAGCCGCGCTTCTTGAGGTCGTCCTTGCCCTCGGGCGTCGACACCGCGTCGTTCAGCGCCTTGTTCAGCTTGGCAACGACCGCGGGTGGCGTGCCGGCGGGCGCCAGCAGCGCGTAGACGATCGTGCCGTCGACATCGCCCGCGCCCAACTCCTTGAAAGTCGGGATGTTCGGCGCCGCCGACGAGCGCTCCAGCGACGCCATGGCGTAGGGCTTGAGCTTGCCGGCCGCGATCTGCGGCGCGACGCTGGTGACGCTCGACATGCCGAGCTTGATGTGGCCGCCCAGGAGATCGGTGACGAGCGGGCCGGTGCCGCGGAACGGCACATGCGTCAGCTTGAGGCCGTTCAACATGGCGAACTGCTCGGTCGACAGATGCATCGGCGTGGTGAGGCCGGCGGTGCCGTACTGCACCGAGCCCGGCACCGCCTTGGCCGCCGCGATGATCGCCTTGAGGTCCGCCCACGGCGCGTCGGCGCTGCCGACCAGGACCGAGTCCTGTTTGGCGACGAAGCCGATCGGGACGAAGGCAGTCTTGGGATCGTAACCGAGCCTGGCCACGATATAGGGATAGAGCGGCAGGTTGTTGGCGCTGACCACCATCCAGTGGCCATCGGCCGGCTGCTTGGCCACAAACTCGTGGGCAATGTTGCCACCGCCACCGCCCTTGTTGTCGACGATGATGGTGCCGCCCAGCGCCTTCTGCATCGGCTCCTGGATGGCGCGGACCAACGCATCCGTGCCGCCGCCAGGCGGGAACGGCACGACGATATGCACCGGTTGCGCGGGAAAGGCCTGGGCTCGCGCAGCGGAGCCCGCCGCCACGATCGCACCGAGCGACGCGACGAAAACACGACGATGGACGCTCACGTTCTATTCCTCCCGAAGCTTTCGGGAAACCTAGCGTCCGGCGGCCGGCGGGGATAGGACCGCGTTGGGTCTCAGACCATGCCGAGCGCGTGCTTGTAGACGTCGAGCAGCGTCTCCTGCTCGGCCCGGTCGGCCGCATCCATCTGCCGGAGCGAAACGACCTTCCGCATGGTCTTGGCGTCGTAGCCGACGCCTTTCGCCTCCGAATAGACGTCCTTGATGTCGCCGCCGATGGCCTTGCGCTCTTCCTCGAGCTTCTCGATCCGCTCGACGAAGCTCTTCAGGCGGTCGGCCGAAATCGGCCCGGCCTTGGTCTTCTTGGAAATGGCGCTTCCGTCCGGCATGTCCTCAACTCCTAGGGTCCAATAAGCAGGACCATAGGAGCCGAGGCCACGTCGGCTCAATGACGCTGTTGCGATGAAAGACGGGGATAACGGGGACGGTCCGGGCGAAGCTCAGCCGTGCTTGTGCTGGCCCTTGTCGAAGGCCTTCTTCTGCTCGCCCGAGGCCTCTTTCTGGTGCTTGGCCTTCCAATCGTCGTAGGGCATGCCGTAGACGATCTCGCGGGCCTTCGGGTCGGTGACGTCGATGCCTTGCTTGCCGGCTTCCTCGCGATACCAGCGCGACAGGCAATTGCGGCAAAAGCCGGCCAGATTCATCATGTCGATGTTCTGAACGTCGGTGCGCTCCTGCAGATGCGCAACCAGCCGGCGGAAGGCGGCGGCTTCGAGATCGGTGCGGGTCTTGTCGTCCATGACAATCTCCTGGGAACGAGCGACTAGAGGCGTGTCCGGGGATATAGGCTCAGCCCGCAGTATAAACCAGCCGGCAAGGCGATCCGGGAGCATGCACCCTGCCCTCCTGGAGATATTTCGGCAGCAGGTGGCTGTGCGGCCCCTCGGGCGAGCGGGCACCGGGCGCCGGGATCGGCTGATGGACCTCCAGCCGCGCCAGCGCCGAGGCGAAGATGCGGGTCGGGCTGGCCTGCGCGATGGCGCCACCGGCGGGATTGCCCGGCGCGAGCAGCGGATGGCCGACGCCGCCGCGCAAGGCCGTGCGGGACGCCGCATCGTCGGCCCGCAGGCGCACCATCATGTCGATATGGGGCGCGCCGATGCCCAGGTCGAAGGTCGTGTCGTCCAATTCGTGAATCGTCGTGCGCCGGGCGCATTTGTGGGGCGAGCAAAAGGCGATCTCGCGGGTGCGGCCGCTGTCGTCGATCAACGCGAACAGCACCGCGTTAGTGAGCGGACCGATGTAAAGCGCGCCACGCCTGGTGGTGACCGACAGCGCCTCGAGTTCGACGCTGAGGTCCGGCTCGTCCGGATCGTACTGGAATTCGCCGATGGCGCCCCAGGTGCCGACGCTCCAGCCGTTGGCGGCTTCGGCAAGATGCCGCCGCGCGATGTCGCGGGGATCCTCCTCGTCGAGCCGCACACACTTCATGCTGCACCCATCAACGCAACGCGGTCGCGACGGCGGATTGGATCGCAGGCGTCAGCCGCCTTCCCCAGGCGCACGCCTCATCTCGCGTGGTGATCAAATCCTGGCGCACTTCCAGCGAGCAATGCGGCAAGCGGCGCGGCCGTGCGTGGGCGTTGAGCGTGTATTCGTAGGACGCGCGTGCCGAATAGGGTTCGTTGTCGCCCACCACGAGCGAGGACTCGCGCCGCAACTCGGCCAGCAGCGGCTCCGGAAGGCGCGGATCGTCATTCCACAGCACGCCGACGTGCCAGGGTCGCTGGAAGCCATTCATCTCGGGCGTAAAACTGTGCATCACGAGCAAGGCGACGGGCCGACCGCCTGCAGTCATCCGGTCGAGCTGGCGATCGACCTCGTGATGATAGGGCCAGAAGCAAGCGCCGGCACGCGCGTCGATCTGTTCCTTGGTTAGACTACGATTCGCCGGCACTAGGACGCCATCGCTGATTTCCGGAATAGATCCCTCGCCGCCCGGCCAACGATTGCAATCGATCACCAAGCGCGAATAGCCGGACGCGACAAGCGGCGCGTCCAGCGCAGTGGCGAGTTCGATCGCGGCCTCGAGGCCACCGATGTCCCAGCCTATGTGACGTGCAAGCTCGTCTTCGGAGATGCCGAGACCGCCCAATGCCTTGGGAACGGCCTTGCTGGCGTGATCGCAGAGCAGCAGGAGCGGCGCCTGGCCCTTTTGATTGAACACCGAAAACGGTGGCGGATCACCAGGAACGAGAAGCTGCCCGAGGAGTTGTTGCATCGCGCCCCTATAGTGCGAAGATTGCTCAAATGAAAGATGCCGACGCCCGCGCCCTGTTGCGCGACCTGTTCGATGCCGCCCTGGCGGCGGCCCGCCCCGCCACCTGCCTCGCGCCTTACATCGCCAAGCTGCAGCCCCCCAAAGGCAAGACGATCGTGATCGGCGCCGGCAAGGCCAGTGCCGCGATGGCGCGCGCCGTCGAGGACCAGTGGCCGCATCCGCTCGAAGGCCTCGTCGTCACCCGCTACGGCTATGGCGAAGCTTGTAAGCGAATTGAAATCGTCGAGGCGGCGCATCCCGTGCCCGACGAGAAGGGCCGCGCTGCGGCCGGCCGCATCCTCGACAAGGTGAAAGGCCTCACGGCCGATGACCTGGTGCTCTGCCTCATCTCCGGCGGCGCCTCCTCGCTGCTGGCCTTGCCAGCGCCCGGCCTGTCGCTGGCCGACAAGCAGGAGGTGAACCGGGCGTTGCTGAAGTCGGGCGCCAACATCGTCGAGATGAACACGGTGCGAAAGCATCTCTCCGCGATCAAGGGCGGAAGGCTCGCCATTGCCGCCCAGCCCGCCCGCGTGCTGTCGTGGCTGATCTCCGATGTGCCCAACGACGATCCCGGCGTGATCGGCTCCGGGCCGACCGTGCCGGATCGCACGACTTTCGCCGAGGCGCTGGCAGTGCTCGCCAAGTATCGTATCGATCCGCCTGAAACGGTGCGCGCCCATCTCGACGCTGGCGCGGCCGGCAGGATGGAGGAGACACCCAAGCCCGCCGATCCGCGACTCCGGCGCGTCGAGACGATCATCGTGGCGACGCCCAAGCGCTCGCTCGAAGCGGCCGCGGCGGTGGCGCGCTCGCGCGGCTGCGTGGTCGTGATGCTGGGCGACAATCTCGAAGGCGAGGCGCGCGAATTGGGGGCGGCACACGCCCGCCGCGCCCTCGATCTCGTGACGGGCGCGAAGAAGCCGACGGTAATTCTCTCCGGCGGCGAGACGACCGTCACGGTGCGCGGCAAGGGCCGCGGCGGCCGCAACGTCGAATACCTGCTTGGCAAGGCGATCGAGGCGAACGGCGCGCCGCAGATCTGGGGCCTCGCCGCCGATACCGACGGCGTCGATGGCGCCGAGGAAATCGCCGGCGCCATCTTTACGCCCGACTCTCTGGCGCGCGCGTTGGCCAAGGGCCACGATCCCAAGGCCATGCTGCACGACAACGACGGCCACAGTTTCTTCGAGTCGCTCGGCGACAGCCTGATCACCGGGCCGACCCGGACCAACGTCAACGATTTCCGCGCCACCCTGATCGTGCCGAACAAATGACGACCTACACTGGCTCCTGCCATTGCGGCGGCATCGCCATTCGCTTCGACTCGGAAAAGAAGCCCGAGGAGATGCGGGTCGGCCGCTGCGGCTGCTCCTTCTGCCGCCGCCATGGCGCGCGAACGATGGGCGATCCGGCAGGATCGGTCGATTTCCGCGCCAAGCCCGGCGCTCTCTCCCGCTACCGCTTCGGGCTCAGCATCACCGACTACCTGCTCTGCGCCCATTGCGGCACCTATGTCGGCGCCGTCATGCCGGACGAAGGCGGGCCGATCGGCATCGTCAACGTCAACTCCCTCGACGTCCGCGACACTTTCGATCCCGCGCCCGCATTGCACCATTACGACGACGAGGACGAAGCCCGTCGCCGCAGCCGCCGCCGAAAGTTCTGGATGAAGGCAACCGTTACGAACTGACGCAGGCCGCGCATGAGCGATTGCGTTTTTCCATGGACTCAGTTATGAGTTTGTTAATGCATGCATTAGTCAGACAATGCCTGTTGCCGGGGAGCCATGAAGACCAACGATACTTTTCGGATCGCCGTCTTGCCGGGAGACGGCATTGGCGTTGAAGTCATGCAGCCCTGCCTTGCGGTGCTCGAGGCCGCGAGCAACCGGATCGGCGGCTTCCGGCTGGCATTCGATCGGCGCGAGGCGGGCGCCTTGTGCTATCGCGACACCGGCGTCGCCCTACCCGAGGCTTCGCTTGCCGCGGCGCGGACGGCCGATGCGATCCTGCTGGGCGCCATGGGCTGGCCGGAAATCCGCTATGCCGACGGCACCGAGATTTCGCCGCAGATCGACCTGCGGATCGAGTTCGGACTCTATGCCGGGGTCCGCCCGGTCAGGGCCCTGCCCAGCACCACGCCGATCCTGGCCGACCAGCGGTCCAAAGCTCTGGATTTCGTCGTCATCAGGGAGTCGACCGAAGGTCTTTTCGCCTCCCGCGGCAAGGGCACGGTTCTCGACGATCGCGAAGGGCGGGACACCATGGTGATCACGCGCGACGTCTGTGAGCGCCTGTTCGACTTCGCCTTCGAGCTGGCGCGTGCTCGCAGGAAGAATGGCGGCAAGGGCATCGTAACCTGCGTCGACAAGGCAAATGTCTTCGCCAGTTTCGCGTTCTTTCGCAAGATCTTCGACGAGCGCGCGGCGTTGCATCCAGACATCACGGCCAACCACGCCTACATCGATGCTACGGCGCTTTTCATGGTCCGCAAACCTTGGGAATTCGACGTCCTGGTGACCGAGAACATGTTCGGCGATATCCTGTCCGACCTCGGCGCCGGGCTGATCGGCGGCATGGGCTTCGCGCCATCTGCCGACATTGGCGATGAGCACGCGGTGTTCCAGCCCTGTCATGGCACGGCCCCCGATATCGCCGGCCAGGACAAGGCTAATCCGACCGCGATGCTTCTATCCGCCGCCATGATGCTCGAATGGCTGGGCGAGAAGCATGACCGACAGCAGGCAGTGACTGCCGGGCAGCTCATTCGCGGCGCCGTGGACAGCGCATTCGACCGCGGCATCAGGCCTTTCGAGATCGGCGGGCGCGACGGCACGACCGAAATCGCCCGCCGGGTTCTCGAAGCGCTGAAGACCGTCGAACCCGCCACAGCCTGATATTTGCCACATCATGTCCGCAGTCCTTGCGCGCCCACGGATCGAAAGCGGTCCGAGCCGGTTGTCCAGCGCCGAGCGCGCCTATCGCGCGCTCAAGAAGCTCATCCTCGGCGACGAATTACCCGCCGGCAGCCATTTGCTCGAACAGGAAGCCGCCGAGCGCCTCGGTATGAGCCGCACACCGGTGCGTGAAGCGATGATCCGGCTCGAAAAGGATGGCGTTGTCGAGGTCAGGCCACGCCACGGAATGCGTGTCCTGCCTGTGTCGCCCGACGACATGCGCGAGATCTACCAGGTTCTGACCGCGCTGGAGTCGGCAGCCGCCGAAGCGGTGGCGCGACGCGGCGCCACGCCGGCCGAGATCGCAAGCCTGCGTGCCGCGGTGGCCGACATGGAGGCGGCCCTCGACCGCGACGACCTGGATGGCTGGGCGGATGCGGACAAGCGCTTTCACTGGCTGCTGGTCACGTTGACCGGCAATCAACGCCTGCAACAGATGGTATCGCAGCTCGACGAACAGGCGCATCGCGCCCGCGTATTGACGCTTCGGCTGCGGCCGAAACCCGTCAACTCGATTCGCGACCACGCCCGTCTCGTGGCCGCCATCGCGCGACGCGACGCCGAAAGCGCGCGCCGGATACATCACGACCATCGCACCAGGGCAGGCGAGATGCTTGTCGGCCTGCTGGACCGGCTCGGACTGAAGCAGGTCTGAAATGTACGCTCGCCATCGAAAGTTCTGGATGCACCCGACCTTCATCGCCTAACGTCCTCCCATGGCTATACTCGGAGTGATTGCCGACGATTTCACCGGCGCGACCGACATCGCGGGCATGCTGGTGAAGGGTGGCATGCGCACGATCCAGACGATCGGTGTGCCGTCCGCGGGAACGATTACCGACGACGTCGATGCCGTCGTCGTGGCACTCAAGACACGCTCGATCCCGGCCAAAGAGGCCATCGCCCAGTCGCTCGCCGCGCTGAAGGCGCTTCAGGCAGCCGGCTGCGTCCGCTTCTTCTTCAAATACTGCTCGACGTTCGATTCGACGGACGCCGGCAACATCGGGCCCGTAGGCGATGCGCTTCTCGACACACTGAAGGCCAGGCAGGCGATCTATTGCCCCGCCTTCCCGGTCAACGGCCGCACCATCTTCTTTGGCCATCTGTTCGTGGGCGACCTTCTGCTGTCGGACACGCACATGCGCCACCACCCGCTGACGCCCATGACCGACGCCAGCCTGGTGCGCGTTCTGGCGCGCCAGACGAAGCACAAGGTCGGGCTGGCGCCGTTGAGGCAGGTACAGTCCGGTTCCGCCGCGCTGCGCTCCGCGCTCGACAAGCTAGCGGCGGAAAACGTGCGCCATGTCGTCGTCGATGCCGTGGCTGACACCGATCTCGGTATCATCGGCGAGGCCGTGGGCGACGAAGCGCTTGTCACCGGCGGCTCGGGCGTGGCGCTCGGCCTGCCCGCTGCCTATCGCCGTCGTGGACTGCTGACGCACAAGCCCAATGCCGACACGTTGCCGAAAGTCACCGGCGCGGCCGCCGTGCTTGCCGGCTCCTGCTCGGCAGCAACGCTCGGTCAGATCGCCGCCTTCAAGGGCCCCCATCTCGCCCTCGACACAGATGCCATCTGCCGCGGCGAGCCCGTTGGTGAGAAGGCTCTAGCCTGGGCCAAGGACAAACTCGGCACCGGACCTATTCTCCTCTCGGCCAGCGACACGCCCGAGGCGGTGAAGGCCTTGCAGGCGAAATACGGTGTCGAGAAATCGAGCCAGGCGATCGAGAAGACGATGGCCGCCTTGGCACGCGGGCTGGTTGCGTCGGGCGTCAGCCGACTGGTCGTGGCCGGAGGCGAGACCTCGGGCGCGGTCGTGGGCGCCCTCGACGTGACCGCGCTCCGCATCGGTCCCGAGATCGATCCCGGCGTGCCCTGGACCGCATCGGTCGGAAGCAAGCCGCTCTTGCTCGCGCTGAAGTCTGGTAATTTCGGCGCAACCGACTTCTTCACCAAGGCGTTCGACCGGCTATGAGCACCAAGGAGTCCAAGGCCCGCGACGACATCTGTGCGCTGGGCGCCAAGCTCGCGGCCCGTGGCCTCTGCCCCGGCACATCGGGCAACATCAGCATGCGTATCGACGACGGCTGGCTGATGAGCCCGACCAATTCTTCGCTGGGCGAACTCAACCCGGGCCAGCTCTCGAAGCTCGATCTTTCCGGCAAGCACGTTGCCGGCGATCCGCCGACCAAGGAGGCGCTGCTGCATCGCTCGGTGTACGACGTGCGCCCCAAGGATCGCGCCATCGTGCATCTTCATTGCACACATGCGGTGGCGATCTCCTGCCTCGATCCCTCCTGCCACCACAATGCCGAAAGCACCCTGCCGCCGATCACGCCCTACTTCGTAATGCGCGTCGGCAAGTTGCCGCTGGTGCCCTACTTCAAGCCGGGCGATCCCAAGCTCGCCGACGCGATCCGCGAGTACGCCACAGGCCACCGCGCCGTACTGCTGGCCAATCATGGGCCGGTGGTCGCCGGCACGTCGCTGTCGGCCGCCTCCGCCTCGATCGAGGAGCTGGAGGAAACCGCCAAGCTTCATCTTCTTCTGCAGGGCCTGAAGGTCCGCATACTTTCCGATGCCCAAGTGCGCGACGTCGAAGAAGCCTTCCCCTCCTGATCGGATCCAGTAATGCCCAAGCTCGCCGCCAATCTGTCGTGGATCTACCAGGAAGTGCCGTTCCTGCAGCGCTTTGGCGCCGCGGCAGCGCACGGCTTCACGGCGGTCGAGATCCTGTTTCCCTATGAAGCGCCTGCCGCCGACATCGCGACCGAGCTCAAGACGCACAAGCTCACGCAGGCACTGTTCAACCTGCCGCCGGGTGATTGGAGCAAGGGCGAGCGCGGGCTTGCCGCCCTGCCCGGCCGTGAGACCGAATTCGCGGCCGCCCTGGAGAAGGCGCTCGACTATGCCAAGGTGCTGGAGTGCCGGACCCTTCATGTGATGTCGGGCATGATCGCGCCTGGCGCCGACACCAAGGCCATGCACCGCACTTTCGTTTCGAACCTCAAGAAGGTCTGTGATCGGACGGCCAAGAGCGGTCTCACCATCGTGATGGAGCCGATCAACCACCGCGACATTCCCGGCTACTTCACCAACACCACCGACCAGGTGAAGCAGATCATCGACGAAGTGGGCGCACCGCATTTGAAACTGCAGCTCGACCTCTATCATATGCAGGTGACCGAAGGTGACCTGCAGAAGCGCACCGAGCGCCTGTTCCCGATCACGGCGCACGTGCAGATCGCCGGCAATCCGGACCGCAACGAGCCCGACATCGGCGAGGTCAATCATCTCTATCTGCTCGATGTGCTCGATCGCCTCGGCTACCAAGGCTACGTCGGCCTCGAATACAAGCCCAGGACCACGACTGCCGCGGGCCTCGGCTGGGCGGCCAAATACGGCATCAAGGCCTGAGCGATGGCAGACAAGAACACGCCGGTCGTCGCCTTCGTCGGGCTGGGTTCAATGGGCCTCGGCATGGCGAAGAATCTTCTCAAGCACGGCCACAAGGTGATCGGCGTCGATCCGAGTGCGGCAGCACGCGATGCGTTCAAGGCGGCGGGCGGCACGATCGCGGACTCCCCTGCCGACGCGGCCAAGACCGCTGACGTCGTCGTGGTCGCCGTCGTGAACGACAAGCAGGTCGAGACCGTGCTCTACGGCGACAAAGGTGCCGTCTCGGGATTGCGCAAGGGCGGACTTGTCATGCAATGCGCCACCGTCCCACCTGCCTTCGCAAAGGCGCTGGGCGAGCGGCTGACCGGAAGCGGGCATCAGTTGCTCGATGCACCGATGTCGGGCGGCCGCGCCCGCGCCGAGAGCGGCGAACTCACCTTCATGGCCTCAGGTGCGCCGCAAGCTTTCGCGACCGCCGAATCCATTCTCTCCGCCACCTCGGCCAAGGTCTTCCGCCTGGGCGACGCCGCCGGCATTGGCTCTCTGGTGAAGACCGTGAACCAGCTCCTGGCCGGCGTGCATATCGCCACCGCCGCCGAAGCCATGGCGCTCGCGGCCAAGGCCGGGGCCGACACGCGCGCGGTCTACGAGGTGATCTCGGCCAGCGCCGGCAATTCCTGGATGTTCGGCAACCGCGTGCCGCACATGCTCGATGACGATTTCTCGCCGCTCTCGGCGGTGGAAATCTTCGTAAAAGATCTTGGCCTGGTGCTGAATACCGGCCACGAACACCGCCTGCCGCTGCCGATGGCTGCCGCCGCCCACCAGCTTTTCCTGGCCGCCGCGGGCGCCGGCTGGGGCCGCCTGGATGACGCCGCCGTGGTAAAGGTCTACGAGCAGGCGGGTGACTTCAAAGTGTCGTCACCCAAGAAGTAGACTGGATCCGATGCGTCGTCAGCGTTTCACCAAGATCGTCGCCACCCTGGGGCCAGCTACTTCCACGACTGAGCGGCTGCGCGAGCTGTTCGAGGCCGGCGCCGATGTCTTCCGGCTCAATTTCAGCCACGGCGTGCCAGACGATCATCGCAAGCGCGTCGAGCAGCTCCGCGCGCTCGAGAAGAAATACAATCACCCCATCGCCATTTTGATGGATTTGCAGGGGCCCAAGCTGCGGCTGGGCGTCATCGGCAAGCAGCCGATGGAGCTCAAGAAGGGCCAGAAGCTGCGTTTCGACATGGATCCCAAGCCGGCCACCGCCAAGCGCGTGCCCCTGCTCCATCCCGAGATCTTCAAGGCGGCCAAGCCCGATGGGCTGCTGCTGATCGACGACGGCAAGGTGCGGCTCCGCATCATCGCTCATGATGCCGACACGATCGACGCGGTGGTCGAGGTGCCGGGCCAGATCAGCGACCGCAAGGGCGTGAACCTGCCCAACCTCGTGCTGCCGATGTCGCCGATGACGCCGAAGGACCGCAAGGACCTCGATTTCGGCCTGTCGCTGGGCGTCGACTGGGTGGCGCTGTCCTTCGTGCAGCATGCCCATGACATCGCCGAGCTCAAGAAGCTGGTGGCCGGCCGCGCCGCGGTGATGGCCAAGCTCGAGAAGCCGGCCGCCATCGACCATCTCGACGAGATCATCGAGCAGAGCGACGGCATCATGGTGGCACGCGGCGATCTCGGCGTGGAGATGCCGCCCGAGGCGGTGCCGCCGCTGCAGAAGCGGATCCTCGCCGCCTGCCGCATCTCCGGCAAACCCGCCATCGTGGCGACACAGATGCTGGACTCGATGGTTCATTCGCCGACGCCGACGCGCGCCGAGGCCTCCGACGTGGCCACCGCCGTCTACGACGGCACCGATGCGGTGATGCTGTCGGCCGAATCGGCGTCAGGTGACTATCCGATCGAGGCGGTCACCATCATGGACCGCATCATCCGCGCGGTCGAAGGCGATCCGCTCTACCGCCGCCTGATGGATGCCAGCCGGCATGAGCCGGAGGCGACCGCCGCCGACGCCATCAGCGCCGCGGCGCGTCAATGCGCCCATACGCTGTCGGCCGCCGCCATCGTCACGTACACCAACACCGGCTCGACCACGCTCCGCGCCGCCCGCGAGCGGCCCGATGTCCGCATCCTCTGCCTGACGCCCAACATCGACACCGCCCGGCGCATGACGCTGACCTGGGGCGTCCATCCGGTTCATGCAGAAGACGCGCACAATTTCGCCGACATGGTGCAGCGGGCCGTCAGCGTCGCCCGCAAGGAAGAGCTGGCCAAGGAAGGCGAGCGCCTCGTGATCACCGCCGGCGTGCCCTTCGGCACGCCCGGGGCGACGAATATCCTGCGGATCGCCTACGTCTGACCGAATTCGGGGGATGGCCGGCGGGGTCAGCTCGTAATCCTCACAAGCAAACTGTGAGGCATCCCTGAAACCGAAACTCGCCCTGACATGGCTGGATTTCCTGGTCATCGCCGCCACCGTTTTGACCTTTGGCGCCGTCCTGATGGCCAACATGCCGAGCGGCAAATCCTCGCTGCGCACGACCACCCGGCCGGGCGAATTGCCCGTCGAGATCGGCCAGCTTCCGAACGACCCGGAACTTGCACGCGCGCGCATCAAGCTCGCGAACGGCGGCCCCTGGAACTAAGGGCTGGAATTAGGCCTTCGGGCGCCTGTCGATCACCCGGCGCGCCTTGCCCATCGAGCGCTCGATCATCCCTGGGCCCGCGACATCGATCGTGGCCGAGAGCCCGCACATTCCCTTCAGGCGCTGCCCCAGCTCCGCCGCCGACCGTCCCGCCGCGTCACTTGCCAGCACGGCCCGCGCCTCGACCCGCACCAGCAGGTCGTCGAGCGCGCCGGTGCGCGTGAGTTCGATCACGTAGTGGCCGCTCAGCGCCGGGTCGCGCAGGATCTGCTCCTCGACCTGGCTCGGGAACAGGTTGACGCCGCGCACGATCAGCATGTCGTCGCTGCGGCCCGTGATCTTGGCCATGCGCCGCATGACGCTGGCCGATCCCGGCATCAGCCGCGTGAGGTCGCGCGTGCGGTAGCGGATGACCGGCATCGCCTCCTTGGTGAGCGTCGTGAACACCAGCTCGCCCGGCTCGCCATCGGGCACTGAAGTGCCCGAGGCTGGATCGACGATCTCGGGATAGAAATGATCCTCCCAGATCGTGGGCCCATCCTTGGTCTCGATGAACTCGCAGGCGACGCCGGGCCCCATCACTTCGCTCAGGCCATAGAGATCGACGGCATCGACGCCCAGCCGCCGCTCGATCTCGGCCCGCATGCCCTCGGTCCAAGGCTCGGCCCCGAACAGTCCGACGCGCATCGCCGTGCTGCGCGGGTCGATGCCCTGGCGCTCGAACTCGTCGGCGATCGCCAACATGTAAGATGGCGTCATCAGCACGACGCGGGCGCCGAATTCGTGGATGAGCTGGACCTGACGCTCGCTAAAACCGCCCGACATCGGCACCACCGTGCAACCGAGCCGCTCCGCGCCGTAGTGCGCGCCGAGCCCGCCGGTGAACAGGCCGTAGCCGAAGGCGTTGTGGATGATGTCGCCCGGCCGCGCGCCGCCGGCATGGAGCGAGCGCGCCATCAGGTCCGACCAGGTGTTGATATCACGCGCCGAGTAGCCGACCACCGTCGGCCGTCCCGTCGTGCCGCTCGAGGCATGCAGCCGCACGCACTGCTCGCGCGGGATCGCCAGCATGCCGAAGGGATAGGCGTCGCGCAGATCGGCCTTCGACGTGAAGGGAAAGCGGGCGAGATCCTTCAACTCCCGGAAATCGTCGGGATGAACGTCCGCCGCCTGGCACTTGGCGCGGTACGGCGCCTGGCCTTCGTAAGCCTGGCGCAGCGTGTCGCGCAGCCGCCGGATCTGCAGCGCCCGCAACTCATCGAGCGACATCTTCACTTCAGGAAAAGTCATTTTCTGTCGAACCCGAAACGTCGATAGACATAGCCCAGGCCGATCAACGCCGCCCCCAGGCCGAGGAACGAGAACACGCGCAGCAGGCCTTTCAGCCCGGCCATGTCGATCAGGAACACCTTTGCCACCACGATGCAGACCAGCACCATGCCGGCGTGCCGGAAGGCCGCGGTATTGCGCAGGAAGCCCAGCGCCAGCAAGGCTGTACCAAACAGCAGCCACACGATCGAATAGGTATAGAGTTCCAGCCCATCAGCCGCGAAGCCGCTGCGCTCGAAGGCGGGATCGAACAGGTGCCGGACTTCGAGCGAGACATAGACGAAAGCAAGAATCGAGGCCGTGATCTCGATCAGCAGGTCGATGCGCCGGTCGGGTTCGACGTCGATCCAGCGCCGCGCCAGTGCCGCCATCGCCGCCGGCACCGCATAGGCCAGGAACAGGCCATTGAAGATCAGCAGGCGTCCGACGTCGGCCTTCTCGAACACCGGATTGGCGGTCAGCACCTGCACGATCAACACCACCGCGACGGCGAGCCCGCCGCTCAGCCGCCACGCCCAGAGCGCCACCGGATCCGACCGGCGGCGCGCCATCCAAAGTGCCGCCAGGGCAAAGGCGCCCCAAATCGCCACATAGAACGAGCGTTCCATGAAGCCCGCTTCGGGTGTCGCCATCGAGCCGGGCTGAAAGAGGCTGCGGACTTCCAGGGTCGCCAGCACGAAGGCGAGCAGCGCGACGGTCGCCTCGACCGCGCGCACCAGCCGCTCATCACCGGTCGGGCGCAGGAACCGCAGCCCCACGACCAGGGCCGCGATCGAAATGCCGTAGCCCCACAGGATCCAGTTGAAGAGCGGCGTGACGCCCAGCGGATACTTCAGCACCTCGGGATTGAGCACGAAGCGCACGACGATGACCGCCAGCAGCGGCCAGCACAGCAGACGCATGGCGCGCAGGTTGAGCGTCGCTGCAATGGCCGCCACCGCCGCCAGTTCGATGGCGTAGGCGACCGTGATCCACTCGCGGCTGAATTCCATCGGAATGGCGGCGGCGATGAAGAAGGTGACGCCGGCCGCCAGATAGCCCAGCGCCTCGGTGGCGCCGGCCATGCTCTCCCGCCAGCGCGCGAGCCGCTCGGCGCCGATCAGGAAGGGCACGGCGAGACCGATACTGATCAGGCCCCACGGCACGCCCGTGACGGTGCTTCGCAGCACGTACCAGCAGAGCAGGAAATGCGTGAAGGCTGCGGCCACCGACAATGCCGCCCAGAACCCCGGCCGCGCGGCGTTCCACAGCAGCGCGAAGGCCGCAGCCGCATAGAAGCCGCCGAACAGGATCGTGAGCCAGGCAAAGCGATCGGCATCCCAGTCCGCCCCGGTGCCGCGCGTGGCACCCCACCACAGGGCCAGCGCCAGAAGAGAGAGGCCCGGTCCCAAGCCTGCCGCGTACTGGAAGCGCGGCGTCCAGCGGCCAAGCGCAAAGGCCCCTGCCCCGTGAAGCGCCAGCGCCAGCCAGCCCGCTTTCTGCTGGCCGCTGTCGTCGACCACCAGGCACACCAGCAGCACGCCGGTGCCGGCAAGGGCTGCCCAGACCAGAGCCACGACGTCGTTCGGCGGATTTTCGCGCTCATTCATCCGCCGCCAGGTCGCCCACACGAAGAGGCCGGCCACCGCCACCAGGAACAGGCCGACCCAATGCAACTCACCGCCATCGCGGGACGCCAGCATCCAGACGGCTGTCCAGAGGGCCGAACCCGCGAGAACGCCCCAGCCTAAGGGCCACCAGCCTCTGATGCGAATGACCCACAGCGTGCCGGCGGCGATCGCCAGCAGATAGCCGAACAGGACCGGCGTGTTGGGTGTCTCGCTGCCGATGATCGCGGGACTGGCAAAGCCGCCCACGAAAGCCAGGCCCGCGACGAAGATGCCGTGGCGCAGCGACACGCCGATGGCGAAGGCCGTCAACGCCATCGCGCCGCCGCCGGCCGCCACTTTGGAAACCATGCCGTAGAGCGCCACGGCTGAGAACAAGGCGCCGTAGAGCGCCGCGACGCCGGCTGCCGCCAGTGCCTGGGCCACGCGATCGTCGCGGACGCGCATCTTCTCGGCACCGCCAACCAGCGCGAAGCCGAACAGCGCGGCCAGGATCACCCGCACCTCGGGCGAGAGATAGCCCTCCTCGATCGAGTAGCGGACCAGGAAGATCGCGGCCAGCGCCAGCGTGACCGCGCCCACCCACAGGAAGGCGCGCGCCCCCAGGCGCTGCTCCCAGCCACCGTGCACAGGCTCTATCACCAGAGGCGGCGGCAGGACGGGCTCGGACGGCGGCGCTTCCGCCACCACGACTGGTTCGACGGGCGACGGCAGCTGCTCGACGATGGACTCTGCGACGGGTTCGAAGGGCGGCGGCAGGCTCTCGCCAGCAAGACTCTGCCGCTTGAGCAACGCTACTTCCGCAACGAGCCGCTCATTCGCCTCGCGCAGCCGCGAGGTGCGGACCAGCGCCACGATGGCGACGATCGGCGTGCCCAGTGCCCAGGCGACGGCCAGCAGACCGAGGAGGATCTCTTCCACGGAAGCCGCGCTGCCCCCCGGCCCTCTTTCCTTACTCCGCCGCGACGCGGGTGGGTTGGCGGACGAAGGCGCCGCGGTTGTCGCGGGCGACGATGCCGCGCTTCACCACAATGCGATGGTTCTCCTTGCGGGCGGCGCGCTTGATGTCGCTGAGCGCATCGCCGTCGCAGACCACGAGATCGGCGCTGTTGCCTTCCTTGATGCGGCCCTGGTCGGCCAGGCGCATCAGGTCGGCGGCACTCGCCGTGGAGAAGAAAAGCGAGTCGCGGCTAGAAATGCCGATATCGCACATGTATTCGAGCTCGCGCGCATTCTCGCCATGACGATTGTGCGGCGTGCCGGCGTCGGTGCCCATCGCGATACGGCCGCCGGCCTTGTAGTACATCTTGGTCGCTTCGATGTGGCGGTCGTAGACGCGGCGGCTCTTCTCGATCACATAGTCGGGGATCGAGCGGTCGCCGTCGTCGTAGCCCTTCAGGATGTTCTTCACGGCCGCCAGCGTCGGCACCAGCCAGACGCCACGCGCCTTCATCTCCGCGCAGCACTCCTCGTCCATGAAGATGCCGTGCTCGATCGAATCGATGCCGCCGCGCACGGCGTTCAGGATGCCGAGCGCGCCCTGGGCGTGACTGGCACAGCATTTGTGCAAGCGATGCGCCTCACTGATGCCCGCCTTCATCTCCTCGGCCGAATAGTGGGCGTCCTCGGGATTGACGCCCTGGGTCATCACGCCGCCGGTCGCCATGATCTTCACCAGGTCGGAGCCGGCATGGACCTGCTCGCGCACCGCCTTCACGACCTCGTCGATTCCGTCGGCGACGCGGCCGGTGCGGTTGCCGTGGCCGCCGGTCATGCAGATCATGCGGCCGGCGCAGCGCATGGTCGGACCCAGGAACTTGCCGGCATTGAAGGCGTCGCGCAGGGCGAACTCGATGTAATCCTTGCCGCCGCAGTCGCGCACCGCGGTGATGCCGCCTTCGAGCGTGCTGCGCATATACTCCATGCCGCGCACCGCGATCTGGGCGGCGCTCAACCGGTCCTGCGCCGCACCGGGATTGCCCTCGGCGCCGGACAGCGAATGGACGTGGCAGTCGATGATGCCGGGGATCAGCGTGCCGCCGGAGGTATCGACCCGCTCGCCCGCAAAGCCCGCGAACTCACCCTGGGGGGCGACGCGCTTGATCTTGCCGCCCTCTTCCAGGACCGCCTGTCCGTCGTGAACTTTCTCACCGTCGAACAGACGCCCGCCGACATACAAGGTAGCCATACGAAACTCCCGAATTGAAACGTGACGCGACTTTGCCCGCGCGCCCGCCGCGCGGCAAGGACCGGGACACGGCCCGTCCCATGAGCCGGACTTGTGCGATTGGGCCTGCGGTTGTGGCCCAACTCGACCGATGGAATTTCGGCTTCCGAACCGCCTAGAAGGCAGTAATTCCTCGTCTTCCCGCGACTGAGGCAGCCCACCTGAACGTATCGTGTGTTGTGCCCGAAGTTGTGCCTGGCGTGGCACCTCGGGCTTGTTTCCTTTATCCGACGACCGTCATTCGCCAATCCTGGCCATTGCGCCGGTTGGCCGGCGTCCTTGAGGCAACTTCGGACGGTCTTCCGAAGCGGCGGCTCATCGTTTTATCCAGTCCACGGGTCAGGACCCGCGGCGGCGACCTGGCGCTTGCTGCGCGCACCCGTGGACGGCCACGGGAGGCCCTTGCCGGAACGAAAAAGGCCGGCGCAAGAAGCACCAGCCTACAGAAAAATCATGCCAGAACCTGCTGAACTTGTCGAATCAGGAATGACTCTCAATCGACCAGCGGCATCACCTCGGCGGCAAAGCGCTGCAGTCGTTCGATGCTCTCGGCTGTGGACTGGCCGCGGAAGTCGAAGATCAGCTCGTGCACGCCAGTAGCGGCGAATGAGCGAATGTCGCCCGCGATATCCTGGGCGCTTCCCGAGAAGCTGCGGCGGGCGCCGTCGCGGTCGGGAATGCCGGTGTCGTAGAGCGGCGCCTTGTAGGAAATGGTGAGGGCCGCGAAATCGCGCCCCTCTGCTTCGGTCATCTGCTTCAGCGTCGCGAGATGCGCGCGCATTTCCTCGGGCGGCAGCGGCGATGCGGCAACGGCCCCGACCGGATGCCAGCCATTGCCATACCTCGCGGTGCGACGCAGCGCGGCGCGCGAGTGGCCACCGACCCAGATGGGCGGATGGGGCTTCTGCAGCGGCAAGGGTTCGCAGCGAATGTCGTTGTAGCTATAGAACTGGCCGGCGAAGCTGGCGGGCGAATTCGTCCAGAGCTGCTTGAAGATCGTGAGCCATTCGTCGCTCACGGCGCCGCGCCGGTCGAAGTCCGGGCTGTCCAATGCCTCGAACTCTTCCTTCAGCCAGCCGACGCCGACACCCAGCGTGACGCGACCGCCGGACAGGATATCGAGCGACGCCACCATCTTCGCGGTCAGCACCGGGTTGCGATAAGGCAGCACGAGAACCGACGTGACGAGGCGCAGTTTCTCCGTGGCACCCGCGACGACGCCCAGGATGGAGAAGGTTTCGAGCGCATCGCCGCCGCTGGGATGCTTGCGATCGAGCGTGTAGGGATAGGCCGAGTCGCTCTCGACCGGAAAAACGATGTGGTCGGCGATCATGGCCGAATGCAGCCCCAGCCGCTCGCCTTCACGCGCCAGGGCGAGGACGCCGTCGCGTGTGGCGGTGGGGCCGCGGGTGGGAAGATAGAAGCCGTAGCGCATTGGATTGGCGTTCTCACTCATTTAGGCGGTGGTTCATTCGATCACGTCGTCGGCGCGCGCAAGCAACGACGGCGGGATTGTCAGGCCAAGCATCTTGGCGGTTTTCTGGTTGATGACCAATTCCAGTTTCGAGGGGCGCTCGACCGGCAG
>Ga0163144_10008649_pt1 | contig 22012 bp, 14 predicted proteins | sample OliLak19BULKMAT1_FD_123175 | JGI IMG/M metagenome (GOLD analysis project Ga0163144, IMG submission 123175) | Freshwater microbial mat bacterial communities from Lake Vanda, McMurdo Dry Valleys, Antarctica - Oligotrophic Lake LV.19.BULKMAT1 | ecosystem: Environmental > Aquatic > Freshwater >... | reverse complement strand
GTCCGCCAGTTGTTGCTGCAGGACCCCCAGGTCCGTCGAGGAGAACTTCGTGCGCGCTGTCATCGCCCCTCAGCCTGCACGACCCCGGAGGACCCCGTCCCGCACGCTTGCCGAAGGGACACAAAGCATTGAGGTTTCCCCGTTTCCTGTTCCGTTCCTTTTCCCATGGTTTCCTTGTTTTTCCTCAATTCTCCCATGGCTCCGTTTTCGGGGACGACGTGGGAGGAAGGACGTTAAACCAGTCCTGCGCTTGTGCTGGTGTCACGAGTTTGCGGTAATGCGCAAAAATCATCGCGGGCGAATTGCCGGCTTCCAAAGCAGTTTTTCCCGCGTCTTGTAGGATTGCCATACGGTAGGAAACCCAAGAATGCCAGAGCGCGTTTCGCTGCCAACTCAAACCGACTCTGGCCGCGGCCTTGAGTAGGGGCTTGGCGACATTGGCAAGGTCGCACAAGGGGCCGTTCGGTTGACGGTGTGGTTCCAGCCAGGTCCGCAAGGCGGGCACCATGGGCACCAACCTACGACTCGCAACTTTCGATTTTTCGGCAGTGACCTCGATAAATCCGCACTCGAAAGAAACCTCCTTCCAATCCAGCCGCTGGATTTCTGCCTGCCGCAATCCAGCAAAGGCCGCAACGGTGAGATAGGGAATGAAGCTTGCGGTGCTCAGAGATAGGAGATTCGCTAGTTGCTCCGGAGTTAGAATTCCCGGGGCCTTAGTGGAGACGGGCTTGTGAATATCCAGCGAGTCAGTCGCCAGTGGACCAGGAGGAAGGTGTACCCGCTTCTGCGCCCAGCGATACATAGTACGGAGCAGACGAACCATGTTCCACGCGTTGACGGGACCGGGAGCAATCTCGGCGAGCCAACTCTCCACCTGCTTCGGAGAGACATCCGAGATTTCCATCGAGAACGTCTTGGCAAACTGGGCCAGACGCCAGCGGATGTCTCGCAGGTAAACGTCGGACGCGGCCCGCCCGGACCGGGTGCGGTGCTCCTTTGCCGCGATGAAGGTCGTGACCAGATCGGGCACTCGGATTGGCGTGACCTTCGAGCCCGATTGGTCCCGCAGGAGGGCGCGAACCGCTTCGGTGAGGCTCCGGCCGGCCGGAAGGAGTTTGGCGGCGGCGAGGTAGTCGAGCCGAGTTGGGCCCTGCAGGGTGGTCAGGTCCACCAATCCACGTCCCAGAGCTTCCAATCGTGCCTTAGCCGCCTTCCGGGCCTCTTCAAAGTTGGAGAAGCTTTAAGCGTGCGCTTACCGTCCGAATCGAACACAGCGACCTTGAAATCAGCATAGCCGATTCCCTTTGACCTGTTCGTACCGGTAAATCGTGGCGGTACCTTGTCGTCGGATGATGACGTGGGGAAAGGAAAGCACTCTTTCGTCACCATTCGGAACGGAACCTGGAACCTTCGTTTTCACGGCCCCCTTGTTCAGAAATCTTTCGGAAACGCCACCTCGGAGCACCGAAGGCCGGTGTTTATTGGAGCGGGCGAAGGGAATCGAACCCTCGTAACTAGTTTGGAAGACTAGCGCTCTACCATTGAGCTACGCCCGCACTCGCTCGGCGAGATCAAAGCGATTTTCGGAAAGGGATGCAAGGCTTGGAAGTTGCTGAAATTAGGACCCGGATTCGGAGGTCAATCGGGGTAAGGCCTCTCCTGGTTTCAGCGCGCACCTGACCCCGTATCTGCGCTGTCTGCTCCACCGAGGAGAAAGTGAACCCGGCTTTCCCCACGGATTCTGACCAACGCTTACCGCTTTCCCCTTCCGCTCCTCCACCCTAGCGTCGACGGCCGATGAGTTCATTGCTTCTTGCTGGAGGGCGGGTGATCGATCCGGCCTCCGGGTTTGACCAAATTGCGGATCTATTGCTCGTCGACGGCCGGGTGACCGCCATAGGCCTCGAGTTGGCGGCCCAGGCGCCCGCCGGTACTGAAGTCATCCGTGCGGCCGGACGTGTGGTGGCGCCCGGACTCATTGATTTGCATGTGCATTTCCGGGAGCCCGGACAGACCAAGAAAGAGGACATTCTCAGCGGCGCTCGATGTGCGGCACGAGGTGGTTTTTCCACGGTGGTGTGCATGCCCAACACGTCGCCGGCCATCGACAATCCAGGAACCGTAGCGCTAATTCAGGGTCGGGCGCGCCAGGCGGATGTACGGGTCGAGATTGCCGGGGCACTGACGAAAGGGATTGCCGGCGAGGAACTCGCGCCAATCGGTTCGCTTTACAAGGCTGGGGTAGTGGCGCTGACGGACGATGGTCACTGCATTCAGAACAACGAACTGATGCGCCGGGCATGTGAATACGCACGAATGTTTCGATTGCCCGTCATGGATCATTGTCAGGACTACGGGCTCGTTACCAAAGGTGTCATGAATGAAGGACGCTTCTCAACCATGCTGGGTCTGGCGGGCTGGCCCTCGGCAGGTGAGGAAGTGATTGTCGCCCGAAACATCCTGCTCGCGGAACAGACTGGTACGCACATTCATTGTCAGCATCTGAGTTCAGCGGGCAGTGTTCGCTTGCTTAGAGAGGCCCGAGGCCGGGGTGTCCCGATCTCGGGAGAGGCCTGTCCACATCATTTTACCCTGACGGACGCCTGCATTGCTGGGGGAGAGACCTATTGGCGCGAGGATGGGATCGAGTATGCGCGCCGTTTTATGAGCGGCCAGGGGCTTCCCGAATGGCCGGTATACGACACGAATTTCAAAATGAACCCGCCGCTTCGATCGGCGGTGGATCGGTCGGCCATTCTCGACGGATTGGTGGAGGGCACGTTGACGATTATCAGTAGCGACCACGCGCCGCATTCCGAATCCGAGAAGGAAGTGGAGTTCGATGATGCGTCGTTTGGAATCGTGGGCCTAGAGACTGAGTTAGCCCTTTCCTTGATGGCCCTGCACCATACGGGTCGGCTGCCGCTGCTGGCGCTGTTGGCCAAGCTCACACTGGGGCCGGCGCAGTTGCTTGGGTTCCAGGATGGCCGAGGAGAACTTCGGGTCGGTGGCGTGGCGGATGTGGTGGTGATGGATTTGGATGAGGAATGGACCTGTGACCGGGCTCAAACGACGAGCAAGTCGGTTAATAATCCGTTCCATGGGTGGCGGATGCGCGGTCGAGCGACGCATACAATTGTGGGTGGACGCGTGGTTTGGGCTGGGTAATCGGATCGTAGGTGAAATAGAGAGGCAACCTCTGGGCTGGCGTTTGGGACGGATTCACAGGGAAGCTGCCCCGGCGGAACGGACTTCATTGCGCAACCCATGAGCCAGCGACTTCGACACCGCGAACTGCTGTTGTCCCTGAAATACGCGACGATTGAGGCGTGTTTCAGTGTGCCGATGCTGAACCTCACGATGCCTAGCTTTCCCTTTGTCATCGCCTTTGCGGTGATGGCCTTGGGGTGGGGACCGGGAGCGATTGGTCTCATGGCGGCGCTCCCGCATTTTTGCAATCTCGTCCAGCCGCCACTGGCCACCTGGATGCGTGGGCGGATTTCCCTGTTCCAGATGATGTCGCTCTCGTTTCTGCTGAGTTCGGCTCCCTGGGGATTGGTAGCAGCACTTCCGCTTCTCAGAGAGTCTCAACGGGATGCTGTATTTGCGATCTTGCTCACCGTCGCCACCTTGGCCAACAGCCTTGGTTCGGTGGCGTGGTCGGCGGCGATTGCCGAACTGGTTCCGGCGCGCCTGGGAGGATCCTATTTCGGACGACGAAATCTTATTTTTGGATTTTGGACTCTGCTAGCGGTCGTTCTCGCTACTTGGCTGGCGGAACGGGGGAATAATTCCCTATTTACGTTTGGTTGGATCTTTGCCGCCGCAGGCCTGGGTCGCTTGATCGGGTACTTGTTTTTGACCCGGATGAAGTTTCCGCCCTCGGTTATGCAACGGGAAACGAGCCCTCCGGATCTGGCTGAGATTGGGGAGCCTTTGCGGAGTGTGAACTATCTCAAACTGGTCGCGTTTATCGGCATTTGGGGGTTGATGCTGAACTTGGGACAACCGTTTTATACCGTCTTTCTACTGGAGGGATTGAAGCGGTCGATCGGTGATGTCGGTTTGTTGACGGCCCTGGCGGGATTGGGGGGGCTGCTCACGCTCAAGGGTTGGGGTTGGCTGTGTGACCGTTTTGGCAGCAAACCCGTATTGTATGTGGCTTCAATTGGGTGGGCCTTGACCAGTCTCGTGGCCTGGTCGCTGGCCGGGGAGCGTTTCTTTTGGCATCTGGCTCTGGCCTATTTGGTGGTGGGCTCCACGACCGCGTGTTTTCAGCTGTGTCAGTTCAATCTGATGCTGAAGCTGGCGCCGGCGAACAAGGCTCCCTACGTGGCGGTGTTTCTCGCGTTGACCAGTCTGCTTACGGCGGCGGGTCCGTTGCTGGGAGGATTGATTTTACGAATCTTCCCGGACGAACTTGGAATTTTCCTGGGGCAGACCATTCGGGATTACCATTTGCTGATCGCCGGGTCGATGGTGGGATGCCTCTTGAGCGTTCATCTGTTGGATTTTGTCCGCGAAGAGGAGGCCCATAAGCCGGAGGCGGTGTGGCGAACTATGCGCCGAATGCGGCCGTTCAATCCGATGCTGACCCTAACCAGTGCGGCGCAAATGGTGCTCACCCCGGGTGGTTTAATCGGACTGACGCGTCATTCGTTGCGTCAGATCCGAAGGCAGGCCCGCCTGCTTGGGGATGTGGGGGGCGAGATTGTCGAAGGCGGGCGCGAGGTGTTGAAAGCGCCGTTTGACCGAGATTCGAAATGAAGAGGGTGTGCCGGCGGGGCCCGGTTCGGTTCAAAAACAAAAAGGGTGGACCTCCCTACGGAAGTCCACCCGGAGAAAATTAAGCCCTATACTCAGGCTTTGGCGTTCTTCGCCTTCAGTCCGCCTTGGGCCAGTTCAACCAATTTGCCGAAAGCGGCGGTGTCGGTGGCAGCGAGGTCGGCAATGACTTTTCGGTCAAGGCTGCATTGGGAGGCTTTAAGGCCTTCAATGAAGCGACTGTAGGTGATCCCAGCGGCTCGGGCGGCGGCGTTGATGCGGATCTGCCAGAGATAGCGATAGGTCCGCTTCTTGGTCTTACGGTCGCGATAGGCGTACTGCAGACCGTGGTCAACGGCGTCGCTGGCGTACCGGTAGAGTTTGCTGCGCTTCAGGCGGTAGCCCTTGGCGAGCTTGAGCATCCGTTTACGGCGCTTGCGGGAAGCGGGGGCGTTGGTAACGCGCATGGTGAGAAGTCAGTTAGATAGTTTCAGCAGCCCGGGCTCAGTGCGAGAACGGCAGGCATGCCTTGATTTTGTACACGTCGGAGGGATGGACCTCTTTGGTTTCGCCGAGACGACGGCGACGTTTGGCACTTTTGCCGGACAACAAATGGCGCATGCCAGAATGGCGTGCGAATACCTTGCCGGTGGCACTGATTTTAAAGCGCTTGGCGACGGATTTTTTGGTTTTGATCCCCTTGGGACGACGCATATGAAGCCTCGATTTCTGCTCGTTAAAGACCGCGAAGCTTAGGCAGGTCATTCTTGGGTGCAAGGGGAATCCTTGTTTCCCAATGGTCCTCTGGCCTGCGGCTTGAAGAATTTGGGCGAATATCGAGCTGGAGTGGGACCGGAATCCTTTAAAAAAATCAGTCGAAAATGGGTCGCGAGGGTTGAATTTGAACCGCAAAGCACCACTTTGCGAGCTTGGGCCTTCTAAGGTGCCACCCATTGGCGAAAACGTTTGGGGATCATCTTCTGGAGCGGCTGCGGCTTGGCCCCATCCTGCAGGCGAACGACCCCGAGGTCTCCCATAAGGACCTCCAGCGACCTTGATCTACTGTTGACACGTTGAGCGGATCGTGTCGGCTCGGATGGACCTGTGACCGGGGCTCCGCACGCCTGGGCGATAGGTCTTTCCACGAGTTGACTGTCCGGGCTGGCTGTATAGGTTTCCTATATGGCAACCACAGTTTATCCTCTTCCCATGGATGAAATCCTTGCTCGCGAAGTGGTGCGGGCCGCTCGGGCGACCGGCCTGACTAGAGCCGAACTCACGGGCAGGCCCTCGCGTTCGGCCTGCCCACGGTTGTTGAAGCGCTTCGCAAGCCATCCCGACGAATTACTGCAGTCGATCCGCTTTCGGAGAAGCAAGCCCGCGCGCTCTACCGGCAGGAGGATGACGATAAACCGCAGATCGGTCGGCTGATGGCGGCCCAACGGTTCGAGGTGGCCGATTGAGAGCCTGGGAAATCTACACAGCCGACATCTTTGGCGAGCATGCGAGCGTTCTAGTGTCCTGCCAGGCGCGCATCGACGCAAAGCCGGAAGTCGTCGCGCTGGGGTGTCGGACGATGCGCCCGGCGAACGAACGCGAACCGCGGGCGAACGAGGTTCTACTAGGCGAGGCCGACGGGTTGGACTTAAAGACCCTCTGCCGCTGCGATCTCTTGTTCACCCTGGAGAAGACCAAGTTGGGCCGACGTCGTGGTATGGTGAAGGCCGCCCGCCGTAAGGAAATCGCCCGAAAGCTCATTCAGGGTTTGTCCATTGCTGGGTTGTAGGCGGTCCCAATCGGTCTGCGCCCGTGCCACCCATCGTACCTTCCCAACTCTGGTGGTGAGGAACGCATCTCATGATGCTCGCAGCCCATGTGCCGATGCTTGAAGCCCGAGCGGGACAAGCGTTCGTTGGACGCTAGGAGATGAACATCGCCGGGATGATTGGGCTTCTCCTCAAGGAGCTTCACCATTTGCAGCGCTCGCAATGAATTCAGGTCTAGTGGCAATTCCCGCTCATCGTCAGCCTTAAACACTTCCTCAATCTTCCTGGCCTCTGCCTGCGCTCGAATCCGAATTATCCGAATTTCCGGAGCCAAATATCTTGCAATAATTTGGAAAGGCTCCAGTGCTCCTCAGCGGACCCAAGATCTCCCATAATCCAGGGAAATTAAGAAACCATGGTGAGAAAGAAAAAAGCCGCTGGAGGCCAGCGGCTTTCGAGTGGTTGATGATCAACCGAAATTGGTTGCGGGGCTAGGATTTGAACCTAGGACCTTCAGGTTATGAGCCTGACGAGCTACCGGGCTGCTCCACCCCGCGGTTAGGAGGGAGCAACATAGGAATCCGGGCGGGAGAGGCAAGGCTTCAATCAGAAAATCTTCAAGCTGACCGGTCTGGGGAAATTGATTACTTCCGTGTTCGCCTTCATTTTTGCCGGCTGTAGAAACGAAAAAGCCCGCCCGCCCGCTAAGTAAGAGGGCCGGGCAGGTTCCAAACTGTGAAATACTCAGGACAACTTGGTGAGCAATTCGTCGTTGGTTTTGTGCTTTTTGAGCGCCGCAATCAGCGTCTCCATGGCCTCGACGGGTTGGAGATCGGTCAACATCCGGCGGAGCTTGCGAATGGCTTCGATCTGGTGGGGTGGGAAGAGCTTTTCTTCTTTCCGGGTCCCTGATTTCGGAATGTCGATGGCAGGAAATAACCGGCGCTCGCTGAGCTTTCGGTCCAGAATAAGTTCCATATTTCCGGTGCCTTTGAACTCCTGGAAAATCAACTCGTCCATCCGGCTGCCGGTATCAATCAGGGCCGTCGCCAGAATGGTGAGGGAGCCGCCTTCCTCGATCTTACGGGCTGCGGCGAACATTTTTCGGGGAATCTCGAGGGCTCGCGCGTCGACGCCGCCAGTCATTGTCCGTCCCGATCCGCCATGAACCGAATTATAGGCTCGGGCCACGCGGGTGATGGAGTCGAGCAGGATGAAAACATCCTTGCCGGCCTCAACCATCCGTTTGCAGCGCTCAACCATGAAGCGGCTCAGTCGGACGTGAGTTTCCAAGTCCTGGTCGTTGCTGGACGCCACGACCTCCGCTTTGACGCTTCGTTGGAAGTCGGTGACTTCTTCGGGGCGTTCGTCGATCAACAGGACCATCACGTATACTTCGGGATGGTTGGTGGTGATGGCGTTGCAGATCTGTTTAAGGATTGTGGTTTTGCCTGTCCGCGGGGGGGCGACGATTAGACCGCGGGTCCCTTTGCCGACGGGAGTGACCAAATCAATGATCCGCTGTTCCAAAAGATCCGGCGAGGTTTCGAGCCGGAACTTTTCTATTGGATCGATGGTCGTGAGATTCTCGAATCGAATGGCGTGGATGAAGTCCTGGTAGGACTTGCCGTTCACCTTTAATACCTCGCGCAACTGCGGGCTGTTGCCTTTATGGGGCGGGTTAACGGTGCACTCGATGTGGCAGCCCTCGCGCAGTCCCAATCGTTTGATCGAGTCGGGCGTTAGAAATACATCGGTGGGTTTCGGAGCGTAATGGCCCTTGGCCGAACGGAGGAAACCAAAGCCCTTTTCGGAAACTTCGAGAAAGCCTTCGTGGATAATGGGCTGTCCATCGGGTCCGAGTTGGGGGCCAGCGGGACGTTGCTGCTGGAGGTTGACTGGGCCGCGCTGGGGCTGATTGGAGGGGGGCAGGGGTCGACCACTGCCTTGAGGAGAATTCGGAGGTCGATGTCCCTGATTATGGCCACCTTGCGGGGGGCGGGCCTGGAAGCCGGGAACGGCTGCGGCCGGGCGGGGTGCGCCGCCTTGGGGCGGTCGGGTTGGGGCTCCGGAGGGGGGCCGAGGGGCGTTGGGTTGAGGAGAATTCGCGCTATTACCGGGGGACCAATCAGTACCTTGCGGTGATGGGACCGGGGCTTGCGCGCTAGAGTTGCTCATACAGTTTTGGTGTATCCGGAAGCGTCTGAACCCAGGAAAAGCGGCGGAATTAACACGCAGCCGCATGAATTTCGAACTTGGGGAAGCAACCCTGAATACACTCAACCAGCAGGGTTGTCAGACCTCGGACCGGGGATAGTTAGCGATAATTGGGAAGGGGCGCAACTGTTTGTAAGGAATGAAACTCAGAAAACACTGCACGACGTGACCTTTCGGCCCCAACTCCATCTGATTGGAGGGTTCGGTTCGTCCCTTCCTGGCGTGCTCGTGGTTGGACCAACAGGGAACCCCGGGGAATCTAGTTATTTTCCGAATTAACCAGCTTCATTGCTTTTTTATAATTGGAAACCCGCATGACGAGGAGACCATGGCGGGATTGCGGATGCGTCGCGCTATAGGCGTACTCGATATTAACGCCCGCATCCGCCAATTGAGCGGCAATCTTGGCGAGGGAGCCCGGCTTATTGTCGTCCGACAGCAACAACACCTCGTTTTCGACGACCAAAGTTCCCCGCTCTTCGAACAGCGCCAAAGCGCGCTTAGGTTCGTTTACGACCATTCGCAGAACCGTATGGTCGACGGTGTCGCTCATCGAGAACGCCAAAATATTAATTTTGGCGTCTGCGAGGGCCTGGCAGACCCGGGCAAGTGTGCCGGGTTTGTTGTCGAGAAACAGCGCAAGTTGAGTGGCGAGTTGCATGACGGGGTGCCGCAGGTTGGGGAAGGGTTGAACGCTAAGGTCAAACCGAGTCTGGGCCTGAACCAGGCGTGGCCCAAGCCCAAAAGCCAAACGAAGCCCCCGATGGGGGCCTCGTTAACCTTCCTGGCGCGCCAGCGTGGGTCCGGGCTGTGGCCTTGAGTGGCCGTCGACACCCCAGGTACCGCGCCAGGGGCGGAAGCGCCCTAGATGAATTTGTCCGGGCCCGTCAGCCTTTCGGCACCAGAGCGGGCGCAGTCGCCGGTTTCTCGGGTTCGTGGATCGGACCGTTCCCGGGAGGGGCCACGGCCGGATGCGGTATGACGACCCAGAATTGGTCCCGGGTCTGGCGCCAATTCTTGAGGATTGCGCTGGCCCGCGGCGATTCAGTGGCCTCCAAGTGTGCGTAGATCAAGGCTTCCAACCGTTTGGATTCCTCATCGTCCTTGAGGCGCTCCAGGCCAACCATGCCGTCATTGTAACGCAACGGGAAAAGGTTGTCGGGATCCCAGACATAGGCTCGACCACCGGACATGCCGGCTCCGAAATTGCGCCCGGTTTCGCCTAGCACCACGATCAAGCCACCGGTCATGTATTCACAGGCATGTTCACCAACGCCTTCCACCACCGCGGTACCTCCCGAATTTCGCACTCCGAAGCGTTCACCCGCCCGCCCGGCCGCCAGCAATCGCCCGCCGGTTGCCCCGTAGAGACAGGTGTTACCGACGACACTGTTGTCGGCCCAGGAGAACTTCACTGTATCCGGCGGTCGAACGACAATTTCACCCCCGTTCATACCTTTACCAACGTAATCATTGGCTTCCCCAATCAATTTCAGACGAACACCTTTGGCGAGGAATGTTCCCAGGCTCTGGCCGGCGCTTCCCTTCAGCGTAACGTCAATGGATCCCTCCGGTAGTCCGGTATCCCCATATTGATAGCCAATCTGCCCAGAAACCTTGGTGCCGATATTGCGGTGCACATTGGTGATCTTGTAACTCAGTTTGGCGATGCCCTTACCTTGGAGGGCGACGCGCGCATCGTTCATGATCTTGTCGTCGAGGGAGCTGTCACCAAACCGTTCATTGCGTTCCCGGGTATGAATTCGCGTGGAGGTTCCCGTCGGGTCCACCTGGAAGAGCAACCGGTCCAACTGCAGGCTCGCCACCTTGGCGCGGATTTCCTCGGGGAAATCCGTGGTGGGCCGCCGTTCCATGAGGTCGGTCCGCCCGATGATCTCATCGAGTTTCCGGAAACCGAGAGTGGCCATAATTTCGCGAATTTCCTGAGCGACCGCGTTGAAGAAGGCCACGAGATTCTCAGGCTTGCCACGGAACTTCAGACGCAGTTCTTCCTTCTGCGTCGCGACCCCCACCGGACAGGTGTTCAAGTGGCAGACGCGGAACATGGCGCAACCGGCGGCGACCAAAGCTCCCGTGCCGAAGTTGAACTCCTCGGCTCCCAGCAAGGCGGCCATGACAATGTCCCGACCGGTCTTCATGCCGCCGTCGGTTCGGAGCACAATCCGTGAGCGCAGATCGTTCAGCATCAGGGTCTGATGTGCCTCGGCGACCCCAAACTCGAATGGCCCGCCGGTGTTCTTGATGGAACTGAGCGGTGAGGCGCCCGTGCCCCCATCATGACCGGAGATCAGGACGACGTCGGCATAGGCTTTGGCCACGCCGGCAGCGACCGTTCCGACCCCGGCGCAGGCCACCAGCTTGACGCAAACCTTGGCGCGCGGGTTGACCTGTTTCAGGTCGTAGATGAGCTGCGCGAGATCCTCGATGGAATAGATGTCGTGGTGCGGGGGCGGAGAGATCAGTGGAACACCCGGAACACTGTAACGCAGCCGGGCAATCAGGGGGCTGACCTTGTGACCGGGCAACTGTCCCCCTTCGCCGGGCTTGGCGCCCTGAGCCATCTTGATCTCGATTTCCGAGGCACTGGCCAGATACGCCGGAGTGACCCCGAACCGGCCGGAAGCCACTTGCTTGATCGCGGAGTTCCGTTCCGTGCTATAGCGGGTCGGATCCTCGCCGCCCTCTCCGGAATTGGACTTACCGCCGATGCTGTTCATGGCGATGGCGAGGCATTCGTGGGCCTCGGGCGAGAGCGCTCCCAGAGACATGCCCGCAGTCGTGAACCGCCGCCGAATATCCTCTACCGATTCAACTTCATCGAGCGGAACGGGCTGGCCGGTTGGCTTGAATTGGAAGAGATCCCGCGGGCTGACGGGCTCGCGCTTCTCCACCGTGTCCATGTATTTAAGAAACTCCTCCCGCTGGCCACTCTTGACGAAGCGGTGAAGGGTCATAACGACTTGAGGGTTGTAGGCGTGGTATTCGCCGCGCCCGCCTTTGGCGACCCGGTAATTGCCGCCCACGTCGAGCATCGCAGCCTCGGGAGCCGAATAGGCCGCTCGATGCCGGCGGAGGGTGTCTTCTGCAATTTCCTTCAGGCTGATGCCGCCAATCTGACTGGTCGTGCCGAAGAAGCAGCGGTCCATAACCTCCTGTCCAATGCCAATCGCCTCAAAAATCTGGGCGCCTCGATAACTGGCAATGGTGGAGATACCCATTTTTGCCATCACTTTCAGCAGGCCGGACTCAATGGACTTGCGGAAGTTAGCACAGGCCTTTTCCCGGGTGATTTCGCCATATTTTCCCGCTTCGACGGCGTCCCGGATGGTGTCGAGAGCGACATAGGGATTCACGGCGCTCGCGCCGAAGCCGACCAAACAGGCGAAATGATGGACGTCGCGGCATTCTCCGCTTTCGCAGACGATTGAGCAGCCCATCCGTTTCCCGGCGCGGATGAGGTGATGATGCACCGCGCCAATGGCCAGCAGCATCGGAATGGGGGCCTTCTGGGCGTCGACACCCCGGTCGCTGAGGACCAAGAGACTTTTGCCCGCTTCGACCGCCTGTTCGGCGACCTGGCAAATCCGGCCCAGGGCGCTGTCGAGATCAGTTGCCCCGTTGGCGGTGTCAAAACAACAAAGGATCGTCTCCGATTGAAAGGCCGGATCGGGAATTTGCTGGACCGCCGCGAGTTCGTGGTCATGAAGAAATGGTGATTCGATCCAGATTTGTTTCGCGTGTTCGGCGGTCTCCTCGAACCAGGACTTGCGGGGTCCGAGGGTGTTGCCCAGAGACATCACAACCTTCTCCCGGATCGAATCAATCGGCGGGTTGGTGACCTGCGCGAAGAGTTGCTTGAAGTAATCGAACAGCAGGCGCGGGCGCTTCGAGAGGACGGCAATGGGCGTGTCATCGCCCATTGAGCCGATAGGTTCGCCCCCCTGCGTGGCCATCGACTTCAGCAAGTCATCGAGCTGCTCCTGGTCCCACCCGAAGGTGATTTGTTGCAGGGTCAGGTCGAGTAGGTTGACCGTCTTATGGTTGGCGGAGAACGGTTGGGCGTGTTGAGACAGATCAAAGAGGTTGGCCCTTAACCAGTCGCCATAGGGTTGCTGGGAGGCGACGAATGACTTCACCGCGTCGTTATCAAGGAACTTTCCCGTGTCGGTATCGATCGCGAGAATGCGGCCAGGTCCCAGGCGTCCTTTTTGAACGACTTTTTTCTCGTCCAGAGCGACGACTCCGACTTCGGATCCCATCACCATCAGGCCATCTTCGTAAATCTTGTAGCGCGCCGGTCGCAGGCCGTTTCGGTCCAGTGTGGCCCCTATGATTCGGCCATCGGAGAAGACGACGGCCGCGGGTCCGTCCCACGGTTCATTCAAGCAAACGTGATATTGGTAATAGTCCCGCAGTTTTGGGTCCATTTCCTTGGCATTCTCCCAGGCTTCAGGGGCCAGCATGGTGACGGAATGGAGGAGGTTTCGACCCGACAGATCGAGTGCTTCCAAGGCGTTGTCGAGGGCGGAGGAGTCCGAACCACCCGGTTGGATCAAGGGCCGCAACGTCTCGACCTCATCCCCCCAGACGGCCGATACCAGCTCGGTTTCGCGGGCACGCGTCCAGTTCTTGTTGCCCAGGAGCGTATTGATCTCGCCGTTGTGCGCCAGCATCCGGAACGGATGGGCGAGATGCCAGGTGGGGAAGGTGTTGGTCGAGTACCGCTGATGGAAAATGGCCAAGGCTGAAACGAACAACGGATCCTTCAGGTCCAGGTAAAACTTGGGCAGTTGCGGGGCGTTGAAGAGGCCCTTGTAGACGATGGTGCGGGCGCTAAAGGAGGCACAGTAGAAGCCATCTACTTTCTCAGCCATGGCTGCCCGTTCGGCGTGATTCCGGGCCAGGAATAGCTTTCGTTCGTATTCGTCAGGGCTCCAGCTCAGGTCACGTCCGAGCAAACACTGCATGATTTCGGGCATCGTGGCCTTGGCCTTGTCGCCTAGGCATCGCGGATTGACCGGCACGGGTCGCCAGGCGAGGAAATGAAGGCCGTATTTGGCGCACGCTTCCTCCACAAACTGGCGGCACTTGGCGACGACGTACTTGTTTCCGGCGGGTGCGAAGACAAATCCCACCGCTAAATCCTCCTCTTCGACGGCCTGGACGCCGAGTTTATCAGCTTCGCGTTTGAAAAAGGCCTTCGGGAGCTGAACCAGAATACCGGCCCCATCGCCCGTTTTGGCATCGGCATCAAGGGCGCCTCGGTGTGACAGACTATTCAGCGCTTCTATGGCAAATTGAACGATGCGCTGCTCCTTCCGGCCGGAAATATTGGCGATAAAGCCGACACCACAGGCGTCATGCTCGAATTCCGGCCGGTACAGCGAATTTGGAACCAACGGATATGACTTCATGTAAGGACCCATGCGATGTGCACTCGGTCGGCCGAATGCAACCCGGGAAGCCTACGGGGCGCCGCGGAAGCGAAGCAAAACGTTTTTGGGGACAGCTTTCATTGAAGGTCGGAAATCGACAGCGAGCGCAAAAGGAGTCAGGGCAGGAACGGCTTCCTGGCTAGGACTAAACAGCGCGCTTAGGGCCCTCACCGTGGGACCGGGTGCCACCCATAAAATCGAAGAAACCTCGGACCCGGCGGATTCGATCTTTGAACTAGCTTTGAGCAAAAGTCCGCGCCGAAGGGTTCGGCGCGAACTCGTTTTGCGGTCGGTCGGCGAATGGGGTGTCCAACCCCCGGTGGGCCACAGCCGTTAATGCTCCATCAGGCGCTCATCATGGACGGGGCGGACTTGCGGTAGTACTTATCGGTGTACTCCTGCACCATCCTCCAGGTGCTATATTGGGGCGCCAGGGTCACCATGGCCCGGCGAATCCGGTTGATCCATTGGCGGGGAACTCCGTTGGCATCCCGATTGAAGAAGCTGGGCACCAGCTCCTCAGTTAAGACCTTGTAAAGATTCGCACTATCTACCTGATCCTGCTCCACGACATCCGACGGATGAGAATCAGGCCCAATGCCGAATCCATTGGTCCCGTCGAACCCTTCACGCCACCAGCCATCCAGAATGGAGAAGTTAAGACAGCCATGAGGGGTCGTCTTCATCCCGCTCGTTCCGGAAGCTTCCAAGGGGCGACGCGGATTGTTTAACCAGATATCACAGCCCGCCACCATCTGTCGGCAAACGTGAATGTCGTAGTTTTCCAGGAACACCAGATGCCCTTTTAGTTCACTGAAGTTGGACAGGTGAATGATTTTTTGGATGAACCGCTTGCCTTCGTCATCCCGAGGGTGGGCTTTCCCGGCAAAGATGAATTGGACCGGCCGACTCGTGTCGCGGACCAATTTGGCAATGTTCTCAAACTGGTCGAAGATCAGCGGCGCCCGCTTGTACGTGGCGAATCGTCGGGCAAATCCAATTGTCAAGGCGTCCGGATTGAGCAGCGCATCAAAGGCGATGTAGTCCGACTGCCCGTAGGAGCGGTGATTGATCAGCAGTCGCCGACGGGCGAACTCGATGAGTTCGCGGCGCAGGCGGTACCGCATAGCCCACAACTCCTCGTCGGTCGTGACCGAGGGGTCGGCCATTTTTTGCCAGAACTCCGTCGAATTGGCCTCTAAGATGAACTGAGAGGGATCGCCGCCTTGCTGGACGTAGCGTTGTTTGAGGAACCGACGCATTGGTCCCTTGATCCAGCCGACCAGGTGAATCCCGTTGGTGATTGAGCCGATCGGGACGTCCTCGGCTTTGGTTTTTCCGTAGAATCCCTTCCACATTTCGCGGCTGACTTCGCCATGCAGGGCGCTGACCCCGTTGGCCGACCGGGAAAAATTGAGGGCTAGGGCGGTCATGCAAAACGGGCCGTCCGGTTTCCCGGGATGTTCATTGCCCAGTTCCATGAGTTGGGCATGGGTGATTCCCAGGTTGTTGGGGAATTTTCCGGCGGCGATTCGCATCAAGTCGCTGGTAAAACGGTCATGACCGGCTTCAACGGGGGTATGCGTCGTGAAGATACATTCTTGTTTGGTGACCTCCTTGGCGGCTTCGAAGGCGATGCCGGCGGCCATTTTCTCCCGCAACAATTCTAGTGTGAGGAAGGCGGCATGGCCCTCGTTCATGTGAAAGGTGGAAGGTTGAATTCCGAGCGCCCGCAAGAGGCGGACACCGCCGACACCGAGCAGGATTTCCTGCATGATGCGCGTGGTCGTATCGCCGCCGTAGACGCGATTCGTCAGGTCACGGTACTGGCCTTCATTTTCGGGCCGATTGGTGTCGAGCAGGTAGACCGGCACCCGGCCGATGTTCACGCGCCAGGCGTGGAAGCGGATGGGTTGTCCAAAAATGCGAACGTTGCAGACAATCCGTTCCCCGCCCGCGTCCACCACGGGGTCGAGCGGCAAATTGCGGGGATTGAGCGGCACATAGTTTTCCTGCTGCCAGTTATCGGGACCGATGGACTGCTGGAAGTATCCCTCTCGGTAGAAGAGACTAATGCCCACAAACCCGAGCCCCAGATCGCTGGCGGATTTGGTATGATCACCAGCCAAGGCGCCCAAACCGCCGGCGGCGATGGGAAGACATTCATGAAAGGCGAATTCGGCCGAAAAATAGGCCACCGGATTCTTCAACAACTCGGGAGCATGCTTCGCTCCCCAGGTGTCCTTTTCATTCAGGTAGGCATAGAATTCGGCCAGCGTTTTGCGTACGTGGGCCGCAAATTCGGGTTCCTGCAAGCGGGCGCGTAATTCGTAGTCCGACACCTCGTGCAACACGGCAACGGGGTTGTGATAGAGGTTCTGCCAACCTCTTGGTGACAGATTCTGGAAGATGTCCTGGGCCTCTTGATACCAGCTCCACCAGAGGTTTCGGGCGAGACGGTTTAAGCCGTCGGTGAGTTCCTTCAGTTCCAATCCGGTCAACGGTTTCGCGCTCATGATCAATCAGGGAAAGGCGGACCCGCAGCCAGAACGGCCGCAGCACCGCGCGCTAACCACTACCCGTCGCACCGTCGTCCGGGAATTCAAATCGCTTGAATCACCACCTCAAGGCGGCCCGCTTGTTTCTGGCTGACCGCGGAACCTTCGACTCACATGACCCGCGGCGAACGTCCCAGCACCTTTAGGTTCAAGCGTCCTTTTCGGCTTTCCAGCCGGACCTTACAACCAAACATCTGGGTCAAGGTTTCGGATTTTAGAGCCCGCGCCCGGTGACCAGCCGCCACCACTTGGCCCGCCCGCAAGAGTAAGGCATGGGTGAACACCGGAACGATCTCTTCCACATGGTGGGTGACCATAACGAGGGCCGGGGCCCCCGCCTGGCGGGCCAGTCGCCCCAGGAACTGCAGAAAATGTTCGCGGGCCACGGGATCGAGGCCCGCACAAGGTTCATCAAGGATGAGCAGTCGTGGTTTCGCCATGAGGGCCCGCGCAATCAATACCCGTTGGCGTTCTCCTTGACTCAGAACGGCCCAAACCCGGTTGGCGAGCGAGCCCGCCTCGACCAAATCCAAGAGGCCCTGGGCGGTTTTCTGATCGGATGGCGAGGGGTCGCCCCAAAAATCAATCATCGCGTAGCGTCCGCCGGCCACCGTGAACAAGGCGGGCTCGGTGTCCGCCATCATCTGGCGAATCGAGGAACTGACCAAGCCGATCTGGCAGCGCAGTTCCCGCCAGTCGGTATCTCCATAGCGATGCCCCAGCAGAAAAATCTCCCCCGAGGTCGGCATTAGATAGCCGGTCAACGCCGCTAGGAGTGAGGTTTTGCCGGACCCATTGGCACCAACCACGACCCAATGCTGCCCGGGATCAACCTGCCACGAGACCTCCTCCAGGATGCGCGTGCCGTCGCGAACGATGGTTAGTCGGTCGACCTTCAGAATGGCGGTAAGAGGTCGCTTCACCGGTTCGCGAAGATGCGGTTTGCCTCCTCAAGGGTCTCCTTGGAACCGATGTCATACCAAATGCCCGGGACCGTCCAGGTGTGGACGGGTTGCTGGGGATAAAGCCACTGGATGAGTCGGCCCGGTTGGTCGGGATTGTTTCCCTCGGCCAGGTACTGACGGATGAGCGGCAAGGTGGATTTCGGGTAATAATAAAGGGCGATCCCAATCAGCGTGCTGGCTGGCGCCGCGGGCTTTTCCACGAAACTGAGGAGCCGACCCATGGAGTCCACCTCGACCACGCCGTATTTCTTTGCTTGTTCCAGGGAACCGACGTCGTGGATGGCCAACACCGGTCCGCCTATTTTTTGGCAATAGGCACCGAAATCGGCCATGGATTCACTGAACAAATTGTCACCCGCCACGACGATCAAATCGTCGTCTATTTGTTCCCGCTCCAGCACCAAATTGAGGTCGCCGATGGCCCCGAGCTTGTTGGTGTCGTCGGTTGATCCGTCATTGATAATGGTGAAATTCAGGTTGGACTTGGTCGCGCGATACTGGTCGGCCCAGGTTTGGAAGTGCCCGGCAAACTTCGCGTTCGTGGCGATATAAACCCGGTCGATCCCGGGGATCGTGGCCAGGTTGTCGAGCACGTAGTCCACCATCGGCTTGCCGGCGACGTGCAACAGAGGCTTGGGCTGGGTCAGCGTCAGCGGATAAAGCCGCGTGGCGTAGCCGGCGGCAAGAATGAGAACTTTCATGGCAATTTCTGGATTCCGGACCGCTCCGGAAACGGCCGGAGAATTTCGGTCAACCGTCCGCAGTTCAAGAGTGATTCCGGGGCGAAGGGTCACAAATGCGGAAAGCCGATCCGGTGGTTCAGCAACCGGTCAACGCCGTTTTGAAATCCGTGGTCCAGAATTTGAACGCATGTGGGCGTGCTGGAATCCACCGCAACATGAAGCTTGCCAAACCAGCTACCTGGTTGTACAAGGTAGCTATCCGCTGAACGACGATAGCAAAACCTGTGGTGAGTGATTTTTTCGACAACTGGGTGGTGCAAGTGCGCAAAGGCGTTCTGGAACTATGCATTCTGCGGGCGCTCTCGGAGCGCGAGCGCTATGGCTACGATTTGGTGAAAGAATTGTCGGAGTTGCCGGGCTTGGGGCTGACCGAGGGTACGCTCTATCCGCTGATGTCACGCTTGCGCTTGAACGGAATGGTGAGCACGCGCTTGGAGGAATCCAACAGCGGGCCGGCGCGCAAGTATTACATCCTGACGGTCGAAGGGCGGCGCACGCTGCGGGCGATGAATGAGTTTCTGGAAATGTTGAATCGCAGTACGGAACAACTGCAAACCGGAGATTAATATGAACCAGTGGACTCAAGCTGCCCGGCGAATGCTGGACGAATGCCTAAGGCGTAACCGAAGACGTTTCGCCGCCGAGGGAGCTGAAGCGGATGAAGTCGCGGCGGATTTGCGGCGGCACCTCGAGTTCGAGGTCTGTGAGGAGCGCCTCCAGGTGGTCACCGAGTCCGATGTGCGGCGCATTCTCGCGCGGGTCGATCCTAAGTTGATGGAAGCAGCGGAAACGGAGCCCCCCGAGCCCGCCCGGATTCCGGAGCCTCTCGAAAAGCGTGTGCGCGGGCGGGGCGTGGACGGCTGGGTCGGACGATCCTTGCTCTGGCTGTTTGGAGTGGCGCTGCCGCTGGGGACCTTGGTAGCGGAATTTTTCCTGCGCCTGTGCGCCGAGGCATTCCTCGATCCCTTGCCGACGCCGTTTCATGTGGTTTTAGTGGCGCTAGTGCCGTTGGCCAATACGGCCGCCCTGCTGTGTTTGCGTCGGCGAGGAGAAATGCCGCCGGCCTGGCTGTGGTGGCTGCACTCCGCTGCCCTCGGGGTGGCGGCCACATACACCGTGCTCTTTTTACCGCTGACTCCCTTTGCGGCCGTGGGGATGGTTTTTGGAATCGGATTTTTGCCCCTGGCTCCGCTCCTGTCATGGATTTGTGGGCTCGTGTTGGCCGCATTGTTGCTGGCCCGGGCGCGCGCCGGTGATGTGAATCCGCCCTCCCGGCGGTGGCTTGGCTGGGTTTCCACCTCCCTCCTCTTAATGGTCCTGATGGTCCCGACGGTATTGACGCAGCAGTGGATCCGGCTGGCCGCGAATGGGTCTGAGGCGGAGCAGATCCGGACCATTCGGCTCTTACGGCGCTTGGGGAATGAAGATCAAATTCTACGAGCCGCCTACGGAACCTTCAGCCGCGCGCTGGAGGATTTGGGCTGGGATCGACCCTGCGGTCCGGCCCAGGCCCAGGAGATTTATTTCCGGGTGACAGGCCGAGCCTTCAATTCCGTCCCGCCTCCGCTGAGTCGGGTGAGTGCGGCAGGCCGCAATCTGCGGAGTGAGTTTGAATGGGACACGGCCCTGGGCGGGGGGGCTGTGGCGGGGCAGGTCACGGGCTTGTCGCTTTTGTCGTCGCGCTTGGACGCCTCGGCGCAGCCGGCCGATGGCTGGGGCTATACCGAATGGACGTTGGAGTTTCGCAACGTTCATCCACGTCGGCAGCGGGAAGCCCGGGGGGTTCTGCAGTTGCCGCCGGGCGGGATCGTTTCCCGGGTTACCCTCTGGGTGAATGGGGAGGAACGGGAAGCGGCCTTTGCGGGACGCGGGGCGGCCCGAGCGGCGTATCAGCAGGTGGCGGTGGCCGAACGCCGCGATCCCATCCTCGTTACCTCAGCCGGCTCGGACCGAGTCTTGATGCAATGTTTCCCGATTCCAGCCGAAGGTGGGGTGATGAAGGTTCGGTTGGGCATCACCGCTCCGTTGCCCGTGATCACGGAGCAGACCCGAGCTTTTCTGTGGCCGCGACTGGTGGAGCGTAATTTTGCGGTCGCGGATGACTTTCGGCACCACGCCTGGCTCGAGTTGCTTTCCGGTCGAGCCGAACGGTCTGGGATCTGGCAACATGAGGCGGGCCGAGCTCAGGTTCTTCACGCTGCGATCCCGGAACGTTCAACCCACGAGGATCTGCGGAGTGTTCGTTTGCAAACGGGCGGTGCGCCGGGCGGCGCGTGGGCCGTCGATGACCGCGGCACACCGCCGGCTTGGGTACGGCAACGCTTGGAAACCTCCTTGGTGAAATCGACGGGGCGGCTGGCCCTGGTATTGGATGGCGGACGGGGTGCGTCGGTTTGGTTCAAATCCGTGCAACAGGCACTGGCGAAGGCCCACGGCCGGGGCGAGGTGGCGGTTTGGGTGAATCATGACGGCGTTCATTCGATTTTCCCCGGAGCGGAAACTGGTTTTTCCGAGGTGGCCCAGGCCTTGGGGCGATGGCGGGAACCTTTCACGGGTGGTCATTACCCAGGGCCAGCCTTGGAAGCGGCTCTGGAGTGGGCCGGCGCGGCAGCCGGTGGAACGGTGTTGTGGGTGCATGGTCCGCAAGCTTTGCCGAGTCATGATTTCTCGGTGGTACGGCAACGGCTCGAACGAAGCGGTGTGGGTCTGAACTTGGTCGATGTCGCGGCGGTGGAGGGTCCCAATCGTCTGGCCGAACTGTTGGATGGATCGCCGCGATTTGGTTTTCTCGCCCGGGTAGGTTCGTTGGAAGGCGATCTCGGACGGTTCTTGGATCGGTGCAGTGGTTTAATACCGGATTTTCGCTGGGTAGCCGAGCGAACCGAGTCAGCGCCCACGGGAAGCGTGACGGGTTCGCGACATCTGGTGCGCCTCTGGGCCGCGGGAGCGGTGGAGAAGTTGCGCGTGGATCGCCGCCGCGAGGAGGCCTTAGCGCTGGCCTCGCAATGGCAATTGGTCACTCCCGTCAGCGGCGCCGTCGTGCTGGAAACAAAAGAACAATTCGCACGACACGGCCTTACACCCGTGGATCCGCTGACCACGCCCATGGTGGTTCCGGAACCGGGAATCTGGGCGCTGCTCGCGGTCGGGTTGTTGACCTTGGGATGGCGGGGAAGGCGCTCGAAGGCCCACTAAACTTAGGTTGCCGCCACCGTTTGCATGAGGATTCTTTCAGGCAGGACCTTCGGAGTCGTCGCGACAATTGGGGTTGTCGGTATCGCCTTGTTCCTGTGGCACATCAATTCGCCGCGCATGGTTGCTCGTGCGGCTACGCCTGACGGCATCGAGATGCGCCTCATTCAACGGTGCAATTGGAGCGGTGAGCTATTCACGTCGATTTTTGTTTATCGGAAGCCAGTTGGATAACGACGATTAAAAATACCCACTGACGACAATTGGAATTCCCCAGCCGCCGGCTTGGGACCTGAGTGCGTCCTGCGTAGCCGGACGGCGGGCGTGTGCCCACCGGACCCATGGCTG
>Ga0163144_10008648_pt1 | contig 22018 bp, 10 predicted proteins | sample OliLak19BULKMAT1_FD_123175 | JGI IMG/M metagenome (GOLD analysis project Ga0163144, IMG submission 123175) | Freshwater microbial mat bacterial communities from Lake Vanda, McMurdo Dry Valleys, Antarctica - Oligotrophic Lake LV.19.BULKMAT1 | ecosystem: Environmental > Aquatic > Freshwater >... | reverse complement strand
GGTCGCGTGACGTTCAGCCAGCGGATCGTGAACCTCGAGAATTTTCATGCGCGGATCGCCGGAGGGAGACTCGACGCGCACGGCACCGCGACGCTCGAAGATCGCGGCCTCGCCTCGGTCGACATCGACGTGTCGACGCGTGACATCGCGCTCGCGCCGGTCGATGGCCTCGAGCTCGGCTTCGGCGGCGAGACGCGCATCCACTGGGAGCGCGGCGCGCGGCTGCCAGAGCTCACCGGCACGCTGCGCGTCTCGCGCCTGCTCTACACGCGTCCGGTGCACTTCTTTCAGACGCTCACCGAGTACTCGCGCCGCGGGCGCACCGAGGTCGAGCAGTACGATCCAGAGAACGATCACGTCGCCATCGATCTGCGCGTGGTCGCCGACGTGCCGCTCGTCGTCGCCAACAACCTGCTCGACGCGGAGCTGTCGATCGACGACTCCGAGCATCCGTTCCGCATCGTCGGCACGGATCAGCGCTTCGGCATCCTCGGCCGGCTGAAGATCGATCGCGGCGTCGCGCGCTTCCGCTCGGCGACGTTCGACGTGCAGCGCGGCAGCTTCATCAAGTTCAGCGACGAGGCGCGCATCGATCCCGAATTCGATCTCCGCGCGACGACGATAATTCGCCGCAGCGGCGACTTCAGCGTGCCGCAGTGGCGCATCACGCTGCACGCCTACGGGACGAGCGACTCGCTGCGACTCGAGACACAGAGCGAGCCCGATCTCTCGCAGGAAGACGTCGCGCTGCTGCTGACGATCGGCATGACACGCGCCGAAGCGCAGCAGCTGCAGACTGGCTCGCTCGGGCAGACGGCGGCGCTCGAAGCGCTCGCGACGGTGACCGGCGTCGACCGCGAGGTGCGCAACGCCGTCCCAGTGATCGACGACTTCCGCTTCTCGAGCAGCTACTCGCTGCGCACCAATCGCTCCGAGCCGCAGATCTCGATCGGCAAGCGCATCACCGAGCGGGTGCGCCTCTCCGCGACGACCGGGCTCGGCGAGGCGCGCGAGTTCCGCACCAGCGTCGAGTGGCGCCTCGACGATCAGTCGAGCGTGCAGGCCGGCTACGACAACCTGAACAACACGACCAACTCATCGCTCGGAAATCTCGGCGTCGACCTGCGCTGGCGGCTCGAGTTCGAATGAGCTGCAGCCGTCGGTCACTTGCCCAGCGTCTCGGCTACACGACGTGCGTGCTCGCGCTCGCGCTCCTCGCCGAGGCGATCGCGCCGAGCGACGCAGCGCTGCGCTCCGCTGCGCGCGCAGACGTTCCTCTCGAGCTGCGCGAGCTGCCGATCGTCGAAGTGGAGGTCGCTGGCGCGACTGCCGGGGTCGTCACAGCGCGCGAGATCGGCGTGCCGCTCGGCGCGCGGCTCACCCGCGCGATGTTGCGCGCGACTACCGAGCGCTTGCTCGCGTCGCAGCGCTACGCCGACGTGCAGCTCGACGTCGAGCGCGTCGGCGCCGGCGTGCGCTTGGTAGCGACGCTGGTGCCGCGCCTGCTGGTGCTGCGCGTGCAGGTGAGCGGCAACGAGGTGCTCGAGGACGACGAGCTGCTGCGCGCCGCGCAGGTGCACGAGGGCGTCGAGGTGCGGCCGGATCAGCTCGGTGAACTGGTGCGTCGCGTCGAGAGCGCCTATGCCGAGCGTGGCTACGCCGTCGCGCACGCGCTGGTGTCGCTGCGCGACACCGATGACCCGTCACGCAAGGTGCTGGTGCTCGAGGTGCGCGAGGGGCGTCCGGCGCGGCTACGTGCGGTGCGCTTCGCCGGCGAGACGCCGGAGGACGATGCGCGCGAGGTTGTGCTCGGCGAGCTCGGCCTCGAGCGCGGCGACGTCGTCGATCGGCGCGCGCTCGGTGACGGTCTGCGTGCGGCCCAAGCGGCGCTGCGTGAAGAGGGATGGCTCGAGGCGAGCCTCGGTCCGGTCGAGGTCTCCGATGATGCGCGCGGCGCGACGGTCGACATCCGCGCGCACATCGGGCCGCGCTACGAGATCGTGCTGCGCGGTCACGCGCCGATCACGCGCGACACGATCGCGTCAGCGCTTGGTCTTCGCACCGAGCGACTCACCGGATCCGTCGGTGAGCGCGGGCTGCGCGATCGCGTCGTCGATCTCTATCTTCGACACGGCTTTCTCGACGCGCGCGTCGAGGTGCGCCGAGAGAACGCGGCCCCCGGGCACGCGCGCTTGGTGATCGTCGTGACGCCGGGCGCGCAGCTCGACGTCGTCGGCATCGGCTTCCCGGGCGCGACGCATTTCGACACCGATTTTCTGCGCGATCAGGTCGTCAGCTACCTCGAAGAAGACGTCGACGGCTCGACGCTCGTCTATCCGGTGGACTCGGAGACCGCCGATGACCTCGGCGCGGGTGGACGCTCGGTGCTGCGGCCACGCGAGATCCCCGAGCCGCTGGTGGTCGAGCCGGCGCGCGTCTACTACGCGCCGACCTACACGGAGGCGATCCGGCACATCGAGGAGCTCTACGAAGCGGACGGCTTCCTCGGCGCGCGCGTCGGGCCGGAGCGCGTCGAGCGCCTCGCGAGCGGCGAGATCGCTGTCGTCGTACCGGTGGTCGAAGGGCCGCAGACGCGCCTGCACGCCGTCGCGGTGACGGGCAACACGATCCTCGGCGCGCGTGAGCTGCTCGCCGCAACGGAACTCGAGCGTGACGCGCCGTTCGGCTACCTCGCGCTCGAGGAAGCGCGAGTGAAGATGCTCGAGCTCTACCGCGAGCTCGGCTACCTCTACGCGCGCGTCGAGCCGGAACCGCGCTTCAGCGCTGATCGCACCCGCGTCGAGATCACGTTTCGCATCGTCGAGCGCTTCGCCGTGCGCGTCAGCGGCGTCGTGCTGCGCGGGCTCACGCGCACCAACGAGTCACTGGTGCGCGCGCGCCTGCGCTTGCACGAGGGCGACCTCTATCGGCCGAGCCTCGCGCGGCGCTCCGAAGAGCTCCTGCTCGAGCTCGGCGTGTTCAGCGGCGCGACGATCACGCTCGAGGACGAAGACCTGCCGGCACGGGAGAAGCGCATCGTCGTCACGCTGGCCGAGCAGCGCACCCAATATCTCGACACGTCGCTCGGCATCTCGACCGGTCAGGGCATCCGCGCAGCGCTCGAGTACGGCTATCGCAACCTCGGCGGCAGCGCAATCTCGACCTCACTACGGGTGCAGCTCGGCTACCAGTTTTTCCTCATCGATCCGGTGATCCAGGGCTACTTCGACGATCTCTCGCTCGCCGATCGGCTCGAGCGCCGCATCACGCTCGCGATCACGGCGCCCTACATCTGGGGCCTGCCCAACGTGCGCGGCTCGATCGAAGCCTCGCACATTCGCCACAACGAGCGGCAGTTCGGCTACGACAAGAACAGCGCGGTGTTGTCGCTCTCGTGGCGTCAATCACGCGCGCTCACCATGACGCTGAGCGGCGAGATCGAGAACAACAACCTCGGTCTGTTCGGCGGCAAGGCGCTCGCCGATCTGCGCGAGAACACCGCCACCGATCCACGCCTCTCGCGCTTGCTGCGCATCCCGAGCGGCGAGTCGACGCTGGTCTCTACGCGCGCGACGACGTCGATCGACTTCCGCGACAATCCGTTCACGCCGACGCGCGGCTTGTTCTCGACGCTGACCGCCGAATACGCGCGTACGATCCGCACCGAACAGCTCGCTAGCGGCGATCAATTCTTCTCCAACTTCGTGAAGCTGAGCTTCAGCGCGAGCGGGTACATCCCGATCGCCGACAAGCTCGTGCTCGCGCTCCAGTTCCGCATCGGCCGCGTCTTCGCCTTCGATCCGCAGTCGGAGACTTACCCGAATCGCCAGTATTTCCTCGGTGGCGTCGACTCGATGCGTGGCTATCTGCAAGACGCGCTGATCCCGCAGGAGTTCGCGACGGCGCTGCAGCAAGACGCGAGCGGGCGCGCCTCACCGAGCGCGATCTTCCGCGGTGGCGACGCGTATGTGCTCGCGCGCGCGGAGCTGCGCTTCCCGATCTTCGGCGCGCTCGGCGGCGGCGTGTTCATCGACGCGGGCAACGTCTGGGCGGATGCGAGGAACCTGAACGTCTTCGAGCTGCGCCCGACCGCCGGGCTCGGACTGCGCCTAGCGACGCCAGTCGGGCCGCTCGCGTTCGACTACGGCTTCGTGTTGCTGCGCCGCACCGTCCCGGTCTCGTCGTGTGGCGAACCGTCGTCGACCATGGTGCGTGAGTGCGCGTCGAACGTGCCGTTCGAGCCGCTCGGCGCGTTTCACTTCTCGATCGGCCTGTTCTGAGCCGTGGCGCGCGATGGCGAGCATGGTCGGCAGAACGCCACAGTCGCTGCGCACACCGTGCGCGGCGTCGCACTCGTTTGACCTGACGACCCATATCGACGTTGACAGCGTTCGTGGTCGTCACCACAGTCAAACAGCGATGACGAAGCCCAAGCGAAAGTCGGAGCGACTCGCGGATCGCGCGAGAGAGATCTTGCAAGGCCTCCTCGACGCCGGCGACGAGCTCGCCGCGGGCCTGTTCGGTCCTCCGCCAAAGCAGCCAGTGATGATCCCACTGCGCCGCCGCCCGCGCCGCTGATCGCTAGCGACGGATGACTAGCGAGGCGATGCCTCGCGCGATGGTGTCGCGCTCTGCCATCGCGAAGCCCTCGCGCTCCCAGACGATTCGGCCCTCGCGGTTCACCCACACGCTGAACGGCGCGGCGCGGCGCGGGTTCATCTGCGACGAGACGCGGGTATCGAGATCGCTGAGCACCGGGAAGCGGACGCCGAGACGTCGCGCCGCAGGGCCCGCCTGCGTGATGGTCGAGGTGTCGTCCATGCTGACGGCGACGACCTGCAGGCCCGCCGCGCGATGGCGCTCGAACAGCGACTGATAGAACGGCATCTCCTGCCGGCACGGTGCGCACCAGGTCGCCCAGAAGAGCACGACGATCGGATTGCGGCCGAGGTGCTCGTCGATGCGGAAGCGCCCACGCGTCGGGCCGCCGACGACCGCAGGCAGCACAAACGACGGAGGCCGCGCACCGACGCGCGCAGCCGTGCGCGCAGGGACGAGCGCCGCGAGCGAGAGCAGCGCCAAGACGAGCGCGGTGGTGGCGAAGGAGAGCTGCTTCATGTCGGTCCTCGGACGTGGGGTCGTGCCGCGCTATTCGCGCGACGCTCGGGTCACCGCAGCTGCGCGGCGCCGTAGGCGCGTGTGCCGATCAAATCCGTAGCACGAGCTGAGCGAGAAACCCTTCGAAAGCCTGCACGTCGCGGCAGACACCACCGGAGCAGATGCGGCCACCCGGCGTGGAGCCGGCGAAGAGGCTGACGAAGTTGTCGGTGGTGAAGTTCCACCTCACCTCGACGGCGGGATAGAGCGCGCCGCCGAGCACGTTGTAAGAGCGTGCCGCGCGCGCGTCGAACACGAACGCCTTCTCGTCGTTCCAGCGCACGCTCGGCGAGATCGAGAGCTTCACGCCGTACGACCAGGTGAGCGCGACGCCGCCCTGGATGTAGTTCACGTATTCGAAGCCGCGCAGCTCGCGATCGAAGCGGTGATCGACGCGCACTTCGACGCTGTGCTTGCCCGCGGCGATGGCGACGTCGATCTCGCCGTGCACGACCTGGCGATCGAGGTCGCCTTGGCCGATCAAAGCGCCGACCGGATCGTGGAGCAACGTCTCACGGCGGAAGCCGAGCAGCGTCTCGAGGCTCCAGCCGATGTTGGACTCTTGCTCTTCGTCCTCTTCATCGCCGCCCTCGGCGCGCCGGGCCGCGGCCTCCTCGCTGGCGAAGTCGGTGCCCGCGCTGGTGTCGCTGCGGCGCCGCAGTCCAAGCCAGCCGTGGGTGACGAACACGCCGTCCCACGGGTCGCGGTTCTCGTCGTCGAGGCCGTAGACCAGCGCGTTGACCGAGAAGCTCCAAGGCCCTGGCAAGAAGGCGTAGTCGAACTTCACGCTGCCGCCGCGTCGATTGCCAACGCCGCGGAGGCGCTGCAGGCCATCGAGCTCCATGGTCGGCAGGCTCGAGTAGATGCGCCACGCCTCGAGCGCCGCCGTCGAGGTCGCGACCAGGTAGTTGCGATAGTCGACCCACTCGGCGAGCAGCGTCACGCGCTCGAGCTGCAGCTGCGCCGAGCCGTACACCGCGCGGCCGTACTCATGCTCTTGCCCGCGAAAATCCGTCGAGCTGCGGCGCAGCGCGTTCGCCTCGACGTAGAGCGCGAGCTGACCATCGGCGAGCGCGGGCGCGCCGGCGTGCCAGCCGACGACGTCGACGCTGCGATCGTTCTCGACGGCGCCGGGCGCGTCCTCGAACCAGATGCGCGTCGCGTGAAAGCCGATCTCGACGTCTTGAAACGCGCCGAGGCGCAGGCCCAGCTCTGCACCGAGCACGACGTCGGTCGGCTCGGCGATGAACGCCAGGTTGGTCGGGTCGAGGTTCTGCGGATTCGCGACACCGCCGACGACCCGCGCGTAGAGCTTCTCGCCCTCGTAGGCGATGCGGCCGCCGCGCAGCGCGTTGTCGACGCCGAGCAGATCGAACTTGCGGAACGAGAGCGCGATGCCGCGGCCGAGGACCGCATAATGATCGCCGGCGACGATGCTCCACTCGTCGACGTCCCAGCGCAGCGCGATGCGCTCGAGCCGGTAATTGTTCGACAGGTAGCAGAGATCGGCATCGTCGACGCCGCAGGCCTGCGTGAGCGACGCGCCGTCGTTGAAGAAGATCGGCTGAAAGCCGTCGAGGCGCACCTCGAGCCGCACCGACTCTGCCGTGAGCGCGAGGTCGAAGCGCTGCTCGAACGAGAGGAAGTCGTCGTCGTAGTGCTTGTCGGTGCTCGGTACGCCGAGGTAGTTCTGACCGCGGTAGCGCACGCTGGTGGTGCTCGTCATCGAGAACGTCGTGTCCCCGATGAGCGGCAGGTGGAACGAGAGCGCGCCGTCGCCTTCTTCTTCTTCCGGAGGCTCTGCGGCGGCCGCAGCTGCGGAGTCCGGCGCGTCGCTTCGGACCTCGCTCGGCGCCGCGGTGGACGTCTCCTCAACAGCCTCTTGCGCGCTCACGGAGGACGGAACGACCGCGGCCGCGAGGAGCGTGAGCCCCATCGCGGCCGTGCGCCAAAGCGCGGTCATCGAGCGCAGCCCGCGGATCAAGGCGCGGCGAGCAGCTCGTCGAGCTTCGTGCGAAGCGACGAGAGCATCGACGAGGCGCCGTACTCTCGGTACACGATGGTGCCGGTGTCGTCGATGATCAGCGTCGCGGGCAGCGCGCCCATCGGGAAGTACACCTGCGTCAGCTGCGTGGGATCGTTGAGCTCGACGTTGGTCAGACTGTAGTTGTCGACCCACGCCTGGCAGTACTCGTTCGACGCGGCGTTGTAGTCCGCGTCCTGAAACATGACCTGGATGATGCGGACGCCCTGCGGCTCATACTCGGCCTGCAGCGCGGGCAGCATGGCCGACTCGTACTGGCAGGGGACACACCAGCCGGCCGCGATGCCGAGCACGGTGAAGCGGGTCGGCGAGCAGAAGTCGTCGCTGTAGATCGAATACGGCGTGCCATCGCACTTTCCGAGCGTGAGCGGCCGCAGCTTGCGCCCGACCTGCGTGCCGAACGGCTCGACCGGGACGTTCGCCTGGCAGCTCAGGCCTGCGCCGGCATCGACGTCGATCGCGCCGAGATCAAGCGTCACGCCAGCGTCCGTGTCTGCCGGCGCCGGATCTGTCTCCTTGCAGCCAGCAAGCGCAGCGCACGCGACGAGACCAGCGAGCATGAGTACGGGAGCGAAAGCGGACTTCGACATGACTACCTCGGGACGGTGTTGCGGGCCGTGCGGCTCGCGGAGTGGAGTGGGCGCAGTGTCGCACGTTTCTAGGGGCATGCGCGGGGGCATGCGCGCGGCATGCGGGATCGGAGAACGTTCAGGGAGCCGGCGCACAGACGCTGCGCGTGCCGACCACGGTACACGCGTAGCCCGTGGGGCAGCCCGCGGTGTCGCAGTTGGTGATCGGGTAGCAGATGCCGTTGGTGAAAGTGTGCGCGTCACCGCTGCTCAGCGGGAATGTGCGAAAGCAGAAGTATCCGTCATCTTCGCGACAATCACTGTCTTGCACACAGCCGTCGAAACACGCGCCGAGGTCGCCATCGGCCTGAGTGTTGATTGCGGGGAAGCAGACCGCATCGCCGGTGCAGGTGCCGCTCGGCAGCGTGTCGCCCGCGAACAGATCGCTCGAGTTGTAGCCAGGCGGCAGCTGGCAATAGCCGAGGCAATAACCGCCGTTGTTGCCGGTCGGCGCGCCGGTGTTGGACTCTTCTCTGCTGCAGATCCCGGTGCGACAGCCGGCGTTGTCCGCGCAGGGTTCGCCATAGCTGCCGCCGGATGTCGGCACCGTGCCTGTCGGGACGCAGCGCGCGGATAGTGTGTTGCACTCGGCGCCCTCGCCGCAGTTGGCGTCTTGCGTGCAAAGGCCGATGCAGCGGCCACCGCTCGGCGGGAAATCACCCTCGCAGGTGTAGCCGCCGCGGCCACAGTCGATGCCATTGAGGCAGCGCTGCTCACACAAGAACGACTCGCCATCGGGCTGCTGCAGGCAGTGGTGATAGGTGATGCCGTCGTCGCACTGCGTGCGATCGACACACGGCGCCGTGCACGTTCCGCCGGGGTAACCCGTGCTCGCGCGGCGGCAGACTGCGCCGACGCCAGGGCACTGCGCGTCCGTGACGCATGGCCCAAATAGATAGCTCCGCGGCGGTCCGAGATCGGGCACGCCGAGATCGGGAGAGCCGGCGTCGGGCGTGACTGGCGCGTCGTCATCGCCGCATGCGGTGAGCGCGACGAGCGTGAGAGAGAGCGAGAAGCAGTAGAGGAAGGAAGCGCGCATCAGCAGCGCTCGATGGTTCTGCGGGACAGCGCAGATGTCAAACCGCTCGCCGCCTGGTGCGCGACTCGCACTTTCGGGCATGATGGGGCGCTGGCGCGCCGGCGCGTGCCCCCGGGATGCCATGACGCTTCGCTCACTTCTCTCGACTTCCACGTCCGTGAACTTCGGCAAGTTGTGCGCGCTCAGCGCGGCAGTCTGTCTGTGCGCGCTGCCCGCGTGCGGCGACGACGACGCTGGCCCGATCGTCTCGCCGGACGCCGGCATGGCGGATCTCGGCCCACCGGATCTCGGCACGCCGGACCTCGGCCCGATGTACGCGCCCGGCACGACCTGCGACGATCCGCACGTGCTCGCCGGCACCACCACGGGCGAGGTGTCGCTCTCCTTCGACACGACGGACGAGCGGCCGGGTATGCGCGACATCGGCTTCGAATGCGGCAACGCCGAGGCGGAGCGCTGGGCGCCGCAGCACGTCGTCGAATACGCGGTACCGGGCACCGGACTGCAGCGCGTCGAGTTCTCCACGGTGAACCCCGGGACGGGGCGCCGCGTCGACACGGTGGTGCAGGTGCGTGCGACCTGCGATCGCGTTCCGTCGCCGTTTTTCTCGTGCTTCGACAACGCCTCGAGCAGCGAGCTGCGCAGCATCGGTGCGACCAGCGCGACGGGCGGCAGCACGATCTACTTCATCGTGACCACCGTCGAAGACACGATGGCGACCGGCTGGAGCGATCGCGGCCCGATCGAGCTGACGGTGAGCGCGCGCAGCATGAGTGCGCCGACGATCACCGCCGGCTCGGTCTACGCGATCGGCAGCCGCGTCGAATTCAACGCGACCGGCGGCGATGCCGACGGCGATGCGGTCGGCATGCGCGCGCAGTTCCTCGACGCGACCGGCGAGCCCGTCGATCTCGACGCCAACGGCACCGTCGACGAGAACGACGTGCCGAAGCGCCGGTTTGCGACGTCACCGAGCAGCATGATGACGTTCAGCGGCACGGCCGAGTTCGAGGGACTCACCGGCTTCATCGGGCGCGCGCCAGTCCGCGCGACGCAGGTCGATCTCAGCATCTACGACAGCGCGGCGGCGCAGAGCAGCGCGCTACGGCTGCCGCTGGTCGCGCTGACGGAAGGAGGCACCGGAGCGACCTGTGACGACACCGTGCGCTGCCGTCGCCCGCTCGTCTGCGACGCCGCTCTTTGCGCACCGACGCCGGAGTACGTCGCGCTCTGCGCAGCGGCGACGCCGGTCGCCATCGCGATCCCGACCGACATGGCGACGACCGCCACGGTCTCCGGGAGCGCCGGCGCTGCGGCCGATCGCTTCGCGCCATTCACGTGCACGAACAGCGACGGAACGCGCCTCGCGGTGACCGGCGGCGAGGTTCTCTACAGCGTCACGCTACCAGCCGGCACCTACGATCTCACCGCGCGCACGGACGTCACCGGCACGGCGTCCACCGACGACACGATCGTCTATCTCCGCCGCGACTGCGCCGACCCTGGAGGCGAGCTCGCGTGCAACGACGACCTGTCTGCGGGCGGCATGGATCTGCGCTCACGCGTCGACGTGCGCGATCTCGCGGCGGGCACGTATCACATCTTCGTCGAGCCTTTCCGTGGGGGGACGACGGTGGTGTTCAGCCTCGAGGTGCGCCTGCGACCGGTTCTCGCGACGGGCGCGACGTGCGATCCGGAACAGCTGCTGAATCGATGCGCCGCGGGTGCGTGTCTGGCCGGCGCGACGCCGACCTGTCCGTGATCGCGGAGCAGACGGCGTGATCGTCCAACCGATGACGCGCGCGCTCACGGCGTGCGCCGCGGCCGCGCTGCTCGGCGTGCTCGTCGGCGCGTGCGGCGCGAAGAGCGGGCTGCGCGTCGAGCCGCGCGACGCGTCCGTAGTCGACGGCGGCGCGCGCGACGCAGCGTTCGACGAGGGCTTCGGCGATCTGGGCGCTCTACGCGACGCCGGTATGCTGGACGAGGGCACGGTCGTGCGCGACGCAGGCTGTCGCGGCGACGAAGAGTGCGCGGATCTCATCGCGTGCACGCGGACGCGCTGCAGCGCGCGTGGCCTATGTGAGGTCGCGCCCGATGCGACCGCGTGCGACGACGGTGTGTTCTGCACCGGCGTCGAGCGCTGCGATCTCGTCGCCGGCTGCGCAGCCACCGGTCCACCGTCGTGCGCCGACGCGATTGACTGCAGCGTCGACGCTTGCGACGCCGTGGCCGATGGCTGCACGCACACGCCCGACGACACGCGCTGCCCGCTCAGCCATCGCTGCGATCTGGTGCGCGGCTGCGTCGCGCGCGTGCTCGCGATCGACGTCTCTGGCGGGCTGTTCGACGTCGAGGTTCCCTCGGCGGAGATTCGCTCGCTCGGCACGACCGACACCGTGCTCGCGGATATCGCGCTCGCGCCCGACGGCACTTTCTATGGCGCGAACTTCGACGAACTGCTGCGCGTCGACTCGGTGACCGGCGTGACCACGCCAGTGACGACGATCATCACCGGCGACTTCAACGCCGTCGACTTCGCGCCCGATGGGCAGCTCTATGGCGCGGGCCGCGATCAGGTCGTGCGCATCGACGTCGTCACCGGCGACGTCGAGTTCATCGCGGTGCTGCCCGCGGGCTACACCTCGAGCGGCGATCTCGCGTTCTTGCCCGACGGGCGCATGTTGCTCACCGCGACGCGCACCGGCGGCGAGACGAGCCCCGACGAGCTCTTCGAGGTGCGCCTCGATGGCCGCGCACCGCGCCGGATCGGCACGATGGGCAGCCCGTGCGTGTGGGGGCTCGCCGCGTTCGGCACGACGATCTACGGCCTCACCTGTCGCGGCGAAGTGCTGCTCGTCGACCCGGCGACCGGCGGCTCGCGCGTACTCGCCCGGGCGAGCGCGCGATTTGGCGGCGCGGCAGCGCGATAGTGCCGAAAGTGCGACCAGCGGAGGCGACGATCCGTTGCCCAAAGCCGGATTGGACCGGTTCGTCGTCATCGAGCGTCGCAGTCTGCGCAAAGCACGCAGCGAACGACAGTGCCATCCATCAAAGCCACCCTCGATCGCCGGCAAGGCAACGATATCGACGGGCGTCGTGAACTCGCTGCGCAGCGAGAGGCAATACACGATCGTCGCAGCCAGCCCTGCGTAAACAGAGGTGGCGCCTCGCAGATAGCTCACACCGCCGCCGCCGACCGCGCAGGAGGGTGGTTATGACCCCTCGACTTGCGACGACCCATCCGGCGGAGCAGGCGAGACACTCGACGCGCCGGGCGTGGGCCCGTCCGGCGCGCCCAGCACATCGGCCGGCGTCTAACGCGCGTTGGCGGCGCGCGTCAAGCACGCTGCAGCCGCGCCGACCGGGTCGGATCTGTGACGGCATCCGTGCGTATACTCGCCGCCGTGCGCCCTTTCGACGTCGTCGCGGATCGCTTCGAGCTCGAGCGCAAAGCGGGCGCCGGCGGCATGGGGACGGTGTTCGCGGCGCGCGATCGGCTGACCGGCGCGCGCGTCGCGCTGAAGGTGCTGCACGCGCTCGACGCGACGGATCTCGAGCGCTTCGCCCGCGAGGCGGAGCTGCTCGCGTCGCTGCAACATCCGGGCATCGTCGCGTACGTCGCGCATGGGGCGACGCCGGCGGGCGTGCCGTGGCTGGCGATGGAGTGGCTCGACGGCGAGGATCTCGCGGCGCGGCTGGCGCGCGGCACGCTCTCGGTCGGTGACGCGGTCGCTTGTGTCGCGAGCGCAGCTGCGGCGCTCTCGGCTGCGCACCGACGCGGCGTCGTTCATCGCGACGTGAAGGCGGCGAATCTGTTCCTCGTCGATGGCGACGTCAGGCGGGTCAAGGTCGTCGACTTCGGCATCGCGCGGCTGGCGCGTGGCGCGCGCGGGCTGACGCGCACTGGGATAGTCGTCGGCACACCGCACTCGATGGCGCCGGAGCAAGCGCGTGGCGAGCGCACGCTCGACGCGCGCGTCGACGTGTGGGCGCTCGGCTGCGTGCTGTTCGAGACGCTCATCGGAAGGCCGCCGTTCGATAGCGAGAGCGCGATCGGCGTGCTCGCGAAGATCTTGCTCGACGAGCCGCCGGACGTCTGTGCGCTGCGCAACGAAGTGCCCGAAGCGCTCGGATCACTGATCGAGCAGATGCTCACGAAAGATCCGGCGCTGCGCCCCGACGATGGCGCCGACGTCGCGCGCGCGCTCGAGGCGCTTGGTACGGAGACGACGACGCGCGCGAGCGTGACTCCACTGCGTGGCGCGCTCGGCACCGACGAGCAGCGGCTGCTCTGCGTGGTGTTGGTCGGCGGCCTCGATGGCGCGCCGCACAGCGGGCTCGACGGCGCGATCGACGGCGCTACTGCGGCGACGATTCGCGCAGATCGGGGACCTGCGCTCTCTGCGCCGGTGAACTCTGCGGCGGTGAACTCTGCGGCGATGAGCGCCGATGCGACGCTGCCCGGTAGCAGCGCAACGTCGAGGGAGACCGGGCTCGATGTGCCGGCGCTCTCGGCGGCGCTGCGCGAGACGGTGACGGCGTACGGCGGCCGGGTGGAGCTGCTCGGCGGCGGCGCGCTGGTCGCGACGATGGGCGGAACCGGCACGCCGATCGACCACGCGATGCGGGCTGCCCGCTGCGCGCTCGCGATGCACGCGCTCGCGCCCGCGCTGCCACTCGCCGTCGTCGCGGGGCGTGGCGTCGCCGATGCGCGGCTGCCGGTCGGCGAGATCGTCGAGCGCGGCGTCGTGGGCCTCGCCGCCGGAGCGCGCGCCGCAACGGACGCGCGGGTCCGCGCAGATGCGCTGGTGTCGGGTCTGCTGAGCGGACGCTTCGAGCTCGGCCGAGACGCGGGCGGCGCCTTCGTGCGCGGTGAGCTCGATGAGCCGGATACCCGCCGCACCTTGCTCGGCCGAGCGGTGCCGTTCGTCGGCCGCGAGCGCGACTTGGCGACGCTCGAGGCGACGTACGACGAGTGCGCGGAGGAGCCAGTCGCGCGCGTCGTGCTGATCACCGCGGCTGCCGGCGCGGGCAAGTCACGCCTCGTCGCAGAGCTGACCAGCCGGCTGAGCGCGCGCACGCCCGCGCCCTTGGTGCTGCGCGGGCGCGGCGATGCGATGACGACGGGTGCGCCGTTCGCGCCGCTCGCTCGTGCGGTGCGCCGCGCAGCGGACATCGCCGATGGCGAGCCGCTCACGGTGCGTCGCGAGAAGCTGCGCGCACGGGTGGCGCGCGCGTTCGGGCCGTCACGCTCTGCGCGCGACGTCGTGCAGACGGCGGCGCTGCTCGGCGAGCTGGCGCGCGTGCCGTTCCTCGACGAAGACGCGAGCGATGTGCTGCGCGCGGCGCGGCGCGATCCGGTGCTGATGGCCGACGCGATGCGCGGCGCACTGCAGAGCGTGTTCGCAGCGGAGCTGACGCGCGCGCCGCTGGTGCTGGTGATCGACGATCTGCAGTGGGGCGATCTGCCGACGGTGCGCGCGCTCGACGACGCGCTGCGCGTGCTCGAGCGCACGCCGCTGCTGGTGATCGCCGTGGCGCGCCCCGAGGTCGACGCGCTCTTCCCCGCGCTGTGGGCCGATCGCGAGCTGGTGCGGCTGCCGCTCGGCAAGCTCACGCGCCGCGCCGCAGAGAAGCTCGCGCGCGAGGCGCTCGGCGCGGCGCTGAGCGACGCGGCGCTGACGCGCCTGGTCGAGCGCGCGGATGGCAACGCCTTCTTCCTCGAGGAGCTGCTGCGCGCCGAGGGCGCCACACGCGCGCACGACGAGGTCGAGACGTCGAGCGGCCCTGCGATGCGCAGCGATGCGGCCGACGCGACGCTGCCGGACAGCGTGCTCGGCATGGTGCAAGCGCGGCTCGATGCGCTCGACGACGACGCGCGTCGTGCGCTGCGTGCGGCGAGCATCTTCGGCGAGGTGTTCTGGCGCGGTGGCGTCGCGCGGCTGCTCGGGCTGCACGCAGATGCGCAGCGGCTCGCAGCGTCGCTCGATGCGCTCGCGGCGCGTGAGCTCGTGGCGCGCCGGCCTGCGAGCGCGCTTCCAGACGAAGAGGAGCTGGTGTTTCGCGGGGCGCTGGTGCGCGAAGCGGCGTACGCCTCGCTCACCGACGACGATCGCGTGCTCGGCCATCGACTCGCGGGTGAGTATCTCGAGGCCCGCTTTCACGAGGCCGGAACTGCGCCCGACGTCAGCGCGCTGGTCACGCACTTCGAGCGCGGCGGGCTCGCCCTGCGCGCGCTCCCGTGGCTGACGCGCGCCGCACAAGAGGCGCTCGAAGGCGACGACCTAGAGCGCGCTATCGCGCTCGCCGAGCGCGGCCTCGCGACGCTCACCGTCGCGCGCGATGCGAACCACGACGCGGCCGCTGACGCTGCGCTGCACGGCGCGCTGCTGCAGGTGAGCGCGGAGGCGCACCGCTGGCAGGGCGACTACGCGTCCGCACGGCGACTCGGCGAAGAGGCTGCCGCGCTCCTTCGACCGGGAAGCGCCGCGTGGTTCGCGGCCACGGGCGGCGCGCTCGTCGCGTGTTTGCAGACTGGCGACCATGCGTCGGTCGAGCGTCTCGCGGGCGACGCGAGCGCGGCCGACGCCGACGATGATGCGCGAGGCGCGCAGCTCGTGTGTCTCTCCCGCGCGGCGCTTCAATTCCTTGGTCTGCGTCGGCTCGACGTGGCCGCCCAGCTCGCCGCGCGCGTCGACGCGCTCGCTCGTGAAGACGCGCCGAGCGCGCCGCGGACGCGCGCCTTCGTCGCGCTCGTGCATGCGTCGCGGGCGCTCTTCGACGGCGATCCGGGCACTTTCCTCGCGCAAACGGCGCGCGCGATCGACGACTTCGATCGCGCCGGTGATCTGCGCAACGCGTGCAATCAGCGCGTGCGCTACGCGTTCAACGCAGCCGAGAGCGGCGACCCAGAGACGGCGGAGTCGACGCTGCGCATCGCGCTCTCGGTCGCCGAGCAGCTCGGGCTGCGCCTCGTCGCGGCCTACGCGTCGCAGAACCTCGGCCACGTGCTCACGCTGCTCGGCCGCTTCGACGAAGCACGGAGCGCGCTCGAGGCCGCCATCGCGCGCGCCGGTGATCATCCGGGTGTGGTCGGCGGCGCCCGCATCTACTTGGCGGAGCTCGCGCTGGCCGTCGGTGACGCGGCGCTCGCCACGCGCGAGGCGGAGCGCGCGGCCGCGTTGCTCGGCGCGGGCACGCCGCTCGAGGCGATCGCGCACAGCGTGCTCGCGCGCGCGCGGCTCATGGGCGGAGACGCCTCGGGCGCGTACGCGCTCGCCGCGAGAGCGCGCGAGGTGGCACGCGCGGGCGCGATGGAGGAGGGAGAGACGCTGGTGCTGCTGACGCTCGCAGAGGCGGCGTTCGCGGCGGGCGACCTCGACGCGGCGCGCAGCGCCGTGCGCGAGAGCGCAGCGCACGTCACCGGCAAGGCCACGCGCTTCGGCGATCCTGCGCAGCGCGCACGTTTTCTCGAGCGCGTCCCCGAGCACGTTCGGCTGCGCGCGCTTGCGGCGCTTCTCGGCGCGGGCTGACGACCTACGGATTGGGCTCGCCGCGCAGCGCGCGCAGCAGCGCGTCGCCCGCGGTGTTCGCTGCTGCAGCGGGCGGCAGCCAGACGTCGATGAGCCCTTCGGCAATCGCAGCGCGCAGGCTCGGCTCGCGACCGACGACGACGTCCGCGACCTCGTCGTCCTCGTTGAAGACGAAGCGCACATTGCTCGCTCGCGCGCGCGCGAGCGCGTTGAGCAGCCCTACCGTGATCTCCAGATTGCCAGTGTCTCCATACGGATCGAGCTCGGCCTCGAAGCGCTCGCCGCGCGACCACGCGATGAGCAGATAGCGCTGGTCACCGCCCGTCGCAGCGCTCGGATCGGGCGCGTCGAAGACGACGTCGTCGAGGATCGGCGTCGCGAGCGCGGCGAGCTCGCGCACGAGCCAGTCGACCTCGACCTCTTCCACGATGACCTTCGCTGCGCGCCCGCTCTGCGCGAGCAGCTCGACCGCCGTCGACGCAACCGGTCCGGCTGGCTTCGGCGTGCCCAACAGCCCGAGCGCGCGCAGGCGCGAGAACACCGCGGGATCGACGGCGACGACCGCGGTGTCATCGCTCGCCCCGCCAGCTGGCGACGACGCCGTCGACGCGCTGCAGATCCCCGCAGGCGGCGACCACGTCTGACAGTCGCGCTCGAAGGTCTCGCGCGCGCGCCGATCGCGCTGTGCGTGCATCGCCATCGCGAGCGCATGGCGCGCTGCGTCGTCGTGCTCGGCGGCGTGCAGGCCCAGCAGCACCGCCGCGGCGCGCGGATCATCGACCGCGCCGAGGATCATCGCGGGGGCGCGCGGATAGAGGAACGGCCGCACCACTGGACCCTCTGCGGCGAGCGCAGCCACCGCCGCTGCGAGCTTCTCGACGTCGACTTGCGGCGGCATCTCTCCGCGCTCGAAGTCCGCGCCGTCGCCCCAGCGTGCCTGCCAGCCCGCCCACTCGACGTACGCCTCGGGCGGGACCGTCCGCTCGCGAAAGAGCGCTTCGAGCGCGGGACCGTCGCACTGCGCCGCGAGCGACCACACCGCGCGCAGCTCGCGGGCAGGACGCGCGGTGCGCAGCATCTGTGCAGCCCACGCGCAGAGCGCCGGATGCTCGCAGCCCTGCATCACCGCGACGTAGTCATGGCTCGTCGCCGCCGACTCCGGCCCTGCAGCGGCCGCCGTCAACCACCGCTCGGCCATCACGCGATCGCCGCGACAGAGCGCATCGGCCACATGACCAATCGGCGGATGTGCCACCGTCCAGCCCTCGCGAAACGCCTGCGCACCCGCCGGCAGCGCCGCGTCAAAGCGCGCTGGCCGCGCCTCGGCGCTGCGCCGCACGAGCGCGTAGTGAATCGGCCCGTCGACGCGCGCGGCTTCCTCCCGCGTCGCGCCGATCGGCTGCGCGGCGCGCGTCGCGGTGTCGCCCGCTTCTTCTTCACGCAACACCGCAGCGATTCCGCCGGCGACACAGCAGCACGAGACCAGCGCGAGCAGCGCACCAAGCGCGAGCTTGCTGCCCTTCCCGCCGGCTGCGGTTCCACCGGCGCTCATGCGCGCGGCGATGCGAGGACGAATGGAGTCATGGCGCGCAAGCGTTGCGAAGCTGCGCGAGCAACGCAAGCACGCGTCGACATACGGCGGGAATGTAGCGCAGCACACCGCCGCGCGCGTACGATCGCACGGCGCATGGCCTTCGACGAAGACGCTCTGAACGCGACGCTGCAGCGAGTCGCGCCTATCGCCGACACCATCGAGCAGAATCCGCGCGCGACGATCGAGCCGCGCCTCTCGACCGCCGACGACAACGAGAAGCACGCGATGGGCGTGCTCGCGCGGGTCTCGATGGGCGGCGGTGGCGGGCTCGAGCTCGGCCGCACGCTCGGGCAAGGCGGGATGGGCGTCGTGCATCTCGCGACGCAGGTCGCGCTTGGTCGCATGGTCGCGGTGAAGTCGCTCAAGCGCGACGCGCGCGATCAGCGCTCGACGCTGAAGCTGCTGCGCGAGGCGTGGATCACCGGCGCGCTCGAGCACCCGAACGTCGTGCCGGTCTACGATCTCGGCGTCGATGCGCAGGGCGGTCCGCGCCTCGTGCTCAAGCGCATCGAGGGCGTCGAGTGGGCGGCGCTCATCGCCGACGAGAAGGCCGTCGCCAAGCGCTTCGGCGGTCGCGCGCTGCTCGAGTGGAATCTGTCGATCTTCGAGCACGTCGCGCAGGCCGTTCACTTCGCCCACAGCCGCGGCATCGTGCATCGCGATCTCAAGCCGGAGAACGTGATGATCGGCGCGTTCGGCGAGGTCTACGTGCTCGACTGGGGCATCGCCGTCGCGCTGCACGACGACGGCAGCGGGCGCTTGCCGCTCGCGTCCGAGGCGCGCGAGATGGCCGGCACTCCCGCGTACATGGCGCCCGAGATGTTGGGCGGCCCCGTGCCACGCATCGGCGTGCGCACCGACGTCTATCTGCTCGGCGGCCTGCTCTACGAGATCCTCTGCCACCGCCCGCCGCACGAGGGTGAATCGCTGATGGCGTTGGTGCGCTCGATCGCGCGCTCGGAGCCGTCGTTCCCAGACCTCGCGCCGGCGGAGCTCGTGCGCATCTGCCAGCGCGCGCTCGATGGCGATCCCGACGCGCGCTTCGAGAGCGCCGAGCAGCTGCGCCTCGCGGTGCAGGGCTATCTGCAACATCGCGGCTCGCTGCAGCTCGCCAGCGAGGCGACGCAGCGCCTCGACGAGCTGCGCAACGAGCTCGCGCGTCCCGCAGAGCTGCTCGATCGCGACGCGCTCTACAACTCGTTCGGCGCGGCGCGCTTCGGCTTTCAGCAGGCGCTGCGCGCGTGGCGCGAAAACGAGACGGCGAGCACCGGCCTCCGCGAAGCGACGCTCGCGATGATCGAGCACGAGATCAGCGCCGACGATCCGCGCGCGGCAGCGGCGCTCCTCGCCGAGCTGCAGCGCCCGCCGCCGGAGCTGGTGGAGCGTGTCGCAGCGCTGAAGAAGCAGCACGACGTCGAGCGAGCGCGGCTCGCCCAAGCTGCGCAAGAGTTCTCGCCCGAGGTCGGGCGCCGCACCCGCTCGTTTCTCGCGCTGATCCTCGGCGTGCTGTGGTCTGCGTCGCCGATGGTGCAGCACCTGCTCGACGTGAAGCTGACGATCGAACGGTGGATCGTCTGGTCGCTCGTCTTCATCGGCGTGCTCAGCGTCGTCGGCTTCTGGGCGCGCGACACGATGAGGAAGACGGCGTTCAACCGCGCCATGGGTCGCGCGGTGATCTTGGTGTTCGTCGCGCAGCTGACGCTCGCGTGCGGCGCGCTGCTCGCAGGGCTCGATCCAACGCAGTTCCGTACGCTGATGATGTTCCTCTGGTTCTGCGCTGCGGCGATGCTCGCGGTCACGCTCGAGCGGCGCATGGCGCCAGCGGCCGCGGGCTACTTCGCGGGCTTTCTCGTCGGCGCGTGGCAGCCACAGTGGCTGTTCGCGTGCATGAGCCTGTCGAACGTCGTGCTCACCGTGAACCTGATCGCGGTGTGGCGACCAGGGCAGCTGCTCAACAATGAAGCACAGCGGCGCGTCGAGGAGCTTCAGGCGCGCTTCGCGCAGCGACGCTCGAGACGTAAACCGTAGCCTGCGCGCGACGGCGGCAGACACGCGAGGCTTGCATCAGCGGGCGCGCGCGCCCGGCGCGATCATTTCTTCGCGAACGTGAACTTCGCGTCCGCGTCGACGTCGACGAGCACGGTGTCGCCCGGTCCGTAGCCGCCGCGCAGGACCTCCTCCGCCAGCGGATCTTGAAGGTTCTTCAGGATCACGCGCTTCAGCGGGCGCGCTCCGTAGGCGGGCTCGTAGCCGAGATCGGTGAGGCGATCTTTGGCCGCCTCGCTCACCTCGAGACCGAGGCGACGCTCGGCGAGCAGCTTGCCGAGCGCGCGCAGCTGGATCTCCGCGATGCCGCGCAGATCTTTCTTCGACAGTCGGTCGAAGATCACGACGTCGTCGATGCGGTTGACGAACTCCGGGCGAAAGCTCGCGCGCAACACCTCGTTCATCTTCGCGCGCAACGACTCCGCGTCGCCTTCGTGATCGAGGATCGCGTGGCCGCCGACGTTGCTCGTCATGATGATCACCGTCTCGCTGAACGTCGCGAGGTTGCCGCGCGAGTCGGTCAGGCGGCCATCGTCGAGCACCTGCAGGAGGATGTTGAAGACGTCGGGGTGCGCCTTCTCGAGCTCGTCGAACAACACGACGCTGTACGGTCGGCGTCGCACCGCCTCGGTGAGAAAGCCGCCCTCGTCGCTGTCGACGTAGCCAGCCGGCGAGCCGAGCAATCGCGCGACGGTGTGCTTCTCCATGAACTCGCTCATGTCGAGCCGCGTCATCGCCGACTCGTCGTCGAACAAGAACTCGGCGAGCGCCTTCGCGGCTTCCGTCTTGCCGACGCCGGTCGGCCCGAGAAACAAAAACGAGCCGATCGGCTTCTTCGGATCGCGCAGACCGACACGGCCGCGCCGCACCGCCTTCGACACCGCCGACACCGCCGCCTCCTGGCCGATCACGCGCTGCGCGAGGCGCTGCTCCATGTGCAGCAGCTTGTCCGCTTCGCCCTCGAGCATCTTCGCGACCTGCACGCCTGTCCACGTGCTCACGACGGCAGCGACGTCCTGATCGGTGACGACGTCGCGCACGAGCACCGGACCCGCCGCGTCGATCCGCTTCACCACTTCCCCGAGCTTCTTCTCGAGCAGCGGGATCGTCCCGAATTTGAAGCCGTCGGCGCGCTCGGCGTCGCTCGCCGCGCGCGCGCCCGATTCTTCGCGCTGCGCCGCTGCGAGCTCTTCTTTCACGCTGCGCAGCTCCGCGATCGAGGCGAGCTCGGCTTGCCAGTCTTTGCGCATCTCCGCGACGCGCGGCTCGAGCTGCGCGAGCTCCGCCGTCAGCTTCTCGCGGGCGCCTGCGCTCGCTTCGTCGGTGTCGTCCTCGAGCGACACGAGCTGCACGCGCACCGTCTCTATCCGCCGCGCTACGCGATCGAGCGCCGCCGGCACGCTGTCGTTCTCGACGCGCACGCTCGCGGCCGCTTCATCGACGAGATCGATCGCGGAGCGCGGCAGCGACACGCTCGGCACGTAGCGCCGCGCAAAGGTCGCCGCGGCGACCAGCGCCGGATCGGAGATGCGCACGCCCTGCGCGACCTCGAAGCGCGCGACGACACCGCGCAAGATCGCGATGGTCTCGTCGAGCGTCGGCGGCGCGACGTCGATGCGCACGAAGCGCCGCACCAGCGCGCTCTCGGCCATCGACTTCTTCACCGCGTCGGGCGTCGCGACGGCGATGACCCGCAGCTCACCGCGTGACAGCGCGGTGTTGAGCATCTCCGCCGCGCCGCGCTCGCCGGAGAGCTGCGTCAGCTCCGGCACGAACAAGATCACCTCGCCAGCGGCGTCGCGCACCGCATCGAGCAGCGCGCGCATCCGCTCTTCGAGCTCGCCGCGCAGCTTTGCCCCCGCGAGGATCATGCCGAGCTCGAGCGCGATCAGCCGCTTGCCCTGCAACATCCCGGGCACATCTCCGCGCGCCATGCGGATCGCCAGCGCGTTCACGATCGCCGTCTTGCCGATGCCC
>Ga0163144_10008646_pt1 | contig 22021 bp, 15 predicted proteins | sample OliLak19BULKMAT1_FD_123175 | JGI IMG/M metagenome (GOLD analysis project Ga0163144, IMG submission 123175) | Freshwater microbial mat bacterial communities from Lake Vanda, McMurdo Dry Valleys, Antarctica - Oligotrophic Lake LV.19.BULKMAT1 | ecosystem: Environmental > Aquatic > Freshwater >... | reverse complement strand
CGTCACTTCGTAGACGTGCTCCGCATGATCGGTGAGGTTCAGCGCGTCGAGGCGCAGCGCGCACGCGGCCGCGCGCATGTGATCGAGGCACGGCTCGTCAAGGAGCACGCCCGCAGCGAAGCCTTCGCCGTCGCACGCATCGTGCGAGAGCGGCGAGTGCGCATGCACGATCGCGCGCATCACCCGGAGTCCGCGCACGGTGCCGAGGGTCTGCGTCGCGGGTAGCGTATGCGGCCAGGGAGCGAGCGCCGGACCCGCATCGCGGCTGCCGGCATCGCTGCCGCCGTCGACGGCTGCCGGTTCATCATCGTCTCCGCACGCAGCGGCAGCGGTCGTCGCGAAGAGGCTCAGTGCGTACACCGCCGCGGTGCGAAGATGGAGCGAGAGCAGGCGCATCCGTGCAGCGTGCCAGGTGCCGTGCCGGTTGCATATGCTGCTTCGCCCGCGTACGAGCGGCCCGATGGAGACGCGCGTACTCGGCCGGACGGATCTGCGACTCACCGAGATCGCGCTCGGCACGTGGGGGCTCACCGCGGGCAGCTACGGGCGGGTCGATGGCGCGCGCGTCGAGGCGACCATTCAGCGCGCGCTCGACAGCGGCGTGCGGACGTTCGACGTGTCGCCGCTTTGGGGAGAGTCGGAGGCGATCGTGGGGCGGCTCACCAAAGGCGTGCGCGACGAATGTGCGTACATCACACGCGCGGGCGTCGAGCCGAGCGCATCGGGCGCGAAGGTGCGATTCGATCGCGCGGCGCTCGTTCGCGACTGTGAGGCGTCTCTCGCACGGCTCGGCACCGATCGCATCGACGTCTTGCTCATGCACCAGCCGAGCGAGCAAGCGCTGCGTGCAGACGCGCTGCGTGACGCGGCGGAGGCGCTGCTGCGCGACGGAAAGATCCGCGCGTGGGGCGTCAGCGTTGGCAGTGCCGTCGAGGCGCGGCTGGCGTTAGCCGCGGGTGCACAGGCGCTCTGCCTCGTGCACAACGTGCTGAGCTCCGACCTGCTCGACGATCTGCTCACCGACATCGCGGTCGCGGGAGTTGGCGTGCTCGCCCACACCTCACTTGCGTACGGGCTGCTCGCCGGCACGTTCTCGATCAACGAGACGTTCGCGGCGGACGATCACCGGAGTCGACGCTGGGACGCAGACACGCTGCTGAGACGCCTCGCGGCCGTCGGACAGCTCGGCTTTCTCGTACACGGCGCGGTGCGTACTCCAGCGGATGCGGCGCTGCGCTTCGTGCTCGCGAACGGCATGGTGACGAGCTGCATCGTTGGCGCGCGCAGTCCGGCGCAGGCCGCCGCAGCTGCGGCCGCGTCGGTGGGAGCGCCGTACCTACCCGAGGACGAGCTCGTGCGGATTCCGCAGGTGCTCGCCGCGCTCGGTCTCTGATCGTGTCGTTCGAGCTTGGCCTCAACGCGCCGTGGGTCGACTGCGGCTGGGACTTCGGGCCGGCGCCGCCTGGCTGGGATCTCGATGGTTCACATCGCGCGTCGTGGCGTACGCGAATGACCGCGCGGGTGCGCGAGACACGCGCGCTCGGCCTCCCGTTGCTGCGCTGGTTCGTGCTCGCCAATGGCGCCAATCTGGCGCCGACGCCGCGTTGGGATGTTGGCGCTCGGCGCTGGCGCTGGATCGCGGCGCCGCTCGACGAGCGCTTCTTCGCCGATCTCGCTGCGCTGCTCGACGTGTGCGCAGCGGAAGGCGTGACGCTCCTTCCCGCGCTGACGAGCTTCGGCATGTTCGAGCACCGCGACGATGTGTTCGCCGAGCGCGCCAAAGCCGCGCCTAGTCGCGGCGTGCCAGGGCTGCGCGCTGCGGCGCTGTGTGATCCAGAGGCGCGCGCTGCGTTCGAAACGAACGTCATCGCGCCATTGATTCGCTTTCTTGCGACGCGGGCGCGGCAGCTCCGCGCGGTCGAGATCATCAACGAGCCGGAGTGGGCGACGCGCGGCGCGCTGCACGGCGACGCGCGCACCGAGAGCGTGCCTGTCGCCGACATGCTCGCGTTCATCCGCGCGACCTCGACGCAGCTTCGCGCGGCGGGCCTCGACGCGTCGGTCGGCTTCGTGCACTACGCGACGAACAGCAGCTGGGACGCGATCAGTCGCCTGTCGAGCGGTGCTGGGCTCGGTCTCGCGCTCGGTCAGGTGCATCACTACCCGACCGCACGCGAGCGCCTGCCGCTCCATGATTCGCAGCGCGGCGCGTGTCTCGTCGGCGAGCTCGCGACCCGCTTCGACGTGCTGCCGCGCTGGCCCGATGTCACTGGCGTCGACTCGCTGAGCGCGCGTATCGCGCACATCGAGGCGAGCGGCTACGCGGGCGCGCTGCTCTGGTCCGCACAGCCACGCAGCGGCGCGACCTGGCCCGATCGCGCCACGCAGTGGGACGAGTCAGTGCGCGTCGAGGTCCGCGAGATCGCGACGCGAATCAGCCGCCGAGGTAGGTGACGGTCACGGCGCCGTCGCCTGTGTCGCTGCAGGTCGAGCCCGTCCCCGGAGGAAAGCAGGCGCAGGTGAGCATCGTGCACGACGTCGGCTTCGGCTCGCAGCGAATCATGTCGGGCTCACCGACGACATCGGAGCGCGCGATGCTGCAGAATTCGTCATTGCGGTCGCAGCGAAGACCACCGGTGTCGCACGGAAACGTCGTCGAGCAGGTCGGATCGGGGAACACCTCGAGGCCCATCCAGGTGCCGCCCTCGCAGCGCAGGATGTTGCAGAAGCCGCATCGGTCGGTGCACGGCCCGCCACACATCGCGCCGGTTTCGGTGCATGGCGCGCCGTCGACCGCAGTCGCGCACGCGGCGCCTGCGTCGCGCGTGCTCGCGTCTCCGGGTGCGCTGGCGTCGCCCGCACTGGCCGCGTCGGCACTGGCATCATCCGGCGCGCTGGCGTCGTCTTCGCGTCCAGCGTCGTTGCGGCCCGCGTCCTCGCGTACGCCGAGATCGGTCATCGGCGCGGTGTCGCCGTCGCCACATGCGGCGAGTGCAATGACTGCTGAGTAGAAGATGGACGCGCGGATGAACGTTCGATGGGAGAGGGAAGCAGTCATTCGACGAGCATGACATGCACGAACGTCGTCGATCGACTCGTCCGCTCAGACTATTCCCGCTTCGTGCGCCGCTGTGCGTACCGCCGGCAACACAGCGTCGAACGCTGCGGCATTGCAGGCGAGGATCCCGCGTCCTGCGCGAACGCTGCCCTCGTAGCGAAGTGGCTCGCCGGCGAGATCGGTGAAGCGCCCGCCCGCGGCGCGCAAGATCGCCTCCGGGCCGCAGGTGTCCCACACGCCCGCTTTGTCGGAGAGGTGTACGTAGAGGTCCGCGTCACGGCGTGCGATGAGCCCGACCTTCAGCCCGACACTGCCGCTCGCTTGCTCGCGCGTGATGCCGAGCGTCCGCTTCAGCGCGTCCATCTCGGTCGAGCGATGCGAGCGCGAGACCACTAGCCGCAGCGCCGCCGTCGACGCCTCGTCGGTGGGTCGCAGCGGCGTCTTCACGCCGCCTTCGACGACGAACGCGTCCCCACCGACGACTCCCGCGTAGAGACGATCGCCGACCGGCTGATAGACGACGCCGAGGACCGCCGCGCCGTCGATCGCGAGCCCCAGCATCACGCTGAATTCTCCATTCTTGGCGACGAATTCCTTTGTTCCATCGAGGGGATCGACGTACCAGCAGCGCCCCGCGCGCAGGCCATCGCTGGTGTCCGCGGTCTCCTCAGCGACGACACCATCGTTCGGAAAACGCGCGCGCAGCTCACGCACGAGCAGCGTGTTCGCGCGGGTGTCCGCCTCCGTCACCGGGTCTGCGCGACCCTTCATCCGCACGGCGAAATCCGTTGCATAGATCTCGAGCAAGATCTGTCCGGCTTCGCGCGCGAGCAGCGCGGCTTCGTCGAGCTCTCGTTGCAGCATGGCCGTGCACTAGCAGAGCGCGGCGATGACGCGAGCGGCGATCCTCACACCGGCCGTCGTCGCCGTTCAGTCAGACGCGCGCGGCGAGCTGCACCATCAGCGCGCCAGTTCCGCCCGCCTTCGCGGCCGCGCTGACGAAGCCGAGCACCAGCGGCGCAGCGCCGCCCGCAGTGAGCGCAGACACCACCCGCTCGCGCAAGACCGAGACGCCGCCCTCGCTGTGTAGGCCCTTTCCGTGCACGACGCGCACGACGCGCGCCCCTTGCCGGTGCCGCGCGCGAATCCACTTCGACACGAGCGCTTCCGCTTCGTCGCCGGTCTTGCCGTGCAGATCGAGCTCCGCTTCGATGTCGGCGCGCGCCAGCCGCCCGAGCGCGCTCGCGTCGACGGCGGCGCGTCCACCCGACTCGATGCGCGTGCCCTCGGTGTGGCCCTCGGCGTCCTCGTAGACGTCGAAGCGAAGGCCGCCAGCGACCAGCCCAGCGAGCCGCTTGCGCGCCTCCGCATCGGGATCGCTCATGTCCGGCTTCTCGCCGCGCTGCACCGGCCGCGCATCGCCGCGCGGCGGCACTGGCACGCGCCGCTTGTCGCGCTCACCGAGCGGCTTCACGCCGGCAAACGCGTTGTGCAGCGCCGTCCGCTCGGCGAGCGAGCGCTCTGCGGCCTTCGCCTCTGGCGCCTCGCCGCGCTCCCGCACCTCGAGCGCTTCGCTGAACGAACGCGGGCGGGCCGGCTCGGCGATGGCGCCCGCTGCGGCGGCCGCGCTCGGTGTTGCGGCAGTGCGCTGCCGCGACGCGAGCGCGTCCGCGAACGATCGCGCGCCCTTCCCCGGCGCTGCCGTCGTCTTCGCGGGCGCCGCCTTCACGCCCGCGAGCGCGGCGGCAAACGGTGACGCCAATCGCTCGGGAATCTTCTGCGGCGGTCGCGCGGGCTGGCTCGCTTCGTCATCCGACAGCTCCGGGACACTCGTCTTCTTCTTGCGCGCCACGCGTGCACCGTATCAAGCGCCGCCATCGCGCGCACGAGCATGCCGTATCTCGACGCTGCTAAGCTCCGGCCGTCGTGCCCACGGAACCTTTCTCGCCGCAGGTCAGTCCTCCTACGCCCGACTGCGCGCCGCCCGCGGATGCCGGTCCGCTCGAGCGCCTCCGCACGCGGCTGACCTGCTACGCGCGCGACGTCGACGCGGTGCTCGATCACGATCCCGCGGCGCGCTCGCGCCTCGAGGTGGTGCTCACCTATCCCGGATTACACGCGGTGTGGGGACACCGCACTGCGCACGCGCTCTGGAAGCGCGACCGCAAGCTCGCGGCGCGCGTCTTGTCGCACGTCAACCGCTTCATCACTGGCATCGAGATCCATCCGGGAGCGACGCTCGGACAGGGCGTCTTCATCGATCACGGGATGGGCGTCGTGATTGGCGAGACTGCGACCATCGGCGACGGCTGCATTCTCTACAAGGGGGTCGTGCTCGGCGGCACGAGCATGGCGCGCACCGTGCGCCATCCGCAGCTCGGCAAACACGTCGTCGTCGGCTCGAACGCGTGCATTCTCGGCGCGATCCCCGTCGGTGACGGCGCGCGTATCGGCTCGGGTTCGGTCGTCGTGCGCGCAGTGCCCGCCGGCGCGACGGTCGTCGGTGTGCCGGGCCGCATCGTGCCGCTCACCACCGATCGACGCGCGCGCTTCGATGCCACGCTCGACCATGCGAGCCTCCCCGATCCGGTTACGGAAATGGTGCGCTCGCTCCGCGACGAGAACGAGAAGCTGCGCCAGCGACTCGCGCAGATCGAAGCCGCGCTCGGCGTGAGCGCGCCCGAAGACGACGACGACGTCGCGCTCCTCGACGCGGCGAGCGCCACGCCGGATCTGCCGTCACAAGCAGGCGGCTGAGCGCTGCGCTCAGCGCCCGCGCAGAATCACGCCCTGGTCGCCGACGATCCACACGTTGGCGACGTCGATTCCATCGACCGCGCGCAGCGGCTCGGTGGTGCCGCTCGTCTGCGCCGCCCAGCGCGTGCCGTCGTACTTGAGGATCGTGCCGCCCTCGCCGACCGCCCAGATCGCGTCGGGCGACGCCGCCCAGACGTCCTCGAGTGCCATCGTGCCCACAGGCGGAGTCTCCGCGCTCCACGTGACTACCGGCGTCGGGCCATCGAAGAACTCCGGCTGGTTGTCGACGTGGCAGCGCACGATCACGCCCGCACCGTCGCTCGTCGAGCCGACCACCACCGCGTCGTATGCGCTCTCGTCCACGAGGTCCGTCAGCGGATCGTCGTATTCGCTCTGGAACACCGTGACGCCGCTGTACTCGGTCGTCGGCCCGCCCATGTCCCAGCCACGCGTGAACGCGCCCGCGCGTCCCGACATCACGCGTCCGACGTTGCGCCCGATGAAGACGTTGCCGTCGTCAAAGCCATCGATCGCCAAATAGTCGCCGACCTTCGACGTCTCAATCGTCCACGCCGAGCCATCGAAGCGCGCGATGCGGCCGCCCGACGAGACCATCCACGCGACGGTGTTGGGAATCCACTCGGTCACGACGGGGAACGGGGCCGTGCTCGCGGAGCGACCCTCCGGGACCCACATGCCTTGCCACGTCTGCGCAGTGCCCACCGTCGATTCCGTCCAGCGGAAGCCGTCGTAGAACAACAGCAGGCTCGACGAGCCACCGACGAAGATGTGGCTGCGATCGGTGCCGCCGACCGAATAGAAAGTACGCCCAGTCGTCGGCAGCGACTCCATGCGGAACGTCGTGCCGTTCCACGAGAGCACCGCGTTCACCGGCCCGACGACGTAGACGTGAGTCGCGTCGGCGACCCACACATCGTTGAAGCGCCGCGTGATCGCCGCGGGTGGCGGCGTCACTGGCTCCCACGTCGCGACCGGCGTGCCCGCGTTGCAGTCGATCGCGACGTACGGCACCGGCGCCTGCGCCACACCGCGGCCACCCGATGGCGTGCAGCGCAGCGTCGCCGGCTGCTCGCTGACGTCGACCGCGTACGTCGCGCCGCGATCGACCAGCGTCGCGAACGTGAACGGACCATTCGCGCTCAGCGTCAGCCGCTCCGTGTAGTTGAGCGTCACCTCGACCGAGCCGCTGGTGAGACCGGAGACGTTGCCGCCGATCGGAAATGGCCCCGGCCCGGCGTCGTATGGCTGACCAGCGTCTTGCTCGACGCCACCGTCACGCTCACCACCGTCGCCTGCTGTTCCACCGTCGCGCGTCGTCATTCCGCTCGCGCACACCATGCCGCCGCTCGCATCGCCACACGAGAGCCCGGCGAGACAGTCGAGGTCATCGCTGCACGCGTCGCCGAGGTCGCCCGTGCCCGCATTCGCGCAGCTCAGCTCACCGCGCACCGATGCGCAGACGAGACCCATCGCGCAGTCGGCGCTCGTCGCGCAGGAATCACCTGCGGCGCCGTCTCCCGCCCGCGCGCACTCGCGCTCCGCGCTGCAATAGAGGCCCGCCGCACACTCCGCGGTCAGCTGACACGCATCGCCAGCGAGCGATGTTCCCGTCGGCTCGCAGAGGCCTACACGGCAGGCGAGTCCGCTGCGACAATCCGCATCTCCAGCGCACGTGTCACCGACACCTCCGACGGTCTTCTCGGGTGTGCCGCCGCAGCCTCCGAGGACGGCTGCGGGCACGAGGAGAGCGACGATGAGAAGACCGCCACGAGCCGAAAAGCGCATGCGCCAGTCTACTGCAGCGGGCGCGCGCGCGACAGTCGTAGCGGGGCTCAGAGCGCAGTGAACTGCGGCATCGACGAGAAGCGCTGCAGATGAAAGTCTTGGTCGCCGTGGAGGGCGCCGAGCATCTGCATGCGCTTGAAGTAGAGGCCGATGTCGTGCTCGTCGGTGACGCCGATGCCGCCGTGAAGCTGCGTGCCCTCACGCACGACGAAGTGGCCGCTCGCGGTGAGCTGCGCCTTCGCCTTCGAGATCTCGTACGCGCGCTCGTCCGCCGGCGCCGACGCCTTGATCGCCGCGAGGATGCTCGTCGACTTTGCCAGCTCGGTCTCGATGAACATGTCGACCGCGCGGTGCTGAAGCGCCTGGAACGTACCGATCTTCACGCCGAACTGCTCGCGCGTCCGCAGATATTCGACCGTCATCCACAGCACGGTGCGCATGATTCCGTTGCCCTCGGCGCACGCCGCTGCTGCGCCGAGATCCATCACCTCGTCGAGCACCGGCGCCGCTGCGCCCTCGGCGCCGAGCAGCTCTCCAGCGGCGCCCTCGAGCGTGACGATCGCCGCGTGGCGTCCGTCCATCATCTTGACGCGCTGGATCTTCAGGCCCGCCGCGTCCTTGCCGACAGCAAACAGCGAGATGCCGTTGCGCTCGCCGTGCTTGCCCGAGGTGCGCGCGCTGACCACGAGATGATCCGCGGCGTGCCCGTTGAGCACGAAGTACTTCTCGCCCTTCAGCGTCCAGCCCTCGCCGGCCTTTTCTGCGCGCGTATCGACCGCGGTGACGTCGTAGCGACTCGTGCGCTCGAGCGCAGCGAGCGCGAGCGATGTCTCTCCAGCGATCATCGGCGCGAGCAGCCGCTCCTGCTGCGCTGCGCTTCCGCTGCGCAGGATCGCCATGCCGGCGAGCAGCACGCTCTCGACGTACGGCTCAGGCACGAGCGTAGTGCCGAGCTGATCGACGATCAGCGACACGTCCGCGAAGCTCCCGCCGAAGCCGCCGACGCTCTCCGGGAAAGGCAGCGACATCCAGCCGAGATCGCCCATCTTCTTCCAGACGGCGCGGTCCCAGCCGGTCTCGTCGTCGCGCAGCTTGCGCGCGCGGCTGACCGGCGACTCCTTCTTTACGAACGATTGCGCCGTCTCGACCAGCATCTTCTCATCGTCGTTCAGCTCGAAGTTCATGTCTGCTTCCTCACTTCGACGAGAGGCCGAGGATCATCTTAGAGATCACGTTGCGCTGAATTTCGTTGGAGCCGCCGTAGATCGTCGACGCGCGGATGTAGTTGAACACCGAGCCGAGATACTCCTGATCGGGCGGCACGACTCCGGGCTCGTTGAACCAGGTCATCGACGACGGGCCCATCACGTCCATCGCGAGCTCGAACATCTGCTGAATCACCTCAGAGCCGCGGATCTTCAAGATCGACGACTCCGGGCCCGGCGCGTGACCGAGCTGCGCGCCCGCGAGCGTGCGGAAGTTCGCCATCTCGATCGAGCGCAGCTTCACTTCCATCCGCGCGATGCGCAGACGAATCGCCGGATCGTCGATCAGCCGCTTGCCGCTCGCCGTCGTCTCGAGCGCGATCTTCTTCACGCGGCGCAGCATGCGCGACGACTGTCCGACCGCCGCGATCAGCGTGCGCTCGTGGCCGAGCAGCGCCTTCGCGAGCGTCCAGCCGCCGTGCAGCGGGCCGACCAAGTTCTCCTTCGGCACGATGGCGTTCTCGAACCACGTCTCACAGAACGCCGGCGTTCCACCGGTCGTCAGGAACGGCTTCGCTATGACGCCCTCCGTCTTCATGTCGACGAGCAGAAAGCTTATCCCCTGCTGCTTCTGCTTGGCGCTGTTGTCGGTGCGCACGAGCAGGAAGATCCAGTCCGCGTACTGAGCGTACGTGGTCCAGGTCTTTTGGCCGTTGACGGTGAAGTTGCCGCTGCCGTCGTCGTCGGCGCGGGTCTGCAGCGACGCGAGATCGGAGCCCGCGTTCGGCTCCGAGTAGCCCTGACACCACACCTCTTCGCCGGCGAGGATCTTCGGCAGAAAGCGCTGCTTCTGCGCGTCCGAGCCGAACTGGATGATCAGCGGTCCGACCATCATCAAGCCGAACGGCGAGAGCGGCGGCGTGCCCGCGAGCTCGAGCTCTTCGTTGAAGATGAAGCGGCGCGTCGCGTCCCAGCCGGGGCCGCCGTACTCCTCGGGCCAGTTCGGCGCGATCCAGCTCTTCTGCGCGAGCAGCTTGTGCCAGCGCATCGTGTCGGTGTGCTCGAAGTGGCCGTCGACGGCCGCGATCTTCGCGAGGTCTTCCGGCAGGGTCTTGGCGATCCACGTTCGTACTTCTTCGCGGAAAGCCACGTGCTCGGGGCTGAACGACATATCCATCGGTCGTCTCCTCTATAACGCTTCAATCGCGGGAGCGATCTAGCACGAGGACTAGGCTCACCGAAGCGCAAAGTGCAGGGCCGACGGATGCGATCGCGCGACCCGCGGCGTCCTCGTGAGCGCGCGCGGCGCTCAGTCGGCGAGACCGACGAACATCGTCTGCACGTCGTCGTCGTCGTCGATCGCCGCGAGGAACGCCTCGACCTCGGCGCGCTGCGCCGGATCGTCGAGCTTCACTGGGTTCTTCGCGCGCCAGATCAGCGCGGCGGAGGTGACCGTCCACTTGCGCTCGGCGAGCGCCTTGTTCACCGCGTCGAGGTCCGTCGGCTCGGTGAAGAAGCGCGTCTGCCCATCGTCGCCCGCCTCGAGATCCTGCGCGCCGGCTTCGATCGCCGCCTCTTCCGCGTCGACGCCTGCGCTCGGCGGTGTCGCCTCGATCGCGCCGAGCCGCGCGAAGTCCCAGGTCACCGCGCCGCTCGAGCCGAGCTGACCTTTGCGGAACAGCAGGCGCATGTTGGGCGCCGTGCGGTTCTTGTTGTCGGTGAGGCACTCGATGACGACGGGCACCTGATACGGCGCATAACCTTCGTAGGTGATCGTCTCGTATTGAACCGACTCGTCGAGGAGACCCGCGCCCTTTTTGATCGCGCGCTCGAGCGTATCGCGCGTCATCGAGGCCTTCTTCGCGGCCTCGATCGCCATACGCAGCCGTGGGTTCGAGCCAGGGTCAGCGCCGCCGCGCGCCGACACCATGATCTCCTTCGCCAGCTTGGTGAAGAGCTTGCCCTTCGCCGCCGACGCCTCCGAACGACCCTTTTGCTTCCATTGCGCGCCCATAGAGATAGCCTCGTAGCGCATCTTCGCGTCTCTGGGGAGTAGGGATATGATGTCCGGCATGACGTATCCACGCGCCTCGCTCCAAGTCTCGATCGTGCTCTCGGCGCTCGCGCTCTGCGCGTGCTCCACCGGAGATGACGTCACGCCGATACGTGGCCGCACCGACGCGGGACCGGGCGTCGATGCTGGAACCGAGCCGATCGACTTCGGCCCGCCGCGCGACTTCGGCCCGGCGCCGGACTTCGGCCCGCCGCGGCCTGGTGACGCGGACAACGATGGCATCCCCGATGCGGACGAGATCGCCGCAGGCACCGATCCGATGCGTGAGGACACCGACGGCGATGGCTTCTCCGATGGCGTCGAGCGGCTCGCGGGAACCGATCCGCTCAGCCCGTCGAGCTTCATCCCGCCGACCGATTTCTACGTCGTGCTGCCGTACGCTGATCCGCCGGTCGTCCGCGAGCTCGACTTCACCGCGCGTCTCGGCAAAGGCGACGTCTTCTTCCTGGTCGACACGACGGGTTCGATGGGCCTCGCGATCGGCAACGTGCGCACTTCGCTGTCGACGGTGATCGTGCCGGCGCTGTCGGCCGCGATCGCCGACGTCGTCATGGGCGTCGGAGACTACCGCGACTTCCCGGTCGCTCCCTACGGCGACACGGGCGACTGGCCGTACATCACGCGGCAGACGATGACCGCGGACGTCGGCGCGGTGCAGACCGGGTTGAATACACTCGCTGCGGGCGGCGGCGCAGACGTCCCCGAATCGATGTTGGAGGGTCTGCACGGCGCGGTCAGCGGCCGACCCTGTGGCCCGGATGGCGGATTCGGCGGCGCGTGTTTCCGCGACGACAGCTTTCCGATCATCGTGCTCGTCACCGACGCCGAAGCGCATAACGGCCCTGGCGGCGTAAACCCGTACAGCGGCGTCGCCGCTGTCGACTGGGCGACGACCATCGCCGCGCTCACCGGCAGCTCGGTCAAGGTCGTCGGTGTCGCCGTGAGCGTCGGCCTCCCAATTCCGTTCCCATTTCCGATTCCGGTCGCGGCGCGGCCACACCTCGAGGCGCTCGCGACGGCGACCGGCTCGCGCTCGTCCACCGGCGCGCTCACCGTCTACGACGCGCCCGGCGGCTCCGTCAGCACCGCGGTCGTCGACGGCGTTCTGGCGCTGGTCGGCTCCACCGAGCAAGACGTCACCTCGCGCAACATCGACGATGCAAGCGACGCCGTCGACGCGACGCGCTTCATCAAGATGGTCGCGCCGTACAGCGCGACGCGCGCGACACGCTACGACGCGACGACCTTTTACGGCGTCGCCGGCGGAACGACGATCCGCTTTCAGGTCACCTTCCAGAACGACTTTCTCCCGCAGGAGACGTTCGTGCAGATCTTCCGCGCGCAGATCGAGGTCTTCGACGTGCCCGGCGGCACGCGCCTCGACATTCGCAACGTGTACATCGTCGTGCCGGGCATCGGCGGCATTCTGATCTGACGGAGACGGTGATCTGACGGCGAGATTCGACGGCGACCTGGCGCTGGCTCGTCTCAGGGGACGAACTCGTCGGCGCCGATGTCGAAGGCGCTCTCTCGTGGGCGCCGATCGTTGTCGAAGTCGTGGTCAGGCGCGCTGGTCGGCGTCCCGGTGTTGCGGCAGCCGGTGCCGCCATTGGGTGCGCTCGGCGGGATGCGCCAGGCCGGCGTGAGCGCGCAGTCGAAGATCTGATTCGACGCGCTGCCCGCCAGCAGGTTGATCGCGGGGGCGAGCGTCAGAGCGACAGAGCCTTCGTCGAGGTAGATGGCAGCAGCCGTCGTGTCGTAGAGCACGTTGTTCTCGAAGAACTGCAGATCACTCTGCGTATTGCGCTCGACGACCGGCGTCGTCGTCCCGCCGCTGCCGACGTGCCGAATGATCGTATTGCGCACGACACCGAGCGGCGCGAGCAGCGCGCCGGGCGAGCCGTTGACGACGAGGCCTTGGCGGTCGCCGCAGGTCGCGCACGAAGCGTATTCGATCGTGTTGCTGTGGAGCGTCGGGGCGATCGCTGCAGGGCCGAACGCAGTCTGATCGTATTGCACCACGGCCTGGCTCTGCGCGTGGTCGCCGTCGAACAGCAGATTGTTGGTCAGCAGCGCGTTGGTCGCGCGGAGATAGACGCCGAACCAGCGCGAGCCAGCGATGGCGATGAGGCCGCCGTTCGGGCCAGTGATGGTGTTGTCGTCGACGACAGGGCTCGCGCCGTCGAGCTCGAGACCGATGCCCGTCGGGCCGCTGCGACTCAGCGCGCCAGTCGTCAGCGTACTGCCGACGATTCGCGCGCAGGCGCCCGCGCGGCAGCGCATCGCCACGGCCACGTCGGCATTGCCCGAGGTCGCGCGCACGGTGGCGACGTTGCGCAGTACGCACTGCGAGCCAGTGTCGCAGTCGACGCCATAGCAGCTCGCGCCGGCCTCGCAGCCCGTGTGAGTGCCACCATCGATGACCGGCGCGCAGGCCGCGCCGCTGCTCGCGAAGGCGGTGCGCGTCGCGCCGCTCGTGCTGCCTGGTCCACCGCCGTCGGTGCGCGTGCTGGTCCACGTCGAGGCGCCGATGCACCCCGCGAGTTGCACGCCGAACGACGCCGAGCCAGACGCCGTCGTGCGGCCGCCGCCGAAAGTCGTCGTCGTCACGGCGAGCCCGGCCACGTTGCCAGTGCCGTGGAATCCGTAGCCGGCGGTGGTCGCGCCGCTGGTGCTCACGTTGCCGCCGCTGAACGTGGTCCCGGCGCAGTCGGTGCAACGCACGCCGTAGGCCGTCGTCGCGACGCTGCCGCCGCCCGCCAGCGCACCGCCGATGGCCACCATCGAGAAGCTCGGACTGGCATCCTCGATCGACACTGCGACCGCGGTGCCGCTCGCGACTCCGACGGATACGTAGGTTCCACCAGTCACGACCGGCGCCGCGATGGTGAGGCCCGTCTCGACGACGCGCAGAGCGATCGCGGTCGCCGCATCACCCGCGCGCACCGAGTTGTTGAGCAGCGTCGGTGAGCTGTTGGTGACGGTGATCGCCGCGGTCGTCGTGCCGGCGCCGGCGCGATCGAAGCCGTCGACGCTCATCGAATCGAGCGCGGTCACGCTAGTGATGCCCGCGGGGAACGACACGCCATCGTCGTCGACGTTCTGGATCCCGGTGACGCGCCCGCCAGGGCGACCCCAAGTGTTGCAATCATAGGCACCGAGGACACTGCTGCCCTCGACCATGGTCACGTTCTCGGTGAAGGTGCTCGAGCCCGCCGTCGGCATGTCACACACGCACACATCGGCGCCTCCGCCTAGAATGCCGGCGTTGGTGATCGCCGCGCCGATCGACGCGAGCGGCATCGCGCGCGAACCATCTCCGCCCGCCGTGCCGAGCGGCGAGACGAACGTGCCGCGACAGGTCAGAGTGCCGCCGACACACGTCGTGCGCGCGATACACGCGCCGACGTCGGCACCGCCGCATGCCACGCCGCCGCCAGGATTGCCTTCGTCGGTCATGCCGTCGCAGTCATCGTCGATGCCATTGCAGATCTCGACTCCTGCTACTCCCGGCGTGCACGTACCCGGGACGCCCGCGAGACACGCCGCCGCCGTGGCGGCACAGGCGCCGACACCGCAGCTCAGCGGTGTGAGTCCATCATCGAGCGCGCCGTCGCAGTCGTCGTCGATGCCATTGCACGTCTCGACGCCTGGTGCTCCTGGCGTGCACGTCCCGGCGGCGCCGCCGACACACGCCGCTGCGGTCGCGCCACATGCGCCAACACCGCAGGTGAGCGGAGCGAGCCCGTCGTCGACGCTGCCATTGCAGTCGTCGTCGACGCTGTTGCAGGTCTCCGCGCTGCCAGCGCCTGGCGTGCAAATCTGTGGAACGCCGGCGACACACGCCGCGACCGTCGCCGCGCAGACACCCGTGCCGCACGAGAGCGTTCCAGTCAGGCCGTTGTCGTCGGTTCCGTCACAGTCGTCGTCGAGGCCATTGCAGATTTCGAGAGTATCGCCGCTCGCATCACCGCAGACCGTGCCACTGCCGTCTGCGCTGCACGTCGTGCGCCCCTCCGAGCAGAGATCGCTGTCTGCGCCGTCGCAGTCGGCGTCGATCACATAGCCCTCGTCGGTCGCGCCATCGCAGTTGTCGTCGAGCCCATTGCAGCGCTCGCTCGAGCCGCCGACCTCACCGAGACACGCGCCCCATACACCGGCCGTGCACGTCTGTGTGCCTGTCTCACATTCGCCAACGCCTGATCCACAGGACTGAATCTCGCCGTCGCTGCATGGGCAGGACTCGTCGGTCATTCCATTACAGTCGTCGTCGACGCCGTTGCAGAGCTCCGTGGTCGGCTCGACCGCGCCCGCGCAAGAGCCGGGCGCGCCGTCGACACATGCCGCGATCCCCGTGGTGCACGCGCCAACGTCCGTTCCGCAGGCCGACGTCACCTCGTCGTCGACGACGCCATCGCAGTCGTCGTCGACGCCGTTGCACGTCTCGACCGCGTCGCACGCCGAAGCGTCGCTCGCGCCATCGCGACTCGCGTCCGTACTTCCGTCGCGCGGCGCGGCGTCCATGGAGGCGTCGCTCGGTCGCCCAGAGTCGGCCTCCACTGGCAGCTCGCCGCCGGTGCAGCTGCTGCAGCCAGCAGGAACGATGCAGAGACCAGCCACCACGACGACAAGCCACGACGAAGAGAAAGCGCGCATGACACCCCCGGTGGCCCGCCCGGGTGCAAGGCGTGCGCCACCCGCGAGCCGCGCAGAAGTCGCGTACTTGCGCCGCTTTCCTCAGGCGTTCGGCGCGGCGCCCCGCAGAGTTTGCGAGGTGCCGCCACCTTTTTCCGATCGGCGTTGAAGCGCGCGAGTCCACTCCCGCGCACGCTGCTACTCAGCAGGCTCGACCACGGTGCTTCCGTCGATGTTGACGGCGGTCTGTGCGAGCAGCCGTCCGTTGACGGTCGCGCCCGTTCGCAGCGTGATCGACGTACTCGAGAGGACCGCTCCTTCGAGATGCGCGGTTGTGCCGAGATCGACGAGCCCCGACACCTGCCAGAACACGTTCTTTGCGAGCGCGCCGCCGGTCAGGCGAACGCGCGCACCGCTGCTCATCGTCAGATTCTGCGCGATCTGGAAGATCCACACATCCGTCGCATTGCCGGTGAGCGTGACATCCGTGGGAATCAGCAGACCCGTGCTCCAGCGGTAGACGCCGCGCGCGATGGTGGTACCGCCGATATTCCCAGCGCCGAGCTCGGTGACATCAGGGGCCCTGCCGGCTGCGTCGGTGAACGCGAGCAGCATGTCGCTGACTGACGTCGTCAGATTCGACGGCGTCGGGACAGCGTAGTTCGCCGCGTAGATCTTGCCTGTGACTTGTGGAGAGGTCGCGAACACGTTCGTCGCGTCGGCGCTCAGGGAGAAGCCGGTGATGAACGTCGCCGCCGCAGGGCTTAGTCCGACGTCACCGGTCACCGCCGAGGTCGGGACAGTGTCGACGCCAGTCTTCGCGAGGATGACGAAGTCGCCTGCGCCACCGAGGTCCACGGGCAGCCCCGGAGCGCGGGTGTTTCCGGTGGTGAATCGCCAGCTGTAGTCGGCCGCGAGCGCGACGCCCGCGGCGCTGGTCGCACCGTCGGTGACCGTCGCGGAGTACATCGTGTCCATCGTGAACTGCTCTGCTGGCCAGAAGGTCGCGAGCACGCCGGTGTAAATCACCGTTCCGGGAACGGCGACCGCCGGATCGCCGGAGGTGACCGTGAAGGTCGTCGCGTTGATCGTCGCGGCGTTCATCGGCTCGCTGAACGTTGCGCTCACATTGCTGTTGAGCGGGACACCGGTCGCGCCGCTGATAGGCGTGTTCGCGGCTATCGTCGGCGTCGTCGGGGAACCCGCGTCGATCGTCCGGTCAGCGTCGTTGGGCACGCGACCATCGGTGGAAGAGCCGGCGTCGGTCGCTGCGTCGTCGTCCCCGCACGCGCCTAGGAGCGTCATCAGAAGGAATGCGAGGCCTGCCGTTGTCAGCCCAGATCGAAGGGAAATTGTCATGAGATGAAGGTCCTGACGGTGAGCACCCGCGAGTCGCTGGTGCCGCCCTCCGTGGTGCACGATGCGAGCCGCGAGGCTTCGACGAGAACGCGCGCAATTCCAGCCCGACGCGAAGACGTGGCTGTGGCGAATCGTCTCGAAGTCGCGCGGTCGTCACAGTGTTCTTCGAGTCGCGCGCGCTCGGCCGCGGTGCTAGCGTCTCGCCGACCTGGAGGAGCCCCGAACATGACGCGCTATGCAGAAGACGGCGAGAACGAGCCCAAAGACACGGGCAGTCCACGGCTCGACAGCCAGCTGCTCGAGTCGCGCACGATCATCATCGGCGAAGAGGTCAGCGACATCCTCTATCGGAAGGTCGCGATGCAGCTGTCGATCCTCGAGCGCAAAGACACGAAGAAGCCGATCACCGTGCTGGTCAACTCGCCCGGCGGCGCGGCCGACGTCGGCTTCGCGATCTTCGATCTGTTCCGCTTCTCGGCGGCGCCGATCCGCACCGTCGCCAACGGTCTGGTCGCTTCCGCCGCCGTGCTGATCTTCCTCGGCGCGCCGCAGGGCAAGCGGCTCTCGCTGCCGAACTCGCGCTTCTTGCTGCACCAGCCGTCGACGGTGACGCGCGGGCAGACGACCGACATCGAGATCGCCGCACGACAGATCGTGGCGCTGAAGAATCGCTACAACCAGATCGTGGCGGATGCGACCGGCAAGCCGTTCGCGAAGATCGAGAACGACTCCGATCGCGACTTCTGGCTGACCGCCGCCGATGCCAAGGAATACGGCCTCGTGAACCGCGTGATCGAGAAGCACTCGGAGCTCGACGGCTGATCGCCGGAGGGCTCCCTTTCCGGGCCGCGGGGCGCGCGCACGTTGGAGCTGCTCCAAGGGCGCGCTCCGAAGCCTAGACTTTTGTGCCGCAGTTGAGATCCGCGAGCGAAGCGGTGTACGGTGGCCCTGAGGTCGCTTGCCTATTCGTTCAGTCGGTGGAGCCATGACGAACGGCGGTGCAGCTTCGGCGCTGCGGCGCGGCGGTGCGCGACGGCTCGCTGCGCTGTTCGCGCTCGCCGCGCTGGCGTCTCTCGCGATGCTCGGCTGCGAGTCCGAGGGCTGTCCTGGCGGACGCTCGGACAGCATCTTCTGTCGCGGCGACGCGCAGCTCCCGGATCTTGGCCCGATCGACGGCGCGGGCGCGGATGGCGCGGGTCAGCCGTGCGTCGCTGGCGCGGTCTGCGATACGGGCAATCCGTGCGCGGAGGGTCGCATCGACTGCGGCTCCGGCGCTGCGATCTGCATCCCCGATTTCTCGAGCGCGCCGCCGGCGACGATGTGCGGCGTGACTGGCGTCTGCGGTAGCGGCGGGGAGTGCAGCGAGTGCGTGCCGGGCGCGGTCTGCGACACGGGCAATCCGTGTACGAGCGGCGCGACGGATTGCTCGACGGGCGTCGCTTCGTGTGATGCGGTCGATGATTTGCCGCCGGGCGTCGGCTGCGGCAGCGGGCTCTCGTGCAACGGCGGCGGCTCGTGCTCGATGTGCACCGACGGCGCGTCGTGCGACACGAGCAATCCGTGCTCGAGCGGGCGCTTCGATTGCGGCTCGGGCGATCCGGTGTGCATCGCGACGGACGACGTCCCGCCCGGCACCGTGTGCGGCCTCTCCGGTGTCTGCGGCGGCACCGGCGCGTGCAGCGAGTGCATCGCGGGCGCCTCGTGCGACACGGGCAATCCGTGCACGTCGGGCACGCTCGACTGCAGCGCGGGCGGCGCGGGCGTCTGCATGGGGACCGACGATCTCCCGCCTGGAACGGCGTGCGGCACCGGCCTCGCGTGCAGCAGCACAGGCGTCTGCGATACGTGCGTCGCGGGTGTGAGCTGCGTGGTGCCTGGCGAGTGCAACGCGGGCCGCACCTCGTGCGTCGCTGGCGCGCCGGTGTGTCGGCCGACGGGCATCGCGCCGGTCGGCGCGGTGTGTCGCGCGGCGACCGGCGCGTGCGACGTCGCCGAGACTTGCAGCGGCGTGACGGCGACGTGCCCGGGCAATCGGCGCTCGGCTGCTGGGACGGCGTGTCCGGGCGGCGCGTGTGATGCAGCGGGGACATGCGTGCCGACATGCGTCGAGGGCTCGCCGTGCGACACCGGCAATGTGTGCGAGGTCGGCGCGACGGCGTGCGGCTCGGGGACGCCGGTGTGTGTCCCTTCGGGTCCACGCGCGGCGGGCACCGCGTGTCGCGCGGCGACGGATCTGTGCGATGCGCCGGAGGTCTGTGATGGCGGCGCGCTGACGTGTCCGGCGGACGCGCTGCAGCCCGCAGCGACGGTGTGCCGCGCCGTGGCGGATACCTGCGACGTCGAAGAGCTCTGCAATGGGACGAGCGCGGCGTGCCCGACGGACACGTTCGTCACGGCGGGCAGCGTGTGTCGCGTCTCGGTCGGCGTGTGTGATGTCGCCGAGGCGTGCACCGGCGCTGGGGCCGCATGTCCGACCAATCGCTTCGCGACGGGCGGCACGTCGTGTCGCGCGTCGATCGACGTGTGCGACGCGCCCGAGGCGTGTACCGGTGTGACGGATACTTGCCCGGTCGACGGCTTCGTCGTCGCAGGGACGAGCTGTCGCTCCGCCACGGCCGCGTGCGACGCAGCGGAGGCGTGCACCGGAGCAGGACCTGCGTGTCCAGCCGATGCGCTCGCGGTCGCTGGCACCGTGTGTCGCGCGCCGAGCGCGCCGTGTGATGCGGCCGAGCAGTGCTCGGGCGCGGTGGATACGTGTCCCGCGGATGGACTCGTCGCCGCGGGCGTCGAGTGTCGCGCCGTCGCTGGGCCGTGCGACGTCGCGGAGCAGTGCACGGGTGCAGTCGCCGCGTGCCCGCCAAATGCGGTCGAGCCCGCGGGCGTGACGTGTCGTGCGATCGTCGGCGTGTGTGACGTCGCCGAGGTGTGCGGTGGCACGCTGGTGACGTGCCCGGCGGACATCGTCGTGCCTGCCGCTACTTCGTGCCGCGCGCCGACTGGTCCGTGCGACGTCGAAGAGTTCTGCACGGGGACGCTCGGCGCGTGTCCGGCGGAGGCGTTCACGCCGATGGGGACCATGTGTCGGCCGTCCATCGGGCCGTGCGACGACGCGGAGTCGTGTACGGGCGCTGGGCCCGCGTGCCCAGGCGATCTGCTGACGCCGGGCGGCGTCGTGTGTCGTCCCGGCGCGGTCCAGTGCGACGCCGATGAGCAGTGCACTGGCGCGCTCGCGTCGTGCCCCGCGGACATCAACCAGCCGACTGGCACGGCGTGCACCGGCGGCAGCTGCAGCGCTGTGGGCATGTGCGTCCCGGGCTGCTTTGCCGGCACGCCGTGCGACACCGGCAACATCTGCGAGAACGGCATCGTCGACTGCAGTTCAGGCTCGTCGGTGTGCGTGCCGACGGGGCCAAAGGTCGCAGGCACGGTGTGCCGCGCATCGGTGAGCGGCTGCGATGTCGACGAGGTGTGCAACGGCAGCGCGCTGACGTGCCCGGTCGATGGCTTCGCCTCCGCGGCGACGGTGTGTCGCGCGCCAGTGGGCATCTGTGACTCGCCGGAGCTGTGCACCGGTGCCGGCACCGCGTGTCCGGTCGACGCGCTCGTCGTCGCAGGGACGACCTGCCGCGCGGTCGCGGGCATCTGCGACACGGCAGAGCAGTGCACCGGCGCGTTGCCTTCGTGCCCCACTGACGCGTTCGTCATCGCCGGCACGGTGTGCCGCGCGACGATTGGATTCTGCGACGTCACCGAGACGTGCACCGGCGCCGCCGCCGCGTGTCCAGCCGACGGCTTCACCGCGGGCGGCACGGTCTGTCGCGCGTCGGTCGACATCTGCGACGTCGCAGAGGCGTGCACTGGCGTCGGCAATACGTGTCCCGGTGACGGCTTTCAGCCGGCCAGCACCACCTGCCGCGCATCGGCAGGGCTGTGCGATCCCGACGAGCAGTGCACCGGCTCCGGCACCGCGTGCCCCGGCGATACGCTCGCCGCCGCTGGCACCACGTGTCGCGGCTCGGCCGGCCCGTGTGACTTGGACGAGCTCTGCCCAGGTGGCGCGCCCGCGTGTCCCGGCGACGCCAAAGCGCCAAACGGCACGATCTGCCGCGCGACGGTCGGCGCGTGCGACGTCGACGAGGCGTGCAACGGCGTGAGCGATGGCTGCCCCGGCGATGGCTTCGTTGCCGGCGGCACGACGTGTCGCGGGTCAGTCGGGTTCTGCGATGTGACCGAGGCGTGCACTGGCTTCGGCGGGTTCTGTCCGGGCGATGGCTTCACCACGGGTGGCACCGAGTGCCGCGCGACGGCTGGCATCTGCGATCCGTCGGAGGCGTGCACCGGCGTCGGCAACACCTGCCCCGGCGACACGTTCACGCCCGGCGGCACGCTGTGCCGCGGCGCGGTCGACGTGTGCGACGCGGACGAGTTCTGCACCGGCGGCGGCCCGGGCTGCCCAGGCGACGGAGTGGTCGGCGCGGGCACCCTGTGCCGGCTGGCGACCGACATCTGCGACGTCAGCGATACGTGCACAGGCGCGAGCACCGCGTGCCCGGCCGATGGCTTCGTCGGCGCCGGTTCGCTCTGCCGCGGCTCGATCGGCGTCTGCGACATCAACGACTTCTGCACCGGCGGGGGCCCGAGCTGCCCCGCGGATGCCGTGATCGGTGCCGGCACGCCGTGCCGCGGGTCCGCGGGGATCTGCGACGCCGCGGAGGCGTGCGATGGCGCGTCGGGCGCATGCCCCGCTGACGGCTTCGCGCCAGGCGGAACGCCGTGCCGCGCACCCGGAGTCGACCCGTGCGACGTCGGCCAGTCGTGCACCGGCGCAGGCAGCAGCTGCCCGGTGGACAACGCCGGCGCGTGTGGGGGGCGCAACCCGCTCGATGGCTTCGGCGGGATCTGCGTCTGGTCGTAGGGCGCTGCGCTGCGCGGTTTTTGCGCGTCGCGCGGGACCTGCCGGGGCACCTCCCCGCCTCAAGATTCATCACATCTCGCGAAGAGACGCCGTCGCTGTGCGAACTTGCCCCTTGGCAGGGGCGGGCTTTCACCCCCTCCCTGCCTCCCCCGCTGGGGGAGGAGTTTTTTTGTAAGTAAGTCCTCTCGGGGGAGGATGGTCGAGCGGCATTG
>Ga0163144_10008643_pt1 | contig 22024 bp, 19 predicted proteins | sample OliLak19BULKMAT1_FD_123175 | JGI IMG/M metagenome (GOLD analysis project Ga0163144, IMG submission 123175) | Freshwater microbial mat bacterial communities from Lake Vanda, McMurdo Dry Valleys, Antarctica - Oligotrophic Lake LV.19.BULKMAT1 | ecosystem: Environmental > Aquatic > Freshwater >... | reverse complement strand
GAAGGATAGATCAGGCGCGCAATGGGTTGTAATGAAACGTCCCCTTAAGCGGCTCAAGGCGCCGTGATCGCCGCTTTGAGCGGCTCACACACTAAAGCCCCCGGCAAAGCCTTGGGATATTTAGTGACAATGGCGCATCTTGTATTCGCTGTAACTTAAACCCGTCCAGCGCCGGAAAGCGCGGTAGAAGCTGTTGACCTCCAGGTAGCCCAGTTCATCTGCCAGGCACTTGCCCGGCCGCCACATACTGCGCAGCACCTGCTCACAGCGGTACTGCCGGGCCCGGTCCAGCAGGAACTGGTAGCAGGTGTGATCCGCGCGCAGGCGACGGCGCAAGGTGGTACTGCTCATACCCAGTGATTCTGCGACGGAATCGGCGCGCAGGCGGGCCAGATCTCCACCGAGCAGGATCTGCAGCACCCGGTCAGTGGTGCGGGAGAGGGCGAGGTAGCCGGGTTTTTCAGGCGGCGGGAGGGTGTCATCCGCGCCGTGGTGCGACAAAAGTGATTGTTCCATAGCCATAACTTCCATGTTGTGGTTTCCAGAGGCGTGTTTTATACCGTGTGACCCGGTGTTGCTTATGCAGCGCTACTCCCTGCGCGGGGCTAACGGTAACTATCAAGCTAGCACAAAATCGCCGATGTAAAAGTTTCGCTGGCGAGGTGAACGCATTTGGTTATTTTGTGCCGCCTGCGGCCCCGTTGTGCGACGCCTTGTTGCGCCAGCAGTGAGCTACGAGTCCATAGGGGTGGGCGCAGGACAATCCATCACCGCGGCAATACTGGCGATGATCTCCCGCTCCACTGGGCTGAGTACGCCATCGCAGCCAGCGGCGAGGGCCATCGCTTTCAGCAGGCGTGGCTTTAACAGGGGGTAGCAATCCGCCAATGTATAGACTGCCCTGGAGAAGGCCGCGACGTGGCATTGCGCCAGGGGCAGCAGGGTCATGTCGCGCAAATCGAGGTCATCCGCGCCCAGGCGAAACGCCTCCTGCGCTGCGCCGCTGCCTTCGTGGGCCAGCAGCGACAGCACGTTCTGCACCGGCGCTGCCACCTGTTGCAGCCTGCGATAGCGCGGTCGGCTCGGTTTAACCCGGGTGAAGTGCGGGTCCAGGTAGTGGCGCACGACCTGAAAGATGCACCACTCATACAAGTGGGTGTGCTGATCGGCCCGTATCAGTCGCACCAGGGTGTGTTTGAAGCGCCGGTATTGCTGCGGCGACATCGACTTCAGTGCCGGCAGGCACATCTGCAGCAGGGGCAGGCGGCGCGGGGCACCCAATGCGCGCACCCCGGGGTGCAGTGTATTGACCAGGGTATCCAGGCCGGTGATACCCGCAGCGGCGATGCTGGCCAGTTGCGCCTGGCGCAGCGTCTCATCCGCGCTGATCAGCAGGGAGTAGACCAGCGCATGGGCGCCCAACGGCTCGTGACTGTGTTGTATCAGCACCAGTGGGATATCCTGACGGACTGCCGTCTCCTGTTCCAACTGGTCGGGGCCGGGTTCAAAGTCCGCATCCCCGATGGGGTCCGCAGCGGTCGTCTCGTCAGCCAGCGCCCCGGCCATAGCGGCTGCCACCAGGGCGGCGCGACCCACTCCCGCCGCTGCAGCACCGGGCGTGGCAGGCTGCTGCGGGTAGTGCGCGGGCTTGCGTTCGATGTACTGACCGTCCCAGCGCGGGTCCACCCGTTGTATGCGCTCGCGCAGCGGCGGATGGGTCGCGAATACCTGCCACAGGCGGTGTTCGATTTGCGCGAAAAAAATATGCGACATCTCGGTGGCGCGGGCGGCGTGCACCAGGGTGCCCGGTATATATCCGCCAATGACTTTCAGGGCGTCGCCGATACCGTCGGCGCTGCGCGTGTATTGCACGGCACTGGCATCCGCCAGAAATTCTTTCTGGCGCGAGATGGCCGCCTTGATAAAACCCGCCGCCAACCCGCCCAGCCAACCCAGTACCCACAGTGCCAGGCCCAGCAGGGGCAGGGCGGCTGCGGCGTTGTCGCTGCGCGCACTGGCACCGGAGCGCACCCGGCTGCTGCTGCTGCGCAGCAGGAAGTGACCGATATCACCAATGAAGGTGATGCCCTTTAACAGGGCCGCCAGGCGTATGTTGAGGCGCATATCGCCGTTGAGTATGTGGCTGAATTCGTGGGCGATCACGCCCTGCAATTCGTGGCGTTGCAATTGCTCGATGGTGCCGCGGGTGACTGCAACCACGGCGTCGGCGGGAGTGATGCCAGCGGCGAAGGCATTGATACCCCGCTCGCCGTTCAGCACATACACCGGCGGTACCGGCATGCTGGCGGCCAGCGCCATCTCTTCCACAACATTGAGGCAGCGCCGCTCAGCAGCTTCCAGCGATTGCGGCACGATGCGTATCCCACCCATACTCTCGGCAACCACTTTACCGCCGGTAGACAGCTGTATCCACTTGCACAGTACCACCAGGGCGACGGTGGTCGTCACCGCCAGACCAATGGTCCCGAAACGCGCCCAGCTGAAGTACGACAGAAAGCCGACCAAGCCTTCGCGGTAGCCGCCGTAGATATTGTAGTCCTGGCTGAAAAACAAGAATGCCGCGACGGCGGCGTTGGTCAGCGCCACCAGCAGCAGGACTGCCACCAAAAAAAACAGCACCAGCAGGCGCGTATTGCGCCGGGCTAGATCCTGCTGCGCAAAGAAATCCATGCTTGTAGTTGGTCAGTGCGCTAAAAGGAAACCTGTGGTGCGTTCTGGATTTGCGCCGAGTCCTCGAACTTTAACAGGGAGGCGTCCCCGGGGTGACCGAATCTGGCGGCGAAGAATGACGGCGGAAAGCTCTGCCGGTACGTGTTATACGCCATGACCGCATCGTTAAAGCCCTGGCGTGCAAAGGCCACGCGGTTTTCCGTGGCGGTGAGCTCCTCGGACACTTGCATCATGTTCTCGTTGGCTTTCAGGTCCGGGTACGCTTCCATGGTGACATTCAGCCTGCCGAGGGCACCGCGCAGCGCGCCCTCCGCGGTGGCCAACTGGCCCAACTCAATGCTGCCCACATTGCCATTGCCCATCGCCTTGAGGATCGCCGCCGCGTCATTGCGGGCGTTGGTGACAGCCTCCAGCGTACCGCGTTCATGTCCCATATAAGCTTTGGCCGTCTCCACCAGGTTGGGTATCAGATCGTAGCGCCGTTTAAGCTGCACCTCGATCTGTGAAAAGGCATTGAGGTAACGGTTTTTAAACGTCACCAGGGTGTTGTAGATGTTGATGACGTATATCACCAGACCCAGTAACACCAGCCAGAATACGATGGTGGATATTGCCATAAGATCTTTCCTCGTTAGTTTGGGTATCGTGCATCACAATGTCTAATTTCTTGCACTCAGGTTTCGGCAAGAGCGAACGCTACGCAACTAAGCCGCGAATCTAAGCCGGAGAAACCTCTACCAAAATCCCATTCACTGCCGCATTCCCCGACAGCGCATCCAGCGCGAGATCGTCGGTGATGTCATTACAGCTCACACCCGCATGGCGCTGCGCGATAGCCATGCGTATGCCCGCGCGGTCATGTCCGAAGCCGTGCGGCAGGCTGACCACGCCGGGCATTATCGCCTCGGAGGATTCAACGACCACCTGCAGCGCCCCGACACGCGAGCGCACGCTGACTGCACTGCCTGCCGCAATGCCCCGTTGCAGCAGGTCATCAGGGTGCATCAGCAGCGTACAGCGATTCTTGCCCTTTACCAGTCGTCGATAGTTGTGCATCCAGGAGTTATTGGAGCGCACATGGCGACGGCCGATCAATTGCAGCGCTCGCAGCTGAGGCGCCTTCGATAATGGCGCTGTGGCGACGGGAAACTCGCGGCGCACGCGGGCCAGGTCTGCCAGGGGCTCTGGCGTGTCACAACGGATGGTCTTGTCTTTGGTTTGCAGGCGCGCGGGCAATTGGGGCTGCAGCGGGCCGAGGTCGATCCCGGAGGGATGCTCCCGCAACTTCGCCAGCGACATACCCTGTGCCGCGTAAGGGCCAAATTGCAGGCCCAGATCAATGATTTGTGCTGGAGAAATGGACGGCTGCTGTTCCCCACCCAGCAACTGCGCCACGCGATTGCCCAGCTCCGTGAAGATTTCCCAATCGTGCAGGGCGCCCGCGGGCTTGTCGAAGATGGCCTCGTTGAAACGTGCCGTATTGCGCACGGCATTGGCATGAAAGGCGAGGTCGTAGTGGTCGTGCTCCAGCGGTGAGGTAGGCGGCAGAATAATGTCCGCGTGGCGCGTGGTTTCATTGAGATAAGGGTCCAGTGACACCATGAAGTCGAGTTGCGCCAGCGCCTCATCCAGTTGCCGTCCGTTGGGCGTGGATATGACGGGGTTGCCGGCGCCGGTGAACAGCGCGCGAATCTGGTTCTCCCCCGGCGTCGTGATTTCCTCGGCGAGTGCGGCGGCGGGAAATTCCCGATCGAATTCCGGCAGGCCGCGCACGCGACTGTAATGGCGGGCAAAGCCGCCGGGACTGCTGGTGCTTACCTGGTCTACTGCGGGCAGGGTGAACAGCGAGCCGCCAGGCAGATCCAGATTGCCGGTGGCGATATTGATCAGTTGGATCAGCCACTGGTTGAGGGCGCCGTAGGCCTGGGTGGAGACGCCCATGCGGCCGTAGCAGATGGCCGCCCTGGCAGCGGCAAACTCGCGGGCAATGCGCCGGATCGTGTCGGCGTCGATCCCCGTGTAGCGCGCGGCATACTCCGCCGTGAAATCCGCTATGGCGTGGTGCACCTGGGGCAGGCCGCTGGTGAAGTCACGCAGATGGGCGGTATCGGTTAGTTTTTCACTCAAGAGGGTGTGCAAAACCGCCAGCAGGAACAGGGCGTCGGTGCCGGGCTTTATAAAATGGTGTTCGCTGGCGATTTGCGCGGTTTCGGTATGGCGTGGATCCAGCACGACCAGTTTGCCGCCGCGCGCCTGCAGCGCCTTGATGCGTTTTTTCACATCGGGCACCGTCCAGATGCTGCCATTGGAGGCGATGGGGTTGGCGCCCAGCATCAGGATGTAATCGCTGCGGTCAATGTCGGGTATGGGGAACAGCGACTTGTGGCCGAACAACCACAGGGAGGCCAGGTGGTGCGGCAGTTGATCCACGGAAGTGGCGGAGAAACGGTTATTGGTGCGCAACTGCTTAAACAGGTTGCCCTGGTGGGTCATCATACCGTGGTTGTGCACGGTGGGGTTGCCCATGTACACGCCGATGGCGTGCACGCCATATTTTTTATGCACATCAACCAGGCCCTGTGCTGCGCGATCAAGCGCCTCGGCCCAGCTGATTTCTAGCCACTGGGTCTCGCCGGCGGTGTTGGTGGTTCGTTGCAACGGTGTTCGCAGGCGGTCTGGGTCTTCATGGATATCCTGCAGCGCCATCGCCTTGGGACAGACGTGGCCACGGCTTAATGGGTCATTTTTGTCGCCCTTGATCGAGAGGATCGCGTCGCCCTCGGTTTCTATCACCAGGCCGCAGATCGCCTCGCACAGGTGGCAGGCCCGAAAATGTGTTTTTCGCTCTGCGGTTGCGTGGCTCAAGGGTTAGCCTGCAGCGTGATCAGGCCGCGCTCACTGGCCTCGGTGAGCAATGCTTCCAGGTCGGCGCGCAGGCGTGACTCCTCCACCTCGTATTCTTCCAGCAAGGTGTTATAGATGGTGCGCAGCTCGCCGCCTGCGCGTATCAACTGCCAGATGCGGGTGCCCACCGCGTCCAGGCCGAAGTAGCACTCGCTCTCCAGATCCAGCAGCACGGTCTCACCCGAGACTTCCTGCGAGATGACCTGGTCGGATATGGCAACGGTCTGGTGCAGATTCATGGCATGTTCCGTGTTGGGCAGGCTACCCGCCACAGTGTAGCGCAGCGGTAAGTTCAGGCAATACCCAATATCGATGCAGCGCAGCCAGCAACGACACAGGGTCGTTGATCTGACTCACGAGCAAGGTCATGTGCAGGTGACAGCATCAGGGTTGCGGGAGCGGCTGACTGTATGAAACTGTATGGAGTGGGAGTGCTGCTGGAAAAAGTTATTGGTGCCCAGAAGAGGACTTGAACCTCCACCCCCTTGCGAGGACCAGCACCTGAAGCTGGCGTGTCTACCAATTTCACCATCTGGGCAATAGCAGATCCTGATGGCGAGTACTGCCCGCTGCAGAATCTGAGGGCGGCGACTTTACTTTTCCCGCGCGGCGTTGTCAATGCCCGATGATGCGGGGCAGGCTCTCCTCGCGTATACTCCTCGAATACCTTTAAACCCCACTGATTTTTCTGACGGAAGACCCAAGATTTATGGCCAAAAAAGGCAAGATTGCCGACCCTCATGCTGCGCGTGAAGCGGCACGCTATGACAACCCGATACCCAGTCGCGAGGTCATCCTCGAAATATTGACTGCGGCAGAGCAGCCGCTCGATCACACCGCTATCGCGACGACCCTGGGACTGGCGGAGCCGGAGCAGGTGGAGGCCCTGCAAAAACGCCTGCGGGCCATGGAGCGGGACGGCCAGTTGATGGTCAATCGCCGTGGCGCCTACGGCCTGGTGGATAAGCTGCATCTGCTGCACTGCCGGGTGCAGGGCCACCGCGACGGTTACGGGTTTGCCATGCCGTTGGCGGAGGGCGGAGACATCTACCTCAGCTCGCGGCAGATGCACTTCGTGTTCGATGGCGACGAGGTGCTGGTCCAGGTGACGGGCGAAGACCGCCGGGGACGCCTCGAAGGCAAGGTGGTAGAAGTGCTGCAGCGCAAGCACAAAACCGTGGTGGGCCGCTATCAGGAGGAGAGCGGTATCGGGTTTGTCATTCCCGACAATGGCCGTCTCACCCAGCAGATACTCATCCCACCCAAAGGGAAAGGCCTGGCGCGCTCGGGCCAGATCGTGACCGTGGAGATTACCGATTACCCCACCCGCCAGCTCGGCGCCAAGGGTCGTATTGCCGAGGTACTGGGCGATCACATGGACCCCGGCATGGAAATTGATGTTGCCATTCGCTCCCACGGCATTCCCTGGGAGTGGCCGGAGGCAGTACTGGCTGAAGCCGCGCGTCTGGAAGCGGAGCCGCTGGAGGAGGACAAGCAACACCGGATCGATTTACGCAAATTAGCCTTTGTCACTATCGACGGCGAGGATGCGCGGGACTTTGATGACGCGGTGTACTGCGAAGAGCGCAGCGGCGGCTGGCGCCTGTGGGTGGCGATTGCCGACGTGTCCCACTATGTGTGGCCGGGCTCGGCCCTCGACCAGGAGGCGGCGCTGCGCGGCAACTCGGTCTATTTCCCGGCGCGGGTAGTACCCATGTTGCCGGAGGCCCTGTCCAATGGCCTTTGTTCACTGAAACCCGCGGTGGACCGCCTGGCGATGGTCTGCGAGATGGAATTGAGCGCCACGGGCGTGCTCGCAAAATACCGCTTCTATGAGGCGGTCATTCACTCTCACGCGCGACTGACCTACACCCAGGTGGGAGAGGTATTGGAGCAGGGCAGTTGCCCGCAGGTAGATAAGCACCGGGTGGTGGATCTCCAGCGCCTGCACAGCCTCTACCATGTGTTGCGCGCGGCCAGGGACAAACGCGGCGCCATCGATTTTGAGACCGTGGAAACCCGCATCATATTCGACGAGCACCGCAAGATCGAATCCATCGTGCCGGTGGTGCGCAACGACGCGCACAAGTTGATCGAGGAGTGCATGCTCTGCGCCAACGTCGCCACGGCGCGCTTTTACGGTGCCAACAAGTTACCCATGCTCTACCGGGTGCACGAGGGTCCCGGCGAGGAAAAACTGGAGGGCCTGCGCAAGTTTCTCGGGGAATTGGGCCTGAATCTCGGCGGCGGCGCCAAACCCACACCCGTCCACTACCAGCAACTGCTGCTGCAGATCGGTGATCGCGAGGATGCCCATGTGATCCAGACCATGCTGCTGCGCTCGCTGAGCCAGGCGGTCTACCAGCCGGAGAACAAGGGCCACTTTGGCTTGCACTACGACGCCTACGCCCATTTCACCTCGCCGATCCGACGCTACCCCGATCTACTGGTACACCGGGGCATACGACATCTCATCCGCAGCGGCAGCGGTGCGAAAGGCGTGCTGCGCATTGAGGGCGCCAAGTCCATCCCGACCAAACAGATATTTCCTTACGATGTACACGCCATGGTGGTAAACGGCGAACACTGCTCGATGACCGAGCGACGCGCGGACGAGGCCACCCGCGAGGTCAACGCCTGGCTCAAGTGTGAGTATCTGCAGGAGCATGTCGGGACTGAGTTCAACGGGGTCATCAGCGCGGTGACCAGTTTCGGCCTGTTTGTGGAACTGCAGGACCTGTACATCGAGGGCTTGGTCCACATCACGGCCCTGCCCGGCGATTACTATAATTTCGACCAGGCCCGGCAGCGCCTGACCGGTGAGCGCTCCGGGCGCAGTTTTCAACTCGGGGGGTCGGTGCGGGTGCAGGTGGCGCGGGTCGATCTGGACGATCGCAAGATCGACCTGGAGCTGATCGAGGCCAAGCCCGCGGGTAAGACTAAAGCAAAAAAACCTGCCGACAAGCCCGCTGACAAGGGCGCCAAGAAGGATAAAAAATCCGCTTCTGCCCGTAAACCCAAGAGCAAGACCGGCCTGCGGCGGCGCCGCTGAGCGTGCAGTACGTCTACGGTATTCACGCGGTCCAGAGCCTGCTGCGCCAGAATCCCAAATCGGTGCAGCGCCTGTTGCTGCAGGCGGGACGCGCCGACAAGCGCGTCGCGGCCCTGCTGGAATTGGCGCGCAACCAGGGTGTGTCCGTGGTGCGCGAGTCGCGCGCCGACCTGGACAAAATCGTCAGTGCGCGCCATCAGGGGGCGGTGCTCCAGTTGCGCGATGGTGCGGCGCAGGACGATGCCGCCGCCTCCAATCTGTGGCGTGAGGCCGATCTGCTGCAGGCGCTGGAAAATAAAAACGGTCCGGTGCTGATTCTGGTGCTGGACGGCGTCACCGATCCGCATAACCTGGGGGCCTGCCTGCGCAGTGCCGATGCGGCGGGGGTGGACGCGGTGGTGGTGCCAAAAGACAACTCGGCGGACCTGACCCCGGTGGTGCGCAAGGTGGCCTGCGGCGCGGCGGACGTGGTGCCGTTCGTCAGGGTCACTAATCTCAGTCGCACCCTGCAAGCTCTGCAGGCGCGTGGCGTGTGGCTCTACGGCACCGACGGCGGTGCAGAAAAATCTTTATATGACAGTGACTTAACGACCTCGCTGGCGCTGGTGATGGGAGCCGAGGGCAAGGGCATGCGTCGGCTGACGCAGGAGCAATGCGACTATCTCATCCACCTGCCCATGGCCGGCTCGGTAAGCAGTCTCAATGTCTCGGTGGCGGCGGGTATCGTCCTGTTTGAGGTGGTGCGCCAGCGCGCCGCCGCCGGCAAATAATCTCCTTGTCACCTACTATCAAAGTCGTTAGACTTCGCTCCCTCAAAATTTGCCCGGCTATCCTGAATGGCCGATCCTCCTTGCTACACCATTTTGTGGGTAGCATTAACCCGTAAGGAGCTTACTGTATGCGACATTACGAGATCGTATTCATGGTCCATCCGGACCAGTCCGAACAAGTGCCCGCTATGATCGAGCGCTACACCACAGCAATCCAGAAAGACGGCGGTCAGGTGCATCGCCTTGAAGACTGGGGGCGCCGCCAGTTGGCCTACCCGATCAACAAGATCCACAAGGCACATTACGTGTTGATGAACGTGGAGGCGTCCAATGAGGCCATGGAAGAGCTGACCACCACTTTCCGTTACAACGATGCCGTCATCCGTAACCTGGTGATTCGCCGCGATGAACCTGTGACTGAAGAATCTTTTATCATGAAGGCGGAAAAAGAGAATCGCGAGCGCAAGAGCCGTTACGAGGAACGTCAGGCGGCCGATGCGGCCAAGGCTGATGTTGTCGAAAGTGACGAAGTGGTTTTCGCCGATGCTGATGAGGCGGATGAAGAATAAGTCTTCCCCGTCACGTACCGAATATCGAGGTTTAGAGGAGTATCACCATGGCACGTTTTTTCCGTCGCCGTAAGTTTTGTCGCTTTACTGCTGAAGGCACCAAGGAAATCGATTATAAGGATCTGGAAACGCTGAAGGCGTACGTATCCGAGACTGGCAAGATTGTACCCAGCCGGATTACTGGCACCAAGGCCAAGTACCAGCGGCAGTTAGGCACCGCTATCAAGCGGGCGCGTTTCCTGTCCCTGCTGCCATACACGGATTCGCACCTGTAAAAAACCCTTGATCCGCGCAGTGGCCAGTCGAGGTTGTTCTTGAAGGGCTTGGCAGAATTTGTCATGCGCGGACGCTTGCAGGCGCTGCTGGTTACAGTGGCGGGCGCCAGCAGCCTGTTGTTTTGCTGGATCAGCGCTGCTGCACTGGCGCTGGTTACACTGCGCAAAGGCGCGGGATCGGGTGCCTGGTTGTTTTTGTGGGCACTGCTGCCAGCGGGTACGCTGATGTATGGCTACGGGGACAGCGGACCGCTGGCGTTGCTGGTCGGTACCATGGTGCTGGCACTGGTGCTGCGCATCACGGTAAATCTGCCGCTGGCAGTGCTGGCAGCGGTGGGTGTGGGTGCGGCAACCGGATTGGCCATGATGGCCTTCTCCGGTGCGTACCTGGACCAGATGGTGGCTTACTTCGGTGAGTTCCTGGTGAGTCTGGAACAACAGCTGTCCAAGGGTGGGCAAGCGGTGGAGTTGCCCAGGCCCGCAGCGTCGCAGATAGCCGGAATGCTCGGCGCGGGAACCGCCATGATGTCGGTACTGTGCCTGCTGCTGGCACGCTATTGGCAGGCTGCACTGTATAACCCGGGCGGTTTTGGTGCAGAGTTCAAGGCGCTGTACTACCCGGCGACGGTGAGTTCGGTGTTGGTGATAGCGGCCCTGGTGCTTGCCAGTTTGGGCGTGCAGTACCGCACATGGGCGATGATTTGCCTGATTCCGCTGACATTCGCGGGACTGGCGTTAGTCCATACCCGCATCGAGTTACGCGGGCGGGGCAGGGGCTGGTTGATGGGGTTTTACGTTGCCTGGTTGATCTTTGACCCGGTAAAACTACTGGTGGTGTTTTTCGCCATCGCCGACAGCTGGTTGAATTTTCGCCAGCGCTGGTCCGGCAGGCCGGGAACACAGGTGAGTAAGCGCGAAGAGCACGATGACAGAGACGATAAAGACATTTGACGTAAAAGACATTTGACGTAAAAGACATTCGACGTAGTGGGAGAATTCTCCCCGAAGAGAGGAACGTAAGATGGAAGTCATTTTGCTGGAGAACATCAGCAAGTTGGGCAGGCTCGGTCAGACCGTGGATGTGAAAGCCGGTTTCGGCCGCAACTATCTCATTCCACAGGGCAAGGCAGTACGCGCCAATGCAGCCAATACCGCTGCCTTCGAAGCGCGTCGCGCAGAGCTGGAATCTGCCGCAGCGGCGCTGCTGGCTGCAGCACAGCTGCGTGCCGATGCGATCAATGCACTGGGTCTGGTCACAATCAAGGCTAATGCAGGAGAGGAAGGCAAGCTGTTCGGTTCCGTCGGTACCCGGGATATCGCGGAGGCTGTCGTGGCGCTCGGTTGCGAGGTGGACAAGTCTGAAGTCCGTCTGCCCAGTGGGGCGCTGCGGGAACTGGGCGAGTACGAAGTTGCTATCCAGGTGCACGGTGACATCACTGCGCTGGTTGCAGTCGCGGTAATCCAGGAGTAGGTACTGGCTGCTTGTTCCCTTTGCGGAGCAACCACTACTCGATAATGCACCGGCCACCGCTGACCGGTGCATTTTTAGTGCACGGCCGAAACTGTGGCATCCCCAATCGATATCCCGTGTGATTCCACTTCTTCTGTTCGCCTAATTCCTATAGTCTGAGCCTCCCCTTAATAATAATGCGTTGATATGGCCGACCCGGATTACCCCAGCAACGTATCTGAACTTCGCTATCCGGCAGAAGTCGAGGTTGCGCGGATCAAGATGCAGCCACATTCCGTCGAAGCGGAGCAGTCCGTGTTGGGAGGCTTGTTGCTGTCAGCGGATAGCTGGGATGCGGTCGCCGAAGCCGTTGGAGCCAATGATTTTTATCGTCCAGGCCACCGCCTGATCTTCCGCCAGATTGCGCAACTGGCCGAGGCGTCTGCACCGGTGGATGTGATTACTGTGGCGGACAAACTGCAGGCCAGGGGTGAACTGGATGCAGCGGGCGGCTTACCCTATCTGGCGGAGCTGGCCCAGAATACGCCCAGTGCCTCCAACATCCGGGCCTATGCCCAGGTGGTGCGTGAACGCGCCAGTTTGCGCAAGCTGATCGAGGCGGCGCAGGACATCGCCGAGAGCGGGTTCAATCCCGAGGGACGCAGGTCAGGTGAACTGATCGATCAGGCGGAACGCCGGATCATGCAAATCGCCGAAGAGGGTCCCAAGGCCGGCGGTCCCCAGGATATCAATCCACTACTGCAGTCCGCGCTGGGGCGCATTGAGGAACTGTTCCAATCCGGTGGTGATATCACCGGCCTCAGCACCGGATTTATCGAACTGGACCGCATGACATCAGGTTTGCAGGACTCCGACCTCGTGATCGTGGCGGGCCGGCCCTCCATGGGCAAAACCAGTTTCGCCATGAATCTGGTGGAGCACGCGGTATTGACGCAGAAAAAGCCCATTCTGGTCTTCAGTATGGAAATGCCGGCGGACTCCCTGATCATCCGTATGTTGTCGTCCGTCGGGCGCATCGACCAGACGCGGCTGCGCAACGGCAAGCTGGAGCAGGAGGACTGGCCCAAGTTGAGCGCCGCAGTGACCAAACTCAAGGATGTGCCCCTGTTTATTGATGATACGCCCGCGCTCACACCGACCGAGGTGCGCAGCCGCGCCCGCCGGGTAGCGCGCGAGCATGGCGGGCTGGGCATGATCATGGTGGATTACCTGCAACTGATGCAGGTGGCGGGCTCGTCCGAAGGTCGTACGGCGGAAATTTCCGAGATTTCACGCAGTCTCAAGGCCATCGCCAAGGAGTTCAAGGTGCCGATGGTGGCCTTGTCCCAGCTGAACCGCTCCCTGGAGCAGCGCCCCAACAAGCGGCCGGTAAACTCGGACCTGCGGGAATCGGGCGCGATCGAGCAGGATGCCGATCTCATCATGTTCATCTACCGCGATGAGGTCTACCACGAGGAGTCACAAGAGAAAGGCATTGCTGAAATCATCATCGGCAAGCAGCGCAACGGCCCCATCGGTATCTGCCGCCTGGCATTCATCAGCCATTACACCCGCTTTGAAAACCTCGCGCGTGGTTCCCGCGATGACTATTGAAGTGAGAGGTGATTGGTGATGGATTGGCAGGGATGGTTTACGGTCGGGCTGACGGTCGCGGTGCTCGCCACGTTGATCACAATTCCGCGTCTCACCACGGACCTGGTGATGATGGGCGCGTTGTTGCTGCTCAGCATCACCGGGATACTGAAACCCGATGAAGCCCTTTCGGGATTTGCCAACAGCGGCCTGATGACGGTCGCTGCAATGTTCATTGTGGCGGCGGCCATCCGTGCCTCTGGGGGTGTCGACCTGGTCATCGAGCGCGTGCTGGGGCGCCCGACTGGCGAGCGCAACGCACTGGTGCGGCTGATGCTGCCAGTGGTCGGACTGTCCGCGTTTTTGAATAACACCCCGGTGGTGGCAACCATGATTCCGGCGGTGAGCCAGTGGGCGCGGCGGATCAAGGTACCCAGTTCCTCGTTGATGATTCCGCTGAGCTATGCCTCCATCCTCGGCGGGACCATCACGCTGATCGGCACCAGTACCAACCTCGTGGTCAATGGCCAGTACCAGACGCTGACCGGCAAGCCTGGCTTCGGTTTGTTCGATATTGCCCCGATCGGGCTGATCGTAGCGCTGGCGGGCACTTTGTTCGTGATATTCGCCGCGCCGCGGCTTCTCAAGGTGCGGCGCAGCCCCCAACAGACCTTTGCCGACACGCGCAGCTTTACCTTCGAGGTTGCGGTTGCGCGCGACGGCCCGCTGGTTGGCAAGTCTATCCAGCAGGCGGGACTGCGCCACCTCGAACGCATCTACCTTGCCGAGATTGAACGCGAAGGGAGCGTGATTACTGCCGTCGCGCCCGAGGAGATACTGCGCGGCGGCGACCGCCTTGTATTCGTGGGCGAGACCGAGGCCATCGTCGATGTGCTGCGCATCAATGGTCTGGTGGCCGCCGTCGGCAGTCAACCGGCGCTGGAGCGCAATGTGCCGGAACGTCGGCTGGTGGAAGCGGTAGTGGCCGAGCACTGCGAGGTCGTGGGCGACACGATCCGCGAAGGGCGTTTCCGCGATCGCTACGGTGCCGTGGTGCTGGCGGTAGCGCGCAACGGCGAGCACATTCGCGGGCGCCTGAGTTCGATCATTCTTGAACCCGGCGATCTACTGCTGCTGGAGGCGCGCCCCGGTGTGGTCGACCGTCTGAAGCAGTCGCGCGACTTCCTGCTCATGAATGTACTTGAGCACGAGCTACCGGATCATTCGCATGCCTGGCTCGCGTGGGGCATCCTTGGCGTTATCATTGCGCTGGCGACGACCGGGCTTTTGAGTATGCTCAATGCTGCGTTACTCGGTGTGGCGGCCATGCTGGTGACACGCTGCATCGGCGTGAACGAGGCGCGTCGTGCGCTCGACCTGCCGGTGCTGGTGACCATCGCGGCGAGTTTTGCGCTGGGCAACGCGCTGGAGAAAACCGGCGCGGCGGGATACCTGGGCAACATGATCGTGACCAATGCGGGGAATGACGCCTGGCTGCTGCTCGCGCTCACCTACCTCTGCGTGATGGTGCTGACCGAGCTGATTACCAACAATGCCGCAGCGATGCTGATGCTGCCTGTAGTGCTGGCGATTACGAACACTGCGGGCCTCAACGATGTGCCTTACGTGATGGCGGTGATGATGGCCGCCTCGGCGAGCTTTGCCACCCCGATCGGCTACCAGTGCAATCTGATGGTCCAGGGGCCCGGCGGCTACCATTTTTCTGATTTCCTGCGCCTCGGCGTGCCGATGAACCTGCTGATGGCACTGGTCACGATCACGGCAATCCCGTTCATCTGGCCGCTTCAGGGGTAAGCCGCCCCCTGCCCCTTGCTATCGTCCGGCTGACCCCTAAAGACCAGTTTGCTCCCGCAGCTGATGTAACCGGGCCAGCTGTTCCTTGGCAGCAATGGGATCAGCGGGTTTTTGTTCCAGCGCCGCAGGTTCGGGTACTTCGAGTGATTCACCGCGCAGCACGCGCGCGCAATACCCGTCGTAGTGCTCCTTGAATACCGGCCAGCTGGTGCGTTCGGTGTTGTTGGCCAGGAAGTACCAGTCGCTATCGCGACCGGCCAGGTAGACGGCCGGGTGGCTCCAGCGCTGGGCGGATTTGGGCGAGGGCGCACGGCAGGCCTCCACGTAAGCGTCGTGGGCGGGCGGCAGGCCCAGATCGGCGAGGCCCTGCTGGCAGCATTCCAGCATCCTGTTCAGTGTGGGCAGGTATTCGCTGTGTTCGATGGCGTGCCTGGCGCCCTTGAGTATATGTTCCACCGGATAGTCCGAGAGTGACTCCAGCCACAGTTTCTTGATTTGGCGCAGCTGCTCTGCGTCCGGGAAGGCGGCGTAGTACTGGTTGTGATAGTTCAACCGGAACAGGGCGAAGATCTGGTTGAGCGCTTCGACATGGGCCTCTGTCGCGAGCCTGCGGGCCGTCTCACTCTGCCCAGGACGTGTCGGTGAGGTCCTGCTGGAGGCTGCGATCTCTTGTGCGACCCGTTGGATGAGTTCCCTGCTGTCCGCCATGGCTGTGTCCTGCGTGTTCGATCTGGTGACGTTTGGCCCAGTGGTGCTTTACATGCTGTATGAACTTGATGTTCCAGGACGTATGCGCCTGGTTACTGTCCCGCCAGTATACGATGAACTCCGGCAACACCGAGCGAGCAAATTCGGTATCGATGTGCGACAGGCGCAAAATATCATAGACATCCCCGGTTGGCTGCCACTGCTCGGTGATGCGTTTGGGTTCGGTGCTGTGTTCCAGGCTGGAGGTGTATTTGGCCCACTGGATGCGGATGTGCTGGATAAACCTGGAATTGAGTTCCTTAGGGTTGGTGCCGCGCTCCCGCCAGTACAGGATAAATTCGGGAATGGCCTCCTCGATAAAGTCGCGCTCTATTTCCCCGCGCTCCATGATTTCCATGGCGTCCGCGCTGGGGCGCCAGTTGTTATCCAGGGTAGTGGTCGGTGGAACGCGAAACGCTTCGGCCTGCTGCTGCTGATGGCGCCGCCAAATGGTGATGACATGCTGGCGGAACTTGTTCTCCCAGGCATGGCTGGTTTCGCCCCGCTCGCGCCAGTAAAAGATGAAATCTTCCAATTGGTCCAGGGCGAACTGGCGCGGTATGTTGTGGTTCATACCCATTAACTGCAACAGGTCCGCGTTAGGCGACCAGTGCAGCGGCAATAGCCCCGCGCTGCGCTTCTCCGGCACGGCCGGGGGCGAGACCGCTGCGGCAGGCGCGCTGGCCACGGGGGCGGGTTCATTCACGGCAAACACCAGATGCTGCGCTGTGTGCAGCGGCGGAGAGTCGAGCAACAGCACGCCCTTGTCCGCCAGGCTGCGGCTGATGCGCTGCAGGTCCTCGGCGGTCCAGAAGGGCAGGGTGCGCAGCAGGAAGGCGCGCTCGATGCTGAGCCAGGCATAGCCGTTGCGAATTTGTGGGCTGTGGTGCTCAAACAATTGCTGCAGGTGTTGCAGCAGAATGGCTTCTTCCAGGCCGATGGTCGCCGCCAGCAGCGGGGAGAATAGCAGCTGGCGCTCTGGGCTCAGGGAGAAATCTGACATCGAGGTACCGGAATCTTGTCGCAAGTTTGGTAGGATACCGCAGGCCGGGACTTTTAGCCCGCTTGGAAGACTAATGGCAAAACAAAAAACCGCCTTTGTATGCAATGACTGCGGCTCTGACTATGTGAAATGGCAGGGCCAGTGCAGTGACTGCGGGGCCTGGAACACGCTGACCGAGATCAGGCTCGGACCTGAACAGGGCTCGGGCCGGGCCGGCGCGCAGGTGGCCGGCAGGCGGGCCGGATTCGCCGCTGCGCTGGCCACTGCCAGGGTCCTTAAGGACATCGACCTGCACGACATGCCGCGCTTTTCCTCCGGGGCAGAAGAGTTCGACCGCGTGTTGGGTGGAGGGCTGGTACCTGGTTCGGCCATTCTGGTAGGGGGATACCCGGGTGCCGGCAAGAGCACGCTGCTGCTGCAGACCATGTGCCACCTGGCGCGCACAATGGAGGCCTTGTACATCACCGGGGAGGAATCCCTGCAGCAGGTCGCCATGCGCGCCCAGCGCCTGCAACTGCCCACTGACAGGCTGCGACTGCTGTCGGAAACCAACGTGGAAGCGATTGTCGCCGCCGCGCAGGAATTAAAGCCCAAGGTATTGGTGGTGGATTCGATCCAGGTGGTGCACACCGATGCAATCGCCTCCGCTGCGGGCAGCGTGTCGCAGGTCCGTGAATGTGCCGCCTACCTGATCCGCTATGCCAAGCAGACCGGGACAGTACTGTTACTGGTGGGGCATGTCACTAAGGACGGCTCCCTGGCGGGCCCCAAGGTGCTGGAGCACATGATCGACTGCTCGATCCTGCTCGAAGGCAGTGATGACGCCCGTTTTCGCACCCTGCGCGGCCAAAAAAACCGCTTTGGCGCGGTCAACGAGTTGGGCATCTTCGCGATGACAGAGCAGGGCATGCGCGAGGTTAAAAATCCCTCTGCCATTTTTCTCGACCGCGGCAGCGAACCGGCGTCGGGCAGTGCCGTCATGGTGGTGTGGGAGGGCACCCGGCCACTGCTGGTGGAGATCCAGGCGCTGGTAGACGACAGCCAACTGGGCAATCCGCGCCGGGTGGCTGTGGGCCTGGAACAAAACCGCTTGGCCATGCTGCTCGCCGTGCTGCACCGTCACGGCGGTCTGCAGGTCGGCGATCAGGACGTGTTTGCAAACGTAGTGGGCGGTGTCAAGGTACTGGAGACCAGCGCCGACCTCGCCCTGCTGCTGGCGATCGTCTCCAGTTACCGTGACAGGATCCTGCCGCGGGATATGGTAATTTTCGGGGAGGTGGGTTTATCCGGTGAGATACGCCCCGTACCGAATGGGCAGGAGCGACTCGCAGAGGCTGCCAAACACGGGTTTACCCGCGCCATTGTGCCCAAGGGCAATGCACCGAAGGGCCAGATCAGGGGGATGCAGGTGACAGCAGTAGCAAAATTGGCCGACGCGCTGGCGGCGCTGGACTAGCTGCCCAACTGGGCGAGTTCTTCTTCCAGTGTCGCGATGTCCATATGGGCTTGCAGCACTTCCAGCAATGGTGCCATATTTTCCCGATCCACGTGCTGCACGGAAAACCCGAGCCGGCCGGCTTCCACATGTTGCAGGTAGGCGTGCAATTCCAGGGTACTGCCTTCGTCCAGTTTGATGATCAGCGTAAAGGGCTCGTTGTACTGGGCATCCCACTGCTCGGGTTGATCGGTAGCGACGCCGGTAAGAGAAATATCGATGAGGCGTTGCTGCCACAGACTCCCACCCTGGTGCACCTCCACGGGCAGCGCAAGCTCGACGCGGGTGAAGCGACGTTTCTCAGAATGGTATTTGGACATGACGATACTCTTGCGACACAGTTTCTGACCCAACTATAACGCCGCCCTCGGTTGAATGCGAGATCAGCGACGCTATCGCGTGTGCAGGCCGGGAGTTAACGTTGTCCACCGCCAGCATTACTTGAGCTTGCGATACTTCGGCCGGTGCGGTTGATCGGCGGCGGCACCGAGGCGCGCCTTGCGATCGATTTCGTAATCGGTGAAGTTGCCCTCGTGGAACACCACGCTACCATCGTCCGCATACGCCAGGATATGTGTCGCAATGCGGTCCAGGAACCAGCGGTCGTGCGAAATCACCATGGCGGCGCCCGGGAACGCCAGCAGCGCTTCCTCCAGCGCGCGCAGTGTCTCCACATCCAGGTCGTTGGTCGGCTCATCCAGCAGCAGCACATTGGCGCCCTGTTTGAGCAGTTTGGCCAGGTGCAGGCGGTTGCGCTCCCCACCGGACAAATCCTTGACGAATTTCTGCTGGTCCGCGCCTTTGAAGTTAAAGCGCCCGACGTACGAGCGTGAAGGTACTTCGTAATTGCCGATGCGGATGATGTCCAGTCCGTCGGAGAGTTCCTCCCAGACGGTCTTGCTGCCATCGAGGTCGTCCCGCGACTGGTCCACATAGCCCAGTCGCACGGTCTCTCCTACCGTGATTTCCCCGCCGTCAGGCTGCTCCGCACCCATGAGGATTTTAAACAGGGTGGATTTACCCATGCCATTGGCACCGATGATGCCCACGATACTGCCCTTGGGTACGGTGAAGCTGACCTGATCGAACAGCAGGCGCTCACCAAAACTTTTGGACAGGTTGCTAACGTCAATCACACTGTCCCCGAGGCGCGGGCCCGGCGGGATGTAAATCTCGTTCGTTTCATTGCGGCTCTGGAATTCCTGTGACTGCAACTCTTCAAAACGCTGCAAGCGCGCCTTGCTCTTGGCCTGGCGGCCCTTGGGATTGCTGCGCACCCACTCCAGTTCCGCCTTGATGGCTTTCTGGTGGGAGCCCTCCTGGCGTTTTTCCTGTGCCAGGCGCTGTTCCTTGGCGTCCAGCCAGTCCGAGTAGTTGCCCTCGTAAGGAATACCGCGGCCGCGGTCCAGTTCCAGAATCCAGCCGGCGGCATTGTCCAGAAAGTAGCGGTCGTGGGTGATCGCCACCACAGTGCCGGGGAAGTCGTGCAGAAAACGCTCCAGCCACGCTACACTTTCCGCGTCCAGGTGGTTGGTCGGTTCGTCCAGCAGCAACATATCCGGGGTGGAGAGCAGCAGGCGGCACAGGGCCACCCGGCGGCACTCGCCGCCCGACAGTGTGCTGACATTGGCGTCCCAGGGCGGCAGGCGCAGGGCGTCGGCGGCCACTTCCAGCCTGTGGTCCAGGTTGTGCGCATCGGTGGCCTGGATGATGTCCTCCAGCCGCGCCTGCTCCCTGGCCAGTGCGTCGAAATCGGCATCCGCTGCGCCGTAGTCCGCGTAGACTTTTTCCAGTCCCGCCAGCGCGTTGATCGCCTCCTGCACGCCTTCCTCCACATTGCCACGCACGTTCTTGTCCGGGTTGAGATGGGGCTCCTGGGGCAGATAACCGATTTTGATGCCCGGCTGGGGGCGCGCCTCGCCCAGGATGTCGCTATCCAGTCCCGCCATAATGCGCAGCAGGGTGGATTTGCCCGACCCGTTCAGGCCCAGCACGCCGATCTTGGCGCCGGGGAAGAAAGACAGAGAGATATCCTGCAGGATGGTTTTCTTGGGTGGCACGACCTTGCCGACCCGATTCATGGTGTAGACGTATTGAGCCATGGGTCCTTCCGGGGTCATCTTCAGAAGCGGCGGATTTTAGCAGATAAGGCCATGGAATTGTTCTGTCTGCGCGGCACAACACCCTTATATGGACTGCATGTTTGGGGTAGAATGCGCCGCTTTCCGCGGGGCTGCGCAGCGCACCATCAACCAGGAGACCAGCATGTTTGACGATAGCATGACCATTGAAGGATTCGACGCTGAGATCTTTGCCGCTATCGGCGAGGAGGAGCGCCGGCAGGAAGAGCATATCGAGCTCATTGCGTCGGAGAACTACACCAGCCCACGCGTGATGCAGGCCCAGGGTACGGCGCTGACCAACAAATACGCCGAAGGCTACCCCGGTAAGCGCTACTACGGCGGCTGTGAGTACGTGGACAAGGTCGAGGAACTGGCTATCGCGCGCGTCAAGGCCCTGTTCGGCGCCGACTATGCCAACGTCCAGCCCCACTCCGGTTCCCAGGCCAATGCTGCGGTGTATCTGGCGTTGTGCAACCCCGGTGATACGGTGCTGGGCATGAGCCTGGCCGACGGCGGACACCTGACCCACGGCGCCAAGCCCAACTTCTCGGGCAAAATCTACAATGCCGTGCAGTACGGCCTGAACGCTGCTACCGGCGAAGTGGATTACGAGCAGGTAGAGGCCTTGGCGCTGCAGCACAAACCAAAGATGATCGTCGCCGGCTTCTCGGCCTACTCACAAATCATGGACTGGGCCCGCTTCCGCACCATCGCCGACCAGGTGGGCGCCTACCTCATGGTGGACATGGCCCACGTAGCCGGCCTGGTCGCCGCTGGCATTTACCCCAATCCGGTGCCCTACGCCGATGTGGTGACGTCCACCACCCACAAAACCCTGCGCGGTCCGCGCGGCGGCATTATCCTGGCCAAAGCCAATGACGAACTGGAGAAGAAATTTAACTCGGCGGTGTTCCCCGGTGGGCAGGGCGGCCCGTTGATGCACGTGATTGCGGCCAAGGCGGTCAGTTTCAAGGAAGCCCAGAGCCCGGAGTTCGTCGTGTACCAGAAGCAGGTGGTGAAGAATGCCAAGGCGATGGCCGCCGCCTTTATCAAGCGGGGCATCAAAATCGTCTCCGGGGGCACCGAGAACCATTTAATGCTGGTGGACCTGATCGGCAAGCCGTACACCGGCAAGGATGCTGACGCAGCGCTCGGTGCGGCCAACATTACTGTCAACAAGAATGCCGTGCCCAACGACCCGCGCTCGCCGTTCATTACCTCCGGCCTGCGCGTTGGCACCCCGGCCATCACCACCCGCGGGTTTGGCGAGGCAGAGACGATCGAGCTGACCGGCTGGATGTGTGATGTGCTGGAGTCGCTTGAAAACGGCACGTCTGAGTCTGTGATCGCTGCAGTGAAGGTCAAGGTACTGGAAATCTGTAAGCGGTTTCCGGTTTACGGATAGGGGTAGATCTCCTTCGTAGTCCGGTCGATGTCGGGCGGGATACCCGAAAGGGCCACAGCGCATTCCCCACATTCGGCTGCTGCGCAACTCGACCATTTTTCGCAGCGCGAAAAATTGACTCGAACACGCGAG
>Ga0163144_10008641_pt1 | contig 22025 bp, 16 predicted proteins | sample OliLak19BULKMAT1_FD_123175 | JGI IMG/M metagenome (GOLD analysis project Ga0163144, IMG submission 123175) | Freshwater microbial mat bacterial communities from Lake Vanda, McMurdo Dry Valleys, Antarctica - Oligotrophic Lake LV.19.BULKMAT1 | ecosystem: Environmental > Aquatic > Freshwater >... | reverse complement strand
TCACCTCGTGCCAATAGCACCTGCGCCTGCACCAAAAGCAAGTCGCCTGCAGGTACGCCATTCCAGCCCACCAGTTGTTCAGCATCTGTTTGGGCAATCGTGAGGTTGCCTGCTTTAAGAGCCGCATTCATCCGCGCAAAACGCACGCGAGGCGCACCATCGGATAGGCGCAAGGCTTCGGTCAGGTCGGCTTGTGCGCGGTCGTCCGCCCCCAGTTCCGTCCACAAAATCGCCCGTGACATCAGCACCTCAAAATAGGCGGGGTCGCTTTCGTCACCCGTTAAGGCACGCTCGTATTGCTCTAGGGCTAAAGTCAGTTTGCCCTCCGCAAGCCAAGCATCCCCACGCAATTTTACCGCCTCTACGCTACCCGAATACCGCGCCATGTATTGCTCGGCAAAAATCACCCCCAAACCATAATCACGCTTGCCTATGGCTGATAGCACTTGCAAACGAAGCGCGTCTTTAGCATAGGGTTCTATTTGCAATAGCACGTTTAGCTCACTGATAGTGTCATCGTATTGTGCCAAATCATAGTAAATTTGGGCGCGTTTAAGGCGCAATTGTGTGTTCGAGAGCGTGCTTGCGTTGTTAAGCAATGCCTCTGTAACAATGCGTAGCGCTTCGTCCGTGTTGCCCTCTAGCAAATAACGGTCTGCTTTTAGCACATAGGCTTCTATGGGTCGTCCGCTATCTTGTGCCAGCGCGTTATCTAGCCGTGCAGATGCGTCGTCCAGGGCAGTGGTCACGCTGGTTATACTAGCACGATTGCTTAATGCCTCACGGGTTTCTGCCAGTAGCACTTTAGCATAGGCAATATCTATCAACGGCTGATAACGGGAGTCGTTACTGCGTTCTTGCCAGCGTGTTTCACCTTCTATAAGTACGGTGCGTGCGCTTACAATGTCGCCTTCACGCAAGTGCCACTCCACAAGGAACGCATAAGGCAAGAAGTTTCCTGTGGCTTCTGTGCCTGTTCGTTCAGATTCAAGAAGCGTAAAGGCGCGTGGCATTTGCCCATTGTTCATGGCTTGGTTGGCTAGGTCAATATTGCGCTCGGAAAGTACGCCAACAGGTACATAAATTTCTGTGGGGTACGGCACATAGTAAATCGCGTCCTTTGTGGCAACACCTACGGGGAACGTGGGGGATGGTGTTAGTGTCAGTTCGGGTGTTGCCGATGGTGTGGGCGTAAAGCCCGGCGTGGGTGTAGCCGTGAAAGTGGGCGTAGGCGAAAGCGTCCATGTAGGCGCAAAAAGAATCCGTTGCACATCAGGGTTATTGAGGGCAAAAGCGGCTGTAATACCCCCAAACACCAGCACAAAAGCCAGCACGCCCCCAATAATTTGCGCCTGCAAAATGCGAATTTCTCGCTCGCCAGCACGCCCCGACGTTTTCTTTATCCACGTGATATTGGACAACGGCGAATCGGTTTTAGAGGCTTCTTGTAGGGCGTTGACACCTTGTTGGGCTGCCTGTTGTAAAGAGGCTTGGGGCGGAATAGGAATGCCCCCATTGCCTTGTGGGGGGCGCGGTGCGCGGGCAAATGCTTCTTCTAAAGGAATGATAACGGTCGCAGGTTTTGCAACCACTTCTTCAACAAAAGTAACAGGCTCACTATCAGGCTCAAGCGCACTCATTGGCGCACTTTTCTCAAAGCGCGTTTGAGGGGTTTCTTCTGGCACAGGCGTAACGGCAGGCACTTCTGTTGTTTGGCGCAACGCCTTTAAGGGCTTGGCAACAGGGGGCGGGGCATCTTCTGGCACTTCAAATTTAGGTTCAACGGCGGGTGCGCTCGGTTCCGGGTTACTTGCAAAAGCAGGCTCACTAGGCGGTTCGCTTTCGGGCGTTTCTGCGGGACTAATGCCCAACAATTGCTCTGGCGTTAGCCCCAGACGTTTAATGGCTTCTAGGGCGCGAGGGCTTTGTGGGTTAATTTGCAAAGCCTTCTGCAATGCCGTTAGCTTTTCCCGATTATCATGTGCCACCGTTGCCAGCCCCAGCCAAGCCCCCTCATGACGAGGGTCTAGCTTTAACGCTTGCAAGAATGCGCGTCTTGCCAACGGCTTATCGCCATTTTTGACGGCATTCACCGCGCCCTGTATCAGTTTTTGCACCTGTTCGTCTGCCATTGTCTCTTCTGCCCCTTACTTAACGCCCAATTTCAAAGTCAATTTAGGTTGATGCCACAGCAAGCTTTTGCCCCTGCGTGATTATCAAGGTTACATGATGTCACTACTATTTCATATTCTACCTTGAAAAGGGTACTATCTACAAAAAGACCCTTTACTTGTGGTACGATAGCGACGGTACGCGCTTTAGTGTGCCACCCGTGACAACCCGATAAAGAGTATATGATTTGCCCTATGCCAACACCATTTTCACATCTTGCCATTACCCAAAGGCTACTTACTAACCCAGAACTGCCCACTTTACAGCTTGCGCTTTTAGAGGCGCACTTGCCCGCCTACTTATTGGGGAGTGTGGTGGCGGATGCCCGTATTGATGCGCTAGATTCACGGGCGGCAACGCACTTTTACACCTATACAGAACCCCTCAAAAACCATCCCTGGCGCGTGATGATAGAACGCAACCCGACTCTAATGTCACCACTCGATGATGTGCATCGGGCATTTATTGCGGGTTATGTGGCGCACCTTGCCGCCGATGAAGTGTGGTCACTAGAGATGCTAGAACCCCACTTTGCGCGTGGCACATGGGGCAAGGACGTTCGCACGCGTTTCTTTTGGCTCCACTTGCTCTTGATAAGCATGGATGAACGCGACCAAAAAAGCCTGCCTCATTGGCACGCGCCAACCTTGCTACAGTGCCAGCCTAATGCGTGGCTTCCGTTTATGAATGACGGCATTTTATGCGGTTGGCGTGACTTTATTGCCCAACAACTGACCGAAGAAAGCCAAACGCTGGCAATTTTTGGTGGTAGAATAGGGCGAACGCCTTTAGAGCTACGTCCGATGCTTGATGATGAACACCTGATGCAAGAGCAACTTTGGCAACACATTACACCCGCCATTTTAGAAGGCGTTGAAGACCGCATTGCGACGTTTGCATTGTCACAATTGCGCCTTTATTTAGATGAAACGTCGTAAACACACACAGGAAACAGCATGACGCGCTTCTTTCTCTCTTTAATTGTTGGGGTTATTCTGGGGCTGGCATTGGGCTTGTTTGTCGGATGGGAAGTTGCGCCTACCGAATATATCGACAGTTCTTTGCCTATCCTTGCGCCACGCTATCGGGATGATTATACCGTGATGGTAGCGGCGGGCTTTGCCAAAGACACCGACTCTTTAGGCGCAGTAGAACGCCTACGCCTACTGGGTGTGGATAATGTAGCGCAGTACGTCCAGGACACCACAGAACGCTATATTACCAATAGTCGTGACCTTAACGATATTCGTTTGCTCGTCAATCTTTCAGAGGGGCTGGGCAGGCTAACGCCCATTATGGAAACATTTCGTGGGCTAAACACCACAGGGGGCAATTGATGAGCCGTGTTCCTGCGCCACCCGTCAATCATCACCCCGAAAACATCGGCTTGCGCCCCAATAGTCGCTATCGGGATAGAAGAAGCCCTATCATGTTTTGGGTGCTACTCTTTGGCTTTATTGTGGGATTGGGGGGCGGGCTATTTTATGCGTGGCAAATAGACCCCAAAAAAGAAGTAGATACACGCCCCGCCCAATTACGCCGTGACGAAAAAGCCAGCTATGTTGTGGCGATTGCGTTGCGCTTTGCGTATGATAGCGACCTTAACCGCGCCGTATCTCAACTTATTGAACTCGATTTGGGCGCAGACCCTTTTCAACAAGTGGCAGAAGTCGCCTGCGACCTTGCGGGTACAGGCTATGTAGATGGTACGGCTGGCGTTCGAGCTGTACGTGCCTTAAAGACGTTTTATCAATTACAAGGCAAAACGGGCTGTGCTGATGTTTTGGTGGTAGAAGCGCAAGTCACCCAAATTATTGAAGTGCTCGTCCCCACTGCAACCGCAACATTGCCCCCACCCCCCAGCAAAACACCACTTCCCGAAGAAAATCCTGCCAACGCCACACCCTTTGGCGTGGTGGTTGTTCCCACCACACGCCCCCTACAAACCTTTAGTGGGCGCGTCATTAACACTTTTTGCAGTACCGAATTTGTGGGTGTGATAGAAATTTTCGTACAAAATACTGCGGGCGATGGCATTGGGGGGCAAGCGGTGCGCGTGCGTTGGGATGGGGGCGAAGACCGCTTCATCACGGGCTTAAAGCCCGAACGGGGCTTGGCTTATGCCGACTTTGTAATGGAAGCGGGCAAAAGCTATGTCGTGGATATGCCCGCCCAAAGTGACCCCATTAATACGCCTTTAACAGCAGGCAATTGCACCACCGAAAGCGGACAATCGTCTACTACGTCTTATCGTGTGGTATTTAGACCTTAAGAGACATTGCGCGTTTAAGGTTCATAGTCTATAGTTAATTTTGAGTTTGACGGGCTTTAACAGGGGACAAGCGATATGGCTGACGTTTTTTTATCCTATTCACGTAAAGATGAGCTATTTGTTCGCAAGTTACACAAATCTCTTGGCGAGCAAAAGCGTGATGTTTGGGTAGATTGGGAAGACATCCCCCTTTCTTCGGATTGGTGGGGGCAAATTTGCCAAGGCATTGAAAACGCCAATACGTTTGTGTTCATCGTCACCCCCGACTCTTTGACTTCTGTTATTTGCAACCTAGAAATTGCCCATGCCCGCAAACACAACAAACGACTGATTCCTATTGTACGCAACCCCGCCAGCGAAGCCTACATGCTAGAAGAACTGCCCAAACGCCCTGTTGATGCAAATGCACAAATGGTACTGGCGGGGCGCAGCATTACAGACCTTGCTAAAGAAAACTGGAACGCTATTTCTAAGCACAACTGGATTTTCTTTGCGGACGATGAACGCTTTGACGAAAATTTCGCTTTGATGATTAAAGCCATCGAAACCGACCTTAACCACGTGCGGACTCACACACGCCTAACCACCCGCGCCCGTGAATGGGAACTACGGCAAAAGGGTAACGCCTACTTGCTGAACGGCGGTGAAATCCGTGAGTATACCGAATGGGTAAAAGAGGGTGCAGATAAAGAACCCAAGCCCACCGAACTACAGCTTGAATACTTATTTGCCAGCCAACAAGCCCAAGCGCGACGCACCACTTTTACTTACATCGGCTTGATGATCGGTTTGGTGGTTGCGGGGGTGCTAATTGCCCTGTCTTATTTACAAAACCAACAATTTGAAGCCAGCCAAGCCACACGCCAAGCCTTTGAGACCAATGCAGTTTTTGCAGAAGCCACCAACCTTTCTCAAAATATCATCCTTACCGACCAAAAAGGCACCAGCGAGGCGAATTTTCTGGTACTTACAGCGCAGATTGCTACCAATCAATCACGCCTGACGTTGGTAGCGCAAGACCAACAAGACCGCCTGCAACAGGCACAACAAAGTTTTGCCACACTTACCCAACAATCTCAAATTCAAAGTGCTGCCACAGGCGTTGCCGTGACACTAGGCGCAGTAATTCAAGAACGTGACCAAGCCGTTGCCACCAATAGCTTACTCACATTGCTGGTAACGCAATTGGCAGCCGCCAACTTAGACGCACGTAGTACACAAGTGGCGTTTGTTTCTAGCCCAACACCCTCTGCAACACCTAGCATTACCCCCACGTTCGACCTAACCATTGAGGCGTTTTTGGGAACACGGTTTGCCCAGCAACCTGCGTCAGAAACCGATGTTCAAGACGATGAGCCTAGCATCACACCAAGCACTACACCATCACCTACAGAAACGCTTATTCCAAGTGAAACACCCACCGTTACGCCTAGCCTTACACCCTTGCCGACTGCAACCTTTACACCCACACAAACGCCAGAGGTTGCTGTGGTTTACACGGGGGAAGTGTTTGTTAGCCCTTACGGCAATGACAATAACTCCTGCTATAGCAGTACAACCGCTTGCCTTACCATTACACGCGCCCTTGCCAAAGCACAACCCAACGCCACGCTCCGTTTAGACATTGGCTTTTATAATGAGCGTGTGGTGATTGATAAGTCTGTGGCGGTGATTGGTGCAGAAGAAGACCTTACTATTTTGAACGGCAACAACGAAGGCACCACGATCACCATTGCCGAAGGGGTACGCGCACGCATTGAAAACTTAACAATCACAGGGGGCGCAAACACAGAAGCGGGCGGTGGCATCGTTAATTTTGGCGAGCTACAAACCACAGACATTACGATTACAGGCAATAATGCCGAAGGAAGTGGTGGCGGTATTGCTAACTTTGGGCGTTGGGTGGCATTAAGCACCAACGTAAACAACAACATCGGGCAAAACGGCGGGGGTATTTACAACGCTTATGGCTCGGTTTATGTAGGAACAAGCATGAACGTTAGCAACAATACCGCACTTTTGGTTAATGCACAGGGCGATAGCTTTAGAGACATTTGCCCTCCCCAAGTGAGCGAAGAATACACCGCAGCCATCGCACAATGTTCTAGCCTAACAGAGGGGCAAGCATGCGTTATTTCGCCCAACGTTGCCACAGTGGCAGCCAACGGCGCACGCACCACCTATAACAGCGCAAACGCCACTTTTGCGCTTAAAGATGTAGCAACCATTAACCTTAGCGCACTCAATAGCCAATCCCCACGCGGTTCTGTGCTGGTGAATGGCACACTAGAAGGCTCACAAAGCAATTGGGTGTATTTGCGTGGTGGTGAACAACCCAACTTCATGATTGCACCCGAAGGTTCACCCACACTTTCACAGTTGCGGGCGGGCGGGCTTGCTATCGTCAACGTGGGCTTTGCCGATTCCTTGCGTGTTCGTGAAAACCCCAGCCTAAACGCAGTTACACTTACCCAGCTTCCCACAGGCACTGTGGTCATTTTGATTGAATCGCCCCAAAGTGCTGACGGTTTTAGATGGTGGCGTGTGCTTACAGCCAACGGCATTAGCGGTTGGTCAGCCGAAAGCGTAGATGGCACACCCCTCTTATTGCCCCTTGTTCAAGAGCCTGTCGGCATTGGTGGACGCTATACCATCTATGGAACTGGGGCGCGCGGCATTAACCTTCGTTCAGAGCCTCGTAGCAATGCAGGCTTAATTAGTGTAGTAACACAAGGCTTTGATGTGTATGTGTTGGATGGGCCCATTGAAGCCGATGGCTTTACATGGTGGTATGTACGACGCTACAACTCCGAAGTTACGGGCTGGATTGTAGAAAGCATTGAAAGAATGCGAGTGCTTGTCCCTACGGTTTTAGAGCCACAGGGCTTGCCCACTGCCTATGCGTTTGATAATGGCGTTTGTACGGCAATTACGCAAAATCCGTTAGTTATTAATGCGCCTAGCGGACGTTATCGCCCTGCCATCACGACCACATGGGACTTTAGGCAGAACTAGCCTAGCCATCACACTTCAAACCGACATGATAAGAAACCCTTTGCCAAAAACGAAGGGCTTCTTTTTTATGAACGGGGCTTAGGCTTTGGGGCTATCTAGGCGTTGGGTGCTATAAATGCTGTGGTGTCCACTAACAAAATACGCCACAAAGCACCCCACCAGCAAGTAAATCGCGCTCCCACCCCCAAATAATTCTATGCCCATCAGCGTACACGCCAACGGGGTATTGCTTGCGCCAGCAAACACCGCGATAAACCCCACACTGGCTAAAAGCCCCTGTTCTACGCCCAATATCGGGCTAAGGGTTGCCCCCAATGTTGCCCCAATAGCAAAAAGGGGCGTAACTTCACCACCTACAAACCCCGAACCCAGCGTAATGCCCGTAAAAACCAGCTTAAGCGCAAAAGCCAACACAAACACCTCTTGCCCGTCCGTACTGGCTTTAATGAGGGGCAATCCTAAGCCCAAATACGCATCCGTTTGGAGTGCTAATGCTAACCCTAATACCACCAGCCCACCAAAAAACGGGCGCATGGGTACAGAACGCACCCATCGCGCTTGAAGCGTCTTTACGCCCTCCACACACAGGATAAACGCCATGCTTGCCAGCCCGAACGCCACCGCGCCTATAAGTATTTTCACCAAGAGCAACGGCTCTAGGGGCATCATGGGCATCAGCGGATAATGCGAATGTCCTACACCCCATGCCCGCGTGGTTAAATCACCAACAAGCGCACCCACAAAACACGGTAACAAGCCCTCGTAGCGTATTTTTCCCATGTGCTGAACTTCCATGCCAAACACAAAGCCCGCCATCGGTGTGCCAAACACGCTACTAAAGCCCGCGCTTACGCCTGCCATTAATAACAAGCGGCGGTCATTGCCTGTAATGCCTAAAACGCGCCGAAGGCTGTCCGCAAGGCTTGCCCCCATTTGTACGGCTGTGCCTTCGCGTCCCGCCGAACCACCAAAGAGATGCGTTATCAGTGTGCCTAATAATACAAAAATCGCCATCCGTGCTGGCACACGCGCCTCATTGACATGAATTTCTTCAATCACAAGCGCGTTACCCCGTGAGGACGTTGCCCCAAAGCGCGTATACATCACGCCAATAAACAATCCCGCCAACGGCAAGCCTAGCACCAAGAGGGGCGTGGCGGTGCGGGTTTGCGTTGCCCAATTCAGTGTGACCAAGAAAATTGCCGAAGCCGTGCCTGTGAGGATACCCACAAGACCGCCCAAAATAAGCCATTTTAGCGTGTCTTTAAGGGCATTTACGGCATTGCGTGGCGGAAAGTGTGCCATAGGGGGTGACATTCCTTATCGGTTAAGATGGGTCAAATGTGGTACAATTTCAGCAGATGAACACCTTCATCTTATGTGGGATAAAAAACACGGAACAACATTTTTCTGGTGAATTGCCCACATATCATCAGAGGGCAACATGCCTCTAAAAGACCACAATTATAACCTACAGTAAGCCGATAGTTTACTGTGATTAATGCTTTCTGTGAAAAGGAAAACGCATGGTAAAAGAACTTTGTGTTATTGAAGGGGACGGCATTAGCCACGAAGTCATTCCTGCGGCGGTACTCATCCTACAAACCGTCTTGCCTGATGTGCGCGTTTCTTGGGTAAAAGCAGGCTATGAATACTTTAGAGAAACGGGCAAGCCCATTGAGGACGACGGGCTAGAAGTAGCGCAACGTTGCCGCGCAGTTTTAGCAGGTAAAGCCAGCTCGCCTTCTTATCCTGTGGCAGGCTACTATTCGCCCATTGTGCGCTTACGCCGACAAATGCACACCCACGCCAATTTGCGCCCCACGACCTATCTTCCTGTACCTACCTCACGCTTAGGCTTAGATTTATTGGTGGTGCGCGAGAACACAGAGGATGTTTACTCTAGTGAAGAACAACAAATTGAAGGGGGCGCAACCGTCCTCAAGCTGGTAACTCGGGGCGCAACCGAGCGCATTGCCCACACGGCGTTTCGTTTGGCACAAAGTAGCGGTAGAAAGCGCGTTACCATTGTGCATAAGGGCAACGTGATGCCCCAAACCGACGGCTTATTTAGAGGGGTGTCCTACGAAATTTCGCACCAATACCCCAATATTGAAACCGATGATTTACTCGTAGACACGGCAGCCTATTGGATGGTGCGCGAACCCACCCGTTTTGACATCATCCTAACGACCAACCAGTACGGCGATATTTTGTCTGACATGGCGGCAGCTTGGGGTGGGGGCTTGGGGCTTGCGCCCGCCCTTAACTTGGGAGAGGGCATTGCCATCGCTGAGCCTGTGCATGGCACAGCACCCGACATTGCCGGCAAGGGCATCGCCAACCCAACAGCGTGTATTTTAAGCGTTGCCATGTTGGTGCGCTATCATTGGCACGATAACGACACCGCCCAACGCATTGAAAGCGCGGTCTATTCGGCACTTAATGACGAAAATTACACGGCAGACCTGCGCTCTAGCAATGCACTCTCTACCGAGCAATACACCGAAGAAGTGCTAAAACGCCTGTAACACTTTCGCACAGAAAAACAAAAAAGGGCATCCTCATCAACGGGATGCCCTTTTGCGTTGTATTGCTAAATCGTCCTTACGCCAGCTTTGCCTTGATGTATTGGCTTAAGTAGTGGGCAAGGCTCATAATGCTCACCATCGGGTTTACGCCCGTTGCGGTGGGTAATGCGCTACCGTCCGCAACAAATAGGTTTTTCACTTCATACGTTTGCCCCTGTGGGTCTACTGCGCCCTGTGATGGGCTTCCCCCAATCCGACAAGAACTCATTTGATGTGCGCTAAACAACGGGAAGTCATTGGGCTTTAAGCCTCTGCTCTCAACATCCGCTAAAAATGCACCAAAGTCTTGGCTACCGTCATTCACAAAGCGCACCAACGCATTATGAGGGCTATAAATTTCTTTTGCGCCAGAGGCTTGATGAATTTTAAGGGCTTCTAGCAAGCCTTTTTGCAGGTGGGCGCGGTCATACGGGTGTAGCTCATAGTTCAGCACAGGCTCGCCGTGTTTATCCACTGTTACTGTGCCACCATAATAATCACGAGTAATCGCAATCACGTTTGCCATGTGGCGCAAATTGCCAATCAGCTGTTTATGCGATTCTGCCCCCATCCAAGGCAAGGTCGCAGCCATTAAGCCCGGATGTGAGGGCGCAACTTCTAACGCCACGCCATAGCCCTTACCGTCCAAGTCCATAAACTTTTTAGAAACGCGCACCAGAGGCGCACCCTGCCACGCGCTAATGTCATGGTCGAATAGGCTAAACATCACCGTTGTGGGGTGTAGGTGCAAGTTTGCGCCAATGTGGGGGTTGGTTAGCCCACTGCGCTTTAGAATAGCTGGCGTATGAATAGACCCCGCACTCACCACCACCGCCTTCGCTTTTACGGTGACATAATGCACACCCGACGCGCCCTCATAGCGCAAGCGCGCGCCCGTAGCAACGCCGTTCTCATGGGTAATGCGCTCTACTTTGGCTTTTACCATAATGCGCGTGCCATGGTCATAAGCATCTTGCAGATACGTTTTTACGGTGCTTTGCTTTGCGCCATACGCACACCCAAAATTGCAAAAACCGCACTCCTCACAGCCCTTCACGTTGCGCGGAATCACGTCCACAGGATAGCCCAACGCCTCACAGCCTTTGGTAAACGCTTGATGGTTGGCGTTGGCTTGGCTATAGTCACTGTTGATGTTAAGCCGTGTCCACACCGCATCCGTACTGTGCTGAAAGTCTTGGCTTGTTATCCCTGTAAAGCCGTAATCGCGCTCCCACTCTTCTAAAACGTGCTGCGGCGTTCTAAACGAGGCGTTCCAATTGACGGTTGTGCCACCGCCTAGGGCTGCGCCTGCCAATACCATCATGGCGGTGTCTTTTGTGGTGAGTGCGCCGTATTTTTCATAAAGGTTTTCGTTGGCTTTGCGCTCATTGCCATCAAAATCGGCTTCTGCGAAGTAATCGCCTTTTTCAACCACCAGCACATCCAACCCTGCCGCGCTTAATTCGCCCGCCACCACACCACCGCCCGCACCACTACCAATAATCAGCACATCGGTGGTTAAAACAGCGTCACCATCTACGGTAAGGGGCTGAATGGGGCGAGGCGCATTGGTGGCACGCGGGGGCAAGCCCGTATACCCCATCTCACTCCATAGGGGATTTTGTCCTTCTAAAGAAGGGCTATAGCCCAAAAAGAGCGTTAGTCGCTTAAACGCACTAAACGCCTTCCGAAGCACAAAAAGGTTGCTCGTTGCCCATCGTTTTAGCAATTGTTCGCGGTGTTCTAAAGACATTTGTGAAAGTGAAGACCATTGACCATTCACCAAGCCATTAAAGAGGGGGCTTTCAAACGCCATCAACAAAAACTTTAGCTCTCGGCGAGATCCCTCATCAATCGCCTTTTCATAGGCTTCTTCTAGCTGGTCTAATAAGCCTGTTTGGGTGGGATTATAGCGTGCAATATTGGGTTTGCTGGCATTTTCTTCTAAAACAGGGATAAAAGTATCACAAAGTGTTGCAAGAGCGCGTCGTTCTCTTTCCGATAAGAACCCCATATCAGTTACACCTTAAAAATAATGTTGAATTTTTGATTATTATAGCGCATATCTTAAAAGGGGCATGCAATGCAGGGAGGCAAAGCGTCATGTAGCGTCAAGGTGTATCATGACGCATCTTTTTTTCAAATTCCCTCTCCTAGCGCAAAGCACAATAAGGAGAGGGAATTTAAGGGGTGAGGTTTATAGCCCGTAAACTTCACCCAGCTTGTTTTCAAGATAGGCAATATAGCTGTCTGATTCAATCTCGCCACCCGTGACGCGCTTGGTCAGTTCAGCCGTTGTAAACTTGCGCCCATGGGCGTGGATGTTGTCATGTAGCCAGCCCAAAAGCGTGCCAAACTCACCATTTGCAATTTCATCGGGGAGGCTGGGGTGTTGTGCCACCGCCGTATTGTAGTATTGCACAGAAAGCAAGTTGCCTAGCGCATACGTTGGGAAGTACCCCACCAAACCGCTAGACCAGTGAACATCTTGTAGCACGCCCAAACCATCATGAGGGGGCGTAATGCCAAAAGAGGCTTCAAAGCGTTCATTCCACACTTTGGGCAAGTCTTTTACTGCGACCTTGCCGCCCAGCAAATCACGTTCAATGCCAAAGCGTAAGATGATATGTAGGTTATAGGTGGCTTCGTCTGCTTCAACACGAATAAACGAGCGTTCTACCTTGTTGATGGCTTTGTAGAAAGCATCTAGCGAAACGTCTGCTAATTGGGGGAAGGTTTCTTTAAGCATAGGCAACGCCCACGACCAAAAGCCCTTGCTACGCCCCACCACATTTTCCCACATCCGCGATTGCGATTCATGTACACCCAACGACGTGCCGCCCGAAAGCATCGTGCCGTCTAGGTGTTGGGCTACGCCTTGCTCATACATGGCGTGTCCTGCTTCGTGCATCATGCCAAAGAGCGCAGGATTAAGGAAATTGTCCTCAAAACGGGTGGTAATCCGCACATCGTTTACCCCAAAGCTGGTACAGAAAGGATGCACAGACACCGCCTGCACGCCCCGATGCGTATCAAACCCAAAACGTTGTACCACGTTCATGGCAAATTCGCGTTGCTTGTCTTGTTCAAAGTGATGGTGCAGAGGGCTATCATCCACTTGGGGCTTTTGGCTAATACGGCTAATCAGGTCTACCAAACGTGGGCGATGTCCTTCAAAGATGCGGTCTACTTCGGCGGTGGTCATTCCGCGTTCAAAACGCCCCAACAAAGCATCATAGGGATGCTCTTTATACCCCAAGAACTCGGCGGATTTGTGCGCCAATACCATAATGCGCTCTAGGGTGCTTTCAAACGCCTTAAAGTCTTTATTGGCGCGAGCATGTACCCATGTTTCGTGGGCAAGCGTGGTTTCTTTTGCCCATTCTTCTACAAAGCTGGCAGGAAACTTGGTGGCTTCTTCATAGTCTTGCTTTACCACACGCAGTAGGCTAACGGCATCGCTTTCATAAACATCGTCTACTTCGTTTTCGGCATCATCAATTAAGTGCTTGGTGGCATCATCGGTAAAGATTTCGTGTTCCATGCGTGCCAACGTGGATAATTGACGAGCGCGCCCTTCGGCTGCCCCGGCAGGCATTTGGGTTTGTTGGTCATAGCCCAAAACCGCCATTGCTTCTCTTAAACTAACCACATCACCCAAACGGGTAAGAAGAGCTTGATATTTACTCATTTGAAAATCCTTGAATATTTGAAAAAACATGACTATTGTATAATATAGCACATTTGGGGCAATTAGAGATATGATGATGAAAAATAGCCATGGAGATTTGCCGATGCGTTATGCGTTCTTATGGGTGTTACTGGGTATATTCCTAATGCCCACACCTGCCCAATCCCAAACCGTTACCCTTCCCACACCGCCCCCCCAATGGGACGGCACATCGCGCTATACGGTACTCATCATGGGGCTAGACCGCCGTCCAAGTGAGCGCACGTCCCTTTTTGTCAGAACAGACGTGATGATTATCGCCAGCTATGACCCAAAAACCAGCCAAATTGGGCTGTTTCACATTCCACGTGACATTTACCTTGCCTTGCCTGATGTGGGGCAAATTGTCTCTGTCAACACCGTATTACAACTGGGTGAAGGCAAGCTGGCGGGCTATGGCGCACACTATGTGATGCAAACCCTACAATATAACTTGGGTATCCCCATTCAAGCCTATCTCATGTTCGATTTTACGGCGTTTACAACGGCGATTGATGCACTAGGGGGTGTGGTGGTGGATGTGCCTTATAATATCAGTGACCCCAACTATCCTGATATGAACTACGGTTTAGACCCGTTCTATCTTAGAGCAGGAAGCCAAACGCTAACGGGGCGCAATGCCCTCAGATATGTGCGTACGCGCCACGATGATAACGACTATGCGCGGGGGCGCAGGCAAATACAGGTGATGAGTGCCATCCGTGACCGCCTAGAAGAACCCGCCACCTTGCAAAATTTACTGTTTGGCTTGCCCAAACTCATCCAAGATTTAGACGGACATCTTTATAGTAATGTGCCGTTTGACCAGTGGGTATTTACAGGATTAGTCCTCTTAGAAAGTAACGCCATCATCAAGAGCGGTGGCATCGACGAAACAAACAGCTATCTTTACAGCACGCCCAATAATACCAATGCGCGTGTTCCCAACCTTACCCTTATGCCCGACATCCTCAAAGACGTTTTTGGCGAGTATTGGCGATAAACACACACAACAAAAAAAGGGGGCGTAGCGGTCGGCATTTATAGAACACGGTCATATAATAAGGGCGATGAGCAAACGACAAAAACGCCTGAAAAAATTGCGCCAAAACCCTACAGACGTCTCCTTTGATGACCTTAGGCAGGTGATGGAAGATTTTGGTGCAGTTTTGGACCGTGTAGCGGGTAGTCATTATGTGTTTGAGCTAACAGAACGTCAAATAACGCTCGTCATTCCATATCGTAATCCAGTGAAGCTGGCATATGTTAAAAAAGTCATCGAGTTGATAGACCTTCTTCAAAGCACCATGCCAGACCAAGAAGAAACCGATGAGGGCGCAGAGGAAGACCATGAGTGAACCCAAAGACCTAAACTATTATCTTGCATTGCCTTATCCTGTGGTGCTTCTTCCAGAAGAAGATGAGTCTTGGTCTGCGTCTATTCCTGAGCTATTTGGCTGTATTGGTGCAGGCGATACAGAAGAAGAGGCACTAGAGACCCTACGTATCAATAAAGCAATTTGGTTTGCGGCACGGTTGGATAAGGGATGGCATATCCCAGAACCGAGCGAAGAAGCCTACCAAGCTCTATCGTTTCACATTACAAAAAAGTAATTCTTTCTCTGTTAGCGCATCCCACACCAACCAACACACAATAAAAAAGGGGGCCTCCCACGTCGAGATGCCCCCTTTTTTATAGTAAAACCACAAACGGCTTTAGCTTATTAAACAGAGGTAGATATCACCTACCACAGGAATTGCAGAAGACCCAAGTAAAACTGAATCGCACAGGGCAACGGGGCTAAAGGGAGCGGGAGCGTACACAAACGTATCCCCAAAAAAACCTCCAGACGTTGAACACGATGGATCGGTGTACGCGCTGGGGTTATAGAGGAAGTAGCCACCCCCAAAATCACTGTAACCTTTCCCAAACGAAATACAGCCTGCCGAAGGGAACGTGCTACCGTCTACTGCTGCTATTTCTACAGGAGCTTCGATACCCAACCAAGAGAAGAGTGCATTAATCTCACTGGCGCCTATCAAGCCGTATTCATAACGAATTTGGTACCAACCGGCAATCCACAAAATATCATTATCCCCACAAATGCCTTCAAATGCCCCACCCTCAAAACAGGCGTTAGCGTATTCGTTAACAGTAGGGTCGTTGGGGTTGCCTCGGTCATCAACACCTTGTGCAAATACTGACCCTGCCAATACAGTGACCAACATAAGAACCAAAATCCATGAAATTTTACGCATTGTTATATTGTCCTGAAACTTGATATTGTGTGTAATATAGAATAACTATACCACTAAATTTCATTGCAGTCCATTACGTTTCACGTTATGATATTAAGTTTTCCCAACATTTTATCAACGCTTCAAAAAACAACGCATCATTATCCCTAAGACATCCTGCCTCATGGGGGTGTCGTGCATTATAATAAGGAAAAATGGCTAAATTTTGCCGACGATTGCTTTTATCAAGGGGGGACACAATGAAACCACTATCCATCTTGGGCATGTGCGGGCTACTACTGGGAATGATGGCGTGTTCTCCACAAGAAGCGTTGCCTACACTTACGCCCACCCCGTCTGACGTGCCTACCATTACCCCTGTCGTATTCCCAACACTGCCTGCCCAATTTACGCCCACGCCATCGCTTGCGCTTAATATTACGCCGTCCAGTACCCCCATTCTGGTTGAGCCATTGGTGGGGATAGAAGTAGAGCCACCTGTGCGCTTGTCATTGCCCGAAGGCTGGAGATATGGCTATGACACCATTCTCTTTAGAGAGCTTGGCGAAGTCACCTCTTTGCCTATCGCGTTGTATCAGGGCGACGTGACGGGGGGTAAGGGAACAATTATCCTTGTGTGGAACTTTAGAAGCGTCACCACCGGCAACCCCTTTTCTAGTGAGTATGGGCGCACGAATTTATGGATAGACGGCTTGCGCTTATTACGTGCGCTGGTGTTTGATGCCCAATGCAACATTGGCACAGAACCCCAAAAAGAGTACCGCGTTGGCACATTGCTCGCCGTAGGCACAAGTTTTGCCGCTGTAGATTGCGCCGACACGCCTAATACACGCGGTTGGTTTGCGGGCTTGGAAGTGGAAAACGTGAACTTTGCCTTCTATATGTATACCGACCCCATTACTGCAATGGACGGTGAAGCGCAAAACGAACTACAAGCCATCCTAGATACCGCCATCTTTGACTTCTCACAATTTAGTGTGCCATCAAATCCATAGAAGTGGAACACACCTATACATTCAAAAAAACTAAAAGGAGACAGGAACACATGTACAAAAGAGGGGTAATACTTTGGGGTTTACTGTTTATTTTTCTGGGCGTTGGTCTGCCCAATGTTAGCCTACAAATAGAGGCACAAATTGTCCCAATACCTCCTACCAGCGTTCCGCGTGCATCCTTTTCTACTGCGTCGGTGCGCTCGCCCCGTTTGGGTATTACGTTTATCAATTCTGCCCAGCTTGATGCCCCCGTCCGACGCTATCAACAAGCCATAGAGCTAGGCGCAGGATGGAATCGCTTCCCCCTTTATTGGGATGCCGTAGAAACCGCGCCTAATGAGTGGTTTTGGGATGCCTATGATAAGCTGGTGGCCGAGGATGTGCAGTACGGCTTTAATATGAATGTGGTTCTGCTGGGGATGCCCGGTTTTTGGCGCGAAAACGACATACCAAGAGGCTTAAACACCCCCATCTTTGCCAATGGTAGCGACTTTCCAAGCGAAGGCGTGGGCTTAAACCCCGAGAACGGCTGGGTAAACTTTGTCTATCAAGCCGTCATGCGCTATAAGCCTAATGGGGTGTTGGCGCAGCAAAAAGGCTGGCGCGGTGGACAAGGCGTGCGCGTATGGGAAGTATGGAACGAACCCGACCTCGCGCAATTTTGGGGCGGTGGCATTAGCAATTATGCGCGTTTACTTAAAACAGCCTACATCGTGACCAAATTGGCAGACCCACAATCACAGGTGATGTTTGGGGGCTTGCTTTATGCCACAGCAGATAATTGGCTGGCGCGTGTTATGGCAATCTTTGATACCGACCCGCAAGGACGTGCTAACAACTACTACTTTGATATTGTCAGCGTCCATAGCTATAGCTACCCGTGGCGCAGTGGTTGGCTGGTGCTATATGCCAGGCAAACCCTGATTGCTTATAAAGTGGAAAAGCCCATTTGGCTAAATGAAAGCGGGGTCAGCGTTTGGGACGAGTATCCCGGACCGCGTTGGACAGCGAACACGCCTGACCAGCGCAAAAACTTTGCCACCGCCGAACAGCAAGCGTGGTATTTTGTCCAAAGTACCGCCTACGCATGGTCAGAGGGCGCAGAGGTGGTGTTCATTCATCAGCTCTATGATGACTGTGGCGACCAAGCGGCAGGCACAAATTTTCCGCCTCATAATGGCGAATTGTGTACAGAGGGGCGTGTGTGTTGGGGCAATGCGTTTGGTGTCTTTAGAAATGAAACGGGCAATATCTGTTATGGACAACACCCCCAAGCAGGCACAGCCCGTCCTGTTGCCGTTGCCTATCGCCTGATGGCAGACATCTTTGGCAATACGCCCTTTGTTCCCAGCCAAAAGGCGCGTTACCCCGATAACGGCAGTACCGTTATCACGTTTGAACGCCCCCAAACGCAAGAGCGTATTCGTGTCATTTGGAATCGTCGCCTAGAGCCGAACACAATTAACATCACCGCACAAGGCACTAACGCCCAAGTGTATACGCTTTATGGCAATTCGCTTATTACGCCCAATGAAAACGGTGAATATGTGCTAGAACTTGCCGCCGCTAAAGAGATGGCATACGATGGGCTAGAAGGCTTTGACCGTACTGCCATTGGGGGCGCACCCGTCATTGTGATAGAGTCGCCTAATGGTGGGCTAGGCGCACCGCCCGCCCTCGCTTCCACCACTGTTCCTCTTTTAGAGGCAACCGCACCGCCCATCCCCACATTTCGCCCCACCACCGCGCCAGAGGCAGATACCACGCCGCCCCGACCCTTTATGAACAGTTTACCCGTCCTTAGCCCTTCTGTTTTTAATATTTCGTGGGGCGCAAACGACAATGGCAACGTGGTAACGTATTTGGTGTGGGCAAAAGTAAACGATGGTGAATGGCAACCCTATTTAGAGACTAGCCAAACCGAAGCCACTTATACGGGCATTGTGGGCAATACCTATCGTTTTGCGGTGTGGGCGCAAGATGAGGCGGGCAATTGGTCTGCAAACACTACCCTAGAACCAATGGCAACCACCCAAGTACAAAACTAGCGCGTTTCTTGGGCAGGTTCGTCATCACCAAATAGTGACTTATATTCGGTGTCGCCCATATCAGGATGCCACTCATCAGAGAACGCGTCGTTGGCGCGCGTCACTAGCCCACCTGCTAAATCGCGGGCAATGCGTTCTAGGATGTTGGGCTGTACCCACGCCACACTGTCCACCTGCACCGCCACCGCGCCAGCGTCAATAAAATCACGGGCATCTTGCAACGAGTGGATGCCCCCAGAGCCAATAATTGGCACATCGGGGTTAATGCGCCCCCTAAGTACGCCCACCATCCGTAAAACCATCGGCTGTAAAAGCGGGCTATACACGCGCCCACTCACTAGCTTTCCGCTTTGGGGGTCACGGGCTGTGCCACGAGGGGGAGCGCATACCACCAATGAGCCCGCCCCTGCTTCTACCACACTTTCGGCAATCTCATAGGCATCATACATGGGCAGGCGCACCAACACCGGCTTTTCAGTGTGTTCTACGCACGCTTTTACTAGTTCATACGCCTTATCCGATGTAATATCATCAGGTAAGCCTAGCTCAACTGCCGAAAGGCTATCTTCGTTATCAATCATTTGGCTGGCTTGTTGCACATCGCGGCGCGTTGTGCCGACCAGGTGCAAAATAATGGGCAAGGGTGCGCCCGCCCACAAAGTGCGATGGTCACTAATAACCGCCCTTACTCCCTTGTTGGGTAAGCCTGTATGCACTAGCATCCCACTCTCTAAAGGTACAACGCGCGTTCCGCGTGTGGGTGACCAGCCGTTAAGGGTAACGGGGTTTGTCACCAACGCCCCCACCTTCTTCATACTAATGAGGTCTTGATAATGTGCGCCATAGCCCGCAATGCCACTGGCAATCATCACAGGGGATGATAGCGTGAGCGTGTTCTTACCTACCCGTGTAACATCTATCATTGGGGGAGACTCTCCTTTATACTTCGCATCTTCATTTTAGCCCACTTTAGTAGTTTTTAGGGGGCGTAAAAAGTGTTTTTGACAATCTATAAAAAGTGACTAAAAAATAGTGCTTTTTTTCGTGAAAATGTGCTATGATTGACACAATGGGATATAATACGGGCATCAAGAAAGTTTCGTCCTTTTTTTTGAGTGAAATGCACAAACACCATGACTACAATAAACAATGTCCAACCCCCTAGCCAGTTTTCTCGTGCCGTGAGCTTATTGCAAACCGGACCCAAAGGCTTGGTTTTGCGCTTCTACGACCAACTGATGCGCCGTATGTCTGGCGCGCCTGTGTGGTGGCTAAGCAAAGTGGAAGAAAACGTTTACTTGGGTGGTCAACACGACGAAAATGGCTGGCGAGCAATGCAGGCGCGTGGCATTAATGCCGTGGTGAACATGCGTGAGTGGCACAAAGATGATGCTGAAAAAGGCATTTGTGGCGCAGAATATCTTCATCTTGCTACCATTGATAACACCCCCCCTACCGTAGAAACCTTAGAACGCGGTGCAAAATTTATTACCGAACAAGTGGCTATGGGACACAAGGTCTATATTCACTGTGCCGTTGGTGTAGGACGTGCGCCCACCCAAACCGCAGCCTACCTCATCTATAATGGTATGAGTGCAGAAGACGCACTAAAGAAAATTAAGCGCGTGCGCCCCTTCGTACATCTTACCCCTTCACAAAAAGAATGCTTGCAAGACTTTGAAGCGTACATTGGCACAAAAAGATAAAAATAACCTTACTACAGAACACTTTTTTTAGCACAAAGCAAAGGGGCGTACCGTTAAATGATACGCCCCTTTGTGTTTTATGCGGGGTAATCGCGCTTAGGTAATTGGCACCATGTGAACAATGGTCACGCCTGCGCCACCTTCTCTAGGTTCGCCCATGCTTACTTTACTTACGAGCGCGTTACCCGTTAAAAACTCACGTACCACTTCACGCAGTTTTCCCGTACCTTTGCCATGAATAATGCGCCCAAACGGCAAGCCGGACATATAAGCTGCGCTGATGTAGCGGTCTAGGCGTTCTATGGCTTGCTCTACACGCTCACCACGCAAATCTAGTTCTAAGCCGGGGGAGGCTGCAAGGGGCGGCAATATCTCGGTACGAGGGGCAACGATACGCCGTCCACGCTCGGCAGCGCGTTTTTCGCTACGGTTGCGCTTTCTTACTTCGCCCAATTTGGCGCGCACGCGCAACGTTCCCACCTGTACCATCGCCTCTTTGCCGTCTAGCTCTACAATGATGCCTTCAGCGTTTAGCGCATCTAAGAACACGGTGTCCCCTACACGCGGTTTCCACGTTTCGTCCTCATCCTTAATGCGTTCTACTTCATCCTCATCAATGGGCGATTGTGTCCATTCAATGATTTTAGTGGCAGCTTCTTGGATGGCGCGTACTTGGTCTAGGGGGAAGCCCGCCCGTTGCAAATCACTTTGCAAGCGGCGCAATTCTTTCTTAAACTCATCCATTTCGTTTTCGGCATGGCGACGCGCCGCCCGAATCACGTCACGGCGTTCATCTTCTATCTTGTCTAGGCGAGCTTGCAGTTCGTCGCGCTGGTCTTCTATATCTTTACGAAGCCGTGTGATGGTTGCGTTTTGATTGAGCAATTCGTGGCGTGTGCGCTGAATTTCGTCCAGCATGTCGTCGGCAATCAGGTCTTCGGTCGTCACTAAGCCACGCGCCGCCTCAATCATTTCTTCATCCAAGCCCAAACGCTTGGCAATGGCAAGCGCATTGCTGCGCCCCGGCAAGCCAATGATAAGCCGATACGTGGGCGCAAGTGTCTCTAAGTTAAATTCAACACTAGCGTTACGCACACCCTTTGTTTCTACCGCATAAATTTTGAGTTCGGGGTGATGGGTACTCACCATCGTGGTAACGCTTCGTGCCAAAAGGCGGTTGAGCAAAGCACGCGCTAATGCCGACCCCTCGGCGGGGTCTGTGCCTGCGCCTAACTCATCTAAAATCACCAATGAACGGTCATCACATTCGCGCAAAATA
>Ga0163144_10008639_pt1 | contig 22026 bp, 14 predicted proteins | sample OliLak19BULKMAT1_FD_123175 | JGI IMG/M metagenome (GOLD analysis project Ga0163144, IMG submission 123175) | Freshwater microbial mat bacterial communities from Lake Vanda, McMurdo Dry Valleys, Antarctica - Oligotrophic Lake LV.19.BULKMAT1 | ecosystem: Environmental > Aquatic > Freshwater >... | reverse complement strand
GTCCCGTCGATTCGGTCGCGTTCTACCTGGGACGCGCCGATCTGCAAAGCCATCGCAGCAAGAATCTGCACGAACTGCTGGCGGAGCTTGAACAACATCCGCGCGCCGTGGTGCTTTTCAGCCATCGGCATTCGATCGATTTGTTACGCATGCACCTGCCGGCCTATCTGCACATGACGGACGAGGCGCCGCTGGGTCTGTGCAAGATGGCGAAGATCGCGCGCAAGTAGAAAGCCCAGGGATGGCCATCCCTGGGCTTTGGGAAGTTATCGTCCCTTCAATTCCGCCGTCACCCGGCGATAGACTTCGCGTTCGGTGGGGTGGAGGTTCTTGTCATCCAGGCCGAGAGCCGTGGCTTGGTTGAGCGCCGCGAGGGCGGACTTCGAATCGCGCATCAGGTGATGGGCACGGGCGAGATTGAAATACTTGGCGGCGGTCGGGGCGTCGCGGGTCGCTCGTTCCAAGTCCGCCAGGGCCGGCTCGCTGCGACCTAATGTCAGGTAGACGACAGCGCGCGTGTCGAGCAATTCCGGACGAAGCCCGTGAACCTCAATGGCGTGGTTGACCAGCTTGAGCGCTTCTTCAGGCCGTGTTTTCCTTTGCGCGAGCATCCACGCCAGATTGTTGAGGGCGGGCAGGCTGTTCGGATCGCGCTCGAGCACTTCCCGGCACAGCGTTTCAACCATGTCGTACCGCCCAAGGAGATCTTGCAAATCGGCGAGGTGCAACCGCAGCACGAGCGTGGTTGGGTTGGCGGCGATTTGCTTGCGCATCGTCGTTTCCACCGCTTCCACTTGTTGATTCCATTCTGGCTGGCTCCTCGCGAAATGGGAGCTGCCATGGAAACGGCGGAGAATTCCCATTATGGTGCGCGCTTGCGCATCGGGCGCGGCCTTCGACGCCAGACACGTATCGATCGCGTCCTTGAGATTCCCAAGCCTTGCTTGCATCGACGCCACGAAGAAGACGCGCTCCGGCGGAGCACCGGCCTGATTCGCGTAATCTTGCAATATCTGAACCGCCTTTTTGCCGTTGCCGGAAGCTTCGTAAATGCGGGCGCGGAGTTCGACGGAACCAAGTTCCCCGGACGAAAGGCCGCGCGCTTTCTCCACTTGCTCCAACTTCGTGGTCATCCGTTCCGCGTCGCCAAGGTCTTTGTGGCGGAGCGACTGCTGGGCAAACATGAACAGGTATTGAGGTTGTCTAGGATAACTTTTGACCAGGCCGATGAGAAGGTCGCGCGCCTTGCCCCACCAAACCGGCTCCGTCCCTTGGTTGGTATAAAGTTGCGCGAGCAAGAATTGATCCTCCGGCGCGAGGGCGTTCTTCTTTTGCAATCCCTCCAACAAGGCGATGGCCCGCGTCCGCAGCGTTTTGCGTTGTTGCAGCGCCAGCACTTTGGCCCGCGCCAACAGATCCTCGGGCGAGTCCGTCTCCTTCTCCTCAAGAATAGCGCCGGCCGCGTCGAGAGTCACGCCGACCACTTGCAGCGCTTCCGCCGCGTTCTTCACGTTGCCGCCCGCGACCAAGACGAGCGAGAGGTTGCGGCGAGCCCATGCGGCATCTTCGGAGTTGGTGCTCTTGGCCAAGTGGCGCAGGATCGGCTCCGCGTCCGGCACGCGTCCGGTGCGGATCAAAAACGCCGCGTGCATCTTGTGCAGCACCGCGTTCTCGGGCTCGACTTTGAGGGCCTGGAAAAGATGGGCTTCGGCCTTGTCGAACTGCCCCAGGATCTCATGACACTGCGCCAAGGTCGTGTCCCGCTGCGCCACGGGGACATGGGTCTGGATTTCCGCCAGTACGGAATCGGCGTCCTCCGCCTTGCCGGCGCGCACTTTCAAACGCACCAGGGCGATGTAAGCCTCCGGTTGCTTCTTTTCCAGGGCGACGGCGGCGCGCAGTTCTTTTTCGGCTTCCTCGGTGCGGCCTTCCCCCGCGAGAACCTGGCCCAGCCAAAGATGATCGCGCCAGTTTTTCTTGCCCGTCATCGATTGCCGAATGAGTTGCTCCGCCTTGCTGTAGTCGTCGCGCTGCATCGAGATGGCGACCGCGAGACGCTGAATGTCGTCGCCCAGCGGGGCCTCCTTTTGCAGCTTGGCGATTTCCTTTTCCGCTTCGTCGAAGCGATGCGATTGGCTCAGCAGCAAGGCGAGTTTGCGCGTGATGTCCTTGCCGCGCATGCCCAGTTCCATGGCCTTGCGATAGTTGCCGACGGCCTGATCGACGTTGCCGAGAATCTCATTCGCCTCGGCGCGGGCCAGCGCGGCGGCGTCCCAATAGGGCCGTTCTCCCTCGACTTCCATGAGGAGCTTTTTGGCGGTTTGGGCTTTGTCCTTCTCGCCGCGGCGGGCCTCCCAGATGTGCGTCATCGCCAGAGCGAGTTTGTAGTTGGTGCCCGCGCTCGTCTTCGGTCCGGATTCCACTTTCTTGAGGTCTTCCAGGACGCGCCGCATGGCGGGCGCGTCGTTCTGCTGAAGGGCGAGGTCCAAAAGCAGAAAGCGGACACGCACGTTGTCGCCGTGCCGAGGCAACGTCGTGATTCGCCACCAGAGGCGCTGGGCATCGTCGGCTTTGCCCGTTTGGAAATGGGCCGTTCCCAGACTGTAAAGCAAGCGAGCTTGATCGTCGGTGTTGAATTTCTCCAGGCCGCTTTCCAAGGATTTGAGCTTGTCGAAGTTCGCGGTCTCGCCCTGGGACCACAGGCGGGCGCGCGCCATGCGCACTTCCACATCGTCCGGCGCCGCCGCCAAGGCGAGCTCCGCTTCCGCGGCATTGCCCGCGTTTTGCCACAGCGTCGCCAGCATCAGCCAAAGTTCCGCCGTCTTGCCATGACGCCCCTGAGCCTCGCTGATCAGCGTGCGCGCTTGTTCGGTCTTGCCCTGATGATGCAAAACCTCCGCGTGCAAGAGGAGGACGTCGAGACTATCGGCCGCTTCCTTGTCGGCGACTTCGAGCTCGCGCTCGATGGCGGTCCAGGTACGCGTCGGTTTCTTCAGTTCCGCGAGCACCATGAGGCGGAGGAGTTCGACGCGATGCCGAGCGGGCCGGCGTGGGTCGCGTGCCAGGGTGACGTTTTCGCGCAAGGCCTGGATCGCGGCATCCCCCGCGCCCAGAGCCCAGTGCGCCATGGCGACGCCGCGCCGGCCGACCGGGGACAGCGGATCGAGTTCGACGACTTTGCGGTAGGCGGTCAATTGCTTGGCCGGCTCGTGCAGTTGCTCATAGCAGATGCCGAGGTAAAGCGCGGATTGCAGGGCCAAATCGCGGGACGATTTTAGGGCGGGTTCGAGGCGTTCGAAGGCGCGTGCGGCTTCGAACCAAAGGTTCTGCTGCATCGACATGCGCGCCTGCAGATAAACCCGCGCAGTTTCGGAATTTGGAAAATCCGCCAAACGTTCCGCGGCGGCGCGCGCCTGTTCGAGGTCGCCCGCGTCCAGATGCAAGTTCGCCTGCGCCCAATGCAACTCGAAGTGCGCGGCTTTGGGTAAGTTGGTCAGTCCCTTTTCGAGGATGACGAGCGCCGCGTCATGCCGGCCCGCCTTTTCCTCGATCCCCGCGAGGCTCGTGTAGAACTTTAACGCCTTGGGATAAAGATCTTGACCCCTTTTCAACAGAGCGGAAGCCTCCTCGACCGCGTCGCGATCCAACGCGCGTTCGGCCGCGATCAGCAATACTCCGGCGTCCTCGGATTTCAATTCCATCGCCTTCTTTACCAGGTTGTCCATTTCGGCGCTGTGCGCGCGCGGCTTGCCGGGTTCCAGGCGACGAAGCACGTAAACCAGGCGAACGTAATTCCCAACGCGCTCCGGCGCCAGAGCGATGGCGCGGCGATAGCTTTCCGAGGCGGGGGCTTCCATACCCTTCAATTCCTGCCACTGCGCCTTGAGTTCGATCACGTCCGCGGAGTCCGGCAATGCCGTTTCCAGGTACGTCAGATGATCCTTCGCCAGTTCTTCCCAGCGGCCCTGCAGCGCGACTTTTACCAGCGCCAATCGGGAGGCGTGATGGTCGGGAGAGCGCGTAAGCACTTGCTCGAGCACGAATTTCGCGCGTTTTTGGCCCTTCGGCGTCGCGAGCATCTTGGGTTCGGACAACAGGGCGCCCAGGCGGGCGCGCTGCTCCAGATCTTGCGGCTCGAACTCCAAATAACGCCCGAGAAATCGCGCCGCCTGGTCGCCGCGGCCCTCGGCCTCGGCCTGATCCACTTGAAATAGCAGAGCGTGGGAAATATTGCTTGCTTGAAGTCGATGCACGGCGATCGTCACGCCGGCGAGCGCGACCAGCGCGCACAGGAGAATCACGAAGAATTTCACGTTGATTCGACGCATGAGTGGGTCCATCCTTGGAGGGTTCGATCCGACGCCCGCAAGCGCCGTTGGGCCGCGAAAAAAATCGGATTGACGGGGAGTGGCTCGAAGACTAAAAGCCCCGACGAATCCGCCTACGACACGGAGCAAGCGGCGCGAATAAAAGCGGACGAGAAACCATCGGCGCAAAATGCCGGCGCGTCTTGCGAAGGACGCGCCAGCCGCAGTCGAAAAAGGCCCAGGCAAGCGGGAGTCGCCTGGGCAGAAGGAGTTAGCGGGCGGCCTTTTGCTTGCGGCGGCGATAGGCGACGCCGAGGCTGGAAAGGCCCAGGCCGGCCAGCATCAAGCTGGTGGGCTCGGGGGTTTCGGACGGTTCCGGAGGAGGACCGCCGCCGCCGTCAACGGGCGTGATGATCACGTTCGCGTGTACCGTGCCGCGACCGTTGACTTCCGGGCTGTTGGGCGACGGGGGCAAAAAGCCGTCGATCTTGACGTTGTACTTGCGCGTGCCCACGGTTTCATTGCCGAGGACGACATTGCCTTCATCGACATCCCAACTGACGGACCAATTGGTCAAAGATCCCTTGGTGATGTAGGCGGTGAACGTGCCGAAGAAGTCGATCGTGTCGATGGCGTTGCCCGTCTTTGTGGTGCGGGCAAGTTCATCGATGATGCTGACGGTCAGCTTGAAGGGCGTGGCGTCAAAATGGTCGGGGGCCACGTTGTTGGGGGTGGTGCTGCTGGAGGTGATGTTGAAGATCACCACGCCGGTGTTGTTGGCCGCGCCGCCCACCGTCCCCAGGAACGTCACCGTGGAATTTCCCGAAGTGATCTTCACTTCGGTGTCCCCGATGTAGCTCCAGTTGACTTCGGCGTGCGCGGGGCTGACAGCCAGGGTGATGGCCGCAGCGGTGTAGAGGGTCGCGAGCAATTTCCGCATCCGTAGAATCCTTTCATCGATCAGAGAAAGCGGGAAGACCACAAACGTCGCATCGACGATTGGGGCCGGTCAGTCGTTTCGGCTCAAGCAAGAAGTGGGCTCTTCGCTGATCCTACCGAGAACGTTCGCCAACCGGGCCGAATCGTAATTTCATATCCAAAGCGGGTCAAGTCAAACCGAGCGGCGCCGACACGATTGTCGTCATCGTGCAGCGGCGCCGGGGGGTACGCGTCAGAGAAGCGGCCAATTCCACGTAGGCGTCCGCTTGTCCGGCGAAGGAAAACTCCTTCTCCACCAAGCGCCGCCCCCGCATTCCCATTTGTCGACGCATCTTGTCGTCGGCAAGAAGGCGGCCAATCCGCTCCGCCATGATGTCCGCTTCGCCCGCCGGCACCAGGAAGCCATTCTCGCCATCGCGGACGACCTCCGGAGTGCCGCCCACCGCAGTCGCCACAATGGGCGTCTGTGCCGCCGCCGCCTCCAGCGCGGCGTTGGGCAATCCCTCCGTGAAGGAAGGCAGCACGACGACGTCCAGCGCCGGCAGCAGCCGATCCAGATCGTCGCGAAAGCCCGGCAAAAGAACGCGTTTCGCGAGGCCAAGGTCACGGAGACGTTGCTCCATTTTTTCGCGTTCCGGGCCTTCGCCGAAGAGCACGAAGCCCGTCTCGGGATAGGCGCGGCAGACTTCCGCGGCGGCCTCCACCAGCACGGGAAACCCCTTCTCCGGACTGAAGCGCCCCGCGCCGCCGACGAGTCGGCGCGGCTTCCGCGCGAACAGGCTCTCCAACTCGGTCCGCGCGTGCGGATCCTCGGCCCCAAAGCGATCAAGGTCGATGGAGTTGCGAATCACGCGCACCTGTCGTCGCGGCAGACCGAGCTTGCGTACCCGTCGCGCCTGTCCCTCGGAGACGCACACGACCGCGTCCATCGCGAAGAAGCACAGGCGGTCGACCCATTCGTAGCAATGCACTTTCCAGGTGGCGCCGGTCCAGCCGCGCGACACCGCGACCACGGGCACGCCGATCTGCCGCGCCGCGCGCCAGCCGACGACGTCGGCCTTGTAGCCATGACAAAACAAGACATCCGCGCGGGCAGCGCGAAGATGGGCCGCGACCTCTTCGACGGCAGCCGGCAGACGGGGGAAGTTCGCTGCTAGCTCATGTGCCTCCAGGCCGCGGCGCGTCAGCTGGTCGAGAAAGGGTCGGGCCAAGCCGCGTTCGGCGAAAGAGAGATACGTCGATCGGCAGCGATCCTGGAGGGCGACACCAAGCCCGAGCATCTGTCGTTCCGGACCGCCGAAGAAAGGGGACGCGGTTAGATGCGCCAAATTCATGGCTTGGCCTCCATCCGCGGCGTTGATCCATGGGCGAGGCGCCGACGATGCGCGCCGACATCGTAGAGCGCCTCATAGCGGCTTACCATGCCACGAATATCGAAGTGGGCTTCGACGCGCCGCCGCGCCGCGTCTCCCATGCGTGCCCGCAGCGCACGATCGCGATGTAACGCCAGCATCGCTTGCGCCATCCGCGCGGGATCGCGGGCCGGGGTGAGCAGCCCGGTCTCGCCCTCGGCCACGACTTCGGGATTGCCGCCCACTGCCGTCGCCGCCACGGGCAAGCCGCGCGCCATCGCTTCGAGCAAGGTCAGCGACACCCCCTCGGAGATGGAGGAAAGCACAAAGAAACTCGCCCGAGCCAGAAGTCCCGCGATGTCGTTTACCATACCCAAAAAGCGGACGCTCTTTCCCAGGTTCAGCTCCAAGGCAAGCCGTTCCAACTCGGGCCGGCAAGGTCCGTCGCCGGCGATTTCCAGCCGAAACGTCGCATCCTGGCGCACGGCGAGCGCGGTAGCGCGCAGCAGCGTGGCGATGTCCTTTTCCGGGCTGAGGCGGGCGACGATCACGGCCGGCCCGTCGTCGCGCACCGGCAGGGCGGCGAAACGTCGAGTGTCGATGCCGTTATGGACGCAATGGATAAGTCGCGCCGGCACTTGTTGTTTGCCGCTAAGACGGGCGCTGTCTTGCGAGACACAGGCGAAGGCATCGACATAGCGGGCGGCCAAGCTGACCAGACGCACCTGCCGCGGCGTGCTGCCAAAACTTTGGCCGTGGCGCGTGTGAATGAACCGCTTCACGCCGCCCAGGCGGGCGGCCAACGCGCTATAGACGAGAGGGCGATTGTTATGCGTGTGCAGCACGTCCGTCTTCCAGCGCCGCAACAGCCGCGCGAGCCGATAAACCAGCGTCGGCTTGAGACCGGTAGGAGTGTCGAGCGCTTCCACGGGCCAACCCAGTTCCTCGATTTCGCGCGCGATCTCGCCCTTGTCGCTGAGCGAGACGAAGCGGAGGTCGAAGCGATCCCGATCGGCATGGCGGGCGAATTCGACCAGCAGCTTCTCCAGGCCGCCCATGTCCAGGCCCTGAGAAAGATGAACCAGGCGTAGTCGTTGTGGCTTCATGTTTCCCTCGAACCCTGGCCGGTAGAATACCGGCCCCACTTGTGGTGCCGGTATCCTACCGGCACGATCAGGCGAATGGACTTCGTTCTCCCGCAACCCTGGCCGGTAGAATACCGGCCCCACGGTTAACGACCGGCGAACAAACGGACGAAGGTTTCGGACGCCATCAGGAAGGCGACGCTCGTCACCATGAGGGTCCATACGGGGCGCGGGACCAGGCGCTGGCTGGTCCGTTCCGATGTCTCCATTGGCAACGGCACCAGTCGCAAGAACGCGATCACCAGCCCCAGCATCGTGTAGGTTGGCACGACATAGCTGCGCGACAAAAACATGATGCCCACCAGAAATGCCACGAAGATGGCCATGACGTAGGGAAAGAGATTCCGGAGTTCAGCATCGTGGATCAGGTCGGGGTTTTTGGCGACGCGAATCAAACCGAAGAGGGCGAAGGCGAAGGCGCCAAGGAAAAGACAGCCGCCCAGGAGGCCGAGTTCCGCGAAGCAGTGAATGAAAGAGTTGTGGGCGACCAGGCGCGCATAGGCGACGAACTGATGCATGCCGACGCCCCAAAGAGGCGATTCGCGAAACATGTGCATGCCGTCGCTCCAAAGGACGATACGCGATTGCCCCGTGCCCGGTGAGGAAAAATCGGTCATGCGTCCCGCGAACACCGCCAGCAGGACGGGAAACACGCAGGCGCCGACCAGCATGCTCTTACGCATGCCGTAACGCAGTAGACACAGGACGGCCAGGCTAGCGAGGAGCCCAAGAAGGCTGCCGCGCGAATGGGTCAGGAGCAAGGCATTCAAGAAGATGGCCAAGGGCCCGAGCCAAAGCAGCCGCAAAGTACCGGCTTCGCGGCGCAAGAGCCAGAATAGGCAAATCGACACGCCGGCGACGAGGACGAGTCCCAAGTCATTGGGGTCGTTGAAAAGGCCGGTGCCGCACATGCGGCGGACATCGACCATTTTGCCGGTGTCCGGATCGCGGAATTTTTCCTGGACGAAGCCGTTGCGTTTCTTTTGTTGGGCCGGCATGCTGTCTTGCGCGCGGAGTTCGACGGCGCCGTAATACTGAACCGTCGCCAGAAACGCGGTCATGGTCGAGAAGATGCCGATCCAAAAGACGAAGCGCCGCAGCCGCTCCGTCGTATTGACGAGGCTGACCAAAAGAATCAGGTAGACGATCACCTTGAGGAAATCCAGAGTGTGGTCGAAGACCTGGTCCATCTTGCCGTTGGCCAAATCGCTGAACGGGATGGCGATCAACAGACCCAACGTGCAGGCGAGGATCGGCGGCGCGGCGGTGTTTCTTTTACGCGCCATTTCCAGAATGCTGGGCCAAGAGACGAAGAAACACGCCGCGATGCAAAAAAGGTAAATGTGCGAATCGCCCAGCCAGGGGAAAAGTTCCTCGGGCCGGATGAACAGCATCGCATTGACGAGCAGGAAGAGAACGAACCGCACGATGCACATCCTTGTCAGGGTAAATCGCGTTGCGAGCCGGACGCGTTAGCGGCGGAGCCGTGGGCAGTCGGTCCGTCGCTTTCGTCCGTTTCGCAACCTAAGCGGCCTGGCGCGAATCCCAATCGCGGGAATCGTCGCCGAGCGGACGTTCGACGGTCTTGGCGATGCGCGTGGCGGTGGGCAGGCCCCAGATGCGGCGCGACAACGCGAAGGTGAAGCCCAACAGCCGGGTCAAGGTCGCGCCGAGGATCTTGACGTCGAGCCAAAAGCCGAGGCAGCGAAGATAGTAGAGGTCGTAAGCGACCTTGGCGCGGACGGCGTCGACTTCGGTTTCCGGCGGCAATTGCACCTGGGCCAGCCCGGTGATGCCGGGCGCGATCTTCTCGCGCCAGCGATAGCCCGGGATCGCCTTGTCCAACTGCACGACGAATTCCGGACGCTCCGGGCGAGGACCGATCAGGCTCATCTGCCCTAAGAGAACGTTGATGAGTTGCGGCAACTCGTCGATGTGCGAGCAGCGCAGGAAGTAGCCGAATGGGGTGATGCGCGGGTCGCCCGGAATGCACCAGCGCGGTCCGGTCAGCGATTCACACTGATGGATCATGCTGCGCAGCTTGAGAATTGTGAACGGCTTGCCGCCGCGACCGATGCGGACTTGCGTGTAAAAGGCGGGGCCGCGCGAGGTAAGCTTGACGGCGAGGGCCGCCGCGACAATCAAAGGTCCGGTGAACACGAGCAACAGCACGGTGCAAAGCAATTCCGCGCCGCGGCGGATGGAAAGATAGCACTTTTGCCAAAAGGTCCATGGGGCCGGCGGGTAATAGTCGGACGCTTCGCTATGAGTTAGGCGGGCCTTCGCCTTCCGAAACTGGCTTCGCAAAACCTCGGGCTCGACATCCTTTTCGAGCTCGCTTGCCATGACGCAACCTCCGCTTAGAACCGAATGACATGCTTTCGATTTGCCGGTCCGATGAACCGAAAAGTCGAGCCCATGCCGTATCAAGACACTCGTTCGTTCCCTAGCGTGCTTGGAAAACTTCTTTTTGCAGCGCCGGTGTGAGCAGTTCCAAAAGTTCGACGCACGGGTCATTGTCCAGATTGTCGGTTGTTCCAGTCAATTCCCGAATCACGTACATCTTGAAAAGAATGGATCGGCCCGCAAAGGCGAAACGGGGATTGTCGGACACTTCCCAATTCTCGCCCCCGTTCCAGGCCCAAAAAATGCGTTGGGAGCTTTGCTCCGTCGTCCGTTTGCGCACGAGCCTGGACGTGAAGAACGACTGGCCGGATAGCCCCGCCCGCGGCGACGTGAAGCGCGCGGCTTTCTCGACTTCGTAACCGTTGCCCGCGTAGCACACTTCAGGCGTGTGGACCGAGACGGGACCGGGCCGACCGCACGCCAGGAACACCGTGACGTTTTTGCCGGTCTTGGCATTGGTGAACTGGTACGTCTCCGAGCCGGCAAGGCCGCTGCGCGCGTCGCGTTCCCGCTCGACGCGTTTGCCTTCCCAATCGCCCAGATGCAAGGGCACGCGCTCCAGCTTTGCCGCGGCGGCGGCGAGATCCGACCCGTCGTTCCAGCGGTCGGTCCAAACGCCATGGACATAACCGCCCGCCAGCAGCGCCCCACAGCCAATGACAATCAAAATCACGCTCTTCATGTCCGCTCCGTTTCCTGCAAAAGGGGTCGGGTGTCTTTTATGAGACACTTACACGGCGATCTTTTCCGCCGCCATGGCCTGTTCATGGGCGACATACTTTTGGCTGCGTTTGTAATCCTGGGCGGGCACGCCGTTGATCACGGTGCCGAACACCTCGATGCCAAGGGCGGCCAGCTTTTGGCATGCCTGATACACATGGTCCGCCTGGCTCAGTTCATGCATCAGCGAAAGGATGACCGCGTCGACCTGTTGGCCGATGAGCAAGGCGTCGTTGGCGGCCAGGATCGGGTGCGAATCGACGAGGATGAAATCGAACTCTTCCTTGAGCCGCTCGAACATCGATTCCAGGCCGTTCTTCGCCAATTCCTGGACGACTTCGCGATCCCAGTGTCCGGCGGGCAGCACCCAGAGGTTTGGATCGCTCGTCTGCCGTAGGGTGTCGGCGAGGGGCACTTCGCCGAGGATGGCTTCGCTGAAGCCGGGCTGCAGGGGTTGCTCGAAGAGTTGATGGACCGCCGGCCCGCGCAGGTCGCAGTCCATGAGCAGGGTTTTCTTGCCCACCTTGGCGAGGCTGACGGCGAGGTTGCTGGCGAGCGTGGTCTTGCCTTCGCCGCTGATCGCGCTCGTGACCATCACGACGCGCGTCTTGTCGTTGCGGGCGCTGCGCAACAGCATGGTGCGAATGGCGTCGATCGACTCGACGAGGTTATGCCCCTCCGCGGCCGACGCTTCCTTGGCGCCGGGTTGCGGCAGGACGGGCACGGTGCCGACGACACGAAGCGCCAGGCCGGCCGACACTTCCTCCACGCTGGTGATCCGTCGCGCGCTCGATTCCAACCAGGCCAGACCGAGCGCGACCAGCACAAAGCCCAGGACCGGCGCCGCGATCAGCATCATGGTTCGCTTCTTCGAGCTAAGCTTCTGCCATTCCGCCTCGCCGACCGGATTGACCCGGCTATCGGTCTCTTCCTCGACCACCAGCTTGCTCAAAGCGGCGTGGAGCTTTGTCAGGTTCGTCTCGATTTGCGTGATTTCACCGTTGATCAACTGTTCCTTCGCGGTCTCGACGTTGACCGTTTCGGTTTCCCTTTGCAGCACCAGGATTTTCGCGTCGAGTTCTTCCGCTTGCTTCTTCAGCGGCATCATGTCGATTTTCATCGCTTCCAAGGCGATGTGGTACTCTTCCTCTCCTCGCGCCTTGATTCGCCGCGCGTGCTCGGCATGGAGTTCCTTCGTGCGTTCTTCGATTTGGCCGCGAATTTTGTTGGCGTTGCCGCGGAGTTTGCGCATCTCGAAGTCGGTGGGCGGATGCCCTTCCTGCTCAAGGCGGGTGACGGTGCGATCGATCTGCTTGAGCGTCAGCAGATCCTGGCGAAGGATTGGGTCGGTTTCCTGAATATCCTTGAGAGCGGTATTGGGCAAGGTGAAAGTCTCAGCCTTTTTCTTGCCGGCCAAAAGCGCCTCCACCTGCAGATCCTTGCGCATCAATTCATAGGTGAGCGCCGTGTGCTTGTCCTGGGCCCGCAAGAGTTGCCCCATCAGGCCTTGTTGCTTGCCCAGCATCGCTGCGGCGTCCTTGGCGCCGTGGCCGCTGAGAATCGCCTCGCGGGCGGCCACCTTCTCCGTCAGCCGTTCCTTGGCCTGCTCATAGAGCATCCGCATCTTGGCGACGCGGTCCTTCTTTTGCGATTTCTCCTGGGTGCCGATGATGGAAAGGTAGGACTTCGTGAGTGCGCTCACGAGCACGACCAACTCATTCGGATCTTCGCCGTAGAGGGCGATCTCCAAGATTTCCGAACCGTCTTGGGTTTCGATCTTGAGGTTTTCCTCGAGCCATGCCAGCGTGCTAAGCGTGTCGGGGTATTTCTGAACGACGCGCAGGTTGCGGACGGGGTCCTGATTCAGGGACTTCATGAGCACGTCGCGGCTCTTGATGCGTGCCGCTTGCGTCTTCAGATAGGTTTGAAAATCCCCGCGCGACTCCGACCCGTCGAGGCTGAGAGATGGCTTCGACGACGACACTTGTAACAAGGCAAAGCCCTTGAACCGCTCCGGCATGAGGAAGTAGACCCCGGCGAGCGCCACCCCGGCAAGGGCAGTGCCCAGTATCAAGGCCAAAGGCCAGCGGCGGCAGAAGCCCTTCCACAGCGCGAAGGCATCCGGGCCGTTGGCAAGCGCGGGGGGTTTGGGCAAAGTCCACTCCGGCTTGCGGCCGGCGTTGGTGTTCTCCGGGCGGATCAAGCGAACCGTGGGCGAGGCGTTGGTGTCCACGGCCAAATTCGTGTGCGCTGCCATGGTTGTTTCCTCAAAAGTCGGTTGGAGTCACAGGCGATGAAGGTTACGACGCCTTGTCAGAGGGGACGGAAGGCGCGTCCATTTGCTTGGCGCGGCGCGAGACGGTTTGGGAGCCATACAGCGCCAGGGGATCCACGCTCACGCGTTGATGCGAAACCTGCACCAGCGTCGGCGCCGACAGAGTCGGTTCGATCAACAGGCGCTTCAGGAGGAAGAGTTCCAGACCCAGGAAGGCGAGACCGAGCGGCATCATGAGCCAGCCGGCCAAGTCGTGAAACACGGCATTGGCCATCTCCGAGCCTACGGTGTCGTGCAACAAGCCGGTGACGGTGATGCGCAAGATATTGGTGATGAGGGCGATGGGAATGGCGCTGAATCCGACCAGCAGCTTTTCCCAGAGCGGCTTCTGGATCAGCATGGCGACGCCGGTCGAGAGGGCGAAGAAGACCACCAGCATGCGCAAGCCGCTGCACGCTTCGACGATGCCCAACTCGACTTCGTTGAGCAGAATGACATTGCCCTCGGCCAAAGCGGGCCGGCCCAGTGTCTGCAGGAAGAATGTGCTGGATTGCGTCGCGAAGGTTTGCATGGGCGCCGAGAGGGCATGCGCCAAGGTATGCGGCAAGGGGATCATGAAGACGAGGAACGCCAGCGCCGGCCAGGCCCAGCTTATCACCGCCGTGCCGCCCACGAGCCAGGCAACGCCGGCAAGACAGGGGACCAAGGAAAGATGATCGAACCAGGTGAAGTGGTAATACGTGCCGGCCAGCCGCATCCCCAGGGCCAGGCCGATCAGGCCGAAACCCCAGACGCTGGGCGCCATGGCTTGTGGATTGAGCTTGTCTCGACGCAGCCAAAGAAGGTATGCGGCGAAGAGTGGGACAAGAAAACCATGCGAATACGACGGGTCGTTCGCCCAGCGATCGACAATATCGGCGAAAGAGGACCAGTAGCCCCAGGCCAAGCACGCCACGAGAGGCACGGCAAGATAGGCAAAGAGCGCAGGGGTGCGCAGTGATTTCACGGTACCCTCCATGGTGTCGAACAAGCATCCTTGCGGCGAGTCCGGCGTTTCTAGTTCCAACGCGGCTCGCAACCATTCCGATGTCTAACCGTCTTCCTGGGCGGTCTCGCGATTCCCGCCGCCCCGAATCCCCCGGGAGCGGACATGGCATCACGAAGCGACATTGTAATACGGCCGCGAGAAATGGGTCAACCGGCGATTTTTTCATTGCGGTGATTCATTTCCTGTTAGCACGAAGCGCGAGCGAGTGGGATGCGACCGGGCGCTAAGCCGCGAGCGGCGAGAACTGCCTTTACATTCCCTCTTCGAGGGGTTATACGGCGTCCTTGCCAAACTTTAGAAAAAATCATGGAGGACACGGTCATGAAAAGGATTTGTTGGGCGGTATCCGTTGTGGGACTGGCCGTCTTCACGTTGTGGGGCGCGCACCTGGATGCCCAGGGACCGGGCGAGGGGGGCGCCGTTCTCCGCAATCCGTTCGATCCGCGGCCGGCTCGTCCGCTGCCGCCGACACCGCCGCCTTCCCAGCCGGGAAGCTCGGAAATCGAAAAGACGTTTTATGGCAAGGGAACTCCAACCGCGCCGACATCGCCGTACCCCGAGGCGCTGCCGGACGCGATCGACGGCGGAACGGGTCGGCCCAAGGGATTAGCGGCGCTGCGACCCTCGGAGCGCGACGACATCAACAGAGACATCGCCGTCACGCCCGCGCAGGGGCCGTGGATGATCAGCGTCATGAGTTACGTCGGTCCCAAGGCGCCTGAGATGGCGCGGGAATTCGCTTTGGAGTTGCGCGACACGCACAAGATGCAGGCGTTCGTGTTCAATCACGGTGTCGAGGAACGGGCCAAGGAGTATGAACGCGTGAAGGCGATCTTCGACAAGCAGAAGAAGTTCTGCGAAGACGACCGCTTGCCCCTGGATCAGAAGATCCGCATCCGCTACACCTACGTGCCCGATCAATGCGCTGTACTCGTCGGCGGGTATTCGTCGGACGACGCGGCGCTGCGCGAGGTGAAACGTATTCGCGAGCTGCCCATGCCTGCTCCCGCCAAGGTGAAATTGGATGTCAAGTTCTTCGCGTTCGGTGAACGGGAGACGATGAAGGTGGGAAAAAATGAGGTGAACAACTTCAATCTCAAAAACGTGAAAGAGCAGGCGGGCGGATACGTCAACCCGTTCAAACGCGCCTTTCCCGTGCATAATCCGACGGTAAAGACGGAACGCAAGGAAGAGACGGATCCGATGGACATCGCCAGTTTGCGCAAACTCAACAAGGGTGAACCCTACAGCCTGCTTGACTGCCGAAAGCCGATCACGCTCGCGATCACGCAGTTTCGCACCCCGACTTCGGTGGGGGGATCCGACGAACCCGCCGTCGGCGGCCTGATGAGTGTTTTCGGATTCGGCAAGAAAAAGGAACGCGAGGACTACGCCGCCTTCAACGCCAACTCCGTGGCCGAGAATCTGCGCAAACACATGAAGCTGGATGCCTACGTGCTGCACACCCGTTTTGCCAGCATCGTCACGGTGGGAGGTTACGACAGCACCGACGACCCCAATTATCGCTCGATGCACGGCCTGCTCAAAACGCGTCTCCGCATTCCGACGGTGGATATTTTCCCGGAACCCTATCCGATGAAAGTGCCGCGCTGATTGTTAGCACGACGCGCAAGCGAGTGAATTCACTCGCTCGCGCGTCGTGCTAACGTGACTATTCCGGCAGTCCGCCGATCTCCATCACGGGACGAATCTCCACCGTCCCCTTGCGGGCGGCGGGAATGCGGCTTGCGACCGCAATGGCTTCGTCGAGGTTCGGAGCGTCGATCAGGAAATAGCCGCCGAACTGCTCGCGGGTTTCGGCGAAGGGGCCGTCCGTTACCAACGACTTGCCCTCGCGAATGCGGACGCTTGTCGCCATCGCGACCGGATGCAGCGGCGCAGCGGCAACATATTGGCCCTTGGCCGCCAACTCTTGCGTGAGCCGCGCGGATTCTACATAGCACGATTGCCGCTCGTCGTCCGTCATCGCCTGCTCGTTCATGTAAACCAAAAGCATGTACTTCATCGCGTTGTCTCCATTAAGATAAGTCTAATCGCCGCTCCCCCCGTAGGACAGGCTTCCAGCCTGTCCGGAATTTGGATAGGCCTCCAATATGGACAGGCTGGAAGCCTGTCCTACGGGGGGAACCCAGTAATACGTCGAACGAACCCATCCGCAATCGACAAATAAATCCGTTTTTTCGCGAGGCCCATGGTGGCGGATCCGCATTCGACGATTGATTCGCTCTACCGCTCCGATTGGGGCAAGATCGTCGCCACCCTGATCCGCGTGACGGGCGACTTCGATGTGGCTGAGGAAGCGGCGCAGGAAGCGTTTGCCGCCGCTTCAATCCAGTGGCGGACGGACCTGCCGGACTCGCCGCGGGCCTGGATTATCCAAACCGCCCGTCACAAGGCCATCGATCTGATCCGCCGCCGCGCCCTGGGCGAGCAAAAGGTCAAGACCTACGCGGCCTCGGGCTTGTTGCGAACCTTCGAAGAACCACCCGAGGAACCCAGCACGATACCCGATGATCGGCTGCGGCTCATCTTCACCTGTTGCCATCCCGCCTTGGCGCAAGAGGAGCAAGTCGCTCTGACGTTGCGTATGTTGGGCGGCCTGGAAACCGATGAGATCGCCCGGGCGTTTCTCGTGCCGGTGTCGACGATGGCGCAACGGATCGTACGCGCCAAGCACAAAATTCGCAACGCGGGCATCCCATATTTTCAACCCGACACGGACGACGTGCCCGCCCGCCTCGATGCCGTGCTCAAGGTGATTTATCTCATCTTTAACGAAGGATACGCGGCCACCCGCGGCCAATCGTTGGTGCGAACGGATCTATGCTCCGAAGCGATTCGCCTGGGCAGGCTCGTGCGGGCGTTGCCGGCGCCCGACGCGTCGACGGAGACTACCGCGCTGCTCGCCCTGATGTTGCTGCACGACGCCCGCCGTGCCGCCCGCGTGGACGAGGCCGGCGACATCGTCCTTTTGGAAGAGCAGGATCGTGGAAAATGGGATCATGCCCAGATTGCCGAAGCGTTGCCCCTGGTCGAGGAGGCGCTGGCAAAGGCAATCGGACCTCTCGCCCTGCAAGCCGCCATCGCCGCGGAGCATTGTCGGGCCGGGCGTTCGGAGGAGACGGATTGGCCCCGGATTTTAAGGCACTACGACTTGCTCCAGCGCCTGGAACCGTCGCCCATCGTGGCGCTCAATCGCGCCGTGGCGGTCGCGATGGTGCAGGGGATACCGGCCGCGCTCGAACTCATTGACGCACTGGCCGCCGGCGGGGAACTCGACGATTACCACCTGTTGCACGCGGCTCGGGCGGATTTGTCGCGGCGCATCGGCGCGAAGGCGGAAGCGGCGCGCGGCTACACGCGGGCGCTGGAGTTGGCCACCCACGAGAGCGAACGACGCTTTCTGGAGCGTCGGCTGCGTGAGCTGGATTCCGCGCAATCGCAAGGGGGCCTTTGACGAGGCGAAGGCGACAGGTTACGATGGTGCGCTGCCCTTGTCGATTCGTCCCTTTTCTCCACGGGTGATGCGATGACACGATTTGGCGCGGCGGCCCTCTGTTCCCTGATCCTGAATCATGCGGCCATTGCTCAAGATGACAAATCGAAGCCCTCGCCCACGGATGCGCTCGCGATCATCGACCTGAGTGCCGGCAACCCAAGTGCCGTGGACAAGCTGGCGCGCGCCGGCGCGCCGATGGTTCCCGCCGTTAGCAAGTTTCTGAAGGATACGGACGCGAAAGTGCGCGGCCTGGCGGCGCTGACTTTGGGCAAAATCGGCCCCGCAGCGAAAGGCGCCGCGCCGGCGTTGGCCGCGTGCCTGGCCGATGCCGATACGACGGTCGCGTCGCAGGCGGCCCAGGCGCTGGCGCGCATCGGCGCGGAAGCCGCGCCGGCCATCGCCGCCGTCCTTAAGAAGGACGCCAATCCGGATGTCGCGGTCCGCGCCGCCGAAGCGTTGCGTTATCTGGGTTCGGCGGGCAAGGAATCGGTGCCCGCGCTCATCGCCGTGCTCAAGAAGCCGGGCCGAACGGAAAATGTGCTGCCCATCGCGGAAGCGTTGGGCAAGATCGGCCCGGACGCCGCGTCGGCCGCCGCGGAGTTGGCGCGGACTCTCGCGCCCGATTACGGCAAGGAGGGCAAAGGTGCGGCCTTGATACGCGAGGGCTTGATCGTCCATGTCGTGCCGGCCCTGAAACGCATCGGCCCCGGCGCCAAGGCCGCCGTCCCCGCTCTGCTCGCGTTGCTCAAGGAGAAACGCGTGGCCGGCGACCCGCTTGCCTTGATGATCCTCGACGCGCTTGGTTCCATCGGCTCTCAGACGGAGGAGTTGACGCCGATACTACTTGAGCAAATCGAGAAGAAACAAGGGCCGCGACTTTTGCTTTACCGAACCTTGGCCAAGACGGGCATCCCCAAAAAGGAACATCTAAACGCCATCGCCCTCGGCATGCGCGACAAGAACCCCTGGGTCCGGTTTTACGCGGCAGCCCTCGTCGGCAAGCTTGAACCCAACGACCCTGCGGTTGTCTCTGTCTTGATCGAGTCCCTACAGGAGATGGAATCCGCGTTGCGGAAGGAGGCGGCGATTTTGGTCGGCGCGCTCCGTCCTCGCGACGCCTCGGTCCGTGACGCACTCACCCAGCTGGCACGCGATCCGGATGAAGCGGTACGCCGGGCGGCGACGGAGGCGCTCAAGAAATATGACAAGTGACCATCGACCCGCCATTCGGCTCCACGCGGATTTTGGTCGAAGTTTGTGAAAAACTGGGTATGGAGGGCCGAATGATCGGGAAATCGGCCGGCTTCGTGTACGCACGCTCAGCACGGACCGGGTAAGTTTTCTTTTATCCCGGAACAACTGAAGGTAAGATAACGTCAGAAGTATTGGCGACGAGGCCGTCGTGGGTTTTCCCAAACGGGGTGCCCGACGCCCTGGAAGCGCCGCGGAACGTCCCCCCTCCTCGGAAGTGATGCGTTGTAAAGGTAGCGAACATGACGCAAGTGTTGCAGGCGCGTTGTCCGAACTGTCAGCAGACATTGCGGCTGCCGTCAAATTGGTTGAATCGAACCGTGCGCTGCACCTTCTGCAAAGCGACCTTTCAGACGAAGGCGCGGGAGGGAGACACGCCGTTGCCCCGTACGACGCCCGGCCTGTTGCCCTTGCCGCCCAAGTCGGCGCGAACGCCGCCTCCGCCGCCCACCAAGGCGCCTGCTTTGGCGCCGCCGATTCCGATGCCGCCGCGCGCCGCCGCGCCGTTGCCGGCTCAACCTGTGCCTGCTGTCGCGGCCCCGGCGACCGGGGATGCGTTTTCGTTTGCCGCCTCCACGCGCGGGCGCCTGCCGCGCCGCCGCAACCGCTTTCTGCCCGCCCTGTTTTTGTGGCTGGGCGTGATCGTCGTCGCCGGCGTTCTGGGTTTCCTCGCCTGGCCTGAAATCAGCGGCCTGTTCAAGGGTGACAAAGATTCGCAGCCGATCGCCAAGGTGGAGGATCCGAACGCAAGCCCGCCCGCAGTCGTCGTTCCGCCCACGAAGCAAGGTGAGACTCCCGAAGTAACGCCGCCCGTAAAAAAGGGTCCGGACCCGGTCGGCAAAACGCCGGACGAGACACCCACGAAGGTGCACCCGCCCGTCAAGAAAGTGGAGCCGAAGAAGGTCGATCCGCCCAAGAAAAAGGCGACACCACCGGTCGTCGTCAAGGGCGGCGGCGGAGAATTTCCGCGGCGGGCGTTGCTTATCAACGCGAGCAACTATCTGCTCTTCAATCCGCTTTTCTACGGCATCGATATGGACGGCAAAAAGCCCGGCGGCAGCAGCGGCGCCGTCGCGCGGCGTCTGACGTTGCCTCCCATGAATTTCCCGCCGAGCCAGGTCTACGAGTTGGCGGACGGCAAGAAATCAGGCGCGCACGGCACCAGCAAGTCCGTCATCGAAAGCGCCATCAACGAATTCGCGGCCACTTCGCGCGAACAGGATCGCATTTTGCTTCTCTTCAGCGGGCATGGCATGGAAATCGAAGGCGAACCGTATCTCGTGCCGATCGACGGCAATCGCGCGGACGCCAAATCGCTCGTCAAGCTTAGCTGGGTCTTCGACAGGCTCAAGGAATGCCCCGCCCGGCAAAAAATCCTGGTGCTGGACGTGTTTCGCTTCCCGCCGGCCCGCGGCGAGGAAATCGACGGCACGGGCGCCATGACCGAGGCCTTCGTCACCAAGCTCAACACCGCCCCGCCCGGCGTGCAAGTTTGGGCCAGTTGCAGCAAGGATCAACAATCCATCGAACTCGAAAACGGCAGCCTCTTCCTCCAGGCGTTCAATCAAGCGACCAAGGACGTCAAGGTCGGCATTGCCCAGCCCGAGGAGTCGATCCCCATCGAGGAATTGCTCCCCCTCGTCAACAAGTCGATGAAGAATCGTTTGGCGACGGCCAAGCTCGAGCAGGTTTCGCTGATGATCGGCAAGGAAGAAACAGGCAAGGCGTATGATCGCTCCGAACCTCTTGCTGCGGCGCTGACCTTCAAAGAGGCCGGCGGCGCCGATCCCGCCCTGCGCGCCGAAGTGCAGTTGATCCTCGACGAGGTGAATCTGCTGCCGTCGATTCGCGGCGGACGCGCGCCGATTCCCGCTTCGAGCATGTTGCCCTTCGTCACCAAACTTAAAGGCTACGAGGCGGATTACAGCGGCATCAAGGAGGTCGAGATGTTGGCCAAGGATGCCGAGAAATATCCGCTGCGGGCGGCCTATTTCGAGGCCGTCGAGGTTCTGAAAGAATGCGCCAAATTCCCGGTGAAGGAATATCAACCCGGCCCCGTGACCGACGCGCTCAAGAAGCAAATCGAGGCGTTGCAAAAGGACGTGCCGGGCTTGCTGGATTTTGAACTCAAACGCGTGAAGGCCAAGCTGGATGAGCTGGACGAGACCGAGCGCGACAAGGAAACCTCCAAACGCTGGCTCGCCAACTTCGATTACGTGCGCGCCATGGTGACGGCCAAGATCATCTTCCTCAACGAGTACAACTATCTGCTCGCCGGCATCCGCGCCGACCGCGTGCCCGAGTTGGAAGGCGCGGCGGGCTGGCGCGTCGGTTCCAGCAAGAGGTTGGGAACCTCGGAGAGCCAGATCAAGACGCTCAATCGGGCCCTACCCAAAATGTGGAACCGCATCGCCAAGGATTACGCCGGCACGCCTTGGGCCGTCCTCGCACAACGCGAAGGCATGACGGCGATCGGCCTCGAATGGCGCGCCGCGAAAGACTAATCCCCCCTACCAGACCCGGTGCGCAAGCACCGGGCCGTCGTAGACAATACCTTACTTCCGATTCGCCTCCACGCGCGCGCTCACCAACAAGAAAACCTCCTGGCATTCCCGGCCAACTCCCACATTGCGAAACAACCGCGAAACGAAGGGAATGCTCGCCAGCAGCGGGTGGCCGTCCGTCTCGATGCGCTTTTCCGCGAGAATCTTGCCCACCGGAACCGCGACGGTTTGGCCGGCCGGCATGCGCAGCAGTTCTTTGAGCACGATGCTTTCGGCTTTTGCCGGGTCGACGACTTCTTGGGTTTCCTCACCGTCTTGAACGGGGACCAGGCGGGCAACCCTTTCCATTTGCGCCGTCGTCAATTCCAATGTGGTACGCATCGCGATCGTCTTGCCGTCTCGGGAAGCTTGCGGCAGAAGCTCGATCTTCAGGCCGTTGAACTTGCCGCCGAGATTGTTGCCGATTTCGATTCGGGCGGATTGCGCGTCGCGCGTGATGAGCCGCGGCGAGCAAATGACGTTTGTCGCGGGGTCGGCCTGAAACATTTCCAGCCAAGCG
>Ga0163144_10008637_pt1 | contig 22033 bp, 18 predicted proteins | sample OliLak19BULKMAT1_FD_123175 | JGI IMG/M metagenome (GOLD analysis project Ga0163144, IMG submission 123175) | Freshwater microbial mat bacterial communities from Lake Vanda, McMurdo Dry Valleys, Antarctica - Oligotrophic Lake LV.19.BULKMAT1 | ecosystem: Environmental > Aquatic > Freshwater >... | reverse complement strand
TCTATCGCACGCCCGATCGGGTGCTGGCCGCGATCTCGCAGCTCCAGACGTGGCCCGGCGCGTGGCTCGTGTACCAGCTCGGACGCGCGGAGGATCGGCCGCTGCACATGGTCGGTGTCGACGTGCTCGGCGATCTCTACGTGCATGCGTACGAGCACCTCGCGCAGTACGGTCAGCCGCGCTGGCTCGTGAACTACGTGCAGGACGCCGCGGTGTGGAGCAAGCGCATCCACCTCGAGGTGCCGGCGCGCTACATCGCGAGTGGGCGCGCTTCGGTCACGCCGTTCCGCGCCATCGAGTACGCTGCCCACGAAGAGGGGCAGGTGCCGCCGGGGCTCGACATCGGCCCGGCGACCGAGGCGGAGCTCGAGCAACTCGCGGCGCATGCGGCCGCGATTCGTCCCGCGCCGTACGTGCAAGCGACGGGGATGGACGTGCTCAAGCTGCCCGCCGAGTTCTCGCGGGCATGGTCGCGGCACGGCCTCGTGCGCGCGCGGGCGATCCTGGTAGCGCGCCGTGCGGGCAAGGCGATCGCCGCTGCGGTCGTCGACTCGACGACACGCGGCCTGCATCTGTTCCGCCTGACCGAGGCGTGTCGCATGTGGTGGCTCGAATCCGACGGGTACACCGCCGCCGTGCCGCTTCTGCGCGCCGTCAGTCGGTGGTTTCGCGGGCGCGGCTCGACCCACTTCGTGATGTTCTGGGAGAATGCCGAGGCGGCGCCCAGCGGCGGGCGCGACCTCGGTGGCGCGACCTTGTCCGTGCTGGACGCGATCGCGTTGCCGGAGCTCGTCGAGGACGTCTTCGCGAACACGGCGCGCATGCGTGTGCGGGGCATCGCCGTCGGCGAGGGTCGGTGAACGATCTGCGGGCCGAGCTCGCGGCGCGGATCGGCAGTGGCGATGACACGCTGCACCGCCCGCTGGCGTTCCATGCGGGCGACGAAGCCGACCGCCGCCAGATGCTAGCGCTCATGGCCGTGCATCCCGGGATCATGGTGTTCGATCGCATCGCGGATCAGCTCGCGGAATTGATGGAGACGCGGCACGTCGGCGGCAAGCTCTCGGTCGCCGAGCGCACCGCAGCGGCGACGCGCCATCTCGCGGGTCGCCCGCCCGCGGAGTACGGCGTGTGGTTCTGGTACCCGTGGTCGCGGCGACTGGTCCACCTTCTGCCGCACGACGAGTTCGACGAGCTGCGGCTCAGTCGCAACCGCAACAAGATCACGGCCGCCGAGCAGTCGCGGCTGCGCGAGCTCGACGTGCTCGTCGTCGGCCTCTCGGTCGGTCGTGCGAGCGCGGTGACGCTCGCACTCGAGGGCGTGTGCGGCCGGCTGCGGCTCGCCGACTTCGACGTGCTCGATCTGTCGAACCTCAACCGGATCCGCGACGACGTGTTCGGCCTCGGGCTCGGCAAGGCCGTGCTCGCGGCGCGCGAGATCGCGGCGATCGATCCGTATCTCGACGTCCAGATCTACTCGGACGGCTTGTCGGCGGACACGCTCGACGCGGCGCTCGGGTCGCCGCGCAAGGTCGATATCGTCGTCGAGGAGTGCGACGACCTCGAGATGAAGCTACGGATCCGCGAGCGCGCGCGTGCGCTGCGGATCCCGGTCGTGATGGAGACGAGCGATCGCGGCATGCTCGACGTCGAGCGCTTCGATCTCGAGCCCGGGCGACCGATCTTCCACGGGCTCGTCGGCGACCTGCGTGCGGAGGAGCTCCGCGGGCTCGACACCTACCGCAAGGTGCCGCACGTGCTGCGCATCATCGGCGCCGACACGATGTCGTCGCGCATGGCCGCGTCGCTCGTCGACGTCGAGACGTCGCTCAAGACCTGGCCACAGCTCGCGTCGGCCGTCGCGCTCGGCGGTGCGCTCAACACCGAGGCGGTGCGCCGCATCGGGCTCGGCGAGCTCGCAACGTCGGGGCGCTACTACACGGACTTCGAGCAGACACTTGCCGTCGCTGCCGACCTCGCGCCCGCACGGGCCCAGGTCGCGCTCGAGGTCGAGAGCACGCGCGTGCTCGAGCCGCCCGTGATGCCGTCCGCGAGCGACGACTGGAAGACGTGGGCGCGCTTTTTGGTCGCGTGCTCGACCCTCGCGCCGTCGGGTGGCAACGCGCAGCCGTGGCGGTTCGAGGCGACGCCGACGGAGATCCGCTGCATCCTCGACGATCGATCGCCGACGTTGCTCGACTTCGACGCGCGCGCGTCGGCGCTCGCCTGCGGCGCTGCGGCGGCGAACCTCTGCTTCGCTTCCGCAGCGAGTGGACGTGCATGGTCGGTGACGTGGGACGACGCGTGCGAGCGCGTGACCTGGCGCGCGACCCCGACCCCCACGCCACCCGTCGCCAGCGATCCCGCGCGCCTCGAGGCGTTGCTGCGCCGCTGCAGCAACCGCGAGCTCGGGACCAGGCGTGCGCTCACGGCCGAGGAAGTCCTCGCGATCCTATCGAGCACGACGAGCGCGGCCGTGACCGTCGTCGCCGAGGACGCGGCGATGACGGAGCTCGGGGACATACTCGCGACTGCAGATCGATTGCGCATGCTCAACCCGCGATTGCATCGCGAGCTGATCAGCGAGCTGCGCTGGACTCGCGCCGAAGCACTCGCGACCGGCGACGGGATCGACCTCGACACGCTCGCGCTCGACGCGACCCAACGCGCCGCGATCGCGCTCTCACGGTCGTGGCCGCTGATGTCCACGCTCGGGGCGACAGGCGGCGGCGATGGCCTCGGTCGCGGCGCTCGGCGGGCGGCGGCCTGTGCCGCAGGCTTCGCGCTGGTCCGCGTCGAAGGATCGGGTCGCGCCGGGTTCTGCCGCGGTGGCTTCGCACTCATGCAAGTGTGGCTCACCGCCGAAGCGCTCGGCCTCGGTGTCCAGCCGATGACTGCACTTTTGTACCTGATCGATCGCGTCGCGGCGGGCGGTGAGGGGCTCACACCGCCCGAGGTCGACACCTTGCGAGCTCTCGATCGTCGGCTCGTGGCCGCGTTCGGGCCGAGCCCGTCATCCGCGATCGATCTCATGCTCGTGCGGCTGTCTCGCGCAGCGGCCCCGACGACGCGATCAGTTCGTCGTCCGCTGGACATCGTCCTCGACTTTCACGAACATTGAGCCGCCAATGGCCGAGCCCGCCACGACGTTGTTCGTCGATCCCGACGTCGCGATCATCACGTGGCGCAACATCTACACCGTGGTGTGGCGCAACGAGACGACGCTGCGCGCCAGCGAGATGGTCCACAAGCGCTGCGAAGAATTCGCGCGTCGCCATGTGGAGGGCGTCGGCATGCTGACCGTCGTCACGGCGAACGCTCCGATGCCGCCGTCCGAGTCGCGCGAGCGCCTCGCGCGATTCATGCGCGAGGGAACCTACGTCATGGCGTCGGCTGTCGCGTTCGAAGGCACCGGTTTTCGCGCCGCGGCGATCCGCAGCGTCGTCACCGGGCTCACGATGCTCGCGCGCCAGCCGTTCCCCCACAAGATCTTCGCGACGCTCGAGGATGCGAGCGGGTGGCTCGCGACGCAGCTCCGCGAGAAGGGCATCGGTCGCTGCATCGATCTCGAGCTGAGCGATGCGATCGCCACATCGCGCGAGCAATTTCCTCGAACTCAGCGCGCCGGCTGACCAACGACGAAGGCCGCGCACCCGAGCGGGATACGCGGCCTCGCAGCGAGCCCATTGGGCGCTCTCGACTACGGCGCGGTCTTGCCGCCCTTGATCACCTCGGCGTAGACCGCCTCCTTGGCGACACCCTTGGCGATCAGCGCGTCGGCTTCCTTCATCTCCTCGTCGATGAGCACCTTGAACGCGTCGAACGGCTGTGCGCCGCTCAGGTAGCGACCGTTGACGAAGAACGCCGGCGTACCGCGAGCGCCGAGCGACGTGCCCTGCTTTTGGTTGTCGTCGACCTTCTTGCCCAGGGCCGGGTCCGCCATGTCCTTCTTGAACTGGTCGACGTTGAGCCCGAGCTCGCCGGCCCACTTCGCGAAGTTCTCGTCGGTGAGCTCCTTCGCGTTCGCGAACATGAGATCGTGCATCTCCCAGAACTTGCCCTGCTTGCCGGCGGCCTCGGCCGAGAGCGCAGCGGGGCGCGCCTGCTTGTGCATCGGCAGCGCGTTGTGCTTGAACGCGACCTTCACGTCGTCGCCGTAGTTCTTCTCGATCTCCTTGAGAGTCGGGACGACGCGGCTGCAAAACGGACACTGGAAGTCCGACCACTCGACGACGACGACCTTCGCGTTCGCGCCGCCCTTGAAGTGGGCATCGCCGACCTCGACCTTGTAGGTCGCCTTGGGATCCGGCGCGCCGGGCTTGGGGGCCTTCGGATCCCCCGCGGGTGCGCCCGGACGGGCAGCCGGCGCCTGGCCGATCTTCGTCTCGAGGGTGTCGAGCTTCGCGAGGATCGTGTCCTGCTTGTCGGCGATCGCGGTGAGCTGCTCTTGCAGCTTGGCGAACGAGCCCGACCCCTGGCACGACGCCATCAGGGAAACCGCGAATCCGATGCCGATGGCACGGGTGATGATGATGCTCTTCATTTTCATGTCTCCTGATGACGGACGGCGGCGGCTCGGCGGCCTCGTGAACGTCGAGGACTCCGTCGCCCCTCTAACGTTGAAACGCGGCGGAGCATATCGATGGGATCCGCAGCGGGCAACCCCGCCGGGCCCTGCGCTGCCCTTGGGTTCTGTAGGCTCGCCACGTGGTCCAACACACGCGCCCAGCGCCCGCGCGCGTGGCTCGTCGGCTGCGGCTTGCTAGGCTGCCGGCCGATGGCGCGAGACGAATCCCCTGCCGACGCCGCGGCATCCGCCGAGGTTGCGCGCGCGGCGACCGATCGCGACGCTCTCGTGGGGGCCGAGGAGCTGCCGATTGTCGCGCGGCTCGCGATCGAGATTCGATCCGACGGTACCCGAACGGTCGCACGCGGGGCGATGCACGACGTCGCGTCGGGCCAACAGGTCGCGATCGAGATCGGCAGCGAGAGCGTGGTCCAGCTCGCGCGGCAGCTCACTGCGCAAGTGAGCGGGGTCGTCGCGGGCGTGCTGTCGCGCGCGATCGGCAGGGCGATCTCGCTCCGATTGCCGGGCGGCTTGTTTCGGCGCCGCGCCGCGCCGCGCCCGTGAACCCGCCCCCACGGTCGCCTCGCGCACGAATCGCGCCATTGCTTGACCACGCGCGTCGCGCCGCCTTAACGTCGATGGTGGAGGCGCCATGGGTTACGCGGCTGAATGTCGAAAAGTTGTGGTGGCGCTGGCGGTGACGGCCTGCGGATTCGATTCAGGTGGCGTCGGCGACGGCTCGACCGGTGGTTCGATCGGAGATACGGGCACGTCGACGACCAATCCGTCGACGACCAATCCGTCGACGACCGTCACCTCGACGGATCCGGCGACGACCGATCCGGCGACGACCGACCCGGCGACGACGGATCCGGCGACGACGGATCCCGCAACGACGGATCCGGCAACGACGGATCCGGCGACGACGGATCCGACGGAGACCGATCCGACGGAGACGGAGTCCGCGACCACCGATGCGACGACGGGCGACGACGCGACCGAGGGCGAAACCGATCCGTCGAAGGGCACGAGCGGCGGTGACGACGATGCGTACGGCCCGTGCGACGGCAACACCTGTCGCGACGATCAGATGTGCAGTGTCGTCGTGGACGACAACCAGACGGTGCTCGGCAACTCGTGCCGCGTGCCGTGTGACGTCGCCGACGATTGCCCCGCGCCGCCCGACGGCGATCCCGAGGTGCTGTGCCCTGCGCCGGGCTATCCGTGGTGCGTCCTCGCCTGCGAGTTTGGGGCGTGTCCCGCGGGCATGACCTGCTACCCGACGCAGTTCGGCGCCCTCTGCTACTGGCCGATCTGAGCGATCACTCGCCCGCGATCGCGTTTGCGAAGGCGCGGTTCACCAGCGTCGACGCGGCGCGCAGGTACACGAAGTCGACCGTGTCGTAGGTGTCGCTCGGCAGGTGATAGTGCGGCGTCGAGTCGCCCGATGCGTACTCCTCGGTGAGCCCGATCGCATCGAAGCCGGCGTCGCGGAACGAGACGTGATCGGTCGAGCCGGTGTCGGTCGTGGTGAGGCCGCTGATCTCCGGCACGAGCGGCAGCACGTCTTCGTAGAACCCGACGAGCCCGGCGTCGGGACGCTCGAGCTCGATGATGCGATCGCCGTCCGCATCCCAGCCCATCTGATCGACCGTGTGCACCGCGACGACCGGCACGCCCTCGGCGACGAGCAGGTCGGCATACGCAGCGCTGCCGACGAGGCCGATCTCCTCCTCGTCGAAGGCGACGATGAGCACGTCGTGCGAGCGGCACGGGAGCTCCGAGAGGTAGCGCGCTGCGGCGGTGACGAGTGCGACGCCGGTCGCGTTGTCGTTCGCGCCCGGCGAGCCGGGGACGGTGTCGTAGTGGGCACCGAGCACGTAGGTGCCCGCACTCGCGCCGGTCGCAGGTATCGTCGCGATGATGTTGGTGCCGGTGCCGTAGTCGTGCGGCGCCGCGTCGATGCCGAGCGCCGCGTACTGGTCGAGCAGCCACTGGGCGACGAGCGCTCGTCGCTGCGGCGTCGCGCGATCGGGCAGGGTGGTGCCGCCGAGCTGGGCAAGGCCGCTCATGCTCGCGACGATGTCGTCGAGGTGCTCGGCGTGCCATGCCGGCGACGGATCGGGCGGCGTGCAATCGGCGTCGGTGGTCGCGGTCGTCTCGGTGTCGTCGGTCGTCTCGCTCGGCGTCGTCGTCGAGACTGTGGAGATTGTCGAGCTCGAGGTCGTCGCGTCGGTGTCGTCGGTGTCGTCGGTGTCGTCGGTGCCGGTCTCGTCGGCCGAGGTCGCCGTGATCCACGGCGGATCCTGCCGCGGTGGATCGGTGCACCCCACGAGCGCGACGCTCGCGAGCAGCGACGCAAGGCAGCGGATCATGGCGCGTCCGGCAATGCGGCGAGCACGGCGAGCAGCGCAGCGCCACCTTTACCGCTGACGATGAGCTCCGCCTTCGTGCGGCCGTCGGCGTTGATCGCCACGGTGCCCTTGTCGCGACTCTCGACATGCTCCGCCATGTTCGTGACCGCGGCGTCGACCTGCTTCCACAGCGCGTCGACCTGCGCGTCCGTCATCGGCCCCGAGCGCGGTGGGCCACCGCTGTACGTGCCGGTCGAGCTCTGCTTCGGGGTGACCGGGCGATACTCGAAGCGCGGCGCCGCGCCGACGGCGTGCGAGCAGTGATACACGTTCGCGCTACCGTCGGCGACGACGACGGTCCACGGCGCGGCGATGGACGCGGCAGGCTCGGCGGTCGGGGGCGAGGCGCGATCGTTCACGGGCGTCGGGTCCTGTCGGTGCGGGGCGGTCGTCGTTGCGGGCTCGGGGCGACACGCGAGCGCAGCGCACGAGAGCACGACGAGCGTCGGAAATCGGCGGACGAGCATGTCGATCGAGGCTCGCACGGGCGCAGACCAAATGTCGATCGCACGCACCGGCCCCGCACGGTGATAGCGTCGCGGGCGCATGCGTGCGGCGGTCCTCGGCTTCGGCTGTCGGCTCAGCGCTTCGGAGACCGAGGCGATGAGCGCTGCACTCGTGCGCGCCGGCGTCGCTGCGGCGACGATCGACGACGCGGATGTCGTCGTCGTGAACGGCTGCACGATCACGCATGCCGCGGATCGCGATGCGGCCGCAGCGGTGCGGCGGATCCATCGCAGGAATCCCGCGGCGAAGATCGTCGTCGCAGGTTGCTACGGCGCGTCGTCGTCGCGCGAGGCGGCCGCGTTGCCGGGTGTCGCGCTCGTCGTCGGCAACGCGGAGAAGCCCGACATCGTCGCGATCGTCGCGCGCGCCGCCGTACACGATGGCGCCCCGGATGTCTCCGTCGCACGACTCGTGCGCGGCACACCGCTGCGCGCCCTGCCCCCTGCGGCCGATGCTCGCGCGCGCGTGTTGCTCGAGGTCCAAGACGGCTGCGACTACCGGTGCAGCTTCTGTATCGTGCCGTCGGTGCGCGGGCCGTCGCGATCGCTCGAGCTGGACGACGTCGTGGCGCGCGCGCAGGCGCTCGTGAAGGGCGGCGTCGCGGAACTCGTGCTGACCGGCGTGCACCTCGGCACGTGGGGGCGTGACCTCGGGGGCGCGCGCGGGATCGCGACGCTCGTGCGCGCGATCCTTCCCGTGCTCGGCGACGCGCGGCTGCGGCTGTCGTCGATCGATCCGCACGAGGTCGACGATGCGCTGCTCGATCTGCTCGCGAGCGAGCCGCAGCGGATCTGCCGGCATCTGCACCTGCCCGTGCAGAGCTGCGACGACGGTGTGCTCGCGCGCATGCGTCGTGCGCATCGCCGCGCGGCGTTCGTCGATCTCGTCGAGCGCGCGGCGATACGTGTGCCGGGGATCGCGATCTCGACGGATGTGATCGCCGGCCACCCCGGAGAGGACGACGCCGCGTTCGTGCAGACGCGCGACACCCTCGCCGCGCTGTCGCTCGCGTACCTGCATGTGTTCCCGTACTCCGTGCGGCGCGGGACCGCCGCGGCGACGATGGACGGTCACGTCGCGTCCGCGGTGATCACCGCCCGCGCTGCCGAGCTGCGCGGCGTCTCGGCGATCCACGAGGCCAGATTCCGGGCGGCGCAGCGCGGTGCGGTGCTGGATGTCGTCGTGCACCGTCGTCCCGACGCCGGCGGCACGTGGTGGGCGGTCAGCGATCACGACGTCGCGGTGCGTGTCGAGCATGATGATGTTCCGGCGTTCGCCGGGCGGCGCGTGCCTGCGCGCGTTGCCGTCGATGGCGAGCGCGCCGAGATCCTCGCATGAGCACGGTCGAGTTCGGCCTCGCGTTCCCGGGTCGCGACGACGCGATCGCACTCGGCCTCGCGCCGCCCGCCGGCGCGCTGCATTCGGTCCGACGCGCCCGCGGTGCCAAGGTGACGCTCGTCGAAGGCGACAACCTCGACGTGCTGAAGCTGCTGCACGCCGAGCACGCCGGCACGGTCGACGCGATCTACATCGACCCGCCGTACAACCGCGGCCGTGATTTCGTGTACCGCGGGGTGTACTCGGCCGATGCGAAGTCGTGGGGCCGCGGTCGCCGTGCCGACCCGCAGCAGGCGGCAGCACGGCGCAGCGCACCGTGGCTCGCGATGATGCTGCCGCGATTGATGGCCGCGCGTGCGCTGCTACGCGACACGGGCGTGCTGTTCGCGAGCATCGACGACGCGGAGGTCCATCACCTGCGCATGCTGCTCGACGAGGTGTTCGGGCGCGAGCGCTTCGTCGCGCAGATCATCGTGGTGAGCAACCGCGGCGGCCGCGATTACCTGCCGCTCGCGGTGACGCACGAGTACGTGCTCTGCTATGCGGCGGGCGACAAGCCTCGCATCGCCGAGCTGCCGAAGGCGAACGCACTGCCGCTCGGCGACGCGAGCGGACCCTACGAGCTGCGAGAGCTGCGCAATCGCAATCCGCGATTCACCCCGGAGAATCGGCCGAACCTCGACTATCCGATCTGGGTCGATGCGACGAGGACCGACGAGGCGGACTGTCATCCGGTCGCGCTGCGCCGCAAGGCCGGTGCGATCGAGGTGAACCCACGCAACCGCACCGGCGGCGGCAGCGTGTGGCGGTGGGGCAAGGACAAGCTCGCCGCGGCGATCGTCGCCGGCGATCGGGCGGCGAGTGAGGTGGTTGCCAAGCAACGCCGCGACGGCGGCTACAACATCTACGAGAAGTGTCGCAAGCAGACGACCAAGGCGCGCGCGCTGTGGGACGACACCGCGCTGCGGTCGGAGCAGGGCAGCATCGAGCTGCGTGCGGCACTCGGTGCAGCGCTGTTCGATCACCCGAAGCCGATCGAGCTCGTGCGCCGCTGCGTCGAGCTCGGCTGCGACAAGGATGGGCTCGTGCTCGACTTCTTCGCCGGCTCGGGTACGACCGCGCTCGCGGTCGCGGAGCAGAACCGTCGCGACGGTGGCACGCGGCGGTGCTTGCTCGTGCAGTGGCCCGAGCCGATCCCCGCGTCGAGCGCTGCGGCGCGTGCGGGCATGGTCGCCGTCAGCGACATCGCGGCCGCGCGGATCGAGCACGCGTTCGGCGTGCGCCAGGTCGAGCGGCTGCAGTGGCGCGCGGCGCCGGTGCGGCGAGAGCGCTAAGGTCTGACGAACGGTTGCTTCGCGAGCGGGGCTTGCTTCGCGACGTCGAGGATCTTCGACCAATCGCCGCTCACCGCGACCGTGCCCCCGGCGCCCGCGTGGGGTCCGATGATGAATGTGCGCGCGGTCGGGATCCCGACCTGCGCGTACGCCCAGACGTCGGTCGTCGCGTTGCCGTGCGCGGCGTGGATGCGATACCCCGCATCGACGAGCGACTGCAGGTACGCGCGCTTGAACGCACCGACGCCGCCTTCGTTCGGCACGCACTCGCGATGGCGCAACGTCGTGCGCACGATGCCCTCGGGATACTTGCCGCCGGCCAACCACGCGCGCGTGTGGTCGACGAGCCAGTACGGGCGCCCGGTGACGTATACGACGACGTAGCCGCGATCGATCCACGCCTTCGCGAGCTCGGCCCCGTGCTCGTACGCGGCCGCGACGTACTGACCGTCGGCGAGGTGACGGAAGTGCTCGTCGAGCACGTCGTGGCTGACCTCGGCGTCGTCGGTGGTGAGCGTGCCGTCGATGTCGAACACGACGAGCTCCGTGCCCTCGGGCAGGACGTGGAGCATCGCTTTGGCGCTGCTGCCGTCGCCGACGACGCGAAACTCCACATGGTACGCGCCGGGTCGATCCGGCGCGGTGAGCTCGACGCGTGCGATGCCGTCGTCGTCGGTCTTCGCGGTGCCGCGGATCGCGAGCGACGTGCAGTCGTCGAGCATCACCTCGACGGATTCGTCTTCGAGGTCCTTGCCGATGTCGCCGTAGCCGAACTTGCCGAATAGCTCGACGGTCTCGCCGGGCCGGGCGAACGCATCCGGCACCGCGTGATGCGGCGTGGCGGTCGCGACGAGGTGACTGCGTTTGTGATCGAAGCCGCGGCCCGGCGTTGCTGCAGACGCGCTGCCGCGACAGGTGCGGAGCTCGGGCACGCCGGGCACGTCGGCGAGCGCAGAGATCGCGGCGGGGCCCGGCTCAGGCGTCGGCGGTGGGTCGCGGGTTTCGCTGCGATCGCATGCGCTGCATGCCAGCGCGGCGATGAGGAGGGCAGGGCGAATCACGCGGTCGAGCATCGCACAGGTCACACGACACGCGCGGAGCGGCGGAGCATCGCGTCGAGCGGCAGCAGCAGCAGCGCGGCGAGCACGAACCACGGCCACAGGCGATGCACCTGCGCCGTCACCGACGACGAGACTTCGGGAGACAGCTTCTGCGGCGCGACCGTGCCGCCGGTGCGCGCGGCGAGATCCTCGAGGAACGGGCGGTCGGCCGTGCGATGGCGCTGCTCGGCGGACGGTGGTGGCGCGAACGTGTGGCGACCGATCACCTTGTCCGCGGCATCGAGCACCTCGACGGTGTACGTGTGGCCGGCGACGGTCGGCACGCTCGCGTCCCACAGGCCGGGTTCGCGCGCGCGCAGTTCGATCGCGCGCTGCTCGGTGCCGTCGATCACGCGCGCCTTCACTGCGCCGTCGTCGATCGACAGGCCCTTGTCGTCGCGTCGCGCGATACGGACGAGCGCCGAGCCGGTGCTCGTCTCGACCTCGATCTGCGTGTCGGATCCGGAGCCCGAGCGCAGCGCGAAGCGAGCGAGCTGCGTCCAGTGCGAGTTGTAGCCGGACCACACCAGCCACTCGTCGGACCAGCGCGGGCCCGCGTCGCTCGCCCACGCCATCACGTGACCGAGGCCGTAGCGCCACGTGACCAGCAGCGGATGACCCTCGGCCGCGGCCATCAGGATCTCCGCGGTCGGCCGCGCCTCGAGCTGCTGGTAGCCCTTGAGGAACGGCGCGCGCTGGTAGTCGATGCCCTCGAGCGCCGCATGCCGCGTGAGCGCGATCGGCCGGAACGGCACCTCCTTGAGCGAGCTGTCGACGAGGCGCTCGGTCTCCTGCACGAACAGCGAGCGCAGCTTGCTCGCGTCGGCGGTGAGATAGAAGCGACCGCCGCCGGCCTTCGCGAGGTCCTTGAGGAACTGGGTGTCGACGTCGTCCTCGCTGCCGATGCCGATCACGCTCGTCGTGATGCCCTCGTCGCGCATCTCCTTCGCGAGATCCTCGGCGCGGTGGCCCGGGCCGTCGCCGAACGGGATGCCCTTGACCTTCTCTTCGGAGTCGGCCGCGTCGCTGAAGAGGATCACGTGCCGCAGCGGCGTGTCGACCTTCTTCATGGTCTCGTTCGCGGCGTCGAGGCTGGTGTACACGTAGATGCCGCCGCCGTCGGCCCGCACCCGCAGCACGCGGCGCTCCATGTCGCCGCCGTCGCCGACCGACTGCAGGTTGACCTCCCAGCGCACCTCTTCGGTCACGCTCATCACGGCGATCTGATCGAAGGGACGGAGCAGCCGCATCGACGCGACGGCGCCTTCGTCGGCGAGCTCCATTTTCGTCTTCGCCCAGCCCGCCATCGCTGACATGCTGCCGGAGCGATCGAGGATGATGACGATGGTCGCGGCCGACTCGATCTCCTGCTCGACCGGATCGATCTTCACCGGCAGGATCTTCTCGAGCGCGGTATCGCCGTAGCCACCCATGTCGTAGGCCATCGGGCCGCCGAGTACGATGAGGCCGCCGCCGCCGTCGACCCACCTCGCGAGGTTGGCCATGAACGCATCCGGCAAGCCGCGCTCGCCGGCGATCGCCTGGGCCGGGGCGTTCGCGAGCACGACGAGATCGACGCTCTCGAGCCGCGCCTGCTCGGCCTTCATCTCGCTCGCCTTGACGACCTCGACCTCCATCCGCTCGGCTCGCAGCGCGCGGGCGATCGCACCACCATCGGCGTCCTCGCCGGTGATGACGCGGACCTTCGGCGGCTCGCCGACCACGAGCGAGCCCGTGCCGCGATTGTTCGTCGGATCGATGTCGCCGGACTGCTCGAGATCGAGTGTCGCCTCGACGGCTGTCGTGCCCGGTGTCGCGCGGGCATCGAGCGCATGCTGAAACGGCACGTCGATCGACTCGCCCGCCGGGATCTCGACGGCCTGCGACAGCGCGATCTTGTCGCCGACCTTCACGGTCAACGTGCCGCGCTGCACACCGTCGCCGCCGACGAGCTGGACCTTGCCGCTCGCGGTCGAGCCGGGGCGGACCTGCGGCTCGGCGAGCTCGATGCCGAGCACCGCCGGATCGTTGCGTGCGGGATCGATGACGACCGTGTCGATCTTCAGCCCGCGCGCATCGGCGAGCGTCCGCGCATCGAAGCCGGCCTCGCTCTTGCCCTTGCGGCCGTCGGACAACAGCACGATCTCGCCCTTCTCGCCGTCGGGCACGAGCGACATCGCGATCGCGAGCGCACCGTCGACGTCGCTGCCGTCGGTCGGCGTGCCCCGCAGCGACGCAGGCACCTTCCACGGTGCGCCCGGCATCACGACCAGCTCCGCTTGGCCGTCGAACATCACGAGGCCGGTGCGGATGTCGTCGTCGAGATCGCCGCGCAGGCGATCGACCTCGGCGAGCGCAGCGACGAGCGCTGCGTCGGGGACACTCGCGGATCGATCCACGACGAACACGACGTGACCGACATCGTCGCGATCGTGCCAGCGCGGATCGAGCAGCGCACCGACGAGCGCGAGCATGCCGAGCGTGCGCGTGATCGCAGCGAGCACGCGCTTGCCGGGCTTGTCGCCCCAGCGCCGCAAGAGATCGTAGACGACGAGCGCGACAATCGGCACCGCAAGCCACACCAGGTGCGGGCGGCCGATTTCCGGCAGCAGGCTCTCCGGCAACCACGTCACTTCGCCACCGCCTTGCTGCCGCGGCGACGCAGCCGGGCGATCGCGGAGACGAACGCCGGCAACAGCCACTCGAGGCATAGCGCGAAGAAGGCCGCGATCGCGAGGTACGTCCACAGCGGCGCACCGCCGAGTGCAGACCCGGCGAAGCGCGTCGCGGCGGCGCCGGGCAGGGGACCAGGCGGCGCGACGTTGGTCTCGATCGCCGACAGCACGCCGCTGCGTCCGTCGTCCTGCTCGGGCAGCGTGGGCGCGGCCCACTCGACGAGGTTCGCGACGAAGTTCACGAAGCCGACCCGCAGCACGAGGTCGGAGTGATGCGGCGCGAAGCCGACGTAGACCATCTCGCGCCCGTCCCACTGGCCGGCGAGCGCGAGGCTGCCCTGCTCGGTGTCGATGAGCGACGTCTGCTCCGTCGTCGGCGACAACGTCTGCGTCTTGGGCACGTCGAGGCCCTGCAGGTCGACGAAGCGAAATAGCGGGTGGTCGAACGACCAGCGCAGGATCTCGGGCGCCTCGACATCGCCGCGTGGCGTGACGCCGAGCTTCGACGCGGTCGTGCCGAGCGCGACGAGCTTCGGTGCGAGCGGGATCGGGCCGGCCTGGTAGTCGGCCTCGAGTACGACGAGATCGAAGTGCTCGTCGGTACCGATCGCGTCCTGGGGACCGATGAGGCGCAAATCGACGCGCGGATGCAGGCGCAGCGCCTCGGCCGTGAACGACAGCCGGGTCTGCGCCACGAGCAGCACCGAGATGCGCTCGCCGCCGTGGCGGGCGACGCTCGCGGTGTCGTCGAGCGCGAGCACGTCCTCGCGGGCGTGGCTGATCGACGCGGTGACGCGCTCGCCGGGTGGCAGCGGTACGCGGTGCAGCTTCTCGACGTCGCCGGCCGCAGGCACGTCGATCGACACGACGTCGACCACCGCGTCGTCGACCTTCAGCGTCAGCTCGAGCGCCTGCTCGCGACCGAGGCGCGATGCGACGCCGACGTGCACCTCGGACAGCCCGAGCGCGTCGGCCTCGCGCACGCTGAGCGCGACGATGCCGGCGTTCGGGCCATCGCGGCCGACCGACACGTGCTCGATCGGACACGTCGTGGCCGGCACGTCGACGCCGACGCGATCGGACACCAGGACGATCGAGCCTTCGCGACCGGCGCTGCAGATCGCGTCGGCGAGGCGGATCGCCCGCGCGGCGCCCTGGCTGGTGCCACCGGCCTCGGCGGTCTGCGCGAGCTCGAACACCTTCGCGTGATCCTCGGTGAGGCCGATGCGCACGAGCGTCTGCCCACCGGTCGTCACCAGCGCGACGCGATCACCGGGGTGCAGCGACTCGAGCGCGCCTTGCACCGCCTCGATCGCGTGCTCGAGCCGTGTGGTGCCGTCGGTCGCGGCCATGCTCGCCGACGTGTCGAGCACGACGACGAAGTCGCGCGGCTTGTCGGCCTCGTCGCGGAGATCGGCGAGTGCGACCACGAGTCCGATGAGCGCGAGCAGCACGAGCGCGAGAGACACCAGATGCCGCGGTCGCGACCACGCGCGTCGCGTCGGGCGCGAGGCGCCGGCGATGATGCGCAAGAGGATCACCGACGGCACCGTCTTGTCGAGCCGGCGGCGGCGATGCAGGTACGCGGCGACGACCGGGATCGCGAGCGCGAGCGCGACGAAGGCGAAGGGCAGGGTCGGCGTCATCAGATGCCTCCTGCGATGTGCTCGACGACCTGCTTGCGGTAGAGCTCGCCCTGGACGATGTCGGCCGCGCGCTTGCGGGTATCGCAACGCACGTACTGGATCCCGAGCGCGCGACACGATTCCTCGATCGTGCCGAGCCAGCTCGCGAGCGCCCGCGCGTACTCGGCGTTCGCGTCGCGGCCATCGCGGAGCATCAGCGCCTCGCCGGTCTCCGAGTCGATCACGCGCTCGACGTCCTCGAGGTCCGGCTCGAGCTCGTCGGGGCTGAGCACGTGCAGCACGAGCGGTCGTGGACACGCGCTCGCGCACATCCGCAGGAGCGCCTGGCGCTCGGCGTCCTCGTGCAGCAGATCCGAGATGAACACCAGCCGATCGCAGCGCGAGCCGCCGAGGTGCGTGACGAGTTGGGTGTGCGCGTTGCCGCGGCCACCACTTTGAGGGGGCTCCGTGCGCTCGAGCATGTGCAACAGCTCGGGCAGGCCGTCGAGGTTGACGGCGCGCGCACGCAACCCACGATCCTCGCTGCCGAAGCACGCCATCACGACGGGGTCGCGGTGGCCGAGCGAGATCATCGCGATCGTGGCGGCGAGCTGGGCGGCGTGGTCGGATTTCTTCGGGTCGCCGAAGCCCATCGACGCGCTGACGTCGAGGCAGATCTTCACCGACAGGCTGCGCTCCTCGCTGAACTGACGGACGAGCGCGATGCCGAGGCGGAAGTAGACGTTCCAGTCGACCAGTCGCAGATCGTCGCCGGCGTCGTACGGGCGATAGTCGGCGAACTCGAGGCCGCGGCCGCGGAACGGCGAGCGCCGATCACCCTGCTGCATCGCGGTCGCGGGACCCGGCGCACGCATGCGCAGGGCGGCGAACCGGGACAAGGCTGCGCGATCGATGCGCATCGTCCGGGTCAGCTCGCGCGCACGTTCGGCACGGTGGCGATGAGGCCGTCGACGAGCCGGTTGTTCGTCACGCCCTCGAGCTTCGCGTCGAAGCTCGGGATCATGCGGTGGCGCAGCACCGGGTGAGCGACCGCGCGGATGTCGTCCTCGGCGACCCATGCTCGGCCACACAGCAGCGCATACGCGCGTCCGGCGAGGATGAGCCCCTGCATCGCGCGCGGACTCGCGCCGTAGCGAACGAACCGCTTCACGTCGGGCGTCGCGTTCGGCGCCTCGGGGTGGGTCGCGAGCGTCAGCGCTGCGCAGAACTCGGCGACGTGCGGGGCGACGACGATGTCGCGCACGAGGTTCTGCAGATCGAGCATCGTCTGCTTCTCCATCGCGCGCTGGGTCGTGTCCTCGGTGCGGCCGGTGGTGCGCAGACCGATCTCGCGCAGATCCTCGAACGACGGGAACACCACCTCGAGCTTCAGCAAGAAGCGATCGAGCTGCGCCTCGGGCAGCGGATAGGTGCCTTCCATCTCGATCGGGTTCTGCGTCGCGGCGACGAGAAATGGCTCCGGCAACAGGCGGCGCACGCCACCGACGGTGACTGCGTGCTCCTGCATCGCCTCGAGCAGCGCGGACTGGGTCTTCGGCGTCGCGCGGTTGACCTCGTCGGCGAGCACGAGGTTCGCGAAGATCGGGCCCGCACGGAAATCGAGGCGTGCGCGACCATGCTCGTCGTGCATCAGCGTCTGGCTGCCGGTGATGTCCGCCGGCATGAGGTCGGGCGTGAACTGGATGCGCGAGAAGTCGAGATCGATCGCCTCGGCCATCACCTTGACGAGCAGCGTCTTGCCGAGCCCGGGCTGACCCTCGATGAGGATGTTGCCGCGCGTGAGCAGGCCGATGATCGCCTGCAGCACGAGGTTGCTCTGGCCGAACAGGCGGCGCTCGATCTCCGCCTTCAAGGCACCGAGTGACTCCTGGGCGCGAGCGATGCGGTCGTCGGTGGGCGCGGACGCGGGAGCCGTGGTGGGGATTGCGGTGTTCATGTTCGGTCGGGATCAGTCGGGGCGGACGGCCTCGAAGTAGCTGCGGATGTAGTCGCGACGCGTCAGTGGGATCTGCTCGCGGCGCACCGCCGCTTCGGCGATTTCTTCGTACTCGCGATGCACGTCGCGGAACTCGGGGCCGGTGCGCTGGCCTTGGGCCATGCGCTCGATGTAGCGCACTGCGCCCTTGAGTGGACCTGCTGCTTCGGCGTCGACCTCTTCGGCGCCGCCGCGGCTCGCGTCGGGTGGGGCGGTCGAGGTGCCGTACTGGTCGCTGCCTCGTCCACCGCCGGGGCCTGGCTTGCCGCCCGGCTTGCCGCTGCGTGCACGGCCGCTCTTGCCCTCGCCTTTGCCCTCGCCTTTGCCTTCGCCCTCGCCCTCGCCCTCGCCCTCGCCTTCTCCCTCGCCTTCGCCTTCTCCCTCGCCTTCGCCTTCTTTGTTCATCTCTTCGAACTGACGACTGCGCGCCTTCTCGACGTCCTCGAGCGCCTTCTCGAGCTGGCGCTCGAGCGATCCGGATCCGCTGCGCTCGCGCATGCGCTCCGCGAGCTCGCGCAGCTCCGATCGCGGTCCGCCCGACTCACCGCCGCGCAGGCGCTCCGAGAGACTCTCGGCCTCGTTGCGCCAACGTGCGCGACGCTCGGACTCGCCGCGGCTCGGCGCACCCGACTCGCCGGCGCCACCGGACTCACCGGATTTTCCCGACTCGCCGGATTTTCCCGATTCGCCGGATTTTCCCGACTCGCCGGATTCGCCCGACTCGCCGGACTTGCCCGACTCACCGGATTTTCCCGACTCGCCGGATTTTCCCGACTCACCGGATTTCCCCGACTCGCCGGATTTCCCCGACTCGCCGGATTTCCCCGACTCGCCGGATTTTCCCGACTCACCGGATTTTCCCGACTCACCGGATTTTCCCGACTCGCCGGATTTTCCCGACTCGCCGGATTTTCCCGACTCACTGGATTTCCCCGACTCGCCGGATTTTCCCGACTCGCCGGATTTCCCCGACTCGCCGGATTTTCCCGACTCACCGGATTTCCCCGACTCTTGGCCCGACTCACCCGATTGGCCCGACTCGCTGTCGTTGCGCTCCCGCGATGCGCTCGTGCTCGGCTCGGTGTTCGCGAGGGCGCGCTCCATCGCCTTGCCGAGCTTCTCGAGATCCGCATCGCTGGCGTCCTCGGTGCGCCGCGCCATCTCCTCGGCCATCGCAGCGGCCGTGTCGGTGTCGCCGCGCTCGATCGCCTCGATCATCTCGCGCGCGAGCGTCTCCGCGTCGAGCTGCTCGAGCTGCTTCGGATCGAACATGCCGTCCTTCGCGGCCTCGCGCTGGGCTTCGCGCAGCGCCTGCTCGGCCCGCGACAACGCACCGATCGACTTGCTCGGATCGCGCTGCATCGCCTCGAGATGCGCGCGCGCCTGCGCGAGCTTCGATCGCGTCGCATCGCGGAGCGCCGGCCTGCGCTCGAGCTTCGCGAGCGCTTCGGCCGTACGGGCGAGACGCTCGCGCGTCGCCTCGGGCAGCGTCGGTGCGTTCGAGCTCTCGGCCGCGTTGGCCGTCCCCGCGAGATCGGGAAGCGGCGCCTCGGTCGGCAGGATCCCGACGACCGCGGCAGCGATCCCGAGCGTCGCGAGCGCGCGCCCCGGCGCCATCCACGGCGTCACCGGATTCGTGATGCCGCGCGACGTACCGTTCGCGCGATCGAGCACGACCTGCGCGAGTCCGGGATCCGCCGCGAGCTTGCCGCCCTCGAGCGCCCATGCGGTCGCGAGCAGGTCGCGCGTCTCGTGCTTGCGATCGAGCGCCCGCGCGAGCGCGAACGGTCCGGTCCGTCGCCGCACGAACTGCCACACGCCGCGGACCACGATCGCGAGCGCGACGATCCCGGCGCTCCACACGATCACCGATCGACGTGTGTCGACGTTCGCGAGCCACTCGGGTGCCTCCCACCCGAGGTACGCGAGCCCATGGGGCAGACGGTCGATCCCGGCGGCGACCACGGCGGTCGCGCCGAGCCACACGGCCGCGCGCGCGAGCTCCTCGAGCGCACGCCGCCGGTTCGAGGCCGTCGACCAGCGACGCAGGAGGTTCGACAGCGGAAGGTTCATGCGGGGCCCCACTCCATCACGATGGCTCGAGTCGAACGATGCTGAACGCTTCGGGCGCGGGTTGGGTTTGTACCCCGCCGTGAACAGAGGTTCCGGGCGAGGACGGGATCCTCAGCAAGGTTATTCCGCGGCGGCAGGGCAGGCCAGCCCCGCTTGCCCGTCGGGCGGGGCGCGCTCACTGGCCCTGGCACTCGAACATCAGGGAATCCGACTCGATCGCGCACGGGTAGGGGAACATCGTCGGCTCCAGGTACTCCGCGTACTCCTCGCACGTCAGCCCGCCGAAGCACGTCGAGAGGTTGTTCCACGCCAGGGCACAAAAGCACGAGAACCCCTCGGCCTTCACGAGGTTCGCTTCGCACCAGTCGGTGCACGCCTGCGCGCTCTTCCACTCGCCCATCCCGCACTCGAACTCGACCTGACAGCCCGCGGCGCAGCCGGACATGTCGATGCAGTCGGAGGTCTCGGTCGTGCTCTCGCTGCTCCCGCTCGAGCTGTCGTCCGTGCTCGAGTCCGACGATGCGTCGCTGCCTGTGGATCCGGTGGATCCGGTGGATCCGGTGGTCTCGGTCGTCGAGGTGTCGTCGGTCGTCACGCCCGACGTCGACCCTGTGTCGCTGCTGCTGGCGCCGGTGTCGTCGGTCGTGAACGGCACGGTCGTGTTCGCGCCGTCGTTCGACGTGACCGTCCCCGTCGTCGACGATGTCGAGTGATCGTCGCCGCTCGTGTCGCCGAGCGGCGTCGCGCTTCCACACGCCCCGACCAGCATCATCGCGATCATCCGAGGGTAGGCGCAACGCATGCCCCTTGTTATACCCGGGGTCGACGATGATACGGCGTGATGAATTTGGTCTCGTTGCACGCGCGTGCGCACCCGTGCTTGCGTGCGCCGTTGCGTGCGGCGCCGCGGGCGGCGTCGATCCGACCACGGACACCGAGCCGTCCTCGACGACGACGACCGACGCGACGAGCGCGGGGCCGACGAGCAGCGCGTCCACGGCGTCGACGACCAGCGACAGCGCATCGAGCGGGCCCGATGTCGACACGAGCACCACCGAGACCGTACCCGCCTGGGAGATCGCGCTCGAGGCGGACGAATCAATCGGCGCGCTGTTCTCGGTGTGGGGCCCCAGTGCCGATCACGTTTACACCGTCGGTGGTCAGCAAGGCGAGGGCGGCATCTCGATCGGCGCGATGCTCGTGCGCAGCGGCGGTGCATGGGCCCCTGCAACGCTGCCCGCCGATACACCGAAGCTGAATTGGATCCACGGCAGCGACGAGCTGCGCGTCGTCGTCGGCGAGCGCGGTGCGATCCTCATGCGCGACGGCGACGACGACGGCGCCGCGTGGACCGTTCACGGTTGCGCGACGGTGCTGCCACTTTGGGGCACGTGGATCTCCGCGGCCGACGACGTGTGGGCGGTCGGCGGCGACGGCTTCGATCGTCCACCGGTGCTGTGTCACTTCGACGGCATCGAGTGGACGAACGTCGAGCTGCCCGAGCTGAGCCTCGATGCGAAGGCGCTCTTCAAGGTGTTCGGCGTCGCAGCCGACGACGTGTGGGCGGTCGGTGACGCCGGCGTGCTGCTGCACTGGGACGGCGACGCGTGGTCGCAGGTCGTCGTCGATACGCCGTCCGATCTGATCTCGCTGTGGGGACCGTCGACCGACGAACTGCTCGCGGTCGGTGGTCGGGCGAACGGCGTGCTTGCCCGCAAGGACGCGGCCGGATGGACGATCGCCGCGCTCGCGGAGCTGTCCGGCCTCAACGGTGTGTGGATGGACGCGGGTGGCGAGGCACACATCGTGGGGATCGGAGGCACCATCGCCGTCTTGCCAGCGGGGAGCCTGACCCCCGAGATCGAGGAATCACCGACGATTCTGACGCTGCACGCTGTGTGGAGCCCCGGCGATGGCACGTTCATCGCGGTCGGTGGGAGCCTGGAGATGCCACCGCCACTCGTCGGGATCATCATCGAGAAGAACTGATAGCCTCCGCGTCCCCTCGCGAGGCCATTCATGTCCATCTCTACTGTACGCTCCCTCGTTCTCGGTACGATCTGCGGTTTGTTCGTCGGCACGTCGTGCGATCTCGGCTCTGCGGTGCCCGGTGATATCGCGAAAGTCGCCGGCGGCTGTCCCGACGTCACCAGCATCGAAGCGATCGCGAGCATCGACTTCGTCAAGGAGTTCGGACTCGATGTTGTGACCGTCGGTCAGATCAAGGGTGGCCTGTAAGTGAGCGCGCAGCTCGAGGCGTTCGCCGGCAAGCTCGACGCCGATCTCGCCGCCGCGTGTGGCGGTCTCGCGACCGACCTCGGCAAGCCCGGCGACTACAAGAAGGGTCCCGACGCGTGCAAGGCAGCGATCGCCGCGATGGGCGAGATCAAGGCGAAGATCGGCG
>Ga0163144_10008636_pt1 | contig 22033 bp, 22 predicted proteins | sample OliLak19BULKMAT1_FD_123175 | JGI IMG/M metagenome (GOLD analysis project Ga0163144, IMG submission 123175) | Freshwater microbial mat bacterial communities from Lake Vanda, McMurdo Dry Valleys, Antarctica - Oligotrophic Lake LV.19.BULKMAT1 | ecosystem: Environmental > Aquatic > Freshwater >... | reverse complement strand
GCCAACAGCTTCTCCAGTTCAGGCAGAATCACCTGCCAGTCGCCGACTAGCCCGTAATCTGCCAGTTCGAAGATACGCGCGTTCTCATCCTTGTTGATCGCCACAATAACCTTTCTGTCCTTCATGCCCGCGAGATGCTGGATAGCCCCCGATATGCCAATCGCAATATACAGGTCAGGCGCAACCACTTTGCCGGTTTGCCCCACCTGATAATCATTGGGCACATAGCCCGCATCCACCGCCGCGCGCGATGCGCCGATAGCCGCGCCGAGCAGGTCGGCCAGCTTGTCAATCTTCTTGAAATTCTCCGCCGAGCCGAATCCGCGCCCGCCGGACACGACAATGCGCGCCGCGGTGAGTTCCGGACGTTCGGATTTGCTTTCGGTGATGCTGACAAACTGCGACACACCGGCATCGGGCGTCGCCGTAATGGTTTCAATCGCTGCGGCTCCGCCGGTGCCTCCCTTGGGAAATGCGGTCTGGCGCACGGTGATAATTTTGATGGCATCCTTGGTATGCACCGTTTCCAGCGCATTGCCCGCATAGACCGGGCGCACAAACGTATCCGGCGATATCACCTGTATGATTTCCGACACCTGCGACACATCAAGCAACGCCGCCGCACGGGGGAAAATGTCTTTTGCCGTGGTGGTAGCCGTCGCCATGACATGCGAATAGTGTTTAGCCACCGATGCCAGCAGCGGCGCGATATTCTCCGCCAGCGGCCATGCGTAATGCGCCGCATCTGCGACCAGCACCTTGCTAACCCCCTTAAGTGCAGCAGCCTCTTTCGCAACCGCGTCGCAGCCGTTTCCTGCCACCAGAATATGAATGTCGCCGCCAATGGCCACCGCAGCCGTCACTGCATGCGCAGCAGCAGAATGCAGGGATGTATTATTATGTTCCGCCAGTACGAGAATCATATGACCTTCGCTTCGTTACGCAGTTTATCGACAAGCACTTCCGCCGACGGCACCTTGCTGCCGCCCTTGCGCTTCTTGGGTTCTTCCAGCTTCACCGCCGACTGGCGCGGTGTAATATCTACACCCAGCTCCTCCGGTGTCATTTTCGCGAGCGGCTTGGAGCGCGCTTTCATGATGTTGGGCAATGTCGCATAGCGCGGTTCGTTGAGGCGCAGATCGGTCGTTACCACGCACGGCATTTTCAGTTTCACCGTCACCAGCCCGCCGTCGATTTCGCGTGTGACCACGGCATGGCCATCTTCGAGCACCAGCTTGGACGCAAACGTCCCCTGCCCCCAGCCGAGAAGCCCGGCGAGCATCTGACCGGTCTGGTTGGAGTCATCGTCAATCGCCTGCTTGCCGGTAATCACCATGCCGGGCTGCTCCTTATCGACCAGCGCTTTCAGCAATTTCGCCGCGCCCAGCGGCTGCACCACCGCATCGGTCGCCACCAGAATCGCGCGATCCGCACCCATAGCCAGCGCCGTGCGGAGTACTTCCTGCACCGCCTCAACGCCAATGGACACCACGACGATTTCGGTAGCAACGCCCTTTTCTTTCAGGCGCACCGCTTCTTCCACCGCGATTTCATCAAAAGGGTTCATCGACATTTTGACATTGGCGGTTTCCACGCCCGAGCCGTCCGCCTTGACGCGGATGCGCACGTTGAAATCGACGACGCGTTTGACAGTAACCAGTATCTTCATGCCTTCATCCTTACCTGTTGACTCCCGGTTCCCACAACACATCTTTCGCCCCGTTATCGTTGGCCACGCGTGCCAGCACGAACAGGAAATCGGAGAGACGGTTTAAATACTGAATGGAAACCGGATTGATTTTTTCGACTGTCGCCAGCGCGCACGTGATGCGCTCGGCGCGACGCGTCACCGTACGCGCCAGATGCAGATACGCCGACGCTTCCGTGCCGCCCGGCAATACGAAGGACGGCAGCGGCGCAAGACGCGCGTTCATGGCATCGATTTCTTTTTCAAGGCGCGTCACCTGCACGCCCGTGATGCGCAGGCTTTTATCGGGGCCCTTGCCATAAGGCGTGGCGAGATCGGCGCCGACATCGAGCAGATCATGTTGAATGCGCTTGAGCATCTGGTCGTATTCGCCGCGTGTGTGCAGGCGGACAAGGCCGATAACGGAATTGGTTTCATCCACCGTGCCGTAAGCTTCCACGCGCAGATCATATTTGGGACGGCGAGCGCCGCCGACGAGGCCGGTATCGCCCTTGTCGCCGGTCTTGGTGTATATCTTGTTGAGCTTAACCATGCTTACCCGATGCAAATACCAGCATCACCAGCAACAGCACAAGGCCTTGCAGCGATACGCGCGCTACCATCAGCTTGTTGCCGTATTTCTGGTTGGCCTTGCCGCCGACGCCCATCAGCACAATGCCGCCCACCAGCACCAGAAAGGTGGCGAGGACAAGCACAGCAATGATAAATCCCCCAAAAGACATAATGCACTATGGTTAGTTAGTGTGAACCCGTCCGGTGCGACAACAATTTCAGCACGTACTGGCGGCTGCAATACGGGCACGTAATTTCACCCCTGTCGGGATCGATATGCAGGTATACGCGCGGATGGCCGAGCGCACCGCCTCCTCCGTCGCACGATACTTCCAAAGCGTTCACTTCAATCACTTCAAAGGGCTGCATAGCGTCATAACTCTTTATGCTGAATATAATTTGAAACCCGAAAGATAGCATCATAGACGAGCCGCGCAAGCGCGTCATCTTCTTTCAGTCGTTACGGGGGGAAAAACGATTAGTCGTTAAAGATAAAGCTCGGACCGGCTTTGCGGCCAACGGTAGCCATAACCGGGCGGCGGTTGCTCGCCAGCGTGATATTGGCTGCGGGCGCGTTCGCGATGCTCGACATGTTGGAGACCGCGCCCGACTGCGGATTGACTGCCAGATTGGTCGTAGCGGCAGAAGACATGGCCAGCGACAGAACCTGAGCCGACGGCGCAGCGGAAGGAGCAAGGGCCGCAGCGGCTTCCGGGATCGGCGTCTGCAACGGCGTGGTATTGGCCATTTTTACTACCGGAATCGTCTCCGGGGGGGTGTTATCCTGGCGAATAACAATAATGCTGCGGGTGCGCTCTGGGCTTGCGTCTTCACGCGGAGCGCTGCTCACCTGTATGCTGTTCATGCGCGGGCGCTGGTATGCTGCCACGGTACGTCCGGTCTGCTCAGGCAACGCCTTGGACGCATTAGATGCGGTTTTCTGTTTGGTGGCCTGCGCCACCGTCGGTGTGTTGGACGCAAGGCGGATGACATTCGGGGTCACGCGGGTGGTCACCTGCGTAGACGGGCGAACCGCCGGTTTGGTGGAGCGGGAGCTCTTCAGCTCGTTCATGGCCATCACCGAACTTTCGGGCACATGCAGCCTTGCCGCACGCAGCTTGTCGATAATCTGGTACCAGCTGTTATAGACCGAGCTCACATATTCATAGCCGAGGCTGGGCGTACGTGAATGATAATAGGTAGCGGCCTTCTTCCATGTGCCCCCGTCTTCATACAGCGTATGGAGGAAACGGGCGGCGTAAGCGATATTGGTTTGCGGCTCGAATGCTTGGTCGAGCGAGGCGAATGCGTCAGGATGCTGATTGAGGTTCACCTGCATGCAACCGACGTCGATGCTGCGAATGCCACGGGCGCGCAGTTTCTTCACCGCCGCAATGGCTTGTTCTTTTGATTCATAATAATAGCCCTTGCCCGCCGCGTTGATCGCCCACGGCCACGGCAAATTCATCTTCAGTCCCTGATGATAACGACCCGATTCCGTCGAGGCGATGGCCGACAGCAGGTGGGTAGGAATGGCATACTCGCGCTCATAGCGCGGCAAATGGCGTGTGCACAGCTTTGCGCCCTCGACCATAGTATCGGTGGGCACAGCAGCGTTAGCAGACGCGAGTGGCAAAACGACAAATGGCAAGGCGGCCATTCCTAATTTCGCTATGGTTGATAACCAACTCATTCTTTTTATAATCACCCTCAGATTGTCATCCAGATTTTCTGATACATTCAAAAAGCGTACCAATAGAATACCTTATCACAAGTTAACATTTTATTACACTAGTATTTTTTCTAAAATACAGCATCTTACTGTGAATAAGGCAGGGTGACCTGGTCTGAAAAGGCTCAAATAATGTATTAATTTCTGTATACTAATCAAGTTGGTCGTGGTAATTTATGACTACCTCCAAAACCACATTTTGAGTAGAAAATGCCCCCCAGAACAGGACTCGAAGAAGTCTTCACACAACCTATAGATGGCACCACCTTTACGGGCCATATAGATGATTCCGAAAAAAGCCTGCATGTGCACGTCACAGGCGACCAATTTGAGAAAAGGGGCAGAAATGCCATGCTCACGGTAGGCGACAGGCTGCGGCGCGAAGGATACATCCTGAAGCAGAAGAGTGTAGCCCATAAGAACGATTTCGAGGTCATTATCAAGGCATCCTATACCGGAGCCGACGAACCGATAAGCGCCGAGGATACCGCGTTTGAAGTCAACTTGGTCCTGCAGGATCTGCGGAAACTGGCGTACACGAAAGGCCAGTTCACCGGCGAACTCATCGGGTTCGACGCCGCCCTCAAAGAAATGCAGCACCCCCTCCACTCGGTCGTCATCAATCACGTCACTGATCGCGAAGACCTGCATTTGTCCAACAAGGTCATCTTTCCCATCAACGATTTGCGCACAGCCATCGACATGGCGTTGATCGATTCGCATCTGGATAAAGAGATTAAAGGCAAAGACGGCGCGCTCGGCACGCCGGGCGCTGCGGAAAAACTCAAGATCGTGTCCGACGTTATTATCGACAGCCTGCGGGAAGCGCAGGAAATGAAACTCAGCGCCACCAAGCGCGGTGACAGCAGCACCATCTCGACACGCGACATACGCCGCGCCATCGAAGCGGGGCTGGAAGAAGGGCTGGACCGAGTCAATATTCCGCAGGACAAGCGCAAGGACCTCATGGTCGATGTCATGAAGGAAGTGTTCGACTCCATCACCCGCTATAAGGAAAAAAAGGAGCATGGTGGCCGCTGACCACCACGCTCCTACTCCCCGATAATATTAGAATTCCGTCTTCACGCCCACTGTCAGCGCCGTGCCGGGCTGGCCGTAGCCGTATACTTCCTCGTAACGCTTATCGAGCAGGTTTTCCACGCGCCCATACACGGTAGCGTAATCCGTCACCTTATAATTGGTGACGAGATCGAGCGTGGTATACGACTTCACATAGACGCGCCCGAACGGAAAGTTGAAATCGACATCATGCCGCCATGACGAATAACGTGCATTGAATCCGACATCGCCCTCCATGCTGTACTGATACGTCGTGCTGAGATTGGCCTGATGACGCGGGCGACGCAGCAACTGAATATCGCGCGCGCGGTCCTGCGCCAGCGTGTAGGTATGGGTGGCAGTGATCGTCCAGTCCAGCGTCGGGCGCAGCGTCAGGCCGCTTTCCACACCCTCGGTACGCGCCTTGCCGGTATTGATGGCGCCAAATGGCGGCGCATTGGAAAAGCCGATGAGCTGGCGGATATGGTTGCGAAATACGGTGGCGCCGAACGTCACCTTATCGCCCCATAATGCCTGTTCAAACCCGGCATCCCAGCCACGGCTTTTTTCCGGAACGAGCAGGCTATTACCGTAACCGGGGTCAAAAAGCTGCGACAGCGACGGCGCTTTGAAGCCGGTGCCATAACTTGCTTTGAATGTGGTGCCTGTAGAATTGACGCGGTAACCCGGCGCAATTTTCCAGGTAAATTCCTTGCCGAATGTTTCATGGTCGTCGATGCGCGCGCCGACATTCACGAAGGCGTTTTCACCGATAGTGAACTGGTCGTCGATGAACGCCGCCGTGTTATAGGCGCTTTGTTCGCTGAGTGTCAGCGTCTTGAAATGTTCCTGCCATGCTTCAAACCCCACCGTGAAAAGATGGTCGGGGATAAAACGCAGATGGTGAATCCAGTCCACCGTTTCGCGGCGTCCTAACTGCTGCTGGTGACCGAAGAACGGGTTGCCGATGGAATCGAAATATTCGGTAACCTGCGTGCGGTTCAGGTCGAGAAACGAAACGCCGAGTTCCTGCGTCCATTTGCCGTCCATCAGTTTCAGCTCCCCCGCACCGCGCAGATTGATCTGCCTGCTGTCATTCTCGGGAAACGGATCATCCGCCGGGCGTAAAAATCCGCCGGGGCTGTCGAACTGGCTATCGACGCGGTTGTAGCGCGCATTGAACTTGGCGGTGAACTGATCGCTCAGCTTGCTGGCGATGTTGCTGGCGAACACATAGCTGTGGCTGCCGTCTTTTTCAAAGCCGCCGAATTTTTTATCAAACGCGGAAATGCCGTTGCTGTTGGTATTGGACGCCTGAAAACTATACGACGTGCGCCCCACCTCGCCCGACGTGCCGCCGCCGATTTTACTGGTGTCGTAACGGCCATATTCGGCGAAGGCGTTATATTTCGGCTTGCCCTTGCCCTGCTTAGTGAAAATGTTGATGACACCGCCGAGTGCCTGCGAACCGTACAGCGTACTCTGCGGGCCGCGCAGCACTTCGATGCGCTCAATATTATCGGTGGAGAGATTGGAGAAATCGAATGCATCGCCCGGATCGGACGGGTCGTTCATCACCACGCCGTCCACCATGACCAGCACATGGTTGGAATTGGTGCCGCGCATAAACACGCGCGCGGTCTGGCCGCTGGTGCCGTTAGCGGCAATGGTGATGCCGGGCACGTCGCGCAGCAATTCCACGACGGTGTTTTTATTACGCTGGTCGATGGTCTCGGCCGTAATCACCGTCATGCTGCTGGCAACCTGGTTCAGCGGCGTCGGCGCGCGCGCAGCGCTAACGACGATCTGCGGCAGCTTGGCGGGATCTTCGGCAAAGGCGATTGTTGGAACAAGGGCAATCAGGGATACGCTGGCAAGCAGCGCACGGGAAGTCGCGGACATAGTCTCTCCTACAAAAAATGGTGACCAACTGCCACTCAGGCGGAATTGCCTGAAAGACAGTGTCACCACGTAAGAAAGAACTTGCCGCCCGGCTGGAAATCAGCATGACAGAAGAACCGACAACCAAGAGATTTTCCCGTCTCCAAGCAGCGCGTGACACATAAGCGGCAGGTCTCCTGGCTCACGGGTCAGCATCGTTTCCTGTCTTCCCAGCGGCAACCACCGCCAGTGACGTATGCGAAAACAACTCGCCGTTTACAGTTGCGGGGACAGCCAGAGCTTCACTCTGTTCCCTTTTGATCTCACACATGAGAACCGCTTGCCACACAACTAGTGACACAGCCATGAATCGTCAAGCGATTATGCTTTCATGCAATTAACATGCTGTAATTAAATTATATATACTTCTGTAATTTTAGTATTTGGTTAAGAACAAATCGGTTATATTAATACATTCAACTATTGAGGCAGGTGTTATGGCCGTTGAGTCCCGCAAACAAATTTCCATAGGTAACATTACACTCGATGCCGGATATGACGACGCAAGCAATGAAGTGGTCATCACCGTTCCCCTGCCGCCCGCACATCGGGAACCCCTGACGCATATTGCACAGCAGGCGGTTTTTTCCACCGGTTTTGCATGGATGCGAGAACATCTCCAGCAAACGGACAGCGGTCACTGGTGGTCGGTATCACCGCCAAAACCGCGCGAGGTTGCCGATCTGCGCCAATTGGAAGTGCGTGTAAGGCTCCTGCCGGGCACGGATGCCAATGCTGTTATTGCCAGATACGAAGGGGCCATGCCGCATGCCATACAATCCTATCGCAGCGCCCATGACGCAACATGGCAGGTTCCGGGAAGTACTCACGATGACATGCGGGTCGAAGTACGTGTCGCCACCGCGGAAGAAACACGCGCCCTGAGAGCCCAGATTCAGCCGCGCAGCCTCGCGCCCGTGCCGCGCCCTTCGCACACCGCGCGCAACGTGCAAGCCATGGTCGTTGAAATGTCTGGTATCATTCGGGAAGAACTGGAGTTGTATGCCGAGGGCGACAAATTACGGGCGGAAACCCTGAATATGCTGGCACGCGTATTCCATCAGATGAGCAGCTACGACGATCCGCTGCATACGGGCGCCCCTCCCCCGCGCCGCAGACCCGTGGCCGAGGACGAAGACGATGCACCACCACTTACTTTCAAAATTACCAAAGTGGGTGAGAAGCCTGATTACGATACTTTCCTAGGCAAGGTGATAGGCAACGCGTATGGAGAGCGCAAGCATTTTCCCGCCGATCTGCTGACCGCCGACCCCACTGATCCCACCAGGGACTATGTGCGCCCTGAGTTGAAAAACGTCGTGATGGATCCCGATACACGCGCAAGACTGCAAGAACGGCTTCTGCCGCTGGCCAAGGAAATTGCCGCCCATCCGGCCATGGCATCGGACCGCCCGCGTATGTTGCGGGTATTGTCCACCGCCGTGGGCACGGTGACGATTCGCCCGTCTCTTGATCTGGATTTTGCCATTGGCGATGCCATGGGCCGCGAAGGACCCAGCATGAAAGCCTTACGCTAACTAGTCGTAGGCCTTGCTTGCCGCCAGAGGTTTCGGAGCAGCTTCACGTATGACGCCAAAACCGGACGGCACGAGCTTATCCTGATTTTTAATCCAGCTTAGAATATCGGCCATCACGCTTTCACCCTGCAAGTCGCGCAGCAGCATGTGGAACCCGTCGGGATAATGAACATACTGCACCGGAATGGAAAAACGCGTGAGCGCGTTATTGATGGCGTGCGGGGGAATCACCTGATCCTTGCCGCCATACAGCATCAGAACCGGTGTATTCATCTGCGGGATGCTATTATAGGCGCTGTCCATCAGCCGCACCATGCCATAGACGGCATCGACACGGGTTTTCTTGATAATCAGCGGGTCATAAAACAATGCGCGCAGCATCGGGTAATTGTTGGACGCGATGATTTTCAAATCGCTGCCGGTCATCTGGCGGAAGGGCAAGGTATGCGCCGCCAGCCACAGCGTGCCGCGATAGATGGGGTTCATGGTATCTTCGCCCCACACTGCGGGAGCCGAGAGAATCACGCCTTTGATCTTCGGGAAATCCGGGTCGGCCAGCGCCGTGATGGCCACCGCCCCGCCCATGCTTTCCCCTAAAATAAAGATCGGCGTTTTGGGATGAACGCGCTTCAGCACATTCACATACTGCTTCAGATCGCCAATGAGGTTCGGCTCGCCCGCCCAGATGCCGATATTCGGCGAACGCCCGAACCCGCGCTGGTCATAAGCATAGACCGCTACCCCATGTTCTTCGAAATACGCGCCGCTGGTTTCAAAGGCATGGCTGTAATCGTTCATGCCATGCAGCGCGATAATCACCGCTTCGGGCTTCTTTACTCCCGACCATGTGCGTTGGGACAATAGGGCGGCATCGGCGGCGCGAAACGTCTCATCATCTATGCTGGCTTCTGTTTTCGCCGCCGGATCGAACTCCTGCGTCTGCGGCGTACACGCCGCAAGAAACACCACTATTAACAGAGAATACAATCGCATCGTTTACCGTTTGGCTTTTTTCAAGCCGGTAGCGATGACATAGATTTCCGATGAATCGGAGCGGCTGGCTTTGGGCTTGGCGTGCTTGACCGTTTCAAAATCTTTTTTCATCATCGCCAGCAATTCGCGCTCGGTGCCGCCCTGAAATACTTTGGCGACAAACACGCCGCCCGGCTTCAGCACATCAACGGCAAAAGGATAGGCCGCTTCCAGCAACGCCATGATGCGTAAATGGTCGGTAGCGGAATGACCGGTGGTATTAGGAGCCATATCGGACAATACGATATCGACACCCCCGGCAATATGCGCGCGCAACTCCGCCATGGCGACGCTCGACATGAAATCCAGTTTCAGCAGCAGCGCGCCGGCAATCGGATCCATGTTGAGTAAATCAATGCCGATGACTTTCGGGTCTTTGTCTTCCGAACGCACGCGCGATACCGCCACCTGCGTCCAGCCGCCGGGTGCCGCGCCTAAATCGAGCACGGTCTTGCCGGGTTTTAGCCATTTGAATTTATCGTCCAGCTCAATCAGCTTATAGGCTGCGCGCGAGCGGTAGCCTTCTTTTTTAGCAAGACTGACATACGGGTCGTTGAGCTGACGCTGCAACCAGCGCGTCGAGGACGGCTTGCGTCCGCGCGCGGTTTTCACGCGCGTCTTCAGTTCACGATTACCCGAAAAACCACCGGCTGAGGATTTTGCCATGCGCTTATACTTTGTTACTGATGAGTGAAAGAATGATGCCTTCACGCACACCGCGATCAGCAATGGTAATATTGCCTTGCGGCCAGATGCTGCTGATGGCTTCAAAAATCGCGCAGCCGGAAATGATGAAATCGGCGCGGTCCGGGCCAATGCACGGATGGTTGAAACGACCCGACGGGCGCATGGCAAGCAGGCTCTGCACCGTGGCGCGGATATCGCTGATCTTGAGCGTAATGCCGTCAATGCGTGAACGGTCATAACGCGGCAGGCCAAGCTGAATCGCCGCCAGCGTCGTCACCGTGCCGGAGGTGGATAACAATTGCACTTCCGGATTGTCGCCGTTCTGGCCGATGGTGTCGCTGATGCGGTTAGCCTCGTCAAACGGCCTGATGCGCTCGGTCAGCACGCGCACCATATCCTCAAATGCCATCTCGGCGAATTCGGAACCGCCGAACTTGTCGGCAAGGTTCATCACGCCGAAGCCGATGGACAGCCAGTCGGTGATGGTGTGTTCTTCAATATTGGTCTTGGCATGATCTACATCGACCCACATCAATTCAGTACTGCCGCCGCCGATATCAAACACGATGGCGCGCTTGGACGTCTCCGTCAGCAGCGACGAACAGCCGAGAAAGGCAAGGCGCGCTTCTTCTTCGCTCGAAATAATATCAATGGTGATGCCGGTCTGGTCGCGCACGCGGTCGAGGAATGCCTGGCCGTTAGCGGCGCGGCGGCATGCTTCGGTCGCCACAAAGCGCGAACTGGTGATACGGTATTTATTGAGTTTCTTCTGGCACGCCTGCAACGCTGCTAATGTACGCTCCATCGCATCTTCCGACAGATTGCCGGTATGGCTTACGCCTTCGCCTAAGCGCACCACGCGCGAAAAACTGTCAAACACTCTGATGGGCTGGCCGCTGCTTCTGCCGTCACTGCCCTGCCCCGAAGAAGCAATCAGCAAACGGCAATTATTGGTACCCAGATCCAGCGCAGCATAAATCTGCTCCTTGTTCTGGCGGCCTTCGTCCTGCGCACCCGTGTCCGTACCCGCGACACAGGCATCCTGCGAAGTATGCAGCATAATTTCACGTTTCGCCGCCGGGCGTCACATCGAACAAATTCTGGCTCGGAACGCGCCCCGGCAGTCCTAAATATAGTTACACAATAACATTAGCATAATAGACATTAGCGCGAGACACAAGTCTATAGGGATAAAATATTGATTTTTATAGCTTTGGGGTCATTCTGGAGGGCAAATGATCCCGATTGGAATAGGCATTGAGCAGCAGGCCGATGGCCAGCACCGTCGAAACCATGATACTTCCGCCATAGGACATCAGCGGCAAAGGCACGCCCACCACGGGCATCATGCCCATCACCATGCCGCAATTAATCAGGATATGCATAAACAGCAGCGCACACACGCCGGACGCGACCATCGCACCGAAAGTGCTGCGGCTGCTGCGCGCCACCTGCATCCCTATCCACAGCAGGCTCATATACAGCATCAGCAGCATGAGGCTGCCCAGGAAACCGAATTCCTCAGCCAGCATGGTAAAGATAAAATCGGTATGTTTTTCCGGCAGGAAATTGAGCTGGCTTTGCGAGCCGCGCAGATAGCCTTTGCCAAACAACCCGCCCGAGCCGATGGCGATCATGGATTGCAATATATTATAGCCCGCGCCCAGCGGATCCTGATCGGGATTGAGGAAGGTGAGCACGCGCCGCTTCTGGTAATCATGCATGAAATGCCACACCACCGGCAGCGCCGCGATACCGGAAGCGGCGATACCAATAAAATAACGCCACTGCACGCCCGCCAGAAAACACATGATGACACCCACCGATGCCATGATGGTCGTGGTGCCGAGATTAGGCTGGCGCAGAATTAATATTGCAGGCATCGCAATCAGCAGCACCGGCGGAATAAGGAACGGAAAGCGGCGTACGTCTTCGGGATGTATCTGGTGAAAATAGCGCGCCAACACTAAAATCACCGCCAGCTTCATGAATTCCGACGGCTGGAGGTTAAGCCCGCCCAGCGTCAGCCAGCGCTTCGCGCCCATGCCGATATGCCCGGCAATATCCACGCCCACCAGCACCAGCAGGCAGAAAAAATACACCGGATAAGCATAATCCATCAGCACACGCATGGGCAGCAACCCGATAATCAGCATGCCAACGAACGCAATGGCGAATTTACTGATCTGCTGCGACGCCCAGGGATGGAATGAGCCGCCGGCCGCCGATACCATCATGGCAAAACCGATCAACGCAATCGACCCCATGATGGCAACGATAAACCAGTTGATTTCGGCCAGGCGGCCAACGATGGAGAGGTGACGATGATTCACATATCTACTGGAAGAGAATTTATACCGCAGGTATTATAGCAACTTCGCCGCATATTATAATATTAATTTTTAATGCGGGCGATTTTATATCAGGGCATTAATGGGACCGAGGTGGTCCGTGTCAGGGTAAAATTGCCGAATGAAAACATACCGGGCGCCACCAGATTAAATGCATAGGTCGCGGTAATAACCTTATAAATAACCCCACCGCTTGTCTGTGAGGTTGCGGTAACGCTGAAACTGTTGGGATCGAGACCATACAGATTGGATTGTGCGATGGATACAATCTGTGAATCCGAGGCTGTGGTATGCAGCATTGCATACCGCCCTGCTTCATCTATGGCGATCTGCATGGAATTCAAAGTCCAGTATGCCCGGCCAAATTCAATGATACCAATGACAAAAATCAGGAACACTGGGAGAATGAACGCCATCTCCACCGCAGCAGCCCCCTCTTCGTCTGCGTGCATTTTCTTGGTTATCCTGAACATGGATTTCATTGGATACGCATGGAAACGGTGCGGCTGATAGGAAATGCGTTATTGGGATAGGATGTATAGGGTAGCAGCGTAGGAACGGAATAATTAGCGGTGATGGTTTCATAGACGGCCTGCGGCGTATTCCCCGAACAGGTGCCGCCACATGATGTCACTGTATCGGAGCATGCGCAATACTGAGTGGTACTTACAGTCACGCTCCCGCTTGGAAAACCGCTCGCGTTCTGGATAACATTGGCAATACCGGCGTTATCCGAAGGCAGCGACATGGCATACTGGACGCCAGCCCGCATGCTGCCGCTTAACACCATTGAACTGCTCGTGACCTGTGCCATGTCCCATATCATGGGCAGTAAGGCTATCGCACTGAGCGTAACCATCGCAAACTCAACGGTTACAGCACCCTCGCAATCCTGCCTTAAACCTCTTCCCCGCTGGAATATGCGCATAAGCTGATTATTCCTCCAATGTTACGCCACTGGTGTTACCGGCGGTAGAAATCGGCTGCATACCACTCGAAGGACAGTTATTGGTCACGTTACTGTTACCGGTAAATATCACATTCCATGATACCAACTGCGTACAGGATGGGCTAGCGGTGGAGTTGCCGCCATTAAACGAAACGGAACCTTGTGGCATATAAATCGCACCGGTGATATTCATGCCGGAACCACCGTTGAAGGTACTCGATGTGCCAGCATTGGCATTACGGTCCTGATAAAAGGCGATACCGGCATAGTTTCCGCTGGTGGGTGCACTCAGATTAACGGTCGAGCCGCCGTTAATAGACGCCGTGGAATAGGTGCCATTACTGCCAGTTAGAATGATGGTCACATCCGTGCCATTCAGTACCGCACCGCTGTTAACGCGGAAATCACCGCCTTTCACTACGTATACACCAGGTCGTAATGTTACGTTTGCATGGGAGCCAATATTTAAACCGCCACAATACACACCCGGTGACAAGCTGGAACCGCCCGGCGTATTATTATAATTGCAGCTGGCATTGCTAGGTACTGCCAGATTCTGATAAGGATCGGAAACCGGGTTAGCGGCATTGGTAATAGCAGTGGAGCTCATATTCAATGTGGCATTATTACTGACGTCGTAATTACCGCGCGTATATAATGCATTCACATCAATGACCGCACCCCCGCGTAACTGAATTGCCCGCGGATCATTTGAGTTTGCAACTATCGTGCAATTAGGCATGCTGATATTCGTGGTCCCGGAGGTATTGATGGCGGGATTACCCGTAGGATTAAGGGCAAGCACGCACCCGCCATTATTGGCGGGAGTAGTATTCTTTAAAGCCACGGCACGTACATTAATAATGGGCTGGGCACTTAAAAAAAGACTGGAAAACAATAAAGACTGCGGCTGCGAAAGGATAACCTCCACAGCATTATTATCACCTACAAGACTGCCACTGGCCGGGGGATTATTGACTGAAACGGTCACTCGCGTTGCACTGCTAAAACCATTGTTAATGACTGAATTCCTGGCACTCGTATCGCGGCTGGTCGGCGTAATTTCAAATGCCCCAGCAATAGCCGCAACATCAGCAACAGCCTGCAAGTCGCGTTTTTTCAGGTACCATGTACCTGTTTCAACCCCCAGCCCCATCATGCCTGCTATTACGGGCAATAAAATTGCCCATGCAATCATGATTCCGCCATGCTGGCATTGAATAAAACGGCCACAACTTAATGGTGTATGCGCCATATGATTACTCCAAGTCATTTTGCTGCAAGACGAATTATTGTATCATTATATTTAGCCTCTGGACACAATTCTATATTGAATAATAATAATACTTTTTAATAGCATTTTAATTACATATATCAAGTAATGCATAACTCCTGTTTAGGTCCACGCAGCAATAAAGGTTGCTAAAAGATGTATAAAAATAAGACAAAATTATTTGCATAAAATACGAACAAAACCTTGCTCTCAATTGCAGCAAAAATGCTTTAACTATGGCTTAAGTGCCACCAAAGATTCACTCCTCGTTAACGCCTAAGTATTATCCTTATAGTATCTCACAAATATGTTAGAGAGCTCCGCTATGCTCAGCATAAATGGTAAAACACGGCTATATATTATAAGGAAAGGCTCGCGCACGCTCGCGCGTTGCGAAGACGGCGTGACGGCGATTGAATTCGCATTCATCGCGCCGGTATTCCTGCTGATGGTGATGGGGATCATCGAATTTTCGATGATCATGTTTACCAGCACGGTCATGGAAAGCGCGACCACCTCCACCGCCCGCCTCGGCAAGACAGGGTTCGTCGCGGAGGGCAGCACGCGCCAGCAGGACATCATCAATAATGTCAGCAACAAAACGGCAGGCCTTCTCACTCCCGGCAATATCAACATCACCACCAAGGTCTATGCCAACTTTGATGAAATCGGCCAGCCTGAACCGTGCGTCAGCCCTGCCGCGTCACCCTGCCCCGGCACGCCCGGCGTTAATTTTGTGGATGTCAACGGCAACGGCCAGTGGGATTCCGACATGGGACTCGCCGGGCTCGGCAATGCCGGTGATATCGTAGTCTACACGGTAAGCTATCCGTGGGCCGTCATGACGCCTATCATCAGCGCCATCATCGGTACCAACTACAACATTACGGCACGTACTGTCGTGCGTAATGAACCGTTTACAATAGCCCGCTAAAGGTAATGTATATGATTGGGCATATGATACGTCATTTATCATGCCAGCTATTACGATTCCGGCGTGCGCAGGAAGGCCTCGCCTACCTTGAGTTCGCCGTGTGCCTGCCGTTCCTGCTGGCATTGATGATGGGCTCCATCGAGGTGGGGCGCTATATCATCATTGCGCAGAAAGTGGAAAAAACCGCGATCACCATTTCCGACGTCATCGCGCAGGGTACCACCATCACTACCGAGACGCTCGATAATATCATCTTCGCCTCGTCGCAGGTCATGAGCCCGTATGCCATGGGCGCGAGCGGCTATGTCATCATCAGCTCCGTCAAGCAGACCGGCACGTCAAGCGCCAGTAACCCGCCGAGAGTAGACTGGCAGTATAACAGTTCGGGCACCAACGGCTCATGGAGCAAGACCAGCCAGGGTTTGCCGCCATCATTCCGAGCGGCATGACGCTTAATGATAAAGATAACGTCATCGTCACCGAAGTATTTTATAATTACCAGCCGATGATCACCACCAACGGTGTCATCACCGGTACCACCATTTATAAGACCGCCGTGTACAAACCACGCCTCGGCGATCTGTCTACACTGAGTGCACTGCCGCTATGGCTGGCAGGGAAAGGGGTGTTTTTATGAACAGCTTTTGGAAACGTATGACGGTGCGCCGTCACTTCCTGCAATCCGAACAGGGTTCGACCATGCCCTTCGTCGCGCTGGGCATCTTCATGCTGATGGGCGCCACCGGCAGCGCCATCGACATGGGACGCATCCAGATCGTGCAGACGCGTATGCAAAACGCGCTTGATGCCACCGGCCTTGCCGTCGGCAGCACCATCAACACGACCGATATAAACACCGAAACCATCAAATATTTCTACGCCAACTTCCCGGCTGGCTATATGGGCACGCAGATTTCCAACCTGTCGGCGGTCCCCAATAGCGACAATACCGTCATCAATCTCAACGTGGCCGGTACGGTGAATACCACCTTTATGAAGCTGTTCGGCATCCACACGGTCAATGTCTCCGCCGCGTCGCAGATCACCCGACAATCCCGCGGTATGGAACTGGTGCTGGTGATGGACACCACGGGCTCGATGAGCTCCACCGCCGGTAGCGGTATCACCAAGATGGCCGCAGCGCGTAACGCGGCTACCGACCTTGTCAACACGCTCTATGGCAGCAATACCACCATTGATAATCTGTGGATCGGCATGGTGCCGTTCGCGCAGGCGGTGAATGTCGGCAGCACGCATACAAGCTGGGGCACCGGCAGTTTTAACTGGGGCCCCACGACATGGATGGGTTGCGTGGATGCCCGTGAAGTCGGCGGCAGAGACGTTACCGATACGCCACCTGACGTGACAGTGCCCGCCACCCTTTTCCCGCGTTACTACTGGCCGTGCGACAGCAATAACCAGTGGTACGGCACCAACACAAGCAAAACCAACTGTACGCCCAGCGGTAGCGGCTTCGGCTATAGAACTCCGCTATCCACGTCACGCGGCCCCAACAAATACTGTTCGCAGGCCGTCACCCGCATGACCAACAGCAAGAGCCAGATTCTGACCGACATCAGCACGCTGACGGAAGCGGGCAACACGCATGTCGTGCTCGGTATGGCATGGGCGTGGCGCATGCTGTCGCCCAACTGGCGCGGCATATGGGGCGGCTCGATGGACACTGACAGCCTTCCGCAGGATTACAACACGCCGCTGATGAGCAAAGTAGTCATCCTCATGACCGACGGTGACAACACCATCAGCAACGGCTCACGCGGCGCGTACTGGTATTTAAGCGCGGGCAAGCTCGGCACCACCAACCAGGGTACTGCCGAAGGCCAGCTCAATACCCGCACGTCGCAGGTCTGCGCCAGCATGAAGGCTAATGGTGTGACTATTTACACCATCGCGCTGGGCACCGACCTCAGCACGGTCAGTAAAACCCTGTTGCAAAACTGCGCCAGTAAATTCGAATATTACTTCGAAAGCCCGACTACGGACGACCTTGCAACAGCGTTCCACGTCATCGGCGACTCGCTTGCGAATTTACGCATAAGTCAGTAAGCTCTCCCTCATATTTCGTATCACCTGCCCGCAAGGGCGGGTGATACAGCCTCTCCAACATGAAAGGATGCACCATGAGCCGCCTGCCCTCTCTCCTTGTTACCAGCATCAGCGCCATCGCCTTCTTGACTGCCTGCTCCTCTGATGCCACATCGGACAGGAAGGGCAGCGATAATACTGCCAGAAGCGAACAGGAACGCAACGAAATGCTGCTTGCCGACAACATGAAGAAGCAGGGTAACCTGCTCGGCGCCGGTCAGCTCTATGCGCAGGTCGCGTCCAAATCCACCACGTCGGTGGATGCGCTGCTTGAACTCGTCGCCATTGACCGCAAGCTTGGTCGCACGGAAGAAGCCATCGAAATCGCCAAGGAAGCGCAGAAACGCCAGCCGGAAAATCCGGCGGTGCTCAGCCAGCTCGGCTATGCGCTGATCGATGCGGGCAAGCCGCAGGAAGCGGTGGATATATTCGACATGCTGATCGCCGTGAAACCCGACTATGCGCTCGCGCATAACGGCAAAGGCGTGGCGTTCGACAAGGCGGGCAATCATCTCGCCGCACAGGAACTCTATACGCGCGCGCTCATACTTGCGCCGGATAGCTTAAGCGTGCAGAACAACATGGCGATGTCGCTGATACTCAATAAGCAGTATGACGGCGCGATATTGATTCTGGAAAAACTGCGCCTGCAATACAGCGAGAATAAAACCGTCCGCCAGAATCTCGCGCTGGCCTATGGTCTCAAGGGCGATGCGCCGCGCGCATTAGCGCTCAACCTGAAAGATTTATCTCCCGAACAGGCGGAAGAAAACCAGCGCTTCTATGAGCATTACTCACAGAAAAGCAAAGCGTTGAAAGTATCGGACGTACCCGCACAAATGCAGATCGGTTTTACCGAAACGCCGGCGGAACAGAAAGACAAGGTCGCGCCTGCTGCCGGTAAAGCAATCCCAAAAATCGAAACACCCACCCCGTCCATAGCCGCCGAAATGCCGCCGGCAGCGCCATCTGATGAGCCAAAGAAGCTTAAGGTAATCAAACTTGAACCGGCGCCGGAAACGCCGCCCGTAGCGGTGACGCCCGCCCCCGAAATCGTCGCCGACCAGGTGATTAAAGGCACGGAAAGCCCTGTTCTGGAAGGATCTGATAAGGGCGGCACCCAACTTCCCACCCGCAGCGAAACCAGCTCAGAATACCCCTCCACGAGGCGCTAATAAGGCCTCAAAAAGGCCATTTTTCGCGCCAAAATCGCATTTTTAATGTATTCAAAAGTGTAATTTTATGTAATTTTTCAGCCCTTTACTGGCTGCGGATAGTGTCGAGCAATTTGACGATTGCCGGGGCGATAATCACGATAAACAGCGTCGGCAGGATGCATAGAATCATCGGGATGGTCATCAGCGCCGGAAGCTGCGCCGCCTTCTGCTCGGCGCGCAGCATGCGCTGCTGACGGAACTCCGATGAAAGCACGCGCAGCGCCTGCGCAATCGGCGTACCGTATTTTTCCGTCTGAATTAAAACGCTCACTACGCCGCGCAATTCCTGCAGTGTACATCGGTCGGCAAGATTGCTGAGCGCCTTGTTGCGATCAGGCAAAAACCCGATTTCAATGGAGGTCATGGATAGTTCCTCCGCCATTTCCGGATAGGCCAGCGCAAGCTCGCGCGATACGCGGTCAAGCATCGAGGCAAGGCTCAGGCCCGCTTCGGCGCAGATGGTCATCAAATCCAATACGTCAGGAAGCGCTTTAAGAATGGCGTGATAGCGTTTCTTGCGCGCCCTGCCGACATACCAGCCCGGCAATTTGAGGCCGATATACGCGCCCGATATGGGCCATAAATAGTTGAATATCTGACCACGCAGCGTAGTGACATGACCGGCGTTGTAACGCATGGCAATAATGCCCAGCACGCACAGTATGGTCGGTACGGCGAAGCGGAAAAACGCCAGCACGTAAATGGCGTCCTTGCTGCGGAACCCCGCCTGTACCAACAGCTCCTCGGTTTTGCCGATCTGGTTCTTTTTGACGAGCTGCAACTTGTTGGCCACCGCGCGCATGAAATTGACGCTGGTTTCCGGCTTCTTGCGCCGCGTCGGCGCAAGCGTCTGGTCCTGCAATATCTTGCGGCGCTCCTGAATGGCGCGGATGCGTGACGACATGTTATCGCCGCGCTTGAAGCCGACCACGCTAAGCGCAATGGCCATGATAACCACTACGCCCACCGCCAGATAAAATTGGTCCGGCGACATCCACCGGGGCAGTATCTGGCTAAGCTGTAATGGTTGGCCGTCGATCATGAGGTCATCCCGGCTAAATCTCGAATTGCGTCATGCGCCGCATAATCCATAGCCCGAACGTCATCATCCCCGCCGCCACGCCCGCGCAGATATTGCCGCGATGATCGGTCCAGAGCGGCGTCATGTAATCGGGGCTGATGATACCCACCGCGCCAATCACCACAAACGGCAACGCGCCGATGATGTAGGCCGACGCGCGCGCTTCCGACGACATCGCGCGGATCTTCATGCGCATGATGAAACGGCTGCGCAACACGTCCGACAGGTTGCTCAGGATTTCCGCCAGATTGCCGCCGGTTTCACGCTGCAGGATAATGCTGGTGGTAAAGAAATTGAATTCCGTCATGTGCAGTTTCTTGGCCGTTTCCTGCAACGCTTTTTCCAGCGACACGCCGAGCTTCATCGTATTGGCGATATTGCTGAAAACGCCGCGCACCGGCTCCGATAATTCCTGCGACACCAGCACCAGCGATTCCGACACCGGCAAACCGGAACGCAAGCCGCGCACGATAAGATCAATCGCATCGGGAAAGAGGCGCAGGAACGCCTTGCTATGCTTATCGCATTTACGCCGCAGCAGCTTGAGCGGCAGCCATGTGCCGAGCAGAAGCCCGATAACGACGCCGAATATCAGTTTTTTTCCGAGCACGCCGGAGATGAGAAAGATAATCACCGATGTAAAGATCACGCGGCGCAGCACGAACTGCTTGGGCGTCATTTTTGTTTCAGCGCGCTCCAGCATGTCGCCAAGCGTTTTGAAATCAGGCAGCGGCTTCATTATCCAGTAGGCGATGCCTTTAGCTTCGACGGTTTTACGGCGCAACGACAGGTCCGACATCGACAGCGGCGAATCACTCAGCCCGCCCTTGCGCTTCTTGATGCGATCAATGCGCTTTACGGTGACATCGCGTTCGCTTTCGCCGGTCAGCAGCACGGCGCCCGCAATCAGCAGGACGATGAATATTAAGATAATAATTATATTGGTCACAATGTTACCATTATACTGCGGACATCATGGCTTCAATCAGCGCCTTATCCAGGCCAAAATAGGATGCTTGCACGGAACAGTTCGGACGAATGCCGCTGGATTTGAATTCGCCCACCAGCTTGCCGCTTTCATCCTCACCCTTGAATTCAAATGTGAACAGATCCTGCGTGATAATCACGTCGCCTTCCATGCCGACCACTTCGGTGACATGCGTCACGCGGCGCACGCCATCGCGCATACGGCTGATCTGGATGATGAGGTTGACGGCGCTGGCAATCTGCGTGCGCACGGCTTTGCTCGGCAGGTTGATGCCCGCCATGCCGATCATGTTTTCAAGACGCGTCAGCGCCTCACGCGGGGTGTTGGCGTGCAGCGTACCCATTGAGCCATCGTGGCCGGTGTTCATGGCTTGCAGCAAATCGAATGCTTCCGGGCCACGTACTTCGCCGAGAATAATGCGGTCGGGACGCATACGCAGCGCGTTCTTCACAAGGTCGCGCATGGTGATTTCACCCTCGCCTTCAAGGTTGGCGTGGCGCGTTTCCAGCGGCACGACGTGCGGCTGCTGTAATTGTAATTCCGCCGCATCCTCGATGGTGACGATACGTTCGCCGTGGCTGATCATGCGCGACACGGCGTTGAGCATCGTGGTTTTACCGGAACCGGTACCGCCGGAGATAACGATGTTGAGGCGAATCGCGCCGCAGATTTTGAGCACTTTGCATAAGGCGTCGGAAATATTTTTTGTTTCCACCATCGCATCGAGCGTGATTTTTTTCTGGGAGAATTTACGAATGGAAATGGACGCGCCGCGAATGGCGCAAGGCTGCGCGATGACGTTCACGCGTGAACCATCGGGCAAACGCGCGTCGCATATCGGGCTTGATTCGTCGACGCGGCGGCCTACGCCGGTTACGATGCGCG